>Ga0209656_10003274_pt1 | contig 10497 bp, 13 predicted proteins | sample BogFormECP12_OM2_FD_188239 | JGI IMG/M metagenome (GOLD analysis project Ga0209656, IMG submission 188239) | Bog forest soil microbial communities from Calvert Island, British Columbia, Canada - ECP12_OM2 (SPAdes) (version 2) | ecosystem: Environmental > Aquatic > Freshwater > Wetlands > Bog ... | reverse complement strand
AAATAAGCATAATTGATAGCACAAATCAAGTCAAAATCGATTATTGTATGGCTACAAATGAAATGAAAAATGGCTGCGGATTGAGTACTGAAGCGCTTCTCGCGGGAAATCTAAAAAGAAGATGCGACTAGAGAATCTCCGCGCATTGATCTGAAAAGTAATTATCGCCGGGGGAGATGCCTTTCCTCTCAAACGAAGGCATCTACCAAAGTTCCCAACCGCCTCGCACGCAGGTTTCTGATTAACCACCCGGTTTACGGCGACCTCCACAGTCTCTGGTTTAGATTATCTCGTGGAAAATAATATCAAACCCTTTAATTGGTCTGCTCCGGCGGCTCAGGTCGCCTGGGCTCGACTGGTTCAACCTCTTCCGCAAAGGTTTTGGTGGAAAAAGCTGCCCGGTTGGGCCCAAGCCAATCGAGGTAAAGGGCCATGACAAGACCGTAAGCAGGTACGGTGAAAATCAGCGGACCCGTGAGAACCCCATTTTCTTGAATCTTGTTGTTCATTATCTTTCTCCGAATCATTCAGGCTGCGAGCAATTCTCTTGTGAGTTCTGAGACAACTTGAGGCACGATCGATGCCAGGCCGGCGCGTTAAATGCAAATCCAAGCCCAATCAAAAACACGCTTACCAGGATGAGGTAAGGATTGAGAAGATGCAGCGACCCAAGCACCGCTAAGCCGACAGCAGTGGCCGCCAACCCAACGTTGATAAGGCAAATCAACTTCTGACGGTCGACCTTATCGGCGAGGGCACCCGCAGGCAGGGTGAACAGAAAGAAAGGGAGCGAGGCTACCGTGGACATGAGCGAAATCAAAAATGGCGACCCCGTAGAAATATTCATCATCCAGGTCGCTGCACTGTCGTGAGCGGCCACGCACGTTCCGGAGACCACCGTAGCAATCCAGAGTTTTCTGAAAGTCGGGTTCCTAAGTGCCGTCCAACTGGAGCTTTTGTTCATGACCGGGGTCTTCAACCCGTTACAAAGGAAATCGGGGCTCCGAGTTTCAGGAATTTTGTTCCTAAACATGCTTTCAACCGCTAAAGTTGACGAAACACGGAAATCTTTGTGGAACGCGACCATGGTCCACCGGCGGAGGGCGCGGCGAGCTTTCACACCACGCGCTGGACGATCGTCATGAGGGCGGTGCAAAACCAGACGCTAGGAGGGCAGTCTGCTTTGGCTCGAATCTGTTCACACCCGCATGCTTCCTGCGGCCAGCAGAAGATTTTAAACGCGAAATGATTTCGTACGATTTGCATTTCTTACTTTGCATTCTTACACTGGCCTACAGTGAAGTCGGTCGTCACATCGAAAGGGCAAGTTACTATTCCAAAGAAGCTGCGGGAAAAATTCGGCATTGATCCCGGTGCCGAGGTGGTGTTTGTCGCCGCTTCCGACGGCATTCGTCTGCGAAAAGTCGTGGACCGGAGCAATCGTCCAAAGGTGTTTGGTTGCCTGAAAAAGGAGTTGGCCGGCCGCAGCGTGGACGAGTTGCTCGAGGACCTGCGCGGGCCGGTCCAATTGCCCCGGGCGCATCGGAAAGGCGGGGCTTCGTGAGCAGCGTGGCGATTGACACATCAGTGCTACTGGCGATTTTCAAAGGCGAGCCAAAAGGAGCACTTTGGCTTGATACGCTTCAAAGCGCTGCGGAAACAGCGGCACTGCTGGTGTCATCCGTGGTGTTAGCCGAGACTCGGTCTTTCTTTCAATCCGAGCAGACCTGCAGCGCAGCGCTGCGCCATCTCGGTGTCAGGCACAGTCCATTTACGGACGAGGCTTCGTTGCTGGCAGGGAGAATCTTTCGAATGTACCGCGACGAAGGTGGTCCGCGGAAAACGATTTTGCCAGATTTTCTCGTCGCCGCGCATGCCGCCGCCCAAGCGGATATGCTGGCCACGGAAGATCGCGGCTATTTGCGAGCATACTTCCCGGGTATCCACCTGATCAGCCCATCATCCCCGAAATGACAGCTGAACGCCGTTGGGAATACACAGCCGATCCCTTCTGAAGGTCTCACCCATGCACAAGGAGATCGAACGTAAACATATGGTAAGGGAACTTCCTGCTGATTTTGAAAGATTCCCGCACACCGAGATCACCCAGGGCTATCTCGCGTTAGAGCCGGTTGGAACTGAGGTCCGGCTCAGAAGGGACGGCGACAAATGTTTGCTCACGGCAAAAGCGAGAGTGGAAAAGGGTATCCGCATTGAACGCGAAATCCCCCTGAGCGAGCAGCAATTTGAGGAACTCTGGCCCGCCACGAAAGGGAGGCGGCTCTACAAAACAAGGTATCGCATCCCGTGGAACGGTTTCGTCATCGAGATCGACATCTATCCCGGGCGAAATGCCGGATTAACTGTCGCCGAAGTCGAATTTCCGGACGAACCCTCCCGCGCCAGATTTCAGAATCCCACCTGGTTCGGCGAGGACATTTCCGACGTTGCCCAATACAGCAACCAATCCCTCGCCGGCGAGGAGTAAATCGTTTGGTGGAATCATGACTATTAAGGATCGCGCTGCCGGCGCTGTGATGGGCGCGCTGATCGGTGATGCCTTGGGCCTCGGCCCGCATTGGTATTACGATCTCTCGGACTTAAGACGGGAATATGGAGACTGGATCAGCGGCTACACGGATCCGAAGCCGCATCGCTATCATGGCGGTCTCAAAGCCGGTCAGCTTTCTCAGGCGGGTATTATCCTCGCGATGCTGCTGCGATCGCTGGTGGAAAGGAACGGGTACGACGAAGACGACTTTTGTCGCCGGCTCGACCACGACCTCTTTCCGCAGCTCGACGGAACACCAATGCATGGACCGGGCGGTTATACGAGCCAATCTATCCGCGAGACGTGGCGCAGAAGAGTCGAACAGAAACTGTCATGGGACAAAACCGGCGGCCACGCGGACACAACCGAAGCAATCGAACGCGCGCTGGTTCTTGCGGCGCGTTACGCGAAGAGACCCGCAAAAGTCGCCGAAACGGTCAGCACAAATTGCCGGCTGACGCAGGCGGACGAGGCGATTGTGGCAATGACGACAGCATATTGCTGCGTCCTGGGTTTGCTCGTTCAAGGTGAGAAACTGGATCCGTTCCTTTCGGACAAACTAATGGAGTTAACGAAGGCCGGCGATCTTCCGTTCCATACTGTCACCACTGAGAACCTGCAACCGCCGAAGCCGGGAGATCCTGATCCGCCGCGTTTGGGACGGTTTTCTTCGCCGGACGCGTTGCTGACACCATCCTACATGGCAGAAGCCGCGTTCGATCCGGGCATCAGGATCGAGCCCGCGTGGAAAGTATCGATTGTGTACGGTATGCCCTGCGCGATCTATCATCAGCTTCCAGCTGCTTATTATCTGGCGGCCCGGTTCCACGACAATTTCGAAGGGGCGGTACTTAATGCACTGAACGGCGGCGGGCAGAATCAGGCGCGCTCGATTCTCACCGGGGCTCTTGTCGGTGCCCAGGTAGGATTGTCCGGAATTCCGAAGCGCTTCATGGATCCTCTGGAGAATGGTTCGGAGCTGATATCGCTCGCTCAACGGCTCGGGGAACAGGCGGAAGAGGATTCATAATTGAGATACAGAGGCAGATGAAGTGACGAGCTTAGTTTACACCGATGCGCAAAATTCTTGTGTTAAACGCGGGTTCGGGAAGCCAGAAATGCTCTCTGTTTGAGCTGCCCGATGCAGACTTGCCGGTAGAACCGCTCGAGCCTATCTGGGAGTCAAATTATAACGCGACGACACCGGGTCAGCCGGAGGGAAAGATCGTTTTGTGCGTGCGGCGAGGGAATGAGGAAATTGAAGCCGGCACCGTGGCCAGAGAGAGTAGCACTGAGGAGCGGGACGAGCGATTAGTCGAACTGCTCTGGGATTCCAGGACAAAAATCGTCACCGGGCCGTCCGAGATCGATTTCGTCGGGCATCGCGTGGTCCATGGTGGGGCCGAATTCGGAGCCGCCGTGCGGATCACAGAAGATGTCGAAGCGATAATCGATCGCTGCTCCGCGTTCGCGCCGCTGCATAATCCGAACAACCTGACTGGCATCCGCGTCGCCGGAAAAGTCTTTGGCAAGGAGACGCCGCAGGCGGCTGTATTTGATACCGCGTTCCACCGGACACTTTCCGAAGCCGCAGCGACGTACGCCGGGCCGTACCATTGGTTGGAACAGGGAATCCGGCGATACGGCTTTCACGGCACCAGCTTCCGCTGGGCAGCGGAACGCGCGGCGCATTTACTCAATTGGAAACAGGATGGTGAGTTGCGCCTGATCCTTTGTCACCTTGGTGGCGGTTGCTCACTCTGTGCCACGCGTAGCGGCCGCAGCATCGATACAACCATGGGATTCACCCCGCTCGATGGCTTGGCGATGTGCACCCGGTCGGGCACAGTGGATCCCGGCATTCTATTCTATCTGGCTCGACGAGGGGCAACGATGAATGAACTCGACCGGGTCCTGAATAAAGAGAGCGGTCTCAAGGGGCTGTCCGGGTTGCCGGGCGATACGCGTATTATCGTCCCCGAGGCAAACAAGGGTAATCCGCGAGCGGGACTTGCAATGAATGTCTTTATTCACCGGCTCCGCGCAGGAATCGGCGAGATGCTCGCCGCGCTCGGACAACGGCCGCACGCCATTGTCTTTACCGATGTGATTGGTGAAAGCGAACCGGGGATTCGTGCCTCGGCTTGTGAAGCTTTCAGCTTTCTGGGACTGCAACTGGATCAAGCCAGGAACGCTGCTTCACCACGCGATACCGACATTGCGGCGCCGGAAAGCGCCGTCCGCGTGTTACTGATCAAGTCCCGCGAAGCCTGGCAAATCGCTCGCGAATGCTTCGAGTTATTGATCGGCTAAAGTTATCGAGCGCATTGCGGGCGAAGAAAGAGAGCCGTTCCTTCGTCAAAAGAGATGGTCTCGGACTAACCGTCTAATGCGAGACAAAAAACTAGGTGGCAAAGTCCATGTCCAAAAAACAGCTGTGCCGCAAATGGGTTACTTCGCGATCTGCGAAGATACGGAGAAGAACGTGTTCGGCCTCTGGGAAAGAAGCGACGACGCTAAGTAACAAAAAGATATATTCCGCAGCAGGTTCAGGAAGCGGCGCAAATCGACGGAGCAAATCGTTTTCAACGATTTCTATACGTTAACCAAACACACTTGCCTAACTATTATGAGACCTGTTGTTTTCGATACCGATATCGGCACCGATGTGGACGATATCCTTGCTCTTGTTCTTCTCGCCAAAGCGCCCGAGCTGAAATTGCTTGGCGTCACCACGGTTTATGGGGACAGCGCATTTCGCGCGAAAATTGCGAAGGCAACCACGCACATGCTCGGACGTGAAGATGTCGCGATTGTTCCGGGAGAACAGCGCACAGTGAGCGGGCGTCAGATCCATTGGGCCGGGCACGAGGGCGAAGGGATACCGAACGTCGACGCATTCGAGGTTAAAGCAAAGCAGTCCGCACCAAGCTATATCGGCGAAACCGCCGAAGCGATGGAGGGCGAACTCGAAGTGATCGCAACCGGTCCGCTGACGAATATCGCCAGAACGATTATGGCGGCACCGGCGTCGTGCGCGAGAATCAAACATCTCTATATCATGGGCGGCGCGTTCTGGATGAATCGTGCCGAGCACAACATCAAATGCGATGCAGACGCTGCTCGCGTCGTTTTCGGAAGCGGAATTCCAATGACAATCATCAGTCTGGACCTGACACTCAGGGTCTGGCTTGGAAACAACGACTTGCCGAAAATTGCGGCGCTGCCGAACGGCCTCGGGTCGATGCTGGAGAATCAGTTGCTTCGCTGGTGGGAATATCGGCACGTTGAAGGTACCAGTCCGCATGACCCTTTGGCAGCGCTTGCCATGGTTCATCCCGAACTGTTCCGGTTTGATAATTACGATATCGACGTTCACGACGAAACGAGCGCACCGGGATTTACGAGGCTCGTAAACCGCGGCAGCGGAAAGATTCGAGTCGGCGTGGATCTCTTTGCGCGGACTGCGGAACAGGAGATCGTCGAGCGGATCGTTGCGTGAGGGGGGAGGAGAGAACGGAGAAGAGGAAGATTCACTACAGAGGCGCAGAGACACGGAGGGGGATTTTTATGGGTCTTCGATCGTACTCGGTTGTTCCGTCTAGAAGCGCACGAACGTTGCCGCGCCCAAAGTAGGATAGGCGTCTCGCCTGTCCATTGTGGGGCGCGAGATAGCAAGGACGGGAAGAGTGTTAGCGGGCCATTATCTGAAAAGCATTCCTCGGTTGACGGAATGGACAGGCGAGACGCCTATCCTACTTTGGGCGCGGTCCCTTACCGCCGTGCGGTCGGCTGTCGCGTGCCAAACTCGGAACTTTGAACTTTGGACACAGAACTTTAAACTCCGCACATTTCTATGCACAGCATGACAGGACACGGGCGCGGCCAAGCGCTCAGCCACGGCATCAAGATCACCGCAGAGATCCAATCCGTAAACAAGCGCCAGACCGAAATTCTGGTTAATCTTCCTTCTGCGCTCGCATCAATGGAGAGCGAGATCCGCGCAAAAATCGATCGCAGTTTGCACCGCGGACGTGTGCTTGTCACAATCTCGGCCTCCGGAGCTCCCGGCCGAAATCGGCCGGTGGTCGATGACGACCTCGCGCGCAGTTACCTTGCACGCTTCAAACAGCTCCAGAAAGAACTCGCGCTGCCGGGCGAAATATCGATCGAAACCATTCTTCGGTCACCCGGAGTGATCTCCACCTCTGAACAGGGAGATGTCGATGCCTCGATCCATTCGGCAGTCGACGCCGCAGTCGCGGCCGCGGTGGACTGCCTTCTGCTAATGCGCGCAAAAGAAGGAGCGAACCTGAAGAAGGTTTTGCTCAGCCGTATTCGTACCATCCACCGCTCCGTGGCGAAAGTTCGCAAACTTCAGCCGCGCGTCGCCAAGCGTTATCGCGCTCTGCTCCTCGAACGCGTTCAGAAAATCGGGCTCGAGATCGATGTCGACGATTCTCGTCTCACCAAAGAGGTGGCGTTCTTTGCGGAGCGATCCGATTTCTCTGAGGAGCTGAATCGGCTTGAATCGCACCTGGATCAGTTCGTCGCGACAGCAAACAAGGAGGAAGCCATTGGGCGGACACTTGAATTCATTGCTCAGGAAATCGGACGCGAGTTAAACACGCTCAGCGCAAAAGCGAACGACGCAGAGATCTCGCAGATCGCGGTTCACTGCAAAGCCGAGTTGGAAAAGGTTCGCGAGCAAGTGCAGAATATCGAGTGACGCACCTATGAACATCCTTCTTGGAATCACCGCTTCCATCGCAGCGTACAAGGCTGCGGACATCGCCAGCAAACTGACCAAGCAGAATCGCGAGGTACATGTTGTGATGACGGAGGGCGCGACTGAGTTCGTTACGCCGCTGACGTTGCAAACTTTGTCTCGGCACCCGGTCACGACAAATATCTTTGATGAAAAGATTAGCTGGCACCCGGGCCACATCGAACTGGCCGACAACGCGGATCTCGTTCTCATCGCGCCGGCCACCGCAGATATCATCGCAAGGATCGCACACGGTTTCGCCGACGATGCATTGACCTCGATCATTCTTGCTACCGAAGCGCCGCTCCTATTCGCACCCGCGATGAATGGAAAGATGTGGCTGAATCCTGCAACCGTTGCAAATGTCGAGACGCTCAAGCGCCGCGGCGCCGAATTCATCGGGCCCGAAGAGGGAATGCTGGCGTGCGGTTACGAAGGAATCGGCCGGCTCTGGCCGGTTGACGAAATCGTCGCGAAGGCGCTTGAATACAAGGAGCGCTGACTTGGATCGCAGGTATCCAATAAAAATAGGAGGAGAGAGCAATCTCCTCCTATTCCAGAAAACAACTGATATGAAGTGTATTAAAGGTCTACTTCTTAGCGGAGCTTTTCTTCGCCGGAATAGCAGCTTTCTTTGCGACCTTTTTCGCCGGAGCCTTCTTAGCAGGCGCTTTCTTGGCGGCAGGCTTCTTGGCTGCTGGTTTAGCGGCAGCTTTTTTTGCAGCTGGCATCAGTTATCCCCCCTTTCATTCCGCAGTTGCGGAGGATAAGAAATCAATGTCATTCCAATTCGGTTGACTAACGAACATTTGTTCCATCGTCAATCAGAATCTGTTACATCGTTAATTTTTTACGTAATTGGATTACTCGACATCGACCAAGCTCCGCCGATAGTGACTCCGTTATGAACCAATACCTCGACGTCGCGATCGCGGCAGCGCGCGCAGCCGGTGCACTGGTCCGCGAAAATTTCGGACGGCCGCTGACGGTGAATACCGAAGAAGCTCATGACATCAAGCTGGAGCTTGATGTGCGGTCGCAAGAGCTGATTACGAAATTGCTGTTGGAGAAATTTCCCGGTCACGCGATCCTCGGCGAAGAAGGAAGCGAAGAGAATACGTCGACCGATTTTGAATGGGTGATCGACCCGATCGACGGGACGGTTAACTACTTCTACGGCATTCCGCACTTCTGCATCTCGATTGCGCTGAGAGAAAAAGGTGAGATCATCGTGGGCGTCATATACGATCCGATTCGAGAAGAGCTCTGGCACGCGGAACGAGACGGGGCAGCGTATCTGAACGACAAACCGATTAAGGTCAGCCAATCGAGAGAGATCTCAAAATCGATCGTCTCTATCGGAATGTCGAAGACAATGGCGGAACTCGAGATTGCCTTCTCCATTTTCAAGGACCTCATGGCGCGCGCGAGAAAGTGCCGCTTGATGGGCAGCGCCGCACTGGACCTTGCTTACGTTGCGTCTGGGCGCTTCGATGCCTATATCGAACGCAGCGTGAATTGGTGGGACATCGCCGCTGGGGTCCTGCTGGTAAAGTGTGCGGGAGGGGAGCTCTCCATTTCTCCAAGCACAATTCAGAGCGGTAAAATTTCGCTGATAGCCTGGAACGGAAAAATCGATCGCGACCATATTACGAAAACATATCCATGAGCCTGGTCGGTATCGGTTATGATGTGCATCGCCTGATCGAAGGGCGAAAACTGATCCTTGGCGGCGTCGAGATTCCGTACGATCGCGGCCTCGACGGTCATTCCGATGCGGACGTTTTAACTCACGCAATCGCTGACGCACTTCTTGGGGCGGCCGGTGAAAAAGATATCGGTCACCACTTTCCGAACACCGACGCTTCGATCAAAGGGATCGACAGTCAGGAAATTCTGCGCCGGGTTCAGGCGATCCTGACAGTGAATCATTTTGCGATAATCAACATCGATTGTTCGTTGATCGCGGAAGCCCCAAAGATAGGTCCACACCTTCAAGCGATGAAAACAAAGCTGTCGCAAACGCTGCAGATCGCTTCACAACGAATCGGGGTAAAAGCGACAACGAACGAGGGACTCGGATTCATTGGCAAGGGCGAAGGAATTGCCGCGATGGCAGTTGCCAGCATTGAGCGGGTCAAACCGAGATTCCCGGCAGAGCCGGGAGGTAAGCTGGTGTAAATGCGATCACCAATCGTGAGGAAATCAGTGTAATTATTGACTTGTCCCCCAAATGCGAGCCGCTAGCCCCGGACACAGACAAGATGACTATGCTCCGTTGCGCGGGGCGCAAACACCTCTGCGGACTGAATTGATTTCTCGTTGCTTGCGAGCTGACTCCTCAATAGAGATATCCTATTGCGGCGCTGGAATCAGCGCCGCACTCCGATGCCAATCAAGTTTTACAACACCTACAGTCGCCAGTTAGAAACATTCGAACCGATCAACCCGCCAACGGTGAAGCTCTACACCTGCGGACCGACAGTTTACGCGTTCGCGCACATCGGAAATTTTCGGGCTTACGTTTTTGAAGATCTCCTGCAGCGGCATCTGGAAGCGAGAGGGTTCAACGTCGAGCGGGTCATGAATCTCACAGATGTTGACGACAAAACCATTCGCGGCAGCCGAGAAGCCGGCCTCTCGCTACCGGAGTTCACCGAAAAATTCAAAAAGAGCTTTTTTGAGGATATCGCATCGCTTCGAATCAAGCGTGCGACATTTTTTCCGGCTGCAACCGACCCGGAGAACCTCGCAAAGATGATCGTAATGATCGACCAACTGGTAAAAGAGGGCATCGCCTACCAGGGCGACGATCGTTCGGTCTATTTTCGGATCAGCAAATATTCCGATTACGGCAAACTCGCTCATCTCAATCTCGAAGAACTTCGTCCAACCGGCCGAATCCAAAACGACGAATATGAGAAAGAAAACATTGGCGATTTTGCGTTGTGGAAAGCCTGGGACGAAAAGGATGGCACCGTGGGATGGGATTCTCCATGGGGTAAAGGCCGCCCGGGTTGGCACATCGAGTGCAGCGCGATGGCAACACGAATTCTCGGCCCTGAACTCGATATTCATTGCGGCGGTGTCGACAACATCTTCCCGCACCACGAAGCCGAGATCGCTCAATCCGAATGCGTAACCCACAAGAAATTTGTGCGCTACTGGCTTCATTGCG
>Ga0209656_10003273_pt1 | contig 10499 bp, 8 predicted proteins | sample BogFormECP12_OM2_FD_188239 | JGI IMG/M metagenome (GOLD analysis project Ga0209656, IMG submission 188239) | Bog forest soil microbial communities from Calvert Island, British Columbia, Canada - ECP12_OM2 (SPAdes) (version 2) | ecosystem: Environmental > Aquatic > Freshwater > Wetlands > Bog ... | reverse complement strand
AAACCCCGCAGCGGCCGCTGCTCTCCGAATATTGGGACCTGGTGTGCGACGGCAAGCTCATCGAGGCGATGGATTACGGCCGTGAATCGGGTCTCGACCAGCTGGAGATCGACCTCGGATCGTGGTTCACCTGCTATCCGGGTCGGGCCGATTACTTCACCCACTGGGGCGGCGCGTTCAAGTACGCCGCGTCGGTTCTCGGCCTGCCCATCGGTGCCTATCCGCATTCCCGGCCGCCGCAAGCAGAGTTGCCGCCGAAAGCCAAGACTCAGATCGAAGACGCCTATCGGCGGCTCGGGCTTGTCGACGCCTCACCGATGGCGTTGACAGCACGTGTCGGGCAGTGAATTTCGGCTGTTCGCGGCGCATTGCGAGGCGAGCGGCGGCAGTTGCGGAATGCTGTACCGATAGGTATACAGTATGGATACAAACTCCGCTGAAATTGCCGGCTGAGTAAAGGGAGGAACGGCGCAGATGAACACCGCCGACGACGTCGTCGCCGACCCCACCCAGGACGAGGCAGTCATCTATGAGGTGACCGCGAGCGGTGTCGCGGTGCTGACGTTGAACCGGCCTGATCGACTCAACACCTGGGGCGGTGACATCGCCACCGCGTTTTACGCGGGACTCGACCGCGCCGAAGAGGACCCGGCCGTTCGGGTGATCGTATTGACCGGTCGCGGCAAGGCATTCTGCGCGGGCGCTCAGCTGGGTTCGATGGGGAGCGTCGCTCAGTCGATTGAAAAGACCGACGAGGGCAAACTGGCCAGTCTCGTCGGGGACCGGCAGCCCTATCATTTGACGACGCTGGCCAAACCGGTCATCGCGGCCATCAACGGATCGTGTGTCGGTATCGGCCTGACGCAGGCGCTGATGTGCGACATACGGTTCGCCGCTGCGGGAGCCAAGTTCGCCGCGTCATTCGCGCGTCGTGGCCTGATTGCGGAATACGGCGCCTCCTGGATACTTCCGCGCCTGACGGGATGGGGCGTCGCACTCGATCTCTTGTTGAGCGGCCGAACCTTCCTCGCCGGCGAGGCGGCAGAACTGGGGCTGGTCAAAGAAGTGGTCCCGCCCGAACAGCTGATGAAGCGCGTCATGGACTACGCCGAAGACGTCGCTCAAAACTGCTCGCCGGCATCCATGGCCATCATCAAGCGACAGACCTACGGTGATGCCATGCGCGAGGTGGTGGAAGCGAGTTCGCGGGCCGAAGCCTTGCTGCACGAGTCGCTGCAACGACCCGATGTGATCGAAGGGATCACCAGCTTCCTGGACAAGCGAACGCCGAGTTTTCCCGGGCTGCGCGCTTCGACACTGGCCACCAACGACTCTCGCGGTAGCGGAAAGGACGACTATGGGCAACTTGGGCTATAAGGCGATCGACGTCGACAATCACTTCTACGAACCGCTGGACGCCTTCACCCGGCATTTGGACAAGAAATTCCGCCGACGTGGCGTGCAGATCTTCAGCGACGGTAAGCACACCCAGGCGGTCATCGGCGACCGGGTCAACCGATTCATCCCCAACCCGACATTCGACCCGATCATCGTGCCCGGGTGTCTGGATTTGCTGTTCCGTGGGGAGATTCCGGACGGCGTCGACCCTGCATCGCTGATGAAGGTCGAGCGACTCGAGGCGCATCCCGAATACCAGAATCGCGACGCCCGCATCACGGTGATGGAGACTCAGGGCATCGAAACCGTGTTCATGTTGCCGACGTTCGCATGTGGCGTCGAGGAAGCGCTCAAGCACGATGTCGAGGCGACGATGGCGTCGCTGCACGCGTTCAACCTGTGGCTCGATGAGGACTGGGGCTTCGACCGACCCGACCACCGCATCATTGCGGCGCCCATTATTTCGCTGGCCGATCCCGCCAAGGCCCTCGAAGAGGTGGAATTCGTATTGGGGCGCGGCGCGAAGCTGATATTGGTGCGACCGGCTCCGGTGCCCGGTGTGGTCAAGCCGCGGTCGTTGGGCGACCCCCTGCACGATCCGGTGTGGGCCACCTTGGCCGAAGCGGGGGTTCCGGTGGGCTTCCATTTGAGTGACAGCGGCTATCTTCAAGTAGCCGCAATGTGGGGTGGCAAGTCGACGTTCGAGGGGTTTGGTGGTTCAAATCCGTTGGACCAGGTGCTTGTTGACGACCGTGCGATTCACGACACGATGGCCTCGATGATCGTCCATGGAGTGTTCACCCGTCACCCGCGGTTGAAGGCGGTCAGTATCGAGAACGGTTCGTACTTCGTGCACCGGCTGGTCAAGCGGCTGAAGAAGGCCGCCAACAATCACCCGAGCCTGTTCCCCGAGGATCCGGTGGAGCAGCTGCGCAACAACGTCTGGATCGCGCCCTACTACGAGGACGACTTGCCGGAGTTGGCTTCGGTCATCGGTGTCGACAAGATTCTGTTCGGATCGGACTGGCCGCATGGCGAAGGCCTGGAGGACCCGGCGTCGTTCACCGAGGAGCTGGTCGGCTTCAGTGCCGCCGATATCCGAAAGGTGATGCGCGACAACGCATTAGATTTGCTGGACGTCAAGGTCGGGTCGGCCGCTTGAACTCCTCAGGCCGCGCACACCCATGAGCGAGTGGACCATAGGGGCGGTCCTGGACGCGATCGCCGAGATCATCCCCGACCGGGCGATGACGGTCTGCGGTGATCGTCGCAGGACATTCGCAGAGGCGGCGGACCGCACCCGTCGGCTGGCGAACTTCCTCGCGGGCAGGCGCTTTGGTGCGCATCAGGAACGGCCCGGTCTGCAGAACTGGGAATGCGGGCAGGACCGCGTCGCCCTTGTCATGCACAACGACCTCTATGTCGACATGGTCGTCGGCTGCCTGAAAGCACGTACCGTGCCGGTAAATGTCAACTACAACTACACACCGCGTGAGGTCCAGGAACTGCTCGAGTACGTGCGGCCGCGCGCTGTCATCTACCACAAGTCCCTCGGGGCGAAGTTCGCCGATGTGTTTCCGCCTGACGGCGCCGACTTGCTGATATCCGTCGAAGACGGCAGTGCGGTGCCGGATTTGCCAGGCGCGGTGTCGTTGGACGACGCGCTGGCCCAAGGGAATAACGACCGCGACGTGACTGGGTTGCCCGATGACCTGCTGATGATCTGCACGGGTGGCACCACCGGTCGACCCAAGGGCGTGCTTTGGCGCCAGTCCGACATCTACGTCTCGTCGATGGTGGGCGCCGATCATGGCTCAGCGCAGGAGATCCATGACAAAGTTCGCGGGGCGCGCCCGCCGTGGTTCGCCGTCTCACCACTGATGCACGCTGCCGGTATGTGGACGGCGTTCGCGGCAATCGTGGCTGGCGCCACCGTGGTGCTCTACGACACCAGCAAAAAGCTCGATCCGCGGTCGGTATGGGAGACGGCCGAGCGCGAGAAGGTCGGCATGATGACGATGGTCGGGGACGCGTACGCCGCACCCCTGGTTGAGGAGTTGCGGCGCGGCCACTACGATTTGTCCTCGCTCAACGCGATCGGAACTGGAGGTGCCGCGACCAATCCGAAGTATCAGGCGGCGCTGCTGGAACTGATACCTCACCTAACTCTCATCAACGGATACGGCTCGTCGGAAACCGGAAACATGGGATTCGGGCACAGCCGACACGACAGCCGGACCGACACCTTTACGCTGCGCGAGGGCGGCCTGGTCCTTGCCGAAGATTACAGCCATTTCCTTCGGCCTGGCGAGAACGAAGTGGGCTGGTCTGCCAGGCAAGGACGAATCCCGCTCGGATACTTCGATGATCCCGATGCCACCCGTAAAACCTTTCCCGAAGTCGACGGTAAGCGGGTGGTGATCTCCGGCGACCGCGCCAGCCTCGAGGAGGACGGCACGTTGCGCCTGTACGGTCGCGATTCGCTGGTGGTCAACACCGGCGGCGAAAAGGTATTCGTCGAAGAGGTCGAAGAAGTATTGCGCGCGCATCCGGCGGTCGCCGATGCGTTGGTGGTGGGCCGCCCCAGTGATCGTTGGGGCGAAGAACTGGTCGCGTTGGTCGAACTGCGCGATGGAGCCGACGCGGTACTCAGGTTGCTGAACACGCATTGCACATCGCAGCTGGCACGGTTCAAGGCGCCCAAGGAGTTCATCTTCGTCGACCATATCCATCGCCTGGGCAATGGCAAGGCCGATTACCGGTGGGCGAAAACCCAAGTGACAGAAAAGGCGCCGATGTCGACATGAACGCAAGCCCAGTAATTGATTGCCTGGTGAACGTGCACTTCGGTGAGACCGACAAGCAGCCCACCTGGATGCTGAAGGTACGCGACGACTACTTCAAGGGACCGGAGTCGATGTTCGCGCCGGTCGACTTGGCGGAGTTGCTCGACGAGATGGACGAGCAAGGTGTGCGTAAGGCCGTGCTGATGGATAACCTTGCGAAGCCGTCGGTAACCGCGCGCAAGTTCGTCGAAGCTAAGCCAGATCGGTTCGCGCTGGCGATGGGCGGGGTCAACCTGCTGCGGCCGATGCCCTCGCTGCGGGAACTCAGCGCCGTCGTCGACGACCTTCCGGTCGCGTATGCCGTTGTGGGACCCAGCTTCTGGGGTGACGGCCAGTACTCCCCAAGCGACGCGGTCTACTATCCGCTCTACACCAAATGCGCCGAGCTCGAGCTACCGCTGTGCATCAACACCGGCATTCCCGGACCCCCCATACCGGGGGAGGTGCAGAATCCCATTCACCTCGACCGGGTTTGCGTGCGATTCCCCGAACTCAAGCTCTGCATGATTCACGGCGCGGATCCCTGGTGGGACATCGCAATCCGATTGCTCATCAAATATGCCAACCTGCGGCTGATGACATCCGCGTGGTCGCCGAAGCGGCTGCCGGAAAGCCTGCTGCACTACATGCGGACCCGCGGAAAAAACAAGGTGATCTATGCCTCCGACTGGCCGGTGCTAAAAATGCGCCGCGTCGTCCCAGAGGCTCAATCTCTGGACCTACCCGCCGACGTCCTTGAAAACTATCTTCACAACAACGCGCACGAATTCTTCTTCCAGGGCCAAGAGGAGCACTGATGGACCGTTACGAATTGCGCAGACTCGACTACAGCCTGACCGAGGACCACCAGGCGTTGCAGGCCGCATACCGGGACTTCTTCAAGACGCACTGCCCGATCGAAACCGTTCGCGCCGCAGAGGAATCCGGGTTCGACAAGAGCCTGTGGGAGCGGCTGTGCGGGATGGGTGCGACGACCATGGCGTTGCCCGACACCGTCGGCGGCGACGGTGCGACGCTGGTCGACCTGACGTTGGTGGCCGAGGAGATCGGGCGCTCGCTGGCACCGGTGCCGTGGATCGACCACGTATGCGCGGCCCGGTTGCTGGCGCGACTCGGCTCGGCGGAATCCGACGTCGTCAACGGCAAGCAGCTCGCGGCGTTCGACCCGCAACACGACAATGTCAGCGGGGTTCGGCTGATCCCAACCGGATCGATCGCCGACCAGATCATCGTCCGCGACGGCCAGGACGTGGTACGGCTGACCTTCGATACCCGGCCGACCAAAGTGGACAACATCGGCCGGTTGCCGATGGCGTGGGTCGACCCGGCGGCCGCCGACACCAGGGTCGTGCTGGCAAGCGGATCCGACGCTCTAGCCCAATACCAACGGGCACTGGATGAATGGCGGGTGCTTACCGCTGCGGCGTTGACCGGCCTGGTCGAAGAGACCATGACAATCGCGGCGGAGTTCGCCAAGACCCGTTACACGCTGGGTGTGCCGATCTCGACGCTGCAGGGCATCTCTCATCCACTGGCCAACATTGCGATCACCGTGCAGGGCGGCCGCAATCTGGCGCGCCGCGCTGCCTGGTTCTTGGACAACGAGCCCGACGAGCGCCGGGAGTTGGCGCCGTCAGCCTTCGTGTTCATGGCCGAGGAAGCGGCGAAGGCCGCGACCATGGCGGTGCATGTGCAAGGTGGTCTAGGCGTTTCGGCCGAGGCGGCCGCGACGGCGTATCTGGTGCGTGCCCGTGGGTGGGCGTTGGCCGGAGGAGACCCCGGCGCGAGCGCCAAATACATCGCGGAGATAGTCGCCGAACGCGAAAGCCGTGTAGGAAAGGACGCATAAGTGGATTTCTCCCGAGTCACGCTTTCCGACGACGATCACTCCTTCCTCGACGAGGCACGCGACTTCTTGAAAACCCATGTGACCGATGACGTCATACGTCGAGACCGGGAAACCGGCGACAACTTTGACGAAGATGTGCATTTGGCGCTGGGTGCCGCCGGCTATCTCGAACGCGAATGGAAGCCGCATGCCGAAGGCGGGTTCACCCGGGTGCACCGTCGCATCTGGGAATTGGAGAAGCGTCGCGCGCACGTGCCCTGGGTGACCTGGGGGACGACGGCAATGGTGGCGCGTTCGGTGGCGAAGTTCGGGTCGCCGGAACTGCGCGATGAGGTGGTGCCGAAGGTTTTCAGCGGGCAGGTCAGGCTGTGCCTGGGCTACACCGAACCCGAAGGCGGTTCCGATATCGCTACCTGCAAGACCCGCGCAGTACGCGACGGTGACGGCTGGATCATCAACGGCTCGAAGATGTTCACCACCGGCGCGCACAAATGCCAGTACGTCTTTCTCATCACCAACACCGATCCTGAGGCGCCAAAGCACAAGAGCCTGACCATGTTTCTGGTCCCGCTCGATTCCCCGGGCATCGACATCCAGGGCATCCGCACTATCGACGGCGACCGCACCAATATCGTCTACTACACCGACGTGCGCGTCGACGACAAGTACCGGCTCGGTGACGTGAACGCCGGCTGGACGGTGCTGCGGGAGCCACTCAACACCGAGCACGGCGCCGTTGCCGCCGCGCCCGATGGATTGCAGGACGTGTCGATCATGATGCACCAGGCCGGTTTCATGGCGGACGCCGTCGACAAGGCCGCCGGTAGGGTATCCGAGCCGGACGCAGGCGGGCGCAGGCTCATTGACGACGACGCGGTGGCATACCGGCTGGGCCGCAGCACCGCGCGGATGGAGGCGGCGTTGAGCGCGCCGAGCATCTTCGGCCGGGTAGCGCTGGCGCAGACGATGCGCGACATCTCACCGGACCTGATGGACATCCTCGGCACGGCATCGACGCTGCCGAACGGCACCGACGGCGCGGCCGATGACGGCGCCGCGGAGTACGTGTATCGCTTCGCGCCGCTGGTCGGGATTTACGGCGGCACTCTCGAGGTGTTCCGCAATATGATCGCGCAGTACGTGCTCGGCCTGGGCAAGCCGAATTACTCAGCGCCGAAGAAGGTTTCGTAACCCGTGAGCGGTCAGGTCGTCAGGATGGTTGCCGCTGCCGTGCCGGGCGCACCGTACACCTGCGCGAATCCGACCCGCGGAGTTCCGGGGACCTGACGGTCGCCGGCCCCGCCGCGCAGTTGGCATACCAACTCGTGCATTTGCCGCAGTCCTGATGCCCCGATCGGTTCGCCGTTGGCGATCAGTCCGCCGTCGGTGTTGACCGGCATTGCGCCGGCGATCTCGGTGGCGCCGTCGGCCAGCAGCTTCTCCTGCTCGCCGTCGGCGCAGAACCCCGCTTCGGCCATGTGGATCACTTCCGCGCCCGCGTCGGTGTCCTGCAGCTGGATGACGTCGACGTCCTGCGGCGCAACGCTTGCTTTCTCGAACGCGGCTTTCGCGGCGTAGACGGTCGGCGAGACGTCCTCCTCGACCGGAGCGTACGTCGTGTTCACTTCGTAGGCGCCGTAGCGGCGGGTGCGGACTTCGACCGCGCGGACATACACGGGTTTGGTAGTGAACCGGTGTGCGATATCGGCACGGCACATCACGACCGCGGCGGCGCCTTCGTCGGGAGCGCAGAACATGTATTGGGTCAGCGGGTAATTCAGCACCGGCGACGCCAGGATGGCCTCTTCGGAGATTGCTTTGCGGCGAAAAGCGTTGGGGTTCAACGCGCCATTACGAAAGTTCTTTGCGGCCACCTTGGCCAGCGTGTCGGTGGAGATGCCGTGGTCGTGCAGGTAGCGGTTGGCCTTCATCCCGAAGAACTTGGTGGTGAGATATTGGCCGTTCTGCGCGTACCAACTCGGCATCCCGACCAGCGCGGGATCTTCGGTAAAGGCGCCTCGCGGGTGCTTGTCCATGCCCACCGCGATGCCGATGTCGTAGTCGCCCAACCGGATACCGTCGGCGCACGCCTTGGTCGCGCTGGCCGCGGTCGCACAGGCATTGAACACATCGGTGAACGGGATGCCGGTGAGGCCCACCATCCCGACTATTGCGTCCGGGTTGGCCACCGTCCAGCTGCCGCCGACCGCGAATTGGATGTCCTTCCATTCGACGCCGGCGTCTGCGAGCGCCAGCCCGATGGCGTCGGCGGCCATCTCCATCGCGGACTTGCCCTCGAAGCGCCCGAACGGATGCAGGCCCACTCCGATGATGGCAACCCCGTTCATGTCGTCGGTCACGCTATGGCTCCCGCTTGCTTGAGTTCTTCGATACGGTCCCAGTCCATGCCGATCTCCATCAGCACCAGCTCGGTATGCTCCGACGCCTGCGGGGCGCGAGTCGTCACCAGCGGCTCGTGGTTGAACTGAACCGGCCCGCGCACGACTTTGAACGGCTCTCCGCCGCTGGCGAGTTCGACCTCGGCGATCATGTCGTTGGCGATGGCCTGTTCGTCGTTGGCCAGGTCGAGCAGGCTCTGGAACGGTGCCCATTGCCCCTTCATCGTCTTCAGGTGTTGCCGCCAATACTCGAAAGGCTTGGCGGCCACTGCCTTCGTGATCAATTCGGCTGCCGCGCTGGCATTTTGGATCAGCGGAAGCACCTCGGAGAAGCGGGGATCGTCGGCGGCTTCGGGGATGCCCAGGTGCTCGAAGGTGTCGCGGATCAGCCCGGTCGGGCTGATGATGCACAGGTTGATCGTGCCGCCGTCGGAGGTCAGGTAGTTGCCCATGAACGGGTTCACCGACATCGCCGTAATCGCGCCCGGCATGGGCGTGCGCATGACCTCGCCGGTCTCCATGCCTTGCGTCATGCTCGCCCCCGCGGCCCACCAGGCCGTGCTCAGCAGCGAGACGTCGAGCTCGACGGCTTCGCCGGTGCGCTCGCGATGCAGCAGCGCAGCCGAGATGCCGCCGGCGATGAACATGCCGCCGATGGAATCGCCGAACGCGGGAATGCCTTGTCCCAGTGCGCCGCCCAACTCCTCGGGCGTCAGGGCGTAGCCGATGCCGCTGCGGGTCCAGAACGCCGTCCCGTCGTAGCCACCGATGTCGCGCTCGGCGCCCTTGTCGCCGTATGCGGAACCACGGGCGTAGATGATGTTCGGGTTCGCCGCGCGGATGTGCTCTACGTCGAACTTGTGCTTCTGGCGCTGCCCGGGCTTGTAGTTGGTCAGGAAGACGTCGGAGGTCTTGGCGAGTTCGTAGAGCACTTCCTGGCCGCCCGGCGTAGAGACGTCGATTCCGACGCTGCGCTTGCCCCGGTTCGGATGCTCCATCAGCGGATGCCGGTCCGGGTTGACCTGGATGCCACCCATGTTGAGAAAGCCGCGCTGGGTATCGCCGCGAACCGGGTGCTCGACCTTGAGGACGTCCGCGCCCCAGTCGGCGAGGATGGCGCCTGCTGCCGGGACGAACGTGAACTGCGCAACTTCCAGGACCCGAAAGCCCTCCATCACCTTGACCATTTTTGGAACCTACTTGCCGTCGAATGTCACCGGAAGCGCATTCGGCGACCGGAAGGGCTGGCCGTAAATATGCGGGTCCTCATCGGTGACGAGCTTGACGTTGGTCACCCGACTCAGGAGGCATTCGAGCGCGACCCGGGTCTCCATCCGGGCGAGGTGAAGACCCAAGCACGTGTGTTCACCGGCCGCGAAGGAGATGTGCGGCAGGTGCTTGCGGAAGATGTCGAATTCCCCCGCGCTTTCCCACCGTTGCTCGTCGCGATTCGCCGAGCCGATGCACAGATCAACTGCCGACCGCGCGGGAATCCTGACCCCCTCGAGCTCGGTGTCTTCGGTGGCGAACCGCTGCACGGTGGTCAGTGGTGTCTCGAAGCGCAGCCCCTCTTCGATCGCCTGCGCGATCAGCTCGTGATCGGCTTGCACCGCGTGGAACTGGTCCGGGTGGGTCAGCAACAAAAACAGCAGGTTGCCCGACGACCGGTAGGTGGTTTCCAGCCCGGCCGGCAGCAACAGTCGCAGGAAAGAGTAAATGGCTTCGTCGCTGAGCTTTTCACCATCGATCTCTGCGGTGACCAGATCACCGATGATGTCGTCGGTCGGGTCGGCCTTGCGCTGCTCGATCTGGTCAAGGAAATAATCCTTCAGCGCCGCTGAGGCTTCGAAGGCGCGCTCGTACTTAACGGTGTAGTTGATCAATTGCACCGCGCGTCGGCGAAACTCGGGCAGGTCCTCGGCCGGCAGGCCCAACAGCTTGGCGATGACCCGCGTGGGGAACTCGAAGGTGAAGTTCCGGACCAGATCGGCTTCGCCGGCGTCGATG
>Ga0209656_10003270_pt1 | contig 10502 bp, 11 predicted proteins | sample BogFormECP12_OM2_FD_188239 | JGI IMG/M metagenome (GOLD analysis project Ga0209656, IMG submission 188239) | Bog forest soil microbial communities from Calvert Island, British Columbia, Canada - ECP12_OM2 (SPAdes) (version 2) | ecosystem: Environmental > Aquatic > Freshwater > Wetlands > Bog ... | reverse complement strand
GTTAGCCTGCACGTCCATCACCGTCACCGTCAGGCTGCCCGCCAGGCTGTTGCTTTGCGCGCTCGAACCCTCGCCGTCAAAGCTGTTCGCACCGTTTAGCGTCGTGGAGAGCAGAGGCGCGCCATGAATGGTGACGCTTTGTCCGAACACGGTGGGCGCCGAGTTCGCCACCGTCGTCGTCTTCGCCGTCTTGGTCACCGCGGTCTTGGCGGCATTGGTGGATTCATTCAGAACGATGGTCAGTACATCGCCCACGCGGCGCGCCTTGAGGTCCGCAAACAGCTCCATTTGCTGCCCCGCCTGATAAATCGCCCCGTCGGTGCGCGGCGTGGGGGGCGGCAATACGCGGGCCACGACGGGTTCCGGTTTGTGATCTTTCGCCGGCAACATGCCGCAGCCCGTCTGCAGCGCGCCGAGCAGCAGAAAACCACCGAAAACCGAGAAGGGTATTTTAGGCATCATTGTAGATTCGTCGTGAGGTACTGCAGCATCTGGTCGGTGGTGCTGATTGCCTTGGAATTCATTTCATAGGCGCGCTGGCAGGTGATCATGTTGACCAGCTCGGTCACCGTGTTCACGTTGGAGGTCTCGAGCGAACCCTGCTGCAAGGTGCCGAGTCCGTTGGTGCCGGGCGTTCCGACCTGCGGCGCGCCGCTCGCCGCCGACTCCACCACCAAGTTGTTGCCGACCGGCTGCAGGCCTTCGACATTGATGAAGTTCGCCAATTGAATCTGGCCCACCGTGGTCGGTTTGGGCGCACCCGCGGTCGTTACCGACACCGTGCCATCGCTGCCGATCGTGACCGACTGCGCGCTGATGGGAATGGTGATCGCGGGCGAGATCGGAAACCCGGTCGCGTTCACGACATTGCCTTGCGAATCCAGCGAGAAGGATCCGTCGCGCGTATAGGCAAGGGTGCCGTCCGGCATGGTGATCTGAAACAAGCCGTGCCCCGTGACCGACATGTCCAGGTTGCCGCCGGTCTGCAGAACGCTGCCCTGGGAGTAATTCTTCTCCGTGGCGGCAATTTTCACGCCGGTGCCGAGCGACAGACCGGTCGAATACTGCGTATTCTGAGTGCTCTGCGCGCCGACCTGCTGCACATTCTGGTACATGAGATCCTGAAAAGCGGCACGATCGGCTTTGAAGCCCGTGGTATTGCTGTTCGCGAGATTGTTGGCAATCACCGCCATCTGGGTGTTTTGCGCGTCGAGGCCGGTTTTTGCGGCCCATAGTGCGAGATTCATGGGTTGGTGTCCTGTGCGTTTATGCGGTCAACATCATGCGTTCGGCGCTCTGTTCGTCCGTATCCGCCGAGTTGATGCTCTTGATCTGAAATTCGTACAAGCGCTGCAGTTCGATCATGTTGACCAGGGACTGGGCGGCGTTGACGTTGCTCGATTCCAATTGTCCGGACGTCACGCTGACCGTTTCATCGGCCGCGGCCTTGCCGCCGCTCTTGAGGTACAGCAATCCGTCCGCGCCTTTCTGCAAATCCTTGGGCTGAGGGTTGACCAACTTGATGCGATCGATTTGGCTTTGGGCCGCGGGGCTCAATCCCTGAGGAACAATCGAGACCGTGCCGTCGCTGCCGATGGTCACCTGAGTCGATGGCGGAATGTTCAAGGGACCCGTCTCCGACATCACCGGCAATCCGGTGGCCGTGACGACCGCTCCCGATTCCAGCACCCGCAGATCGCCGGCGCGGGTATAGCCCTCTTTGCCGTTCGCGCCTTGAACCGCGATGAAGCCCTTGCCGTTGACGGCGATATCGAGCGGTCGGCTCGTGCTGGTGATGACGCCGCTCGAAAGGTCGGTGCCGCCGTCGCCCGCCACCGCATTGACTCGGGTTGCATAGCCCGGGCCATAGATGGGTGAGCTGACGAACGAGACCGAGTCCGCGCGAAAGCCGACCGTGCTGGCGTTCGCGATGTTGTGGTTATTGACGGCCTGCGCCTGCATGATTTGCTTGGCGCCGGTCATCGCAACATAGAGTCCTCTATCCATGGTTCAGCTCCCCCTTATGCCCTTGGATTAATGCGCGGCCTGGATGACGGTCTGCGATTCTTGGTTGGCCGTCGTGATCACCTGGGCGTTGGCGTCGAAGGATCGCTGCGCCGTGATCATGTTCACAAGCTCGGTGGTCAGATCGACGTTCGAGCTCTCCAGCGCGCCCGATTGAATGCTGCCGAAGCCCGCCGAGGCCGCCGTACCCGACACGACGTTGCCGGAGGTAAATGTCTCGGACCAGTTCGTGTCACCGAGCTGTTTCAAGCCCTGCGGATTGGGGAAGTTCGCCATGGCCAATTGGCCCAGCTGCGTGGACCGGCCGTTCGTGTACACCGCGGATACGATGCCGGCGGTGTCGATGGCAACGGTGCTCAACTGCCCGGTTGCGTAGCCGTTCTGGGTGATGGAGGTTACGCCGAAACTGCCGCCGTACTGCGTGGTCTGACCGAAGTTGAAATTCATGGTCATCGCCTGCGCACCATCCGGCGGGACGAAGCCGGCGAAAGTCAGGCCGCCGCCGGCCGGCAGGGTTACCGCGCCGGTATTCGAGAAGGTAAGATTCTGGCCCGCGCCGACCGTCGTGCCGTTTACCGTCATATTGACGGTAACCACATTGGGCGCCGCCGTCTGGGTGAAGAACAGGGTGGCCGGAAATGCATTGCCCAGGGAGTCGTACACCGTGGTCGAGGTCGACTGGTTGTAGGTCAACGAGTTCGTCGGATTGAAGGGCGCCACCGCCGGCACCGTCGAGCCCGCCGGGAAATTCAGGATCACCGTGCCCGTGGTCGTCGCCTGCGGGGCGCTTTGCGCCGTTTGCAGGTTCAGATCCGTCAACGCGCCGGTGTTGAAGCCGCCGTTGACCAACGGCGGGTACACCTGCAGCGCCTGCCCGGTCGAGCTCACCACATTGCCGTTCGAGTCTTCGGCGAATTGGCCGTTGCGGGAATAGACGATGCCGTTCGAGGACTTCAAGGTGAAGAAGCCGTCGCCGCTGATCGCCAGGTCGAGATTCGAGGACGAGGTGGAGATGTTGCCCTGCGTGAACTGCTGGGCGGTGCTCGCCAGCCGCACGCCTTCGCCCGTGACGGACGTATTGAGGTTCACCGCGCCGGACGCGTAGACATCCGCGAACTCGGCGCGCGAACCTTTGAATCCGACCGTGTTCGCGTTGGCGATGTTGTTCGCGGTGACGTCCAGGTTCGAGCTGGAGGCGGTCAATCCCGATAATGCGATGCTGAAACTTGACATGTGTATGTGCTCCTAAGCTGATTAATTCGATATTTGTTGGACGTTGCTGAACGGCACGCTGCCGAGCCCCGCAACATTCAAGGTCAATCCGGCCGAGCCGGCGCCCATGGTTACGCTCTGCACGGTGCCATTCACGTAAGTGGGCACCGCCGTTCCCGAGGCGACGCCCTGAACTTGCGCGCTCAGGGTGTACTGCCCCGCGGGCGCCTGCGAGCCGTCGCCCTGGGTGCCGTTCCAAGAGAAATTGGCCAGCCCGGTCGCTTGCGCGCCAAGATTGATCTGCTGCACGAGAACGCCGCTGCTGTTCGAGATGTTCAGAAGCACCGACGACGAGGTCTGCGGCACGCTCACCGCGCCCGTCACCGTGCCGCCGGCGGCCGTCAATGTGGCCGTCGAACTGCTGACGAGCGCCTGATGACCGAGCAGCGAAGAGGCCTGCAGCGCTTGGCTCGAGGCGAGAGAACTCGACAGCGCCGAGAACGAGGTATTCAGCTGCGTGATGCCCTGCACTTCGCTGAGCGAAGCGAGCTGCGATAGAAACTGGTTGCTGTCGACCGGACTGGTCGGATCCTGGTTCTTGAGCTGCGCCAGCATCAAGGTCAAGAAATCCGTCCCGCCCAGGGTGGTGGCGCCCGCGGCGCCGGTGCCGCTCGCGCCGCTGCCGCCGGTCGCGGCCGTCGTCGGCACGGTGGGGGTGCTTGCCGAATTTACATTGTTGGTTTGCATGAGTGATTCCTACTCGAGTCCTAGTGGCCCATCGAAATGGTTTTGAGAAGCAAGTCGCGGGCCGTGTTGATGGCCTCGACGTTCGTCGCGAAGGAGCGATTGGCTGAAATCATGTTGGTCATCTCCTCGATCGAATTGACGTTCGACATGTAGATGTAGCCGTCCTTGTTCGCGAGCGGATGATCGGGCTGATAGCGCATCGTGGGCGGCGCGGTGCTCTCCACGACGCCGAGCACGCGTACGCCGGCGGCGGCGGTCCCGCCCTCGAAGCCCGGCTCCGCCATGTTCATCATGGTCTGGAACACCGGATGCCGCGCGCGATACACCTTGCTCGGGTCGCCGTTGACGCTCTCCGCGTTGGCGAGATTGCTCGCCGTCGTGTTGAGCCGGATGGTCTCGGCGTTGAGCGCGCTTCCCGCCGTGTTGAATACATTGAATAGGGACATGGTTGATCCTGCTAAGGTGGTTCCGGCTAGCCCGTGATCGCGAGTTGCAATTCCGCGATCCCGCTGTTGATGAACTGAAGGCTCGCCTGATAGCGCACGTTGTTCTCCGAGAACGCCGCCTGCTCCACCGGCATTTCCACCGTGTTGCCGTCCAAGGAGGCCTGATAGGGGTTGCGGTATTTCAATTCGCCCGACGGCACCCCGTCCTCGAGCGGCGTAATATGCGCGGCGTGAGTAACGCTCACGTTGAGCGGCATTTGTTCATTGGTGGAACCCAGCACGGCCGCAAAGTCGATATCGCGCGCTTTGTAATTCGGCGTATCGGCGTTGGCCAGATTGTTGGCGAGCACGCCGACCCGCTGCCCGTGCAGCAGCAGCGCCTGCTCATGAATGCCGAAGATGTTGTCGAACATGGATGCAATTTCTCCTCGCTGAGACTTAAGCAAGAGCTGTGCCAAGCGGTCGTGCCGCCCCGAATCTTGGGCCGCAGCGCCGATTTCGCGCATTTGCCGGGGCTTCTGAGGATCGCAGCCGCGCAAAGCGGCAAGTAATTGCCGCGTTGCATGGCGGGCGGCAAGCCGCTGCGCTGCCGCGGGGGGTGGGCGGCCCCGGGCGGTGGGCGGCGGCGCGCCCTTGGGCCGCGCCGCCATGCGCGATGGCACGCGACTTGCTTATTACTCTCTATGACGCGAAGACCGCCAAGATATCGTCGCCTGGTCCTCATCGGCTGCCTGGCGGCCGCGCCGGCGCTGGGCGCCGACTTTCAAGACATCGCGCAGCTCGAAGGCCTGGCGAAGTCCGCGGCAGCCGCCTTGCTGCCGCCGCCGACGGTGCGGCAGCGTCTGCAAGTCGGTCCCATCCAGCCCGGCTTGCAGCTGCAGCGTTGCGGCAGCGGCGTGCAGCCCGGCATCGCTCCCGGTCTGCGCAGCCCCGGGCGGGTTCTGGTGGAATTGCGCTGCGAGGGCGGTCCGGCCCCGGGCGCGGCCTGGCACATCTACGTTCCCGTGAGACTGGTCGGCACCTCTCCCGTGGTTCTCGCGGCACATGCGCTCGTCGCCGGCACCGTGCTGACGGCGAAGGACGTGACGGTCGAGCAGCGCGATATCACGGCGCTGCCGCCGGGCTACCTCGATGACGCCGGCATTGCCGTCGGGCTCACCGCCGGCCGCGCGATTTCGGGGGGCAGCATTCTGACAAATCAACAATTGCTCGGAACCAAGGCCGTGCAGCGCGGCCAAATGGTGACGCTGATGGCCGACGTGGGCGGCATCGCTGTGCGCATGGCCGGCCGAGCCTTGAGCGATGGCTTGGTAAATCAACGGATTAGGGTCGAGAATCTATCGTCCGGGAAGGTCGTCGAGGGAATTGCCCGATCCGAGCAGGTAGTTGAAATTATTTTTCAATAGCCCTTCAGTGAACCGTGTCACAGTCGATAACCGTAACAAGGGTCGAACTTGCGCATTCGCTAAAGTTCATCCAAACCCTGACGATAACTTTAGGTACGGGCTACTGCTTGCCCTAGGAGAGATTTAGGTGCCGAACAAAATCGGTGGATACACGACAGCCGAGCCGCTTGCACCCGTCAAGGGTTCGAACAGCAACGGCGTCGTGGCTGACAAGTCGCAGGCCGAGGCGGCTGGCGCGGCTGCGAGCGCATCACAAACGGGTGATCACGTCACTCTGACCAACTCGGCTCGTTCCCTGCAGAAGATCGAAGAAGCCGTGGCGAAGGCCCCCGTGGTCAACTCCGCGAAGGTGGCTTCGGTCAAGCAGGCGGTGCAGAGCGGCACCTACAGCATCGACGCCGGTCGAGTTGCCGACAAGCTGTTGAAGTTCGAGAGCGGGCTGAAGTAGTTCCATGTACGGGGAAGCGCGCCGCCGTCTCGAAGATTTACTGGATCGCGAGATTGAGGTTGCGCGCCTTTTGTCGGCCGCATTGAGCGCCGAGCGCAGCGTGCTGACCGGCGATGCGCCGGAAGCCGTTCGGCAAAGAACCGAGGAAAAAGTCCAGCTTCTCGGCGCCATTGAAAAGCTGGAGAGCGAACGCCGGGCGCTGTGCGCGGCCACCGGCCTCGGCGTGCCGGGCGAGATCGCCAAGGAAGAAGTCGGAGTCTCGGCGACCGTGGCGGATCGTTGGCGTGCGCTGATGGAGCTGATGGCCGGCTGCCGAATGGCGAATGAGGTCAACGGCTACATCATCCATGTGCGCCAGAATCAGATCCGCCAGCTGCTGGACGTGGTCCGGGGTGCCCCCTCGGTCACTTACGGCCCGCAGGGAAAAACCTTCGGAAAAGCGCTGCGAGCGCTGGCGCGGGCGTGAATCATGCTTGTCCTGAGCCGCCGCGCTGACGAATCCATCGTAATCCAACCCGCTGACGGCGTGGACGTGAGCATGACCATGGCGCAGCTATTCGCCAATGGTCCGATTCAAATCACCCTGCTGGGCGGCACGGGACGGCGCGTCAAAATGGGCATCGAAGCGCCCGAGCAACTTGCGATCCGCCGCAAAGAACCCGCCTGAATCCCGTCGCTGGGAATAACTCGTTGAAGAGGATGGGAATTTTCGCGCGCCGCCGGCGAGCCTCAAGCCTTGCGACATAACACCGCGCCCGCGAGTTTTATGGCCCCTTCGCTAAATGCGGCGCGATGTGCATAATGGCTGTCCCCTGCCATCATTAGAAGAAAGGACCGACCGGATGGAGCGTCGCCTGCACACTCGCCACCGCGCTCGCACGACTGTGTACGTGGTGATGTCGGGACGGAAAAGCCGGATTTGCAAGGCGAAGAACCTGAGTGCCAACGGCGTGTTCGTGGAAACGGAAAATCTCGGGCTGCGCAAGGGACAACAGGTTCATCTCGCCTTCGCCATCAACTTAGGATTGGTGACCAAGATCCACCGCCGCACGGCCATCGTCGCGCATGTGACGCGCGGCGGAACGGGACTCATGATGGAGCAGTTCGCGGGACGCTGAACTTGACACGTCCTGTAAACTTACAGGATGCCACCCTTCGACCCTCCCCGCCTGGATGCCATCCGCATCCGTGGCGCGCGCCAGAACAATCTCAAGAATATCGACCTCGATCTACCGCTCAATGAATTGATCGTCGTCACCGGAGTCAGCGGCTCGGGGAAATCCTCGCTGGTGTTCGACACCCTGTATGCCGAAGGCCAGCGCCGCTACGTCGAGACCTTCTCCCCCTACGCGCGGCAGTTCCTGGATCGGATGGATAAGCCTCTGGTCGATCGCATCGAAGGAATCCCGCCGGCGATCGCCATCGATCAGACCAATCCCGTGCGAACCTCGCGCTCCACGGTCGGCACCATGACCGAACTCAACGATCACCTGAAGCTGCTGTTCGCACGCGCCGCGGTTCTGCACTGCCAAGGCTGCGGCCGCCCGGTGCGCCGCGATACGCCCGCGACCATTCGGGAGTCGCTGCACACGCTGTCGCGAAATGGCGGCGAACCGCGGGGCGGCCATCCGCCGGGCGGCGAACCGCCGCTGCTGCTCACCTTTCCGGTACCCATTCCGAAAAATTTTACCGAAGCCGAGATCAAAGGACTGCTGTCCGCCCAAGGCTACACGCGCATCCATGAAAAGCGCGGTCACACCCTGCAAGTGATTCAGGATCGCTTCCGCTGGTCCACGGTGGACTCAAGCAGGGCCGCGGATGCCATCGAAGCGGCGCTGAAGGTCGGACAAGGCCGCCTCGACGTCTACCCGGGCGATGCCGCCCCCTGGCGCTTCTCCACCGGCCTGCACTGCCCGGACTGCGACATCAGCTACAAGGACCCGAGCCCAAGCACCTTCAGCTTCAATTCTCCGATCGGCGCATGCGAGACCTGCCGCGGCTTCGGCCGCAGCATCGGGGTCGACTATGGCCTGGTCATTCCGGATGGTGCCTTGTCGCTTCGCCAGGGGGCCATCAAGCCTTGGCAGACCGAGTCCTACAAAGAATGCCAAGCGGATCTCCTGAAGTTCGCCCGCAAGCGCGCCATCCCCCTGGATACGCCCTGGCGGGACCTCACCGACGCCGAACGCGCCTGGGTGATCGAAGGCGAAGGCGAGTGGACCAAGAATGTCTGGTACGGCGTGCGGCGCTTCTTCGCCTGGCTCGAGACCAAGGCCTACAAGATGCACATCCGCGTGCTGCTGTCGCGCTACCGCTCCTACACCGAATGCAGCGCATGCCACGGCGCGCGTCTCAAGCCCGAGGCACTGCTGTGGCGCGTCGGCAATCCCGGCATCAACATCCGCGAGCTGATGCTGTTGGCGGTGGACGACAGCCGCCGCTTCTTCGCCACGCTCGAATTGCCTGCGCCGCTCGACGAGGCAACGGACCTGCTGCTGCGGGAAATCCGCGCGCGGCTCAGGTACCTGTCGGATGTCGGCCTCGGCTATTTGAATCTCGACCGCCAGTCGCGCACCCTGTCGGGCGGCGAAGTGCAGCGAATCAATCTCACCACCGCGCTCGGCACCTCCTTGGTCAACACTCTGTTCGTGTTGGACGAGCCTTCCATCGGCCTGCATCCGCGCGACGTCGGCCGCATCGTCGGCGTCATGCACCGCCTGCGCGACGCCGGCAACACGCTGGTGGTGGTCGAACACGACCCGAAGGTGATGCTGTCCGCGGATCGCGTGCTCGACATCGGACCCGGCCCCGGCGAACACGGCGGTGAAATCGTGTTCTTCGGAAGCCTGGCGCAGCTCGCCACGGCCAAGGGTTCGCTCACGGCCGATTATCTGTTTCGGCGCAAGCGAGTCGAGATTCCGCGCCCCGGCAGGCCTTACACTGCGGCGCTGCCCGCCGGTGCCTCGGAGATGCCCGCCGGTGCCGCGGCGGCCGCTGCCGCATCCGCGCATGCCGGTGTTCTGCGCATCGAGGGTGCGGCCGAGCACAACCTCAAGAATATCGATGTCGAGATTCCGCTGCGGCGATTGGTGTGCGTCACCGGCGTCAGCGGCTCCGGCAAGTCCACGCTGGTGCACGACATCCTGTTTCCGGCGCTGCTGCGCGCCAAGGGCAGGCCCACGGAGACTCCCGGACTGCATCGCGCGATTACGGGGCTGGAGCGAATCGACGACGTGGTCATGGTGGATCAGAGCCGCATCGGCCGCACCACGCGCTCCAATCCCGCGAGTTATGTCGGCGCCTTCGACTCCATTCGCGATTTGTTCGCCCGCTTGCCGCAGGCTCTGACACGCAAGTACACCGCGGGCACCTTCAGCTTCAACGCCGGCAACGGCCGATGTCCGGCATGCGGCGGCAACGGCTTCGAACACGTCGAGATGCAATTCCTCTCGGATGTGTACTTGCGCTGCCCCGATTGCGATGGCCGGCGCTATCGGGCGGAGGTGTTGGAATGCAGGTTATCCCGCGGCAGCGCGCCCCCGAAGAGCATCGCCGATGTCCTCGATCTCACGGTATCCGAGGCGCTGGATTTCTTCCGAGCGGACGCCGAGGTCTGTCTGCGTTTGGCGCCGCTCAAAGAGGTGGGTCTCGATTACCTGCGCCTGGGTCAACCCGTGCCGACGCTGTCGGGCGGCGAGGCGCAGCGCCTCAAGCTCGCCGGGCATCTCGCCGAGAATGCCGCGCGCCAGACAGCCAGGCCGAGAAAAGGCGCGCCCGCCGCGCCGGATGCCGCGTCCCGCCGCGGCTCCCTGTTCTTGTTCGATGAACCAACCACGGGTCTGCATTTCGACGACGTCGCCAAGTTGCTGCGCTCGTTTCGGCGCCTGATCGACGCGGGTCACTCCCTGCTGGTGATCGAGCACAATTTGGACGTCATTCGAGCGGCGGACTGGATCGTCGACCTGGGTCCCGAGGGCGGCGACGCGGGCGGCGCGGTGGTTTGCGTGGGCACCCCTGCGGAGGTGATGGGTGTGGCGGCTTCGCACACCGGCCGCGCGCTCGCCGATGCCGAGAGCACGCTTGCGCCGGGCTCGCCGTTTCCCGGCGCGGTTCACGACTCGGCAACGCCGCGCACGGCCACGGCGGCGACCGCCATCGAAATTCATGGCGCGCGTGAACACAATCTCAAGAATGTCGACGTGAACCTCGGGCTCAATC
>Ga0209656_10003269_pt1 | contig 10503 bp, 9 predicted proteins | sample BogFormECP12_OM2_FD_188239 | JGI IMG/M metagenome (GOLD analysis project Ga0209656, IMG submission 188239) | Bog forest soil microbial communities from Calvert Island, British Columbia, Canada - ECP12_OM2 (SPAdes) (version 2) | ecosystem: Environmental > Aquatic > Freshwater > Wetlands > Bog ... | reverse complement strand
TCTACGCCCTCGACCTGCGTAAATCCGGCCGGGCGCGATGCGGCGGCCAGACCGCGCACTACGTATCGGACCTCGCGGTGTGCGACAGGGAACTTGACAGCGCGCTGGCGATCGTCACCGGTGAACACCCGGACGTGCCGGTCATCCTGGTCGCGCACTCCACCGGCGGCCTGATCGTGCCGCTCTGGCTCGACCGCCGGCGTGACGCCGGCCGGGTGGCACCCATCGCCGGAGTCGTCCTCAACAGCCCGTGGTTCGACCTGCAGGGCAAGCCCGTCTACCGCGGCCCGCTGACCCAGGCGCTCCGCGTGCTCGCCAGGGCACAGCCGTTCCGCGAGCTGAGGCTGGCGCCCGGGGTATACGGGCGAACGCTGCACATCAGCGGCACCGGGGACTGGGACTTCGACCTCGACCTCAAGCCGCTGGCCGGGTTCCCGGTCACGATCGGCTGGCTCAACGCGGTGCGGCGGGGCCACGCGCGACTGCACCGCGGCCTGGACATCGGCGTCCCGTCCCTGGTGCTCCGCTCGAGCCGCTCGCACTTCTCGGCTGACTATTCACCCCTCAGCGACCGTGCCGACACCGTGCTTGATGTCAGGCAGATCGCCCGGTGGGCCGGCTGCCTCGGCGCCGAGACCACCGTGGTGCCGATCCAGGACGCACGCCACGACGTTTTCCTGTCCCTGCCCGGACCCCGGGAACAGGCCTACGCTGTCCTCGCGGCATGGCTCGACCACCACCAGGCCAGCGCACCGGCCGGGCGCGCGGTCTGAGCTGGTACGTCAAAACCACCGCCCGTTCTGTAAAAGAATTTGAGCAGAACGGCCGGTGGCGTCTCGTCCCCGGCCACCCTAATTCCCTCCATCGTGCGGGGGCCGCTACCGCCGCAGCGCCAAGACAGAGCGAGACAAACTATCCCTTGTACACGGCGGTCCGACGCGGCCAGCCGAGGCCGGCCACGCCCGCCACTGTGAGAAGTGACCCAGCCAGCACCAGCAGCAGCCACGGCGCTAGGTCCGCGGGCGGCTGTGCCGCGGTACCGCCTAGACCAGTGGCCGCCCCGCCCGTGGGCAGGGCCTGAATGCCCACCGCGTCGGTCAGGTTATCGGCCTTCAGCCCCGACGAACCATCGAGCACGACGATGGTGTGCACCGTATCGGCGGTTAGCCCGAGCGACATGGTCGTGTGTTCGCCCGACGCGGTGACTTTCACCGCGCGCACGCCCGGCGAGACTGCCGTGTACGGGGTAACCGAGCTGAAGGTCAGTTGCTTCGTGAGAAGCGTGGATCCGTAGCTGACTGTGACGTGGTCTTCTTTGAGTGACGCCTGGACGACCCGGACCAGGGTCTTCCCCCGCGGTGTGGTCAGCAGGTCCTTCAGCACCTCAACGCGCAGGCCCGGGTCGGGGCCCAGGGCAGCCACCGTGTAGGCCGTCTTCGAGGCCACCATGAAACTCGAGACCAGCGCCGGATGACTTGACGCGGGCGCGTCGAAGCCCCGCATCGCCACCGTGTACTCACCCGGGCTAAGCGCCATGTAGGCGGAGACATCACCATAAGCAACGTCCTTGAGCACCGTCGGATGCGCGGAATCGCCGAACGGATACAGGTATATGTCCATGGCGGGCGCCTCAGGCGACAGGTGGGCGATCCGAACCCAGCCGTCCTGGGCGGCCAGCGGGGCCGCGGACGCGGCGGGCGACGCGGCCGCGATGAGGGCGGCAAAGCCCCCGAGCACCATGGGGATCGCGGCTAGCCGGGCAAGGCACCGCAGCAATTTCATGCTTATTACCTCTCTTACCGCACGTCAGCGGTCAGGACCGTCGTGAGCAAACCGAGCGGGCTCGGCGCGGCGAACTCGATGACCAGCGCGGGCTGGCCGGTGTCAAGGTGGACAATCGCGGAGTGCGCAGGCAGATACGGGCTTCCCTGCGCCTTGACCATGGCCAGCGCAGCCGCGAGCCTGGCTGCGCCGTTTCTCCCGCCGTAGCTGGCAACAGTGACCTCCCGGAAAAACAGCGGAGCGCCGGGGGAGGAATCGCCGAACGCCATCACCCGGAGCGTGAACTGCGACGACAGCGCCGCGAGCGTCGCCAGCAACCGGGAATCCACTTCGCCCGCCCGCAGTTGCGTGGCGTCCGCCACGCTGAACCTGATGCGGGGGTTGCTGAGCAACTGGGAGCCCGCGCTCTCGCGGGCATTCAGATCGGCCCGCAAAGCGGATTGATAGGACGCTGCCCCGCCTGGCGCCACCGCGCGGATCTCGATCCGGGAGCCGCCCGAACCGAAGCTCGCGAGAACCGCGGGGGCGTATTGATCCGGCAGACTTCTGCCCGCTGAGGACAGAGTCGCTATCACGTCGGTCTTGAGCACGGCGGCCGTCGTCGACCCCAGCGCCACCAGCCGGCTCGGGCTAACCCCGTGCGCTTGCAGCGCAGCGCACATGGCCGGGTCACATCCGATGATCGCGGCGCTGTCCACCTGGCTGGTAATCCAGGCGGCGGCCGCGGACTGCGCCGCCGCGGCGGCCGCGGCTGCCGCGGTCAGCGGCGGGGGAACGCGGCGAGCCGCCGGATGCCCGGATACGGGCGGCCGCACGGCGCGCGGCGCGGCCCGCGGCGCGGTCCCAGAGAAGGCCCCTGTGAGCTGAAGGGCGCCCAGCGCGACCGCCGCCGCCGCGACCAATGCCAAAGCAAGCCGGCCGGCGGATCGCCGACGCGGGAATCCGGCACGGCGCAGCCGCCGCGACACCCACAGCTCTACGGTGGTGAGCAGGACACGGCCCCATGAGGGCTCGATCCGGACGGGGCGGACTACAGACGCGGTGGACGACCTTGGAGCACCTCCTAGCGAGCTTCCGGACCGGACCGATCGGTGATTCTCGGTAGTCACATCGGCCACCCCTTGGCCTGCTGAAATGCCCTGAGCCGACGGGCGGTAGTCAATCACACAATTGGTCCGCAATCAGCCTGTATTGCTAATTGGTGAAAATTGAGCGCTTCGAGATAGACGCCTGACAACGTTTACTCCGTACCCGTTTCGCTACGATTCGACCAGTTGCCGACCTTTCGTCCCGAGCGGGCATTTGCCACTCTGCGCGGACAGCTTGCCGCCGAAGAAGCCAAATCGCCATCTGGGCGCAAAAATCCCAATAACGTAGTCTCCTGTCTTCGCGGTGAGTCTTGCCTGATAGCGGGATGAGGGGGCCGGAATGGAGTACCGCGGCACGGGCCCGCCGGTGCGGACTCCGCGCCCAGAGCCGTCGTGGCCGACGGTCATCGCGACCACGCTGCGGCTCTGGCTCGAGCGCCACCCCATCGTCGTCGGCGGGCGGACGATCCGTCTTTGGCCGCTGCCGGGCGTGGCCCGAGCCGGCCAGCGTAAGGGCCGGCTGTCCAGAAAGCGCTTCGCCGCGTTCGCGCTCGCGGCGGGCCTGCTCGTGACGGCCGCGGGCGCCGCCGGGCTGGCGATGGCTCGCCACCCGGTCGCGAGGCGGTGGGGTACCGCCGCCGCCCTGCCCGCTCCGGTGGGGCCGATCGCCGGCGCCGTGCACTCGCAAGATGCCAAGGTTCCGCTGCCTGTCGCGCTGACCATTCCCGCTATCGGCGTACAGGCCAGCCTGGTCCACCTCGGGCTAACCGCTGCCGGCGCGCTCGCGGTGCCGCCATCGACGGTGGTCGCGGGCTGGTATACCGGCAGTCCGCGGCCCGGTGCGATCGGGCCGGCGGTGATAGCCGGGCATATCGACTCGCACACCGGTCCCGGCGTCTTCTTCCACCTGTCGCAACTGCGGCCCGGCGACCATGTCTACGTGCGGCGGGCGGACGGAACGCTGGCGGTCTTCCGCGTTACAGCTGTCCGGTCGTACGCCAAGGATCGTTTCCCCACGCTGGCCGTGTACGGCCCGACTCCCGACGCGGAGTTGCGTCTCATTACCTGCGGCGGCGCCTTCGATCCCCAGCTCGGGTCCTACCTCAGCAATACGGTCGTCTACGCCGTGCAGGTCAGCCACGGTCCTGAGTAGCCACGTCAACTGCCATTTCACCGCCATCGCTGGGTCGGCATGTCCATAATTGACGTTCAACTATGCCATGTCTCGTGGCCTGGATTTAAGAGGTTGCCTTCCCAGCCGTCCAGGATGCAGCAGCTCGTGACCAGGGTTCGGAATGAGCCGCCCCAGGGACGACTGTACGGGCTGTCTCCGCACGTCATCGCCGTGATGTGCCCGCCCAGGATTGTCGGCGAAGCCGCTCAGCAAGGACAGTTTGGCGGCCCGGCACCGCCGGGAACCGCCGGAGGTGAGTGTCAGCTTGCAGTCGACCGGCCAGCCGTCGCTGCCTGTTACTTATTAGCGGCGCGAGCATCGATGCCGCTACCCGTTCTTCCGGGACGCGGAGCGGGCGCGGGAGCTATCCCCGTCGTGGTATCTGACGGGCATCGATTTCGGGGCGGAGATCAACAAGACGGTCCGGGGGGCGGGGTTCGATGTCGCGCACTACTCCCTCACGGGGGTGCGGTGACGCCCGGATTGCTTACCCGGTGGCGGCGATCTCCCGGAGCTGCGCTAGGGCATCGCGGGCGATCTGCTGGTACGGTGTCTGGTCCGGATCGTCGACCCATTGCTCGAAGGCGACGTGCAGGATGGTCGTGCCCATGAGGGCGGCTAGGGAGGCGGCGGTGTCGCCGAATCCCCGGGCGTGCAGTGCCCGTGCCATGGCGGCGGCCAGGGACGCGGCCTTGATCAGCTCACGTTCCTGCAGCTCGTGACTGGAGGCGATGATCCGGTGCCGCGGGCCGGCGAACTCGCGGACCTCCTCGAACCGGACGGCGGCGGCGTCCAGCGCCGCGCCGATCATGCCGAGAGCGGAGGCGGACGCGGGGGCGGCCTCGATGGCGGCCACCATCTGCTGCTCAAGTAGCTCCGAGCCGGAGAAAACCACCTCGCGCTTGTCTGCGAAGTGGTGGAAGAAGGTCCGCCTGTTCAGGCCGGCTCGCTCGGCGATCTGAGCGACTGTCGTGTTCTCGAACCCTTGTTCCGTGAACAGCTCCAGCGCAGCCTGCCGGAGGCGCCCGTACGCGTCGGGTTCCCATCTGACCATTGGTAGTCAGGGGCGCGGTGCCAGCACGGCCCGTTTCCCCATCCCCCTTTCAATTCCGTACGTGCGGTTTTCCCGCATACGGCTTACCGATGATCTTCTTGACATGGTTACGCTGCCCTCCGATAGCGGACGGTGCCGCGGAGCCTGTGCAGGCCGTGCCCGTTGAACCAGTCTTCTGTCCACGCCTGGGCCTGCCCGGCTCGCAGGTTCCGGCCCCGCTTCTTGACCATGAGGCCACGGAGCCGATCCACCACGTAGCCGTCGGCCTGCCTGAACTTCTTGGCGGCGTTCCCGGTGCGGAAGTAGTTGCCCCAGCCGCGCAGGACAGGGTTGATGTCCGCAATCACCTCGCGGATGTCCTCCCCGGCGCGGTTGCGCCCGGTATGGTTGCGGACCTTCTCCCGGAGCCGCTTCATTGCCCGCTGGGACGGCCACCGGTGCAGGTAGCAGCGCCTGGTGCGCTTCTGCTCCCAGAGCCGCCCAGACATGCGGGCGTGGAAGTGGCACCCGGGGAAGTCCAGGCCCTCCCGGCCCTCCCTGAGGTCTACCGTCCTTGTCTTGTCCGGGTGCAGCCGGAGTCCTAGCCCGCCGAGGATCTCTCCCACGGCTTCCAGGGCCGCCCTGGCCTGCGCCGCGCTGCGGCACAGCACCACGCCGTCATCGGCGTAGCGCACCCGCTCGCCGGCCCCTCGGGCGGCTAGCTCGCGATCCAGGACGTGCAGGCAGATGTTGGCCAGCAGCGGGGAAATGACCCCGCCCTGAGGAGTCCCGGCGACCGTCCGCTCAAGGCTCCCGCCCACCATCACCCCTGCCTCCAGCCACAGGCGGACCAGCTTCAGCACCCTCCGGTCAGACACCCGCCTGCCGGCCCCGGCCAGCAGCCGCTCATGGCTGATCTCGCCGAAGAAGTTCCGGATGTCGAACTCCGCGACGAACTGGCAGCCCTCGATGAACGCGACCCTCAGCCGCTCCATCGCCTGCGCGGCGCTCCGCTTCGGCCGGAACCCGAACGAGCACGGAAGGAAGTCCGCCTCGGACACCGGCCCCAGCACCAGCTTCGCAGCCTGCTGGGCCACCCTGTCGCGGACCGTCGGGATGCCGGGCGGCCGCCTTGAGCCATCTGGCTTCGGTATCTCCACGCGCCTGGCGGGCGCGGGACGGTACGTGCCCTCGCGCAGGTCAGCCCGGAGCTCAGCGAGAAGCCGCTGGACCCCGTACTCCTCCTGCACGAATGCCAGGGTGACGCGATCCACCCCGGCTGCCCCCCGGTTCCTCCGGACCCGCCCCCATGCCTCCCGCAGGACGTCACCCCTGTGGATACGGTCGTAAAGGGCGTGGAAGCGCCGCTCCGGGGACTGCTTGGCCGCAGTCCACAGCCTCCTTTGAAGTCGTCGCACGTTCACAGGGTCCGCCCGCACAGAACCGGGAGCCGGCGGCGGCACGAGACCCGCTACGGCAGGCGAGCGCCCGCCGGGGGAACTGGACCGGGCAGACCCGGCCATGCCCTTGCGCTTACCCTCATCCGAGGCACGATCAAAGTAAGGGCCCTTCCCTGCCAGCGCGTTATCATGCACGCCGGTCACCGGTACTATGACCCCCCCGGACTCCCGCTGCCCTCCAGGCGACTTCACCATCGGCTTATACACCTGGTCTTCGCCCGACGCAGGCCAGGCAGACGGGCCTCTCCTGTTCCGGCCCAGACCGTGCGCGCGTGCCATCCTCCGTACCCCGGGAGGACCCGCCAGGCTGACCCCGGAACAGGGCCTGACGGACATGGCCTTCGCCGTGACATGAGCGGCTCGGCTCCCCCATTGTTCCTGTGTCGAGGCTGCCAGGTTCGCTTGATGCTACGGCCCGCGCGCTTGCTCCCTCCAAAGAGGCTCTTGACACCCCGCTCAGCCCGCCGCCTCTCAGCAGCGAACCGGGGCCTGCTACCGGGCGCTCCGGTGCCTACCCGGACAGGACTCTCACCTGTAAGCCTGGACCAGCTTTCAGGACGCAACATGGGAACAGCGTAATGCGACGGTTATCACGGTCTGAAGTCCCGCTTACCCTAGGGACAGTGGCCCTACCCTTGCTACTCGCGGAGACCGCATCGTAGCTATTGGGAGCCGGAAAAGATTTAGGACGGTTCGTGCGAGCTCGAAACACACAAGCACGCTGGCCCGGCAGGGTGGTCCGCGGACTGCGGCCTGACCGGAACCCGCTGCGGCGCACATCAGACCGGGTGGAGACGTGCCTGCTCGCCGGGCTCTTCGTCGCGACGGCCGCCGGCGCCCCGTTCGCCGTCCAGGCGGCGAGTCAGGCCGCCTACTCCGGGGCGCTGCGTGCCGAACAGACACAGCTGGCCACGAGACATCAGGTGCGGGCCGTGCTCACGCGGACCGCCGGCGGCAATGGCGCTTACACCCTGAGCACAGAGGTGCCCGTGCCCGCCACCTGGACGTCCGCCACCGGGGTGCGCCGGACCGGGATGATCCTGGCACTGGAGGGCACCCCGAAGGGCAGCCAGGTCAGTCTCTGGGCCGATAACCAGGGCAACATCGTGAGCCCGCCGCTCCAGCCTGCCCAGGTCGCGGGGCAGGGCGACGTGGCCGCGCTCGGCACGAGCGTCGGCATCGCCGTCCTCTACCTGTGCGAGGCCGGGATCGTCCGCTACGTGGTGAACCGCCGCCGGATGGCGGCCTGGGAGGCCGACTGGGCGGTCACTGCGCCCGCGTGGAACCGTCAGCGCTGGTAGTCTCCAGCCCCCCGGCGGGGTGCGGCGCGACCGTCATGGGCGGTGCCGACGGGGTAGCCGCCCGGTCCGGGCGCCCCGCCAGCCGGTAGACGTCCGAGCCGTCCACGGTCTCCTTCACCAGCAGCAGGTCAACGAGGCTGTCCAGCTGCGGCCGGTGGCTCTTGAGGAGTTCGACCGCGCGGTCCTCCGCCTGCCGTAGCAGTTGCGACACCTCGCCGTCGATGGCGGCCTGCGTCGCCTCGGCGTACGGCCGGCTGGACAGGCCGGCTCCGCCGCCGCCGAGGAACACGGAACCGCCTTCGGGGTAGCCCACCGGGCCGAGCACCTTGGACATGCCGAACTCGCGGACCATCTTGGTCGCCAGGTCGGTGGCGCCGGCCAGGTCGTTGCCGGCGCCGGTGGATCCCTGACCGAGAACGACTAGCTCCGCGGCGCGGCCGCCGAGCCGGACGGCGAGGGAGTCGAGCAGGTAGTCCTCCGTGTACATGTGCCGCTCCACCAGCGGAAGCTGCTCGGTCACCCCGAGCGTCTGGCCGGCCGGCAAGATCGTCACCTTCGCCACGGGGTCCGCGTGGTCGGACAGCGCCGCGACCATCGCGTGGCCGGACTCGTGCACGGCGACCGCGTGCTTCTCCTCCGGCAGCAGCACGTTGGACCCCTCCCTGCGGCCGAGGATGATCCGGTCACGCGCCGCGTCGAAGTCGGCGGCCGTGATCACCTCCCGGTTTTCCCGAACCGCGAAGATCGCGGCCTCGTTCGCCAGGTTGGCCAGGTCCGCCCCCGAGAAGCCGGGCGTTCCCCGTGCGACCGCGCCGAGGTCCACGTCCGGGGCCAGCTTCTTGTCGCGGCAGTGCACGGCGAGGATCGCGGCGCGCTCGTTCACGTTGGGCAGCGGGATGGTGACCTGCCGGTCGAACCGGCCGGGACGCAGCAGGGCCGGGTCGAGAACCTCCGGCCGGTTGGTCGCGCCCAGCACCACGATGCCCATGGCCGGGTCGAAGCCGTCCATCTCGGAGAGCAGCTGGTTCAGGGTCTGCTCCCGCTCGTCGTTGGAGACGGCCGCGCCCTGTCCCGCCCGGCGCTGCCCGATCGCGTCTATCTCGTCGATGAAGATGATCGCGGGGGCCCGCTTGCGCGCCTCGGTGAACAGGTCGCGGACCCGGGCGGCGCCCACGCCGACGAACAGCTCGACGAAGCTGGAGCCGGCCACTGAGAAGAACGGCACGCGCGCCTCGCCGGCCACGGCCCGGGCGAGCAGGGTCTTGCCGGTTCCCGGCGGACCGACCATAAGCACGCCGCGCGGGACGATAGCCCCGACCCGGCTGTAGCGCTCCGGCGTGCGCAGGAAGTCGACCACCTCGCTGATCTCCGACTTCGCGCCCTCGTAACCAGCCACATCCGCGAACGTGGTGGACGGGCGCTCCTCGTCGAACACCTTGGCCCGGGAGCGGCCTACGCCGAGCACGCCTTGCAGCTGGCCGCCGGCGCCCCGGGACAGCCGGATCCAGAAGAAGCCCAAGAGCAGGAATGGCGCCAGGATGAGGATCCAGGAGAGCAGTTCGGAGCCGAAGCCTGGCGACGACGTGGACGAGGTGATCTGCACGCCTCCCGACTCAAGGTCGTCGAGCAGCGTCTGGCCTGCCTGCGGCGGGATGACGACGGTGTAGTCCGTCCCGTCCTTCAGCTCCCCGTTGCTCGTCCCGCCGGGCTGCGCGATGGTCACCGTCTTGACCTTGTGCGCGGACACGTCGGACAGGAACTGCGAGTAAGAGAGGGTGGTCTGCGACGTCTGGTGCACGGCGGGCAGGTACAGCCAGGCGAAGAGCGCGACGATGATGCCGGCCGGCAGCAGCCAGTGCCGCCAGCGTGGCGGGGGTGGCGGCGCGTTGCCGGGCGCCGGCTTGTCGCCAGGCGGCGGAGGCGTGGCTTGCTTGCTCATCGGACGTACCCCTTCCGCCAGGCTGGCAGCCCGAGCGCGGTGTCCATCGTTGTCGTCTTATTGTGCCTGTCCTGCGGCAGGCCGCTGACTGGACAACGCGCCGGGGAAGCCGCGTCTTCCGGTATCGACGTTAGCGGGGGTCGCCACGGTCCGCCGCGGACACTAGCCGAAGCATAAGCTCCAGCAGGACTCGCTGCTCCGCGGGGTCAAGCGGGGCGAGGAAGACCTTGTTCATGCGCGCGGCCCGCCGGGCCGTCTGGCGATGCAGCGCCTTGCCCTCGTCGGTCAGCCGCAGCAGGTTGCGGCGGCCGTCGCGCGGGTCGCGGACACGCCGCAGCAGGCCGCGATCGCAGAGCCTCGTCACGATCTCCGCGGTGGTGGACCGGTCGAGCCTGATCAGCTCGCCGACCGCTCGCTGGTCTAGGTCGTCGCTGGCCGCGACCGCGTTGAGCACGGCGAACTGGGGAGAGGTCGTCTCCTCCGAGACCAGCGTGTTCCACAGCAGCGTGTGCGCCTGCTGCAAGCGGCGGGCCAGGTGGCCGGGCTGGGTGGTTAGGTCGAGGGCGGCCATGCAACCATCCTCGCTTTCGCGTGCCCTATCCGCCTAGGCCGGGGATGCCTGCCGAGCGGTCCACCTCGAGCATCGCGGCCGCGCCGCGGACCACGCAGCGCAGCGGGTCCTCGGCCACGACCGCGCCGATTTCCGCGATCGCCTCGATCCGGGCC
>Ga0209656_10003267_pt1 | contig 10508 bp, 10 predicted proteins | sample BogFormECP12_OM2_FD_188239 | JGI IMG/M metagenome (GOLD analysis project Ga0209656, IMG submission 188239) | Bog forest soil microbial communities from Calvert Island, British Columbia, Canada - ECP12_OM2 (SPAdes) (version 2) | ecosystem: Environmental > Aquatic > Freshwater > Wetlands > Bog ... | reverse complement strand
ATTTGACAGAATGGAGCGCACCCTCCGGGGCGCGACCGACGACATCTGTGAATGTGCCGCCTCGATCAATCCAGAACTGCCACCTGTTCGCAGATTGCCCCATCACTTGCTATTCGTTTACGAAGGACTCAAAAGTTGCAGCGCTGTTATTTCCAAAGCAGAGAGTACCGAAGAAGCCGGACACGCCAAATATATTCACCGTTCTGGACCGCTACATTGACGACAACCCGAATTCTCTTGAGTTCTTCCATATATGGAAGTAGCTTTCTATATATAGAAAAGGCCAAAAATCGCCAGGGCGATCCTTGGGATTCGTCTACCGATCGCCAGAATCCCGTAATCCGCAAAAGACTCTCGGCACCAGCGATCCGCACCTTTTTCGAAATTGCCAAAGCCTGGAAACTGACAGTGGAAGAGGAAAAAGCCCTTCTAGGTTGGCCCGCGACCTCTACGCTGTACAAGTACAAGGCGGATGACGTTGGCACGCTCACCTACGACACACTGATCCGGATTTCGCTGGTGTTAGGCATTTACAAAGCGTTGCATATCCTTTACCCGGACAATGAGCTCGCTGACCGGTGGATTAAACTACCGAATTCAAATATTCTTTTTGGCGGTCGGCCAGCGGTTGAGTTCCTTGCCAAAGCAGGAATAGACGGGCTTTACCAAGTACGACGGCTTCTAGATAGCCGCAGAGGAGGCTGGAATTAATCGCCTCGACTGGTGCAATCTGCGCCGTAGAAACGCTCGCGCGCGTAACGAACGTTATGCCTCCTTCGCTCAATCGAATCCAGCTCCGCGATACCCATCGCCTCGTTCCAGGACGGTTCCCACCCGTCGGTGTTTTGGATGTCGTGGCATCGCCTGAGGACCTTGATGCGATTTTCGAGCTGGAGGGTTGGACCAACGACCGGATCTCAGCAGAGCTGCGGATCCTCCAAAGAATACCCAAAGAAGAATGGATCCTCGGGGTGCCGCAAGCCACGGTAATCATGTCGTCGTTCTGCCATCCAAGACCGTCCGGCGGACGATACAATTCAGGCCAACGGGGCGCTTGGTATGCAGGATTCGAACTCGAGACAGCGCACGCCGAGGTTGTTTACCATCGGACAAAAGAACTTGCTGAAGTCGGCGTTTACGAAACATGGGTTGAGATGCGGCTGTACTTGGCCGACTTCAGCGACGAATTCCACGATATCAGAGCGGTCGATCCTGAATTTACGAAGTACCACGACCCGGACAGTTACGTGGATTCCCAAGAGCTGGCGGAGTCGCTTTTTGCCGCACGATCCAATGGAATTCTCTACCGAAGTGTTCGGCAAACAGGAGGAAACTGCATTTCCTGTTTCCGGCCGCGCCTGGTGGCGAACGTGCGGCCTTCGGCGCATTTCGAGTATCGCTGGGAAGGCGCGCCCACCCCAAAAATTCTGCTCCTGAGAGCTTAAGGCCCATGCGGCGGATGAATATTGACTGCCCCGTCTGCGGCGGAACCAACTCGAACAATCAGGAGGCTAGCCTGACCGTTGCAAGCTGCCTGGAAAGCAGCTTGCCGGGGCGAAAGCCTTCGCGGCTAGCCCCGATCCGCCAATGGCGGATCGGCACTCCGTGCGCATTTCTCACGGGGCCGTGAGAAATGCGGGCTAACTCCGGAGAAATTCGAGAACCTTCGCAAGCGCGCGACCGCGATGGCTGAGACTATTCTTTATCTCGGCCTGAAGCTCGGCAAACGTCTCTGTGTAACCCTGCGGAATAAAAAGCGAGTCGTACCCGAATCCGCCGGAACCGCGTTCTTCCAGAATCACGTTCCCATTTACGACACCGCTGAACGAACCGAGCATTTCCCCTTGGCCGGCCAATACCATCACACATCGAAACCGTGCTCGAAACCGCTCCCCGCCAAGGCGTCGCAATTTCTGAATAAGCATAAACCGGTTGTCTGCATCGGTTGCGTCGGGTCCGGCAAACCGGGCGGAGCGTACGCCGGGAGCGCCTTCCAACGCATCAACTTCGAGACCGGAATCGTCGGCGAGAACCAGCCCGGTAATGACCCGCGAAATCGTCAACGCTTTGAGTGCCGCGTTCTCTTCGAAGTTGGCTCCGGTTTCCGGCACTTCCGGCGAATGCGGAAGCGAAGATAGATCGCGGACCTCCCATCCTGGACCAAGCATTTGCCCGATTTCCCTGGTCTTATGCCTGTTCCTCGTAGCAATTAAAAGTGTTTGCATCGTTGGGTGACCGCCTCAAAGTTGCCTCCTCCGCGCAGGTTGTTCGTCCCGACGCGCACCCTAAAGGGCCGGAGCGAGCAACCAGTTCACGGAACCTCACTACTTACTACGAATGTACCAATGAGCGAGCGACGAAAACAGTTTCCCTTTCCGGAATTCGAGCCGAAATGGCAAAAGATCTGGCTGGAGAGGCGGACATTTGCGGCGGCGGACCCGCATGAGGCCGGGTTCAATCCGGCAAAGCCGAAGTTTTACGTCCTCGACATGTTTCCATACCCGAGCGGCGCCGGTCTGCATGTCGGCCATCTCGAAGGGTACACGGCAACCGACATCATAGCGCGCTACAAGCGGATGAAAGGGTTCAACGTGCTGCACCCGATGGGTTGGGACGCGTTTGGGTTGCCCGCAGAACAGTTCGCTATCAGAACCGGGAACCATCCATCGATTGCGACAGCAGCGAACATTGAACGGTTCAAAGATCAGCTCAACCAGATCGGGCTTAGCTATGATTGGTCGCGCGAGATTAACACCACCGACCCGAACTACTTCCGGTGGACCCAATGGATTTTTCTGAAGCTTTACAATTCCTGGTTCGATCGCGATAAGAACGCAGCCAGACCGATCGAAGAACTCGAAGCGGCACGCAGCCTGGAATTTCCAGGCGAATCCGAAGCCAGCCGGCGCGAGTTCATTGACGGAAACCGTTTGGCATACGTTTCCGAAGCTCCGGTGAACTGGTGTCCAGAACTCGGCACCGTGCTTGCCAACGAAGAAGTCGTCGACGCAAAAAGCGAAGTCGGTGGATTCCCGGTCGTGCGCCGGCCGATGCGCCAATGGATGCTCCGGATCACCGCTTATGCCGACCGCTTGTTGGAGGAACTGGACTTCGTGAATTGGCCGGAGTCGATCAAGCTTCTGCAGCGGAACTGGATCGGGCGAAGCGAAGGGGCCCATGTCGCATTCCATTTGGACAGTTCAGAAGAGGCGATCACCGTTTTTACGACGCGACCGGACACACTATTCGGGGCGACCTACGTCGTGCTCGCCCCGGAACATCCGCTGGTCGATCAGGTGACGACGCCGGCCCAGCTCTCCGCCGTGACCGAGTACAAAGCGACGGTAGAGAGGAAGTCTGATCTTGAACGCACCGATCTCGCAAAAGAGAAGACCGGAGTGTTTACGGGCGGCTTCGCCATCAATCCTGTCAATAACGAGAGGGTCCCGATCTGGATTGCCGATTACGTCCTCATCAGCTACGGCACCGGCGCTATCATGGCGGTCCCAGGCCATGATGAGAGGGACTTCGAGTTCGCGCAGAAGTTCGGGCTGGAGATCCGGTATGTCGTCGAGCCTCCGACGCCCGGAGAAGCTTGCTTTACCGGTGACGGCTCCGCCAAAAACTCCGGTCTATTGGACGGCCTGAAAACTCCGGAAGCAAAACGAAAGATCATCGATTGGCTGGAAGCGCACGGTACTGGGAAAGGGGCGATCACCTATAAATTACGGGACTGGTTGTTCTCGCGCCAGCGGTACTGGGGCGAACCGTTCCCGATTATCTGGCGGGACGGAAAACATGAAGCGCTGCCGGAGTCTCAGCTTCCGGTCGTTCCACCGCCCCTGGAAGACTATCGCCCGACTGGAGCGATCGAGCCGCCGCTGGCGAAGGCCAGGGAGTGGATCAAGCTTTTCGACGGCGCCACGCGGGAACTGAATACGATGCCGCAGTGGGCGGGTTCCTGCTGGTACTACCTGCGTTTCGTGTCGCCACACTCCGCGTCCCGGTTCGTCGACGAATCGGCTGAACGCTACTGGATGACCGGAAACGACATAAAAAATTCGCAGCGCGGTGGAGTCGATCTTTATGTTGGTGGAACCGAGCACGCGGTGCTCCATCTGTTATACGCCCGGTTCTGGCACAAGGTGCTATACGATCTCGGTTACGTCTCGACGGTTGAGCCGTTTCACCGCCTCGTGAACCAGGGAATGATTCTCGGGCCGGATAATCAGCGGATGTCGAAGAGCCGGGGTAACGTCGTCAATCAGGAAGACATCGTAGGTGAGTATGGCGCGGACGCGCTGCGACTCTACGAGATGTTTCTGGGCCCGCTCGAAGCAACCAAGCCGTGGAGCATCAGCGGGGTCGAAGGGGTCTATCGCTTTCTGGCCAGGGTCTGGCGCCTTGCCATGGACGAAGACCAGGAAGGTCAGTGGCAGCTTTCATCCGAACTGCAGGATATTGAACTCACGACTAGGCAATTGAAAGTCGCTCACGCGAGCATCAAGAAAGTTTCCGAGGATATCGAGTCGCTTTCGTTCAATACCGCGATTGCGCAGATGATGATTTTCGTCAACGAACTCACAAGCGCCGAAACGCGGCCGGTCGCAGCCATGCGGACGCTGCTGGTTCTTTTGTGCCCGTTTGCACCCCATCTGGCCGAAGAGCTCTGGAATCGCTTAGGCAGCCGGTTCCCCGGACTCAACGGGCTGGCCTGCGAACAGCAGTGGCCAGAGTGGAATGACGCCTATCTTGTCGAGGATGAGGTGGAAATCATTATCCAGATAAACGGAAAGCTGCGCGACAAAATCATCGTTAGGAAAGATTCTGAGAAAGCTGAGCTTGAGCGCATCGCGCTCGCTTCTCCGAAGGTCAAGGAAGCAACACGGGAAAAAACTGTTGGCAAGTTAATTGTCGTGCCGAACAAACTGGTCAACATCGTAGTCGGGTAGCGAGTCCCGCATGTTAGAGTCACAGCATCTTCCAATGAGCCTCGGAATGACCGACTACCACATTCACACGCCGCTCTGTCACCACGCAGTCGGCGACCCGATTGAGTACGTCCAGGCAGCGCGAAATGCCGGCCTGACGGAAATCGGCTTCGCTGATCATAACCCGATGCCGGAAATATTCGACGACTGGCGGATGTCTACCGACGACTTGCCCCGCTACATTGAGATGGTCGCGGCGGTTGGTTCGCCGGACTTACCTGTGCGGCTCGGTCTCGAATGCGACTTTATCGAAGGATACGAGTCCTGGATCGAACGGCTATCCGAAAAAGCTTCCTGGGATTATCTGATTGGCAGCGTTCACTACATCGCTCCTGGATGGGATGTCGACAATCCGAAGTACCTGTCTCGGTTCAAGCAGTATCCTGTCGATGAAATCTGGGATCTGTATTGGAATCGCTACGTTCGTTGTATTGAAAGCGGCCTGTTCGATTTTGTTGCGCATCCGGATCTTCCAAAAAAATTCGGGTATCGTCCGTCGGGCGATCTCCGGCGTTACTACGAACCGGTCATCGACGCTTTAGCGAAAGGAAAAATTGCTTTCGAAATCAACACCGCCGGCTTGCGCAAGGAGGTCAAGGAAGCTTATCCCGCGTTGGAGTTTCTTCAGTTGGCACACGAAGCTGGAGTGGCAGTGGTTATCAACTCGGATGCGCACGCGCCGGAGGAGGTCGGATACCGATTTGATCTGGCGCGAGATTTGGCGCGGCAAGCCGGATACACAAAAGTCTGTTGTTTCGAAAAGCGCCGTCGAATCGAAGTTGATCTATGATACTGAAGATGCGCGGTCGCACGGTCGCGTTCCCTCGCCGCCCGCTGGTCATGGGCATCATCAATATTAACGACGATTCGTTTTGCGGAGACGGTTCACTTGAGATTGAGGAGGTCATCGAAACGGCACGGCGCCAGATTGCCGCCGGCGCGGACATTATCGACGTGGGCGGCGAAAGCGCCCGTACCAATCGCCCGGAAATAACCGAGGAAAAAGAGTCGGAGCGAATCCTTCCATTCCTCGACCGGTTTCAGGAGTGCTGCGAGGGAACCGGTCCTGTCGACGATGTGCAACTCTTCCCGCCGCTGTTATCGATCAACACCTGGCGCGCGGGCGTTGCGGGGCGCGCGCTTCATGCCGGCGGAGATCTTTTGAATGATATGAGCGCCTTGCCTACCGATGAGAATGCGCGGATCGCGGCGCGGTACGGGGCAGGGCTCCTGATCATGCACTCCGCCGGTCTGCCCAAGCAACGCCACACGGATGTTTGGTACGCGGACGTCATGCGTACACTTGATGAGTTTTTTGAAGAGAAATTGCACCTGGCAACTCGTGCAGGCGTCCCTTGTGAATCGATCATCCTCGATCCAGGAATCGATTTTGCCAAACAACGAACCGACAATCTGCGGATTTATCGTGAATTGGATAAGCTCCGCAAGTTCGAGCGCCCGATGCTGCTTCCGGTCTCGAGAAAGACCGTGATAGGCGAGGTGCTGGGAATCGCGGAACCGACGGCGCGTGATGCGGGAACGATTGCCTGCGTGGTCGCCGGTGCGCTGAGAGGCGCGTCAATCTTCCGGGTGCATAACGTCCACGCTGTTGTGCAGGTATTGCGAGTTATTTACCCGATGGTCGGGGGGTGAAGTTCGGGTTCCTGAGTCTCTTCATATCGTACTCGTCCTCGTCCTCGGGCACTAATCGATTTTGGAGGAACCCGCGCGGCCACGCCGCCCTAAGAACCCGCCAACAGCGGCCCTCGCCGCTTATAAAAGTCGTACCGGCCAAGAATCGCTTTCACATACCGCGCTGTCGAAGGAAAATCGATGCTGTCCTGGAATGTCTCGGCGGTTACCGGTTGACCGTTTTTCTTGCGGAGCGCGGTGCGAATCCAGCGATCCACGCGGCTTTTGCCGGCATTGTACTCCGCAAGCGCAAATGGAACGGCGTTATCCTGGTAGTTCCATCGCTGGACTGCCTTCTTGAGATACCAGGTCCCAATCTCCAGGTTCATTTCAGGAATCAGGATCTGGTCCGGACGCAGATCCTTTACACCCTTGGCAGCTGCCCAGTCGCGCGCCGCGATTTCGGAAACTTGCATAAGACCGCGTTCGCCATTCCGGCCAATCATATCCGCTTGAAACCGGCTTTCGCGCCAAACCAGCGCTTTGATGAGGCGCGGGTCGAGATCATATTCGCCGGCCACTTTGATGATGAGCGTGTCGTAGCGCCGGTAATCGGTCCAGTCCTTGAGTTCGCGGAGGACATAGACCGGGTCATGCGAACGGATCACGAGAAATGAGACCGCGGTGATACATGAGAGGAACAGCAGAAGCGCGACCTTGAGCAAAAATTGACCCACACTTCTGATCCGACCGTTCAGGTTTTGACTTTGATATAAAGCCATTACACTACGACAAACAGCATGCAACGATACGCGCGAGTCATCACCGATGACCCCACGGACAAAGAGCTAGATTACTCCATTCCACCAGCGTGGGCTGGCAAAGTTCAAATCGGTTCTCGGGTGAAGGTTCCGCTACGTTCACGTGAAATATTAGCAACGGTTGTCGCACTCGTCGACACGCCGTCCGTGCCCAAAGCAAAAAATATATCGGCGTTAATTTCAGAGAGTCCAGTCCTGAACAATTCGCTCTTAACATTGGCGCGCTGGATGGCCAATTATTATTGCTGCCCGGTCGAATCAGCCGTTCGATCGCTGCTGCCTGAAGTGATTCGCACCGCCAAGCTCGGATTTAAACAGGAACGCGTTGTTTCGGCGACCCGAGAAATCTCTGAGACCGAACTCGGCGATTTCCAGAAAAAAGCACCACGCCAGGCGCACGTGCTGCGCGCGGCAATTGAAGTCGGCATCCCAATTCGCTGGAGAGAACTCCAGCAAAATGCCAGGACCACCGACCGGACAATCCAGCATCTGGTCGATCGCGGGCTCCTTCGAGTCGACTTGGAAAAATCAGAACGCGACCCGTACGCAAATGAATCCTTCATCCCGAGCGTGCCAATGGCGCTTAACTCGGATCAGAAACGGGTACTCGATCTCGTCGTTCAATCGGTCGACGCGAAGGATTACCGGCCGATACTTCTCCATGGAATTACCGGCAGTGGTAAAACGGAGATCTATTTGCAGGCCATCGATCATTGCTTGAAACAAGGTTTTGGCGCGCTGGTGCTAGTTCCGGAGATTTCGCTGACGCCGCAGACGGTTGAGCGATTCAAAATGCGATTCCAGGTCGATCTCATTGCGGTGCTCCACAGCCATCTCTCGGCCGGCGAACGTCACGACGAATGGCACAAATTAAATACCGGGAAAGCGCGTGTTGCGATTGGCGCTCGAAGCGCGGTGTTCGCTCCGGTGCAGCGGCTGGGCCTTATCGTCATCGATGAGGAACATGAGAACTCATACAAGCAGGAAGAGATGCCCCGCTACCACGCTCGCGATCTCGCCGTGGTACGCGCGCAAATCGATCGGTGCGCAATCCTGCTTGGAAGCGCGACACCTTCTCTGGAGAGTTATCAAAATGCCAGGACCGGGAAATATCGGCTCGCCCTGCTCACATCGCGCGTGGACGACCGGCAACTTCCGTTGATCCGCGTGATCGACATGCGGCAGGAGTACCTGAAGCAGAAGCATATTCCGCTGATCTCGGGCAACCTCGCCAACGCGATTGAGGCGCGGCTGGCCGCGAAGGAACAGACTATCTTGTTTCTGAACCGTCGCGGATTCGCTACGTCGCTCGTCTGCAGCCAGTGCGGGTTTGTCTGCGATTGTCCAAATTGCAGTGTCGCCCTTACGTTTCATCAGGGCGAAAATCGGCTGAAATGCCATCTCTGCGGGCATACCTCCGTGGCACCTCGAAAATGTCCTAAGTGTTCCGATCCATCGATTCGATACTCCGGATACGGGACCGAGAAAATCGAAGGGACTGTCCGGAAACTATTCCCGTCAGCCACCGTCGCTCGCATGGACGCAGATTCAATGACACGGAAGGACGCGTATCGTCAGACGTTGCGAGAGTTTCGCACCGGCAAAATCGATATTCTGGTCGGAACGCAAATGATCGCCAAAGGGCTCGATTTTCCAAATGTTACCCTCGTCGGAATCATTAACGCCGATGTCGGTTTGTACATGCCGGATTTCCGTGCAGGCGAGCGCACGTTTCAACTATTGACGCAGGTCGCAGGCCGAGCCGGTCGAGGCGACATGGCGGGAGAAGTTTTTGTCCAGAGTTCAACCCCGTTCAGTCCATCCATCCAATTCGCACGTCACCACAACTTCGAAGGATTCTTCGAACAGGAAATCGAGATCCGCGAACGGTGCGATTATCCGCCATTCATTCACCTCCTGATGATTCACGTACGGTCCGAACATCAGCGCCTCGCCGAATTCACCGCTGAAACACTTCATCGCCGCATAAGCGAACAAATTGATGCGGGCGTAACGCTGCACGCTGTCGTCTCCGCCCCGATCGAGCGGTCCAAAGGGTTTTACCGGTATCAGATCCTTCTCCGGACAAACGCGATTCGCCGGCTGAGCAATACCATCCGCGCCATCATCGACAAACTCACGTTCCCAGAGGAAGTCCGTGTGGCGGTCGACGTGGATCCGTACCAGCTTCTGTAAGGGGCGCAGCTACCGGCCATCCACATGCCGGCAACATGGGATAGGCGTCTCGCCTGTCCATGCTTGCGCCGTCGGAGCTATACCGATCCGCGAATTGCTCACGCTTGCTAATGGACAGGCGAGACGCCTATCCTACATTGCCCGTTCCCTACGGCCTTGTGGACGGCCGCGATGCGGGCACGAATATTCTAAAAATCCTCCGTGTTCTCTGTGCCTCTGTGGTGAAAGTTCCCCTCCGTGCCCTCCTCCCCACTCCGTGCCCTCCCTCTCTGCTCGTGCACGATGGCAACGATCGACGTGGTCCGGAATCGTACTCGCCTCTCGTCCCGCATAAAAGTGAACTCCATCCGCCCGCCGCAGAAAAGGTGGCCCGGCTTGAATGCATGGGAATAGCCGAATCCGCAGCCGGCTATCCGGACGCTGCCCGACGGCCTGTCGGACCTTGAACTTTGGAGGCAGGCTTCGTTCTCATTAATCACCGTGAACAGGTAATTCGTGTGCTCTGTGACAACCCGCAGGAGGTCGCCGGAACTGAGGTGATTCAGAGAGAATTCCTCCGTGTCGAACGCCCCGTAGCGATGAGCGAATTCTTCCCAGTCTGATATCGCCGCTCTCATTGGTCCACGCCGCGGTTACTCGTACAATATCCGACGGCTAGATGAAGAAAGAATCGGCCCAAAGTCAAGCCGCGACGAAAGCCTTTGCGAGTCTTTCATGGTTTCGAACTATTCGAATCTCAATGCCTTGACCGGATCCATCCGAGCCGCAAAATAAGCCGGGATGATCGCTGCAATGGAACAGATAAGAAACCCGCTGACACAAATCACGAACACATCATGCGGCACAATCTCGGCTGGGATTTGGGAGA
>Ga0209656_10003263_pt1 | contig 10514 bp, 8 predicted proteins | sample BogFormECP12_OM2_FD_188239 | JGI IMG/M metagenome (GOLD analysis project Ga0209656, IMG submission 188239) | Bog forest soil microbial communities from Calvert Island, British Columbia, Canada - ECP12_OM2 (SPAdes) (version 2) | ecosystem: Environmental > Aquatic > Freshwater > Wetlands > Bog ... | reverse complement strand
CCTGTTTATACCAGGCTGCGGCGCAAAGCCGGGACCAGAGGAGATAAATCAGATTTGGCAGATGCCAAACTGATTGCTGAGGTGTTAACAAAAAAGCTAGCTGAGCTTCCCAAAATTACCCTAAACGAATTATCATCACGCATGCTTTGCTTGAAAAAAGCTCCTGGATTTTATGATGAGCAGACAGTACATGGAGCAAGGTTGCAAAACCAGCTTTTGCAACTTGAGCGTGAACATGGTTTAAGCGAGGATAGGAAAGAAAAAGCGATCATGAGTTATATTGTCAAGAACAAGAAAAACGAACTCAAGTTGATCAAGAAAACTCAGCGTGATCTTACTACGCAAATGAAAGTCCTGCTTAGTGGGGCTGGCGATAATCTCACCAGTATGCCTGGCATTGGTATCATTCTTGCAGCCAAAATTGTTGCACACAGCAATGGGATTGACAGATTTTCTAAACGGGATAAATTCGTGCGTTACACCGGCATTGCTCCGCTTGAGCGAAGTTCGGGAAAATACCGCCGATTTTTCAGAGGTAAGAAGGGCAACAGACAATTACACACTACCTTTTATCTTGCAGCGTTAACTCAAATTCAATGGAACCCAAAAGCCAAGGAATATTACGAGAAAAAGCAGAAAGAGGGTAAAACCAAACAGCAAGCATTGGTATGTGTGATGAAAAGGACAGCTTGTGTGGTGTATGGGATGTTAAAATCTGGCGAAGTATATAGAGCCTGAAATGCCTAGTGTGACCGAAAATAGACCTAAAGTAATTTGGGGGTTGACATAGACTGTCTACCGATCCCTTGTGAGCGTTAACTCGCAAGGGAAAGTAGGCAAATTACCAAAATATATTAGCAGATTTGTATGTATTATGTCCAGGTTTACGGCTACCTTATTGATTCTACTATCTTTTTCCCAAAAATGCGGAAAGTCGAGCTCAGGGGAGAACACACAAAAGCTCCGGGCAGCCACAAGAAAGCGGGTTAAGATGAGGTTATGGATCAATTGACCAAAACTCAAATGCTTAACCTTGTCCGGACGGAAATACCAATCAGCTGCAAGTCCGAGTTCAGTCTCTAAAAAATCCCTTCCCCTACTCCCAAGCGTATAAACTTTGGTTGTATTTCCCGCTTTTACACTCGGCAAGCTAAACCGATAGAGATACTGCCCGCGTTTATCATCCTCTCCCCCGCAAAAAATGTTTAAAATCTCCCGCACATGGGTCAATGATTTAGCTGAAAAGAAAAGATGCGCTACATCAATCGCAGTTATATACCGGTAGAAATACACAGCCCGAGGAATCTCTTCCATGCGCTTTGTCAGAATAACATGCTTTTGTTTTATTGATTGTTTTCGAGGACTTTTCACCTCAATATTAACATTTATCATCTCATCAGCCTATTTTCATACCACGGCGCGCGCGACAGTAAGATTTACAGCAGAGGGTAGCCGCTTGAAGAGCGCGCGCAATACACCAGCCCCGCAATGGGGGATATGATCTAACCCATTGATATGGCGGGAATTTCTCCAAAAATGCGGAAAGTCGAGCTGGGTATAGGCTGGCTAAACAGCGGATCAGCTACGGGCTTGCCGGGGAGCCGGCAGTTGTCGAGCTGGGAGAAGGGAGAGGCGTTACTCGTGTGCCGGTTGTTCCCGATGCCTGGCTTCTGATCGAGCGGGTGCGGGAAGGCGCGCCTGAGCGGTTTCCTGTGCTCCTTGAGATAGACCGGGGGACAGAATACCAGCGCCGGTTCAAGGAGCATGTCTTATCCAGGGCCGAGTTTATCCGCAGTGGTGGGTATGAGCGTCTCTTCGGAGATCGCCGCACTCAGTGGCTGTGACAATGAATATTGGCCAGCACTCCTGGGCCAAAATTCGATAGCATTGCCAACTCAGGCGGAAATTCCACTTATCGTGCTGTGCAGATTTTCCCGGCCACCTCTTACCCTATTGCCGTCATTAGCGTTTGCTTCCTGAGTCTCTTGCGGTCCTGTGGAGTCTGGTGACGCCTACGCCTTGGAGACAGCAGGCCGGGACGTGCGCATAGTAACACCATGCTCGTTCAGTGAGACGTTGGCGTCGGGGTATGCGGCCAGCGCCAACTCAATGCATTCGATGAATTGGGCGCGAAACTGGCGGAGTAGCTGGTATCCGGCGCCAAACTGAGCAAAGAGAGCAGGCCAACCGACGTCAGTCTCGCGGGACAGCGAATGCAGTCGGTAGGCCAGCCAGACATAAACATCAATTGTCATGGACTTCGGGCCGATCGCCCGTAGTGCCTTTTCGCTAAGCGGTACAGGGTGATCTCTCAAAGCTCTGTAGAAGTCCTCGTCTAGCAAGACCGCATCCCGCCATAGCTGCTCGGGTTGATCACTGAATGCGGCAGACATGGTTATCGCCGTCTTCACGAAGCCGCCCTGACCCCGCATTTCTTGGCCGGCTCGGTCTGCGAAGAACGTCAGATGGCAACCACTAATCCGCTTTGCTTGCTCGCTGATCAATCGATAGGTGGTTCCCCCAATCGACAGACCCATGTTTCCAAGCCACGCTCGCATGCTACGCCCGAGTTCGATCTCACGGCTGCCGGTGCGAATCGCCTCGCTCTGGAGGAACAGCAGGATGAATCTGGCATAGGAGCCAAACGGTAAGCCGAGCGCTTTTCCGTCCCTATCGATGCCAGACTGTAGCACTAGGGTTAGATTGTGGCCCTCGCGGCGCCATGTCTCAGATGGAGGTGGCTTGTGTGGCAGCGATGTCAGCGCGAACCCCGAATAGGTGAACCCAATCTTCTCAGCATCTTCGGAGAGCACTTGGTATGCCGCTTCCACCATAGCACGTTCGTGCTTGGTCACTGCTTGCCGTCGAGCTTCTGCGATGCCGCTGCGAATGATGAGGTGGTGAACTTCAGCCATTTCAGAAGCAAACCTGGAATCTGCTGGAACGTCCAGTGTGGAGTCTGGTGACGCAAGCTATTAGAAGGATATTAGATTCTAGATATTAGTAAGCGTCACCAGACTCCACGGGATAACCGCGAGTCGCGTCACCAGACTCCACGCAAGCGTCACCAGACTCCACGCCTGAGTTGTGCATAAGTTGCCAATCGAGCTATGGGCTGATGCCAGCGACTCGGACGGCCGAGGAAGCCCTTTCCGCTGCCAACTAAAGCGCCCCCTGCCCTATCCACGCCCTCTCTCCTTCCGAAGATCGACGAAGTCTTCCGGTATAACCGGATATCCGGCATCCCTGAGCACCTCTAGAAGCCGCGTCGCCGCCGACTGCCCGCGCTCTGCGGCATCCGCTGCCAAGGCTTCGCCCACGCGAACAGGGATCAGGAACTCGAATCGCCTCTTGGGCCCGCGGATCTGCTCGATCTGTTCGATATGCTGGGCAACCAATAGCCTACTCTTCCGTGTGTCCGTTTGTTCGCCTGTTCGTATATCCGTAGTATCGGATATCCGGCTATATGATCGTCTGGTCTTCGGGATAACCGCATCTCCGAGGGGTCGGAGTTTCGCTGCAAACTCGGTGTCGTCGATGTCGGGCAGGGCGCCGGGTGTTGACCTGCTCATGCCGCGACCCTCTGGACTTGGAGGCCGACGAGTGCAGCTACTGCGTCAACCAGAGCCTCTACGTTAGCCGCGGCCCCGCCGCCTGGATCAGCTTGGGACGGTGGGACTCCGGTATAGGTCATCGTCTGGAATGCCATTCGCTGAACCAACTCCACAGGCAGCACGGGCAGGCCAACTTTTACAAATTGTGCCCGGCTGTGCTCGGTCACTCGCTGCCGCAGGACTGGCGTACGTGTCAGCACCACGCGCACCTCTATTTTTCGGCCAACCAGATCGGCTGCCTGACTGACAACATCCGCAGTCTTGCGCGCCTCACGCACATCGTAGGCGGACGGCTGGGCAGGTATCAGCACCAAGTCGGATTTTCCGCACGCGTATAGCATAGCTTGGTTCGCCGACCCCTCTAGATCGATCAGCACCAGCGCAGCGCATCGCTGGGCATCCCGCAGTGTGGGAAGCAGCGTCTCAGCATCGGAGGGCAGGGACCATATATCCGGATTTCCGGACTTCCGGAGAGCCGCATCTAACGTGCCATTAGGGTCTGCATCAATGCAGGCGACGCGATATTCTGAGGCAGGGGTCAGCCAACGCGCGATGGCGGTTGCGACCACGAAGGCCAGCGTGGTTTTGCCGACGCCTCCTTTTGTGGATGCGAAGGAGATAATCGGGACTCGGCTATCCGTCATGTCGGTTCCCCGGAATTGTGGATATCCGGATATCCAATAGTCCGCAGCTGCGGTCAATCGAAACTCCGTGCTATGCCAACCAATCGACGGCCTAATTAGAATATGGGAGTTCTCTTCGCCGGGATGCCACATCGCGCCGTAACCGACACAGCGGGCTAGGGGCAGGGCAGGGGACCGACCGGTTGTTCGGATGTCTTCATTGAGCGACGTCGATCTGCTAAGGCCGCCACTGACCAGCGTGAACCCTGGGAATCAGCCGCCTTTGCGGGATGAACTCTGCCAACCGGGCTTGGCCGGCTCTATAGGCTGCCTCCATGCTGCGGAATGTCTCCGGGGAGAAGGGCATGCGAAGCCGCGGACGCGGCGGGCGCGCGATTCGGCACGCCACAGACCCTGTGGATTCGTAACAGAAGTACGTTTAGATAGAAAAGGAAGAGAACGAAAGATATATGGGCAGTACACGACTCCATACGAGAAATTAAATGAGGTATCCATTGCTTTAAAAGATAACTTTTTAAAACCATGGCAATCTTTCGAAAAACTTGATATAATGGCTTATCAAATTAGCGACAATGAATTCGCAAAAATAATGAGAGATAAGCAAGACGAATTATTTAGAAAAAACACAATACTAGAAAATCATTTATCGATGCGCTAGCCTCAAAACAGGATTAGCCTCGGAATAGTCAGATTATTCGATTAGCTTAGACTGGGAGTGGAAAGCCGGGTGCAAGTAATTAGTTGACATAATTAGCAATAATGCCTTTTTTCATGGAAAATAAACTACATTGCCTTTTACACAAAATATAGAATTAGGTTCAAAAAATTCAGGATATATATTTACTCTTTTAGTTTTAAATTAAAAAATTTCTTCAATATTTTACTAATAATTTAGCCTTGAAATGTTGACCAATGATCTGCACCCGTGGAAGCCTCGCGCAGCGACTAACTTGAGAAGTGCCTCTATTGTAATCTAATCATAAAATAACTGTATCACACTTTTACACCACTCTTAGATCCATAATTTTAGGAAGACAAAAATAAGCTTTAGACTGAGAAATCAACTTTTCCAACAAATCCCGTGGATCCTTTTAACGTAAAAGTAGGCGCAGAGCGCGTTGTTTAAGTTACCTCAAATACGTTTCTCCACGCCTCTTCCCGAACCGGACTTGCGACTTTCACCGCATCCGGCTCTCCCTTGTGTCGGTTCTAGCATTAGTTGAAAGGTAGGGATGAGGGAACCCCTCTTTTCCTTTCCTCATATATTTTGTCCGTTTTAACTCATTGCGTGTTGGGGACCATAAATATACAGTAAATGATTTCCCTCCCTGTATACCCTTGGCTACCCATCGCTTGACATTATAGATGACCTTTGTTTTCGCTTTGATAAGCTGACCCTTTCGCACCCCTTTATGTTTCTTACGAAGCCAAAGGAGATACCTCATTGAGGCATAGCTTGCTATGGCGCTTATGTCCTCCAAGAGACTGGTATGTCGGTAATATTCCGCCCAACCTCTGAGAACAGTATTTAATTCGGTAAGTTTCGCATCCTCGCCTTGCATAACGTCATTACCTACGGTCAGGTCTTTTATCTTTGCTTTAATCCCATCTTTCGCATTAGCTGAGGGTCGAAGATGCACTGCCCACTTTCCTAAAGATTGTACCCGTTGAATATGAAACCCAAGAAAGGTAAATCCATCGTTGAGATGGGTTAGTTTTGTCTTCTCCTCTGAAAGCTCCAGATGAAGCTGCATGTTAAGGAACTCCTTTACTTCTTGTTTGACTATCCGGACACCGGCAATGTTTTCATTACTAATGATGACAAAGTCATCAGCATAACGAATCATTTTGTAATTGCCTCTGCCTTGTTGCCTGTTCCTTTGATATTGGTATGCGCTACCTTCCCATCGTGCTTCTGCCCATTTGTCAAATTCATGCAAATAGACATTGGCAAGGAGGGGTGAGATCACACCTCCTTGTGGAACTCCGGCTTTCGTTTCTGCAAACAAGCCCCCGTCCATTACCCCTGCATGCAGGAATTTTAGGATCAAATCAATAATATCTTTATCAGCGATTCTCTGTTTGAGAATACGCAAAAGCTTTCTATGATGCACATTATCGAAGTAGCCTCTAATATCTCCCTCGATTATGTAGTAAAATTTTGTCGATGTATTAAACATCGGCATCATCATAGCAATAGCGTCCATGGTAGAACGGCCTTTTCTAAACCCGTAGGATTTGTGACAAAAGTCTGATTCATAGATAGGATCGAGGATCGCTCGAAGCGCTTCCTGAACAATCCTATCCCGAAGAGCGGGAATGCCCAATGGGCGTTTGTCTCCGTTCTTCTTTGGAATGAATGTCCTCCTGACAGGATGAGGGACATACGTCTTATGCTTCAGGGTATCCACCAAGCTCAATATTTCAGCTTCGTAGACTTTCTTAAAAGCTTTCTTCGTTTGTCCGTCAGTGCCCGGTGTATCACTTCCCGGCCGTTCCAATACAGTATCTGCTGATTGTCGTATCCAATAGTCCCAATGCATCAGACTATACAGATTCGTAAACCTGTGCTCTGGATGTTCAACAGCATTCTTTGCTAGTTTTGCTTGCTTTTCAGCCATCTTCGCTTGACTCATACGTTCTTACTTCGGCTTAGTTTACAAACATGTTGCATTGAACACAACTGGAATCCTTCGCCATGTGATACGCTTTCCGCATCTCAGACTACTACGATTCCTCCGTCCCGAAAACAGCATTAGCCGCAGGTTGGCCGACTCTCTTTCGAGAGAACTATTTCCGGTTCCCAAGTTTATATAAAGAGCGTTTTCATCATGTTTTAGGTGGTGCCTGTACGCCTGGCTCAGCTCTTTGCCTCGCTCAGTACCAGGGATGATAAGAATATTGGAGCGTTATCATCCTATACAAACAAGATTTGGTCTTACAAAGGAGAAGACCATCTGGTACTTCCACCCTATCCTTTCTTCAAGCAGGTGGTTAAATCTTCGACGCTTCACACAGCACTTTCTCCCGTCACCATAACATGACTCTGGCTAGCAGCTCTTGGAAAAGAAAGGTTTCCCTTAGCCACATTGTCAGGAGAGCTTCAGACCGAGCAGTACCTCATCCGCTCCGCCTGTCTCCCTAGCCACGCTGCACACTCCATGCAGGACTTAAATTGTTAAAGTTCTCCCTTTATACACTTACTTGCCGCAGCGATTGTTGGATTTTACCCTACGTTGCACGGAAACTCTTGGTAAAATCTGTTATCCAGGAGCTGTGAGGAGGCGGGTCCGACGGACCGAAGCTGTTGAAAGGATGCAGGCGACATGACAGACGCGTGGGATATCGCAGCGCTAGCCCTGAAAATCCTTGCGATTGCAGCCGGCATCACAGGAGTGGCTTTGCCTGCACTCGACGCCGCCAACATCAAACTGGTGGAACTCTCCAGAGGCCAGCTGATTGCCGTCACGCTAGCATTCATTGCGACGGCCGTTTTGCTCGGGGCGGTCGACTATACTATCGACAGGCGGTCAGATCGGAAGGCCGCTCATTCCACTGAGCCGGAACCGGCTAGTCCTTCGTTGATCGTTTCTGGTGGCAATGTTACTGGCAACAGCTTTAGCAACTCTTTCAATCAAGTCACGATTAATTCGGGGGACTCGCCGGCCGCGCGCGAACGCAAGAAAAACCTGGCCGAGCGGATGGTTGCCGAGGAGGTAGCTGGCGCTATCAGCGCGCTGGATAGCCGCCTTGCGTTCATCGACACGGCTCTCGCCGCCGATCCGTTCGCGGAACAACTGAAATCTGCGAACGACCAGGTCGCGCCCGCCGCAAGCCAGACCTGGGGAAGCGGCTACCGCACACTCATCTCGCAACAGCGCGCCGCATCCCTGCGCGGGGCATTCAACAGCCAACCCCTTCACACCGACCTGAGGGAACCCATGCTGCGCCAGATGCAGGAGATCAACATCGATCCTTCTGCAGCACGCGCCTTCTATGATGCTCTGGTCGCCGTCAACGACAAGTCGGAGGACTTGCTCGCTATCGTCAGCGAGCCGGCCAGCTCTGACGCGAGCACGATGACAGGGCGACGCCTTCTCGTTCAACGGGATACCGTCCGTGCCGCATCGGAGTGGGCTTATTTGACCGGCCTTCGGCTGCTGGACAGCCTCGAAGTCAAAGTCGAGCCCTGGCTTGCTGCGCGCTTGGCGAGCCTACGCGAGCTCGAACCACGTCGACTTCCGCTGTCGCAGACCGAACTTGGGTCCTTAATGGACCAGACAGTACAGCAGGCCGCCGCAGCGATGCATGCTAAGGCAGCGCTACTCGAAGAGGCCCGTGGAATGCCGGCCCAGGACCTCGAGCGTCTGCGCAAGGAGACGGACGAAGCCCTGCGGATCAAGCCCAGCGATCCATGGAATGTCGTGGTGGGCAAGGCGAAGTCATTACGCGATTTGGGACGGACCGAGGAGGCGGTGCGTGCTTACGCCGCATACGCTGAGATGTTTGCCTCTGATCCCACTGCGGAGCGCTTCTCTCGAACCGCACAGTCGTTTACGCGGGAGATAAACCGGCTTGGCGTGAAAGGAGGCATATATGTCTACCATCTGCAGGACGGAGGGGCACGCCGCGCCGGTCTTCTCGAAGGTGACATCATCATTGCCTGCGGGAACCACGATGTAAGCGACATGCCGGCTTTCCAGAAGGTCTGCCAGGAAATGCCGCCCGGAGGCGCGCTCGGCCTGACCTTTCTGCGGCTCCTTTCCGATGGGACCTTCGTCCGAGGGAATGCCACTCTCCATGAAGGCTCGCTGGAAGCGGGGTTAATGCCAATCTGATGGCGCCAATTCAGTCTGTTATCCAGGAACTGTGCCCGTCCGGACCGGAGGCTGTCATTTTCCAAAGTCGGCTGCAGTGGCTCGCATTGAAATATAATAGTTTACCCTGCCACAGTCCTCTGCAATTCTGGTCATAGTCCGCTGCAGAAACAAGCATTTCGTCAAAGGCGACTGCAATGCAGCGCAGATTGGAGAGCGAACATGGACGACCTGCGCTCATCGGCAACCCAGCTTCTTTTCGAACCAAACGAAGGGGATGGGGCGGTCTTCACCAAGCGGGCAACCCGCATGCTGACCCAGCTCTTCAAAGCAGCCAGGATCGAGGAGGCCCCACCGCTTCCATACGTCGGGGAGCTTATAAACTCGGGGCTGATCGAAGCAGCTGCCCGTCTCAATGCCGTTTCCGGGGAAGCAGAATTACCACCGGAGAAAAACCTCGCCACCCGCTTTCTTGATGCCGGGTTTGAGGAAGCAAACTTTTCCGACCGCTTCCTGCAATCGGCCTGGTCAACCTTAACCTCGAAAATCGACCCCATCATCACCGAGACGGTGATCCGCTCCGTTTCCGCCTCTGATTTCACTCCGGCTGAGCTCATGTGCGCGGACAAGCCCGTAACAGTTTATCTTCGCTGGCCGGAGTTGCACCTCCTGGCCCTGACACCTCTGATCCGCCTGATCTGGAGCTCTATCATCGACGAGATCGCCTCGACCTATGACAGCCGGAGGGATAAACGGAATTGCCGGCCGGTTCTAATGCTCCTCGATGAAGCTGCCCGCACACCTATTCCAGCTCTCCCTGAATACTCGGCAACCGTTGCCGGCCGGGGGATTACCCTTTGGATTGCTATTCAATCCTTATCTCAACTCGATTCAATCTACGGGGTCAAAAGAGCAGAAACCCTCAGAGATAACATCGACAACCAGATATTCTACCGACCGGCAAGCCTGGGAACAGCTAATCACTTAGAGGAACGTCTGGGTCAGAAAACCGTCCTGGCACAATCACAAACAACCCACGCGGGCACCCAAACCAGCGAGGGGCAAGCAGAGCGCTCTATCCCGCTTCTCACAGCCTGGGAAATCCAACGCATGGCAGACGAGGACATCATCGGCTTTCACCGGGCGCTCCCACCATTCAGAGCAAAGCGCATGGACTGGCGAGCCTTCCCGCATCTCGTCCGTAGAACCAAAATCCCGCCTCCCTCTCTTCCGCGTCTGCCGAAACTAACCTCCGTCCTCTCAAAGAAAATAGGGGAGACGCCCTTACCGGAGCTCATTGATCTCGACGCGCGGAATTGACCGCACCGCTTGGGCAAATGCTTGCCCAAAAAAGCTGTCTTGTATGTCAATAGGTAATATTAGTTCTTTGTACTAGTAACCGATTGCGCTAATAATATATAAATTCGTCTGATAATAAA
>Ga0209656_10003261_pt1 | contig 10516 bp, 1 predicted proteins | sample BogFormECP12_OM2_FD_188239 | JGI IMG/M metagenome (GOLD analysis project Ga0209656, IMG submission 188239) | Bog forest soil microbial communities from Calvert Island, British Columbia, Canada - ECP12_OM2 (SPAdes) (version 2) | ecosystem: Environmental > Aquatic > Freshwater > Wetlands > Bog ... | reverse complement strand
GCAGGTACTCCTGGGTGCTACCGGTGACGAGCGCCACCTCGGGATCGATTTCACCGCGCGGCCGGTACAGCGAGCTGACGTCGGCGAACAGATCCAGCAGGTCGTCCTCGCACCGCAGCAGATCGGTGTCGGCCGGCACAGCGGTCTCGCTGAGCCGGTGCTGCCGGGTCAGCATCGTCTGCACCGAGCCGGGGTCCAGGTCGTAGCCGAGCAGGTAGCTGCGCAGCGCCTCGTACACCTGCTCGGGGGGAGCTGTGCCGGAGGGCTCGGCAGCGGCCAGCCCGGCGAAGTCAACGGCGCCGGCCGGCTGGCCCTGATCGATGTCGGAGGTCGCGACGCGGACGAGCGGCGCGCCGGCCTCGACCTGCATGTTCGCAGCGGTTTCCACGGTGGCGATGGTGCCGGCGAAGGGTGCAGTGATGGTGTTCTCCATCTTCATGCTCTCGACGACGGCGAGCGGGTCACCTTCGGCGACCCGGTCCCCGGGTTCCACGAGGACCGACAGGACGAACGCCGGTCCGGGGCAGCGCACAACCCCACCGTCGTCGCGGAACACCGCATGCGCAGCGCCGTCGACGTCGATCCGCAGCATGGCGCCTTCCATGACCGAGACGACACGGTGCATCCGGTCGCCGACGACGACGCGCCGCTCGTATCCGTCGCGGTATGAGACGACGACGTCTGCGGTGGCGACGCCGGAGGTGACACGGTATGTGCGACCGCCGGTGCGGTAGACGTGCAGGCCGTACTGTTGGCCCCGGTAGCGGAGCCGGCAGCGGTGGCCCACCCCGGCCGCGGACTCGGCGCCGCCTCGCGCCGCACGGGCGTGGAAGGCCGCTCGTTCGGCGGCCTCGTCGAGGTCGTACGACTCCACGGCGGCCACCACCAGGGCCACCGGATCGGGGGCCGGCAGGTGCGCCCCCTCGCCCGTGAGCCGATCCAGCCAGTGGTTGTCGAATTCGCCCGTGCGTACCTCGGGCCGGTCGAGCAGCGTCAGTAGGAAGCAGCGGTTGGTGGTGCCGCCTTCGACCACTGCGGTGGTTTCGCGCAACGCCCGTCGCAGGCGGGCCAGTGCCTCGTCCCGGTCGCTGCCCCACGCCACGATCTTGGCGATCATCGAGTCGAAGTCAGCGGGGATCCGGTCGCCTTCGCGGACGCCGGCGTCGACGCGGATGCCGGCGCCCGCCGGCAGGCGCAGCCGGGTGAGCCGGCCCGGCGCGGAGGCGAACCCGTTCTCGGGATCCTCGGCATTCAGCCGCGCCTCGATCGCGTGCCCGGACACTTCGGGTGGTGTGCCGGTGAGCCGGCCGCCCTGCGCGACGTGCAGCTGCAGCTTGACCAAGTCCAGCCCGGTGGTCGCCTCGGTCACCGGGTGCTCGACCTGCAGCCTGGTGTTGACCTCCATGAACTGGAAGCTGCCGGTGGCGGGATCGACCAGGAATTCCACGGTGCCCGCATTGCGGTAGCCCGCCGCGGCGCACAATCGGACGGCCGCGTCACGGATCGCCTGTTCCTTCGTGGCGTCGAGCACCGTCGACGCCGACTCCTCGAGGACCTTCTGGTGGCGGCGCTGCAGGCTGCAGTCTCGAACGCCGGCCGCCCACGTGGTGCCGTAGCCGTCGGCGATGACCTGCACCTCCACATGGCGGGCAGCCGGCACCAGCTTCTCGAGGAAGACCGTGGGGTCGCCGAACGCCAACGCCGCCTCGGCGCTTGCCGATGGCAGCGCGGCCGCGAGTTCGTCGTCGTCGCGGACTATCCGGATCCCGCGCCCGCCGCCGCCGGAGGCGGCCTTGACCATCAGCGGATAGCCCAGCTGCGCCGCCAGCCTCGTCGCCTCCGCGACGTCTTCGACCGGCCCGCGGCTCCACGGCACCACCGGGACGTCGGCCTGCTCGGCCAACAGTTTGGCAGCCACCTTGTCACCGAGCCGGCGGATCGTGGCACTGTCGGGGCCGACGAAGGTGATGCCGGCTTCCTCGCACGCCTGGGCGAACGACGCATGCTCGGCCAGAAACCCCCAGCCGACCCACACCGCGTCCACCTCGGCGCCGCGCAGCGCCGCGATCACCGCCGGCTCATCGAGGTAGCGGGACCGGCGCGTGCCGTCGGCGGGATCGATGAACGTCGCCGTCCCGAGCGACACCGCTTCGTCGGCTTGCCGCACGTACCAGGCGTCGGCGTCCGGGTCGGTGTACAGCACGACGGTGCGAATCGGCGGCCCCCCGGCCTGATTCAGGTCGGCCACCGCGGTCAGGGCGCGGACAGCCGGCTCGCCGCGGTTGACGATGCCCAGCCGCCGAATCGGTCTGTCCATCCCGGTACGTCTCGTCAATCGCCGATCACCTCGCGTATCGGGGCGATGACCTCGCCGGGCGGGGGATCTGGCAGTGGAACCGTGCGGTACCCGTCAAGGCGAAGTACGAGCCTGCCGTCGTCGTCGCGCACAGTGCAGGTAAAGCCGCCGTGCCCGTCGCGGCGCGCGGTCGCCACGAGTCCCGGCCGCTCCTCCGGCCGACCGGCCAGCCGAACCGCGCCGACGCGCAGCGGCAGGGCGAGGATCCCGTCGGTGCCGGCTTGGAGCAGGCCAACGGTCTGGAAGCAGAGTTCGACCAAACGTGGGCCGATGAGCACCGGGGCATCGACCTGCGGCGGCAGGTCCGCGGCGAACCGGGCTGCCGCGCCGTCGCCGTGCCTCCACGCAGAACCGACCACCTGGTAGGCCGGGCCGTGGAAATACAGCCGGTAGACCTGCTCGGCAGTGAGCGCCGCAGTGTCGTCGCCGGGCGCCGCCTCGTCGCCGGTCAGCACAGGCGGATCGCTGGTCAGCCGTACCGAGCCGGTGAAGTGCACGGTGGATTGCGGCTGGTCAGTGCCGGGCACGTTGCGGTCCGCCGACAGCCGGCACTCGGCGAGCAGGTCGTCGCCGTCCGGGCGGAGCAACGCGGTGACGGTCAGCGTGCGGGGCTCATCGCGGTAGAACTTCAGCGGCGCGCGGAAATCCACGTTCTCGACAGCGGCGACGTGCAGATCGGGGACAAGCACTCGGGCAGCCTCGGCGAACAGCTCCATGCCCATCACTCCGGGCAGCACTGCCGTGCCGTCGATGCGGTGGTGATCCAGGAACGGCCGCGCGGTGGGGTCCAGCGTGGTGCGCACGACCAGCCCGTCGTGGACGCTGGCCCGGACGACCTCGCCGAGCATCGGCCCGTCAACGGTCAGGCACGCCGGATCGATGCCGCCGGTCTCGTGGAACTCGGCGGCCATCGCGCCGAGCGCGCCGGCGACGACGACCTCGCCGTCGGGTATGCCGGTGTTCAGTTCCCGCCGGATCCACGCCACGCCCGCCTCCGGTGGCAGCATGTCGACTCCGGTCGCCGCCATGATTTTCGGGATCGATCCGCGGGCCGCCATGCCGATGCCGCCCCACGCGGTCCAGTCGATCGCCAGCGTGCGCACGTCGGGACGGGTGCGACGCAGGCTGCTCAGCACCTTGCACTGCAGGTCGTTGGCGGCGCTGTAGTCGGTCTGCCCGACGTTGCCGAACCGACCGGCCACCGAACTGAACGCGACGACGGTTCCGAGCGGCAGTTCGTCGGCGGCGTGCAGCACATTGAACAGACCGTCGGCCTTGACCCCGAGTACCAGGTCGAACTCGCGTGGTCCCTTCTCGGGCAGGGAATGGCTGACCTCGATTCCCGCAGCGTGCAACAACACGTCGACGTGCCCGCTGGTGTCGCGCACCTGGACCATCACCTTCTCGACCGCACCGGCGTCGGTGAGGTCGACGCTGTGGTAGTGGGCCGTACCGCCCGCTTCCTCGACAGCCCGCATTGCCGCCAGCGCGGCTTGCAGACGCTCGAAGCGCGCCAACTCCCGCTCGATCAGCACCGGCGTCGGCCGCTCGCCATGCTCCCGCATCCGTTCGGCGAGTTCGCCTTTGAAGCCGTCTCGGTCCTCAGCGTAGCGGCGCAGATCTGGGTCGACCGGGTCGGGCTCGGGGGTGAGGTCGAGCAGGTGGAAGGTGCCACTCCACGCCGCGGCCAGGTCGGCGGTGATCGCCGACACGATGCTGCCGGCGGCGCCCGTGACGAGAAACACCGGCTCGGGGCCGAGCGTGTCTTCCTGCACGTCCGAGAAGGGGCGCTGCGCCAGGCCGACCCCCCAGCGCCGACCGTCGGCGTAGCCGACCTCCACGCAGCCCGGGTCGCGCAGCGTCTCGTCGACAAGCACGTCGGCCAACGCCGACGTTTTCCGGTTGACCGGGAAGTCGACGGCCTTGACCAGCGCGTCGGGCTTCTCACGGCGGTACGCCTTGGCGAACCCGGTGACAGCGCCGCCCAGCGGGCATGTCGCCCCTGCCGGGTCGTAGCCGTGGTAGCCGCCGAGGCGGGTGGCCACCACCAGGAACGGGCTCCGCTCGTATACCCGGCGCATCGTCAGGTAGAGGTCGCGGACCCGGCGGCGCAGAGCCTGCTGCCAGTGGGGAAGGTCCATGTCCTGCAGGCCGCCCTCATCGTCGAGCGCCGGCAGCCAGTACACGCCGTCCACTGCCGCATCGGTGAGCACGGTGGAGATGTCGTCGTCGGGGCGCAGCTCCACCACGTCGACTCCGAGCCGCGCCAGCCGGGTGATCAGCGCGTCCGCGACCCCGCCGTCGTCGCGCATCACCACCACGCGGGTGCCGGCGCCCAGGCTCACCCCGGTCGGCACGCAGGCGGCGAGGTCCGGCCGCAGTACGGGTATCGGCACCCGGCGCGGGATCCGGTCGGTCGCGGCGATGTCGCCCTTGACCGTCGGCGCCGACGCCGCTGCGCTGGGTTTGGCCGCGGCGGCGGTGTCACTGGGTGCTTTTGGGGGCGGGGTGGCCTCGGTTTTGTCGTGGATCCAGCCGATGACGTGGGTGAGGGTGGGGAAGTCGCGCAGTTTGACCGTGTCGTCGCGGGCGACGCCGTAATGCTGGCGGATGGCGGCGAAGATCTCGGCTTGTTTGACGGTGTCCACGCCGAGGTCGGCTTCCAGGTCGAGGTCGACGTCGAGCAGGTCGGGTGGATATCCGGTCTGTTCGGAGACGATGCCCACCACGGTGTCGGTGAGCTCGTCTCCCGCCGGTGCGGGTTGCGGTACTTGCGGCGCTGTCGGGGTGGGCGGCGGTGGTGACGCGACGGTGGCGGCCACCCGAGCGGACTCAGGCCCCACCAGCACCGTCTCGGTCGCCACCGGCGCCGGCTGTACCGTCGGCGCCTGCGCAGGCTGCTCTGCCACAAGGACCGACGCCGTCTTCGCCGGCGACCCGGTGTCGACGATCCGCAGCCGATGTTGCACGACCTCCAGCTGCGGGTCGGCGGTGCCGGCGGCCTGCGCCAGCCACCGCCGCCAGGCGGCCTTGTCGACGATGCGGTAGGCGTACCCGAGCTCGTCCGGCTGCCGGTGACGCCCGTCGGGTACCGGCGTCCAACGCATCAGCGTCATCGCGATCTGGGAACCGAACCCGGCCCCCAGCCGCAGCGCGTACTGCACCGGGTAGCTGCCACCGGTCGACAGATTGAGGTGCCCCAGCTCCGGGTCCGGCACCTTGTAATTCGGCACCGGCGGAACGAGCCCTGTCTCCAGCGCCTTGATCGCGACGACGTCCTCAATGCCGGCGCCCATCGCATGCCCGGTGAAGCCCTTGGTATTAGTGATGACGACCGCGTCAGCGTCGGGGCCGAACACCCGCCGCAGCGCGTGGATCTCGGCGGACGCGCTGCCGCCGCGCGCCGGCGTATACGTCTCGTGCGAGACGAACACCGTGCTGGCCGCGATGTCATGCCGTTTCACGCCGCGTGTCTGCGCCTGGTCGAGCACCTTCTCCATGACCGTGCCGATGTGCTCGACGTCGAGCCGGGTGCCATGAAACGCGCTGTTCGCGGTGATCGTGCTGAGGACCTCGCAAATCGGTTGCAGCCCGCGCTCACGAGCGGACTCTGCCGACTCCACCACGAAGGCCGCCGCCCCCATGCCCAGGATCATGCCGTGCCGGCGCTGGTCGAACGGTGTGGCGGCCTCCTCGACGATGTCGTCGGTGGCGGCCGCGCCGGAGGCCAGGAAGCCCGAAGCCAGCCATGGCAACAGGGCATCGGAGCTGGCGTTGTCGGCCGACACCACGATCACCCGCCGGCAGCGGCCGGCGCGGATCCAGTCCTCGGCCACCGCAGCCGCCTGGGTGGTGCTGGCACAGGCCGCGTTGACCTGCGTGTTCGGGCCGCGCGCACCGATGATCTCGGCAAACTGCGAGTGGCCCATCGACAGGCACCGGAATAGGAAGCGCCGGTCGAACATGAAGGGGTCGGACTCGATGGCGTGGCGCAGCTCGTGGATGCGCCGGTCGGCCTCCGCCGCGGCCGGTTCGTCGTCGCTCATCCGGGCGCGCACCGCCTCCAGGGCGGTCAACTGTTCCCGGTGGCTGCGGTCGGTGTAGTAGCGCGCGAGGTCGTCGGCGAAGTTGTCGAGGCCGGGGAAGGCGGAGGCGAAGATAATGCCGGTGTCGTCGCGCATCGACTCCGGCAGCCCCCACCGGTCGGGCAGCTTGGTACCCAGCGTCGTGGTCTTGTAGTGCATGACCAGCGGGATCCCGGCGTCGCGCAGCGCGTCGAAGCCGGCCCCGATCGCGAGCCGGGTGGTGGAGTCGAGCGCGGCGTCGCGGGCGACGTCGACGCCGAACTCGCTGACCGCATCGAACGGCGCGCCGCGGCCGGCGAGTTTGATGACGTCCGCCTCGTTGTCTATCGCCTCGAAGGACGGCTCACCGGAGGCACGCTTGACCAGGCGGGTGATGTGCCGGTCGACCATTTCTCGGCGCAGCCGGTGCGGGATCGTGTCGATGAACTGCTGGCCGTCGAGGATGCGGGCGATGTTCTCGTCGTCAAAGACCCGCTCGACTCCGGGAAGGCCGAGCGCCGCGCCGGTGACCACCACGGGTTCGGATCCGGCAGGCGCCGCAGGCTGGGTGGGGACGGCGCCGGCTCCGGCTGCGGCGTGCACTCCATCTTCGACCAGGTCGACGAGGTGGCGGCCCAGCTCGGCGTACTGCGCGTCGGTCATCGCGGTCGACCCGCCCGCGACCGGTACCGAAGTGTCCGCTATGGGCTCCTGGGCAGGCGCGGCATACCCTAGGCCGGCGGCGTACAGCCCGCACAGCGCCTGGTTGAAGGAGGCGACGTCGCCATATTTCGGGTGGTTGGTGAACAACGCCAGCGCATCCTCGCCGAGGACGTCCTCGACGAACCCATGCAGCGCCTTCTTGGGGCCGACCTCGACGAACACCCGGGCACCCGCCGCCCGCAATGTGCGCAGGCCGTCGATGAACCGGACCGGCGAGGCGACCTGGCGGCCGAGCAACTCCAGCATCGTCTCGACGTCGGCGTCGGCCGGGTAGAACTCACCCGTCACGTTCGACACGATCGGCAGTATCGGCGGACGCACGTCCAGCCGGCGTAGGGCGGCCTTCAGCGGTTCGCTCACCGGCGCCACGATCGTGGTGTGGAAAGCGTGGCTGACCGGGATGCGGGAGGCGTTCATCCCGGCCGCCTGAAACGCCGCGATCGCCCGTTCGACGGCATCGGTGGCACCGCCGATGACGGCCTGGCTGGTGCTGTTGATGTTGGCGACGACGACGTACCCGTCGGTTTCGGCGACGACCCTCTCGATCTCGGCGAGGGGGCCGGACACGGCGGCCATGGCGCCGTTGTCGGCGATCGACAGGTTCGCCATCCCGCGGCCGCGGGCGCTGACCGCCTCCAGCGCGGCGTCGAACGACAGCGCGCCCGCGGTGACCAGCGCGCCGTACTCTCCGAGGCTGTGACCCATCACCATGTCGGGACGCACGCCGTATGCCTCGAGCATTCGGGTCAGAGCAAGATCTGTGGTCAGCACCGCAGGCTGGGTGATCTCGGTCTGCATGAGCCGCTGCTCGAACTGTTGGGCGGCGGACTTGTCGTCGGCGGTGTCATTGAAGATGTACTCCGAAAGCGGCCTACCGAGCAGCGGTTCCATGATCCGGTCGGCCTCGTTGAACGTCGCGGCTACAACAGCCTCGCGCCGGCGCAAGTCGCTCAGCATGTTCAGGTATTGCGAGCCCTGGCCGGTGTAGAGGAACGCGACCTTGCCGGGGGTGCCGCGGCCGACGAAGACGCCTTGGGCGCGCAGGATCTTCCACATGGCCGGGTTGCCGCCGCGGAGCGCCTGGACCGCCTTGCGAGCCTTGGCGGCCAGGTCGGCGGCATCGGCGTAGTCGATCGCGACTCGCACCGCCGCGCCGGCCAGCGCCGGGTCCGGTGCGGCCGGCGAAGGGGCGCGCCCGGCTGAGGCCTCGTCAGCCAGACGATCCAGCTGCGCGGTCACGTCGTCGTCGTCTGCGCCGCCCACCACGGCCGCGCCCCGCAGCGGCGCCTTCCGCGCGCCGGAGATAGCCGTCGCCGATGCGCTCACCGTCGGGGATCGCTGCGCAACCGTCGCGCCGGGGAATGACCGGGTCGCGTCGGCCCTGCGGTGCCGGCCGGGCACGTACTCCTCGAGGACGGCGTGGAAGTTGGTGCCGCCGAACCCGAACGCGCTCACCCCGGCGTACCGCACGCCGTTCTCGGGTGCCGGCCACTCGCGAAGCTCGGTATTGACGTGGAACGGTATCTCGTCCCAGTCGAGGCTTTCGTTGGGATGCTCGAAGTGCAGGCTGGGCGTCAGCACCTTCTCGTGCAGGCTGACCACCGTCTTGAACAGCCCGGCGGCCCCGGCCGCGGCCTTGAGGTGGCCGATATTCGACTTCACCGACCCCAGCGCGATCGAACCGTTGGCGGCGCCGGCCTTGCGAAAGACGTCGGTCAAGCTGGTTAGCTCGGTGGCGTCGCCGACACGCGTGGACGTGCCGTGCGCCTCGATGTAGGTGGCCAGCGCGGGGTCGACGCCTGCGACGTGCCAGGCGTGCTCCACCGCGAGCCGTTGCCCGACCGGGTTGGGCGCCGTTATGCCCTTGCCGCGGCCATCGCTGGATCCGGCCACGCCGAGGAGCACCGCATAGACCCGGTCTCCATCGCGCTCGGCGTCGGACAGGCGCTTCAAGACGAACAACGCGGCGCCCTCGCCCATCACGAAGCCGTCGGCACCTGCATCGAACGGGCGGGTGCCGGTGGCGGACAGCGCCCCGATCTTGCAGAACTTTACGAATCCTGGGGCGTCCATGTTGCGGTCGATGCCGCCGGTGATCGCCGCGTCGAAGTCGCCTACCTGTAGGCCGCGCACCGCGGCCGACATGGCGGCTAACGCCGAGGCGCACGCCGCGTCGGTGGTGAAGTTAGGGCCGCGGAAGTTGAACAGGTTGGCCACCCGCCCGGCGAGGACGTTGGCAAGTTCACCGGGCATGGTGTCCTCGGTGATCTCCTCGAGCCGGTCCAGAAACGACGCGCGGGTCTCGGCGAGCACCGCGTCGCGCACCCGCTGCGGCAGCGCGGTGAACGACGGGGCCGCGAGCAGGTCACGGGTGAACGCGGGGAACTGGATGCGCAGGTTGCTGCGGTGCTGTTTGTCGCCGCCGATGGCATTGCCGAGGATCACGGCCACCCGTTCGGGGTCGACCGTCCAGTCCGGCCAGCCGGCGTCCATCAGCGCAGCGCGGGTGCACGCCACCGCCCACTTCTGGCCGTCGTCCATCTGCGTGCTGACGGCCGGCGGGATCGGCAGTTTCCACGCCAGCGGCTCCCAGGGAAAATCGCGGACCCAGCCGCCGATGCGCGAGTATGTCTTGTCGGGTACGTGTGGGTCGGGGTCGTAGTACAGCTCCGGATCCCAGCGTTCCGGCGGCACGTCGCTGATGCTGTAGCGGCCGGACTTGAGATTGCCCCAGAACGTCGCCGCATCGGACGCCTCGGGCATGATCGCGCTGACGCCGATCACCGCGATCGGCTCCATTGTGGTCGTCATGACGATTCGGCCTCCCGTCCGTACAGTGCGTTCGCGACCAGGTTCATGTCGGCGAGCAGACCAGTCTGCGCGGCCCTTACCCGCTCCAGCGGCAGGGCGGCGGCGAGGTCTGCGCCCGTGCTCGCCCCGGCGACCCACCGCAAGCCCTCCTCGGCGACCTTGTGCGCCGCCTCCCGGGCGAAGACCCGGCTGACCGCGCCGAGCGCGCCCGGGGTGAAGCGTTTGTCGGCCTTGTCAGGCAGTGCGCCCGCGGCGGCCGCGCCGGCACGGCGTGCCAGCGCGCCTGCACACTCGGCGTAGGCCACGAGTTCACCTAGCCGCAGCAGAACGTGCTGATTGCGGGTCAGCCGACCGACCCGGCACGCCTCGAACACCGCGGCCAGACACTCCAGCGCCAGCGCCGCGGTGGGACCGCCGCAGTCGTCGCCCACGCCGTCGAGGCTGCGCGCCGCGTCGCGGTAGTAGGCGCCGGAGGTCTTGAGGTGCTGCTGCCACCGGTCGCGGGCAATCGTCATCTCGAGGATCTCCGAGGTGCCCTCGTAGATGGTTGTGATCCGGACAT
>Ga0209656_10003260_pt1 | contig 10516 bp, 10 predicted proteins | sample BogFormECP12_OM2_FD_188239 | JGI IMG/M metagenome (GOLD analysis project Ga0209656, IMG submission 188239) | Bog forest soil microbial communities from Calvert Island, British Columbia, Canada - ECP12_OM2 (SPAdes) (version 2) | ecosystem: Environmental > Aquatic > Freshwater > Wetlands > Bog ... | reverse complement strand
GCCACGCGGCAAGACGGATACTCGAAGGCTGCGTCAAGTGCTCTCTGCGCCGCGGACGGCGACCTCGATCTCGACGTTGAGCTCCGCCCGGCATATGTCCGCGCCGAGGTAGCTCACGCGGTCGCCCGGGACCAGAAGACGGCGATTCATCTCCCGGGCAACCGCCGGGTAGTCCTCCCTTTTCCGGAGATAAACCTTGAAATGGCGCTTGCCGCTCCGGGCGCCGAGGCGATCCCCGAGCCCGCAGGCCCGAGACACCAGCCCCAGGTTCTCAATGGTGCAGTCGAGCTGGCCTGCGGTGTCACGGGGCGCCACGCTCGCGTGACCCCTTACCGCCGATGTGCCGGACACGAAGGCGTCCAATTTCCCCGCACGGTCGACCACCGAGGCCCTCGCGAAGCTGGGAGGGCGCGGTCCGTGCTCCGGAGGATACTTGTATGCGGGAACCTGGGCGGGATTCTCGACGAATCGCGCGGGCTGTTGCCCGGCCAGGAAGACGACGGTGAGCTCGGCCCGGGCCGTTCCCACGGCGGTCGAGGCCGGAAGAAACCTCTCAAAGCCCGCTCCCAACCCGTCCTCGAACGCCAGCGACCTGCCTACGCAGAACGAGCGGTAATTCTCGAGCCCGCCCTCTTCCGCCGAGTTGATCCGCGGTACGCAGCTCCAGATCCGGTGCAGACTCCGGCCGCGGGCCAGCACCAGGATCTCTGCGAACAGCCTTCTCGTCGTCTCCTCGAGTCCATCCCCGGGCTTGACGCGCGACCACCCCCCTATCCCCTCGGGCCCGCGCCAGAGCGAGAACTCAGCCCCGCCTTCTGCCCGCTCGACCGACCCGAGTACGCTCTCGCGCGGCTCTCCGCCGAGGAAGGGAAGCCCCAAGTCAAGCGCCCCGCTCGACTCGTCGCCTGGATCGCCGAAGGCGAATGAGAAGGTCATGTGCAGAGGTCCGACCTACGCGCAGCCTGCCCCAGCGGACAAGCAATTTCCTGCTTGGTACTGCCGAATGCGAAACAATACGCTAGAGCCATGGAACCCACCGACTTCGACGTCCTGGTCATCGGAGGAGGCCCCGGCGGGAGCTGCGCCGCGGCGCTGGCCCGCCTGAAGGGATTGTCGGTGTGCGTCGCGGAAAGGGACGTGTTCCCCCGCTTTCACATCGGTGAGTCCCTTCTGCCGATGGGCAACGCCGTCCTGCGTGCCACGGGGGCCTGGCCGAAGATCGAGGCCGCGGGTTTCGTGAGGAAGCTTGGCGCCGAGTTCAGGCTGGCCGACGGCTCGATGGGGAAGGAGATCATCTTTGCCGACGGCGCCATACCGGGCCTCGACTGGACGTTTCAGGTCGAGCGGTCCCGGTTTGACGCGATTCTCCTCGATCACGCCCGGGACCTTGGCGCGGACGTGCGCATGGCTACGGCCGTGCGGGCCCTCGCCCCCGGCGCCGGTTCGGTCACAGCAACCCTGGCCCGACGGGACCGCCCGACCGAGGAGATCAGGGCCCGATGGGTCGTCGATGCAGGAGGCAGGGACAATCTTTACGATAGCCCGATCAAGAGGACCTACGATACTCCGCTCTTCCCGCGGAGGGCTGCGGTCTACAGCCACTTTGAGGGGGTCGCCCGGACGCCGGGCCCGAAAGGCGGGAACATCATCGTCGTTCGCCTCGATGACGGTTGGTTCTGGATAATCCCCATCAGCGCCGAGCGCACCTCCGTCGGCCTCGTCACCTCGGCAGCCTCGTTGCGCCAGGAAGGCGCTCCAGGGGCCGTCTTCCGGGGCACTGTGGCGGCCTCGCCCCTCCTGCGCCAGCTCATGGCGGATTCGCGGGCCGTCGCGCCGTTCCGCGTCACGGCCGACTACAGCTATGTAAGGAAGGAGTTCGCCTCGCCCCGCATTCTCCTCGCGGGCGACGCCGCGTGCTTCTTCGATCCGGTTTTCTCCTCGGGGGTCTACCTATCGATCCATTCGGCCGAGGCCGCCATCGACGCGATCGGCCGCGCCCACGATGAGGACAGGCCGCTGTCACCCGCGGAGCGAAGGCTATACACGCGGAGGCTCAAGGCGCATTGCGCGGTGTTTCGCAGCCTGATCGAAGTCTTCTATGACAACGACGGCTTCTCTGTCTTCATGACCCAGAAGCCCCCGTTCGGATTGGACCGGGCCCTTACCTCGATCGTGGCGGGGCACGCCAATCTCTCTTGGCGGCTCCGGTGGAGGTTCTGGGTGTTTATTGCCATCTGCCGCTTGCAGAAGCTCCTGCCGCTCGTCGATCGAATCGGACACGTTTCCCGGGTATCGCCCCTGCCCGCGTGAGAGCCTGGATCATCGTCGTGTCCTCAATCAAAGCGTGCGCGATCGCGCTCACGGCCGAGCGCCATCCCTGGGCCGGTGCCCTTCTGTTCTTTGCGCCGGATCCATGGGTGTTCGCGCAGTTCGTCCTTCCATTGGCTCAGGGCTTCGGGCCCGCGGCGACCACATTCGCCACCAATCGCCGCGAGGTCTGGCTTACGATCGACGACGGCCCCGACCCGGCGACGACGCCGCGCGTGCTGGAACTCCTTGAGGCCCACGGTGCCCATGCGACGTTCTTTGTCGTGGGCGCCCGGGTCGAGAAACACCCGGAGCTCGCGCGGCGGATCGTGGCGCTGGGCCACACGATCGGGAACCACACCCAGAGCCATCCTGTGGGCGATTTCTGGTGCGCCGCTCCGAGGCGCATCGGCAAGGAAATCGACCTCTGCGTCCGGGCCCTGCTTGCGGCTGACGCGCCCTTCGAGCGGTATTTCCGGCCCCCTGTCGGGGTCAGGAGTCCCCTTCTCGACCCCCAGCTTGCGGAGCGGGGCTTTGACCTTGTCCTCTGGAGCGCCCGCGGCTGGGACGGCGTCGGCCGCGATCCGGCGGGGGCGCTTCGGCGGATCGCCCGGCGGATCAAACCCGGCGCGATACTGCTTTCGCACGACGCGGGATCCCACCCGCAGCACAGGCTGAGATTCATCGAGCTGCTGCTGGATCACCTCTCGCGCGACGGGTACACGTGCGTCCTTCCGCAGCGGGCCGCGCTGCGCAGTGTTCGGGGAGCGCCGCACCCGCCGCCCGGCTAGTTGACCCGAAGCCTGGCCCTGAGGACGTCCGACGACGACTTCCCGACAAGGACCTCGAAGTCCCCGGGCTGGACCGTCCGCCTCATGGATATGTCGTAGGACTCGAGCTTGTCGGGCCCGAGTGTGAACGTGACCGTGCGCGTCTCGCCGGGATTCACGCTGATGCGGGCGAAATCCTTCAGCTCCTCGACAGGGCGGACGGGGACGCTGGCCAGGGCGTGTATATAGAGCTCGACGACCTCGTCGGCCTTCACCGGCCCCGAGTTCGTGACGTCGACCGAAACCTGGGCCGTGCCATCGCGCGCCATCGCATCCGGCGAAACCCGCAGGTTCCTGTAGTCGAAGGTGGCGTAGCTAAGCCCGAATCCGAACGGATACAACGGGGCCGAGTCGGACAACACGTAGCTGCGGAAACGGGACGGACTATGGTCGTAGTAGGCGGGAATCTGGCCGACGGACCGCGGGAAAGTCACCGTCAGCTTGCCGCTGGGGCTGACCTTCCCGAAGAGCACGTCGGCCACTGCCGGCCCCGTCTCCTGCCCGAGGTACCAGCACTCGACGACTGCCGGCGCATGGTCCTGCAGGTAGTTCACGCTCAGAGGTCCCCCGTTGATCAGGAGCACGACAACGGGCTTGCCGGTTGCGAGAATGGCCCTGGACAGCTCGTGCTGCCCGCCGGCAAGGTCAAGGGTGTCGCGGTCCCCGAGATGATCTTCATTCCAGGCCTCGCGCCTGAGCATCTCGTTCTCCCCGAGGACCAGGACGACGGCGTCGCTCTTCAGTGCGACGTCGACCGCCTCGTCCATGAGCCGCGCGTCATCGGCCGCATCGTTGGGCACCGGATTCTCGTTCACGAGCCATCCCGAGGCGTGGTTGGTGTCGAGCTTGCAGCCCTCGGCGTAGAGGACCCGGAACGCGCCGCCAGCGAAGTCCTTCAATCCCTGCAGTACGCTCACTCCCTCCATGGGCACGGCGGAATAACCGCCGAGATGGATGTCGGCCGCGTTCGGCCCGATCACCGCCAGGGTCTTGATCCTGCTCGCGTCGAGGGGAAGGGTCCGGTTCTCGTTCTTGAGCAGCACCACCGCCTCGTCGGCGGCCATCCTGGCAAGCGCCTTGTGTTCCGCGCTGTTCGCCACCTTCTCGGCGAGGTCGGGATCGCCATAGGGGCGGTCGAACAGGCCGCTCAGGAACTTGACGAATAGCACGCCTGCCGCGGCGCGGTCGATGGCCGCCATCGAGACCTTCCCGGCCCTTTGCTCCTCGGCCAGCGCGGAGAAGCAACGCCCCTTTCCCCCCCCGCCGTAGTCCAGGCCGGCTTCGATGCACAGGACACCGGCCTCTGCATACCCCGCCGCCGCGTGGTGCTCGTCGACAACCGACTCGATGCCTCCCCCGTCCGCCATGACGTAGCCGTTGAAGCCCCACTCGGTCCTCAGGATGTCGGTCAGGAGCTTGTGGTTCACGTGGTTGGGGATCCAGTCCCACTCGTTGTACGAGGCCATGAGCGAGTGGGCGTGCGCCACCTTGACAGCCATCTCGAAGGGGTAGAGGTGGACGCTCCTGAACTCCCTTTCCGAGTAGTTCACCGGAGCGATGTTGCGCCCGCCCTCAGGCTCGCCGTGCCCCGCGAAATGCTTGAGGGTGACCGCGACGTGCTCCTCGTCGATGGCTGGGCCGCGGCCCTGGAGCCCGAAGATCGCCGCCATGCCCATCCGCGAGACGAGATACGGGTCCTCCCCGTAGCACTCCTCGAACCGCCCCCACCGGGGGTCGCGCGCCACGTCGAGGACCGGGCCGAGCACCTGGCGCACACCGCGGACACCGGCCTCCTGCCCCGCGGCGCCGAACACGCGCTCGACAAGGGGAAGGTCCCAGGTGCCGCCAAGGGCGATCGCCTGCGGAAAGCTCGTGGCGCCCGCGGCCATGTAGCCGTGAAGGGCCTCGGCGATAAAGAACACCGGGATCCCAAGGCGCGTCTTCTCCCTCATGTACTTCTGTATGGAGTTCCTCCGGCCGATCGCCTCTCGCGGCGAATGCATGAACCGGTCCCCACCGCCGGCCCACACCGAGCCGGCGCCGTTGTACAGGAGCGCGGCGTCAGTGCCTCCCGTAAAGTTGCCCTTTTCGTCAAAGGCATGCGGGTCCGCGCTCCGGAATCCCTGCAGCTGCGCGACCTTCTCCTCCAGCGTCATCCGCTGGAGGAGGTCCCTGACCCTGGCCTCAGTCGGAAGCGCGGGGTCCTTGTACGGGGCGAGAGCGGAAGTCTGGGCCGCAAGCGGGGCGGCAATGAGGAGATAGGAAAGCCAATGCAAGGGGCGGTTGTTGTGCATGGTAAACCGGGGGGTTGCGCGGCCGATCAGCCTGCTCCCGTCAGGGCGTATCGTCCTCGCGCATCTTGAACGTCATCTGCACGATCTCGCTCCTCCCGTCCGGCCTTGGCCCGATCGAGCGCGTGCGCGCGCACGCCTCGACCACCGACCGGTCGAACTCGGCATTGCCCGAGGACTTCGCGATACTGACCTCGGAGAGCGACCCGTTCGAGGCGAGCAGGAACTCCACACGGGCCTCGAGCCTGTCGCTCACTCCCTCGGGAGGCACGTGGTTCTCCTTGATCCGCGCCTTCAGGAGCGAGAAATAGGCGTCGAGTTCGCTGCCCTCCTCGCGGACGAGCGCCTTGCCCCCGGCTCCGCCGGTCTTGTTCTCCGTGGACCCGCCGATCACGCCCTCGCGGATCCCTTCGGCATCGATGCGGGCGACCTTCGCCGCCTTCGCCTCGGCCAGCTTCCTGAGCCGCTCCTCCTCGGCAAGACGCTTCTGCTCGGCCTCCTGCTCCTTCTTGTACCTCGCCTCGAGGCGGGCCTCCCGCCGCGCCTCGACCCTTTTCAGGTCCGCCACAAGGTCCGGGGTCTTCGTCGGCCTCGGCTGCGCGCTTGCGGCGGTCTCCGGGGGGGCCGGCTGGATGGGCGGAGGAGCCGGCTTGGCGGCCGCCGGTGCCGACGCCGCAACCTTTGGCACGCCCAGCGCAGGCGCCACCTTGGCGGCGTAGTTGTCGCCGGGCCCGGCCACCAGCTCGAAGATCTTCGGGCTCTCCTGCACGACGCTTGTCGCTGCGAAGCTGAAGAAGAGCACGAGAAGAGCGACAGCGCCGTGTATGAGCGCTGATATCGCGTAGGCGCCGGCCGACCGCGGGCTCATTTCGACAGGGGGATGGTGTCGAAGGTGAACTTGAGTAGATTCGCCTTCTTCAACTCGTCCATCAGCTGGATGATCTTCTCGTAGGGCACGTGGGCGTCGCCGCGTATCCTGATGACGGGCGGCTTGGCTTCGGCCCCATAGAGCCGCAGCCGGCTGCGCAGCTCGGCCAGGCCAACCGGCGTCGGCCGCTCGTCGAGGTAGGTGTTGCCCCTGGCGTCAACCGAGATCGCAACGAAGTGCGTGCTCTTGTCCGCCTTCTGCTGAGGGCTCCTGGACTCGCCCGGAAGCGTGACCGGGATCGTCTGCTCCTGGTTGATGAGGGGCGTCGTGATCATGAAGATGATCAGGAGCGTGAATCCGAGGTCGATGAGGTTCGTCACGTTCATCTCGGCGATCGGATGAGACGTGCGGGGTCGTCTGAATGTGCGGGCCATCTTGGTTCGGGTGCGCAGCCCGGTCTACTTCGACTCGAGCTCGAGCCGGTCGGCCAGCGAGCTCGCGTAGTTCTCGAGCTCGGTGATGAGCCTCTTTGTCATTGCGAACAGGAGATTGTACCCGAACAGGCACGGGATGGCAACCAGCAGTCCCGAGATAGTGGTCAGCAGGGCGGCGGAAACGCCGGGAGCCAGGGCCTGGATGCTGGCCGATTGCTGAACGGAAATCGCGCTGAAGGCGTCCATCACGCCCCAGACCGTCCCCAGGAGTCCGAGAAAGGGCGCCCCGGAGACGATCGACGCCAGGAAGACCATGTTCGACTCGTAGCGAAGCGTCTGGCGGGCCAGCGCCCTCTGCAGCGCGTTTTCCGCGTGCTCGAGGCGGAAGCGAAGCGTGTCGATCCCCTTCTCCTTTCCAATGGCGGCGGCCTGCCAGTAGGCCTCGATGGCGTCGGTGAGGAGGTCGGCGTAGGGAATGTCCCGGCGGTTCCGGAGGGAATCCGGCAGTTCGAGCACGCTCCTCTCGTTCCTCAGGTGGCGCTCGAATAAGTGGTTCAGCCTGCGCAGGGAGTTGAGCTCGCTTCTCTTGCCGAACATGACGGCCCAGGCCACGATGCTGAACACGGCGAGGCCGCAGCAGATCACCTGGCCGACGACGTCGCAGTGCTGGAAGATCTCGAAGATGTTGGTCGACGCCAGGAACGCGGAGGGGTGCACGGACATGGGTCCAGCGTTGGGGTTTTTGCGCGGTTCGTCCAATCGATTCAAACGCTCCTCGCCAAACGCCGCGATTTTCCCCAACCTCGGGCACCGATGGCAAAGAAGTCAAAGCACACGGGCACACTCATCTCGTTCGAGGGCTCCGAGGGCAGCGGAAAGACCTCCCAGATCGCGCGCCTGGCCGGGCGGCTCCAGAAGATGCGCCGGGACGTGGTGACGGTGCGCGAGCCCGGCGGGACCGAGATCGGCGAGCAGATCCGCAACATAATCGTCCACAATTCCAAGGGGGACGAGATGTGCCCCGAGACGGAGTTGCTCCTTTTCGCCGCGTCGCGGGCCCAGCTCGTGCGCGAGGTGATCCTGCCGGCGCTCCTGCGCGGGGCCATTGTCTTGAGCGACCGCTACCTCGATTCCTCGACCGTCTACCAGGGGATCGGCCGCAACCTGGCCGCCGATCCAGTCAACCAGATCAACCGCTTCGCCGTCGGGAGCGTGATGCCGGACCTCACCATTGTGATCGACGTTCCGACGAAGGTCGGCCTCGCCCGGATACACCAGCGCGCCTCCGACCTTCCCGACAGGATGGAACGCGAGAACATCGACTTCTACAACAAGATCCGCGAGGGCTACCTCGTTCTCGCCAAGGGGATGCCGGCGAGGTTCGTCCTGGTCGACGGGAGGAAGAACGAGGCCGCCACGGAGAAGAGCATCTGGGAAGCCGTCAAATCGCGCATCGACGGATGATTTCAGCGGTCCCCTGGCCGCCCGTCCTCGCGGGCACACCGGCCGTGGCCGTCATCGAGAAGGCCATCGGCCGCGGGCGCCTTTCCCACGGACTTCTCCTGGCTGGCGACGACTCCGAGAGCCTCTCGGGCGCCGCCATGGCGCTAGCCGACCGGCTGCTCGGCCGCGGCTGCCCGGGGCCCTCCCCGTACCCGCCCGACCGGCACCCGGATTGCCTCCAGGTCCGCCCCTCGGGCAAGTCGCGCTCCATCACGGTCAATGCCGTGCGCGAGCTCATAGGGCGGATAAACGTCTCGCCGAGCGTGTCCCTCTACAAGGTCGCCGTGCTCCACGACGCCGACCGGATGAACATCGCAGCGGCGAACGTCTTCCTGAAGACGCTCGAGGAGCCCCCGGCCGACACGACGCTGCTTCTGCTCACGGGACGCCCGTACGCCCTGCTGCCGACGATTCGCAGCCGGGTCCTGCATTTCCGATTCACGGGATTGGCCTCGTCAATCGCGATCGACGGCTGGGAACGCTGGCTGGCCGATTACCGGGCCTGGCTGGCCCGCCTCGGGCAGGGACTCGCCGCGGGACGCGCGGCCGCCGAGGTGGTGTTCGCGCTCTACGGCCTCGTCGCCCGCTTCGGCGCCATGCTCGACAGGGCCTGCGCCGCCGAGGGGATACGCAGGAAGGAGTCCCTTCCGGAGGGCCTCGATGACGAGGAGTTGACGGCGATCGAGGCCGAGACCGCCGTCGGCCTGCGCCTGCGGATGTTCGCCGGCATAGAGAAGGCCACGCGCGCGCACGCGCTCCAGATGCTCGAGTCCGGCGACAGCACGGTCCGGCGCCCCCTCGCGGCCTGCGTCGACAGCCTTGAGCGCGTCGCCTCGCTCCTTCGCGTCAACCTTAGCGACTCCGCCGCGCTGGAGGACTTCCTTCTCGCCGCACTTCGGATCTGGACGAGGCGGTGAGCATCGCCGCGCCGAATACCCCGGCGCTGTCGCCCAGGGTCGGCCTCAGGAATTCGGTGCGGATCTCCCCGTTGAAGAGATGGCGAAGGACCGCCTCGCGCGTCTCGTCGGCGTAGAGCAGGTCGAGATTCCCCACCCCGCCGCCGATCACCACCGCGTCCGGGTCCAGGATGTTGATGACTGCCGCGATCGACTCGCCGAACTTCGCCCTCAGCCTGCGCAGCGTCGCGCCTGCCGCCCTGTCGCCTCGGGAGGCGCGCGCCGCGATTTCCGGCAGGCTCCGCCGCCGCCCCGTGAGCTTGCCGTAGAAGCGCTCGAGCGCCGGGCCGGAGATCACCGTCTCCACGCATCCGCTGCGTCCGCAATAGCACGGGGTCGTCTCCCCGCAGACCGGATTGTGCCCCCATTCGCCCGCGATGCCGTGCAGGCCGTCGAGCACCTGCCCGTCGACGACCACGCCGCCGCCGCACCCGGTCCCCAGGATGAGCCCGACGACGACCCTCCGGTCGCGCCCGGCCCCAAACATCGCCTCGGCAAGGGCGAAGCAATTGGCGTCGTTTGCCATCCTGACGCCGGTCCCGAGCGCCCGGGCGAGGTCCTCGCGGACGCGGCGCCCGTTGAGGCAGGTCGAGTTCGAGTTCTTGAGCACGCCCGCCGACGGGTCGATCACCCCGGGCGTACCGATTCCGATCACGGCGGGCCGCTTGACGCCGGATTCCCGCTCGAGCATCGCGACAAGGCTGGCGACCTGCGAGAGGACATGGTCATATCCGCGGGCGCCCCCGGTGGGCACCCGCAGCCGGCAGACGGCGCGGTCAGGCCTTGCGGAATCGACGACCGCCCCCTCGATCTTCGTCCCCCCCAGGTCGATTCCGAAGCGATTCATGGCCGCCCACCTCTCCTGCGCGGGAGGCCGGCGGGATGGGTTGGCGATCGTGGGTGCATAGGCTCGCTGCGGGCTCCGGACAGCGCGCCCCGCTCCCGGATCCAGGCGCATCAACCGTCCGGATACGAGGTTGGCGCGATATCTTTGGAGTTGCCAGCTCGAACCAAAGCTTCTGTTTACCCACAAAAGCGCTGGCAAGACCCATTTTGCGGTGACAGCGCCCGGCCCGCCCAGCACCATACCTCCCTTCGATGGCACGAGTCGTACTCGAGAACCTGGTCAAGATCTTCCCCGAGAAGGGCGGCCCCGGCGTGGCCGCGGTGAAGAACATAAGCCTTCAGGTCGAGGACAGGGAGTTCATGGTCCTCGTCGGCCCGTCGGGATGCGGCAAGTCGACGACCCTGCGCATGATCGCCGGCCTCGAGGAGATCACCTCGGGCACCGTTGCGATCGGCGGGCAGGTGGTGAACGACGTGATCT
>Ga0209656_10003259_pt1 | contig 10519 bp, 11 predicted proteins | sample BogFormECP12_OM2_FD_188239 | JGI IMG/M metagenome (GOLD analysis project Ga0209656, IMG submission 188239) | Bog forest soil microbial communities from Calvert Island, British Columbia, Canada - ECP12_OM2 (SPAdes) (version 2) | ecosystem: Environmental > Aquatic > Freshwater > Wetlands > Bog ... | reverse complement strand
AAGCGGATAATTACCACGATCAGCAGCGGCTACTACGATCCGATTGGTTCCGAAATCTACTCCTAACTTCACAACTGCCGCCTATTGTAGCAAGAGTTGCAAAATACGCTAGTCACCATTGCGTTCGCATCACGTTTATGGGGATTGCGAATCGCCGGTCCCGCGGCTGCCCATGCGCGTCAAAAGGCGTGAGATGGTGGGGCAAAACAGCCCGGCTGAGCGCGCCTTTTCGCCATTTCGTAGAATGCCGGACTGTGAGCTTGGGCCAGCGCGCGACGCCACCCGATGGAACAGGCTGGCTCAGCGGATGAGATCACCGGATCCTGCGAACCTTGTCCGGGCGCCGCTCAGTGTTCTAATTCATGGGCGACCTTGCGACGGATGTTGTGCACATCGGCCTGGTGGCAATGATGTGCAATGCCTCCGCGAATCTCTTTGTCGACGCTTGCTTAAATACGCCGACTCTCGGAGTGCTCTACAAAACCGCGACGCTGAACGCGCTCCAAAACATCCCGCCTTCGGAGTCGCATGCCTGATCAGGTGAATGATCCAGAAAGGCCAGAACCTTTAGGTGTCGCAAAAACGACCGGTTTCGCAGCATACACCGCCACCTTCTCTTCCTAGGAAGAAGATGTTGCGAAGCTTTGGTGCCTTTTTCTTTTAAATAGCAACCGAATATCGCAACAGCGTTTCATGCCAGAAGACCTCGGCCTTCGTGCTGGGTTTTAACTGGCACTTTGCCCTTTCTGAGAATCACCGTTTGGTACGGCTTGGGCCTTAATCGCAAAAGTCAACGTTGTTACCCGCCGATGGCCTGAGCGCTTGCCTACTCCACCCTCCCCTCCCCGCTTTGCCTATTCGACTCGTGGATCTGTCGATGCGCACGACTGAACTTCGTGTGTCTGTCCGTTTGACAGCGATAGCCAATAGACTAGACTCCGGTCCGACGGCTGCGAAACAACACGCGTCCGCAACATATTATGGCTAAGAATAAATCGGCCCAAACTGGGCCATTGAAGTCCATCATGCTTAGACGGGATGGAAAAGGCGCTCTCAAATTCAATGGGGAGCGAATCGGTTCTGCAAGACGGTCAAGCACAATTAACGTAGCTGACTGCGGTCAGGCAGAAGACTGGACAACCTACGAAGTATCAGCCAGGCTGTTCAAGACTTCCGGCGGAAAATACGTGCTCGGTATCGAGGTCTATAACAAGACTGACGAGGAGTATAGTACTCGGTGGGGACAAGCCTCCGATTCTCTTGACGATCTCGCCAGACAAGCAAAGTCCGAAGTATCGAACTGGGCAGATGACGACCTTCTCGGTGAACTTTTCGAAGACACCGAGATATCTGATCAATTCATCGTGCACATTGAATAACGCTTTTAATCGGCTGCGTTAAGGACTGCGAGACGATCGAAACTCTTTCGGTCGCCTCGCTGTTAGCCAGCGCCGGTGCATTAACCACCAAAGCCCGTGGATGACAGCGTTTACCATCCTGAGGAGCAGAGTTTGCTAATCGAATGTGCCCCGGAACAATCGTCGTGACGGGACCGAAGGCCTGGGAGTTCTGCGAACGGTTTTGTAGCCATAGTGACAAAGTAAAAATCCGATACCTGATTTTCAATGACTTACAAAGCTAATTGTCAAACATAGGCCAGCTATTCAATCTGCACCGATTCGAGCTCGGCGAAAACGTAGCCGATAAAAATGTCTGCCTCGATCCGCAGCGGGATGCGCTTGGCGTCATCAGATAGCCAGCCGCGGCCGCCCTTGAACAGCTTGTATTCTTTCAAGTGCATTTTGTTGTCGATCCCGTTTAACTTGAGGTCGAGTTTGATAGCTCCTTCCTCATGCCCGTTGACTTTGATTGTATCTCGGCCCAAGACCGTTACCGTCGCGAGATAGGGAGCGTTTGACGCCCACACAACGATCGATTCAGTTTCGCCTTCCGCAAGCGGTTGGCTCCTTACCCAGAGTAGCGCGCTAGCGATGTCGAATACCGGGCTGAACTTGAAAATCTTCGGCATTTCGGGATAGTTGTTTGGGATTTTTTCCCGAAGCCCGGTGAGCTGATTCGATTCGAAGTCGACATTCGTTCTGACTGTTTCTGACCGATATTTCTCCTCCTGAAACAAATGGATTGGCCTGAGAGTCATTTTGTTTTCGATGGCCTGTTGATAGATGTCCAGTTTGAACAGCGCCCGCGCCAATCCGGAGGTAGCGCCGGCCGCGTCGATCTCGAGCGTGGTCCGGGTCTGCGAAAGAAGCTGGATTTCGGCCTTAGCGGCCTGTAGACCCACCCAGCCGAATCGATACGCCAGGCGCATCGGAGGAGGCGGGGCAAAATTGCCCGGACCCTTGGCCGTCGTGAGCGAGCCGGACCAGTCCGGGCTCTCCTCTGCACTCGTTGCACCCTTCCACTTAAACACGGACAAAACAACTTCATCACCTGCCCTAAGTTCATAAAACAACTCATATTCTCGGCCGAATTTTGCATTGTCAGTCTCTTTAACCCCGTAGTAGTTGGTCAGTACGTAGTAAGGAATTCCCCTATTCTCTTGTATGCTTATGCGCCGGCGATCCTCGGGCTTCAACATAATGACGCTCTTTGCCAGCGGAGTAACACTGTCAGCCCAAACAGTAATCACAGGACTATTATCATGTTCCAGAATGTACTCGAGCGCTTTTCGATTACCCAGACCCCAGTAATCCATCTCATATCGCGCTCTCACATTTTTGCCGGCTAATACATTAAAATAAACGTTCTCCAAGGGATGTGCCTTCCACATCCACATCGCCGTCCACACGACCGAAATTGTTGTTAAAACAAGTAAGCTTATTTTATAACGAGTCCAGGTACGTTCAGTAGACCACACCACCACCCACCCTTTGGTGGCAAGCAGCAAGAAGGCTGGGTATATGAAATATAGCTGCCTCCATCCGTTATAAAGCACTGAATGAAACGAAATGACACCTGCTATTGGGCCAAAGAAGAGTACCAAAAACACTATGTCTTGCAGCTCAGCGTCGTCCTGCCACAATTTCATACCGCGAGTGACAATCTGACGGCAAGTAACAAACACACCGACCACAAACAATACTAGATAGAAAAAAGGCGTTGTAATTCCTATCCAAGTAAAAATGTAATGCCATGGCAGTGCAGTCGATTGGATAAAAGCGCCCATATAGCGAAGCTCACCCCCCCATCGGAAGTGCGCCATATTCTTAAAGGCCTGCACGAAATGACCCAGTGGGCGTGACCACAGGTAAGGCCACATTACTACGACAAAGGTGCACGTGCCAACAATGTATAAAGCCAATACTAGCGATGTTCTGCCCGATGGCAACTCGCGCCGTAATAGTCTAATCATCAAAAGCGCGACTGAAACAACCATAAGGAAAAGTGCCATTATACGTACATCAATGGCCACAGCGGTTCCTAATGCGTGTACGAAGGCCGTGTTAACGCGCGGTCGTAGCACGAATGAGATCGTCGTATTCATGGCAACTGCAAAGACCGCCATAAACACTATGTCCTTTGAGTTGTAGAACGATTCAGCAAAAAAACGTGGTGTAAGTACTAGAAAGAGTGCGGACAATAATCCTATCCGCCAATCTAAAAAGCGCCTCAGGGCGAGTCTATAAACAGCACACACACCACCAAAAAAAACCAGAAAAGTAAGCAAATGGCGAAACATGTATACATCGCGAAAATCTTTTAATCGCAAAAGTTGCTCGAGAGCAAAGGCTGGCGCCTCGAAAGCGACTCCATAGTCTCGATCTGGATACGTAGCCAGGGATGGAAGCCTTTCCTTCCAGGAAACCCTGGAAGCAGGAAGATGAAACGCTTCCGCTAAGTACTTTAGCGTCACTGCGCCGGTTAGTCTTTGTTTCGTCTCGTCCCATGAAATCCCATAATCGCGATACCTGCTAATCCCTAGAAGTAGCAACAGAAGGAAAAAAAGCCCCACCGATATATGCTTAAGCAGTTTAGTCATTTTTGGATGGGTTCCAAGTGAAATAGAAAAGTTGGGCTTCGCCATTGGCTAGCACCCTAAATCGTGCGATTGGTGAATCCGATCTTTCGTCCTACGGGCAGCTCCGCGCGGGTCTCGCGCATCTTCCTCACTGCAGCGGTTACACGGTATGCATCGTCGAGATTGAAAGAACAAATTCGCCAGGAGAATGGTTCGATCTGACCACCGGTATCGAGGAGGGCGAACGCCTCGGAAGCAACTACCTGAACGTCGATCAGCGCGTCCATCTTATCGTCGGCTATTAGACCCGGAGGATTTTTCCCGGGTTCATAATGTTGTCGGGGTCGATCGCCTTCTTGATCGCACGCATAACGCTAATAGCATCGCCGTGCTCGGCAATCAAAAAGTCTATCTTACCGCAACCGACGCCGTGCTCGCCCGTGCAGGTGCCGTCGAGTGACAGTGTGCGATTCACGAGCCGTTGGTTAAGCCGTTCGGCCTCCGCCATCTCCTTCGGATCGTTTGGATTAACCACGAAGCAAACGTGAAAATTGCCGTCTCCGGCGTGGCCAACGATCGGTGCCGGCAGAAAGGAAGCGGCGAGGTCCTTCTGGGTTTCTTTGATACATTCGGCCAGCTGCGAAATCGGCACACATACATCGGTCGCCCAGAGCTGCCCGCCCTCGCGCAACGCCTTATCGGCGCATGCCACGTCATGGCGCGCGCGCCAAAGCCGGTCCCGATCCTCCGGCTTAGTAGTCCAGGAAAAACCGGCGCCGCCATGCTCGGAGGCGATCATCTGAACCATCTTCGCCTGCTCTACCACGCTATGCTCAGTGCCGTGGAATTCGAGCCACAATGTCGGTGTGACCGGAAGCTCGAGCTTCGAGTACTTGTTAATCGCGTCCATCTGCACTGCGTCGGCAAGCTCGATTCGCGCCACCGGGACGCCCGCTTGGATGGTCTTGATCACGACATTGACAGCGGCCTCGACGGTGGGGAAGGAGCAAACCGCCGACGAAATTGCTGCCGGTACGCCGTAGAGCCGGACCGTTACCTCGGTGATCACTCCCAGTGTTCCCTCGGAGCCGACAAAGAGCCGCGTCAGGTCGTAGCCTGCAGCGGATTTCCGCGCCCGCCGCGCCGTGCGAATCGCGCGCCCGTCTGGTAGTACAACTTCAAGCAACAGCACGTTTTCTCGCATCGTTCCGTAGCGCACCGAATTAGTGCCTGAAGCCCGCGTGGCTGCCATGCCGCCGATGGTCGCGTCGGCACCTGGGTCGACCGAAAAAAACAGGCCGCTACCGCGCAGATGCTTATTGAGCTGGTCGTGGGTCACGCCCGCCTGCACAGTGGCATCGAGATCGCCCGTGCTAACCTGTAAGATCCGGTTCATCTGCGAGAGATCGAGGCTCACCCCGCCTCTTAGCGCCACGACATTGCCCTCTACGCCCGTGCCTTTTCCAAAGGGGATCAGCGGTACTTTGTGTCGCGCACAAATCTTGACGATCTCGCTTACCTCCTCAGTCGATTGCGCGAAGGCAACAGCGTCCGGAGGCACACACGGATGATAAGACGCATCTTTGCCGTGTCCCTCGCGTATGGAGGCGGCGGTTGACAAACGATCGCCCAGCAGTTGCTGCGGCGATGCGATCGCGGCCTCGCGCGCGGCAAGCGTAGCCGATCCGACGTTGGCGGGTAGACTCATAACGATCTTTTTTCGGGTTGGTGCGCTTGTCCAATTCACTTCGCCGAAAGGCCGATTGGGCCCGAGGGCGGATGAACGCGGTGCACATGATGGCCTCACAGGGCGGAGTGGCGCTCGGCGGGATCCTTTGGGGCGGGGCGGCGACTTCTCTCGGGCTTGGGAAAACCCTGGTAGGCGGCGCCCTTCTTCTGACGGCCAGTCTGGCATTGGCCATCCCGCTCTCGATCCACTTTGCGCATTCCCTTAACCTCGATCCCGCACCGCTAGAGGCCGCGCACGATTTTCCGTTGGCGCCTAAGCCGGACGACGGACCAGTCACGGTTACGGTGGAACCCCGCTCATACGGACCGCCCGGTTTTCTGGCTGTTAGTTGGACCCATGCCGTTGGCTGTCGGTTTCACGTTAATAACGTTTAATTTTGTATTTTAAATAATCGCAAATATTGAACTACAGTCTCAATCCCCCATTTACGCAGATTACCTGACCATTGATAAAAGATGACTCGTTACTTGCAAGAAATAATGCCGTGTTGGCTACTTCAATAGGTTTACACATTCTTTTCAACGGAGTTCGTTCAATGATCGGCTCAAGAATCTTCGCAGGTATGCTCTTTGCCATTTCCGTTTCCACAATATCCGGAGCCAGAATGTTACAACGTATCTCACCGCCTTTTAAGTTCAACTCCTTAGCCCATGTATAAACCATTCCGATAAGCCCCGCTTTTGACGCCGCATAGTTTGTCTGCCCAATATTTCCGTAAACGCCGCTTCCTGAGGAAATGCAAATAATCGATCCTTTTTTTTGCTCCACCATAAGAGGCGCTATAGCCTGGGTCATGTTAAAAGTTCCTTTCAGGTTAACATCAATCACCGCATCCCAGCTTTCCTCCGGCATATTATGGAGCATTGCGTCTTTCGTGATGGCCGCATTGTTAATCAGCACATCCGCCCTGGCGAATTCTTCTCTGACTCGTTTTCCAAAAGCTGCTGTCGCTTTTCTGTCTGTAATGTTCAGCTTTACATGACGCATGGTTTCATGCTGGTAACCTGCCTCGTCTACGTCCAATGAATAAATTACAGTCGGATTTTCCTCCGAAAATCGTCTGCATATCTCATATCCAACGCCCCTTGCGCCTCCGGTTATAATAATTACTTTTCCTTCAAGCCGATTCATCATTGCCTCCTTGCTTGCCAAATAATTTTTATTCTATTTCTTCATCAAATTAGGTAAGAAGATGACTATATCTGGGACATATGTAATCCAGACTCATGGCTGCAATCCCCTTTTCCCGACAAAATCGATTAAGAGCGGCGCGAACGATTGGTTTTCGGACGGCGATTCTTCGGCTTGTACTGAATACGGTGCACTGTCATCAGTCATGATTGCATCTCCTTCTCGTCATCAGACTTGATTTGCTTGCCTTCAAACCAAACTTCAGAAACGTTTTGCGTGCACGAGATGTTTTGCAGCGGATCGCCTTTCACAAGAAAGAACGAGGCCAGCTGACCCCGTGCGACCGCGACCAGGTCGGTGGCGAATAGATTTTTGTTATTGCCTAGCGCAGCCTCCAATGATCCAGAGGCAGAGAGGCCCGCACCGGACATCAGTTCGAGTTCGCGGTGCTGAGAGAATCCGCCGATCTTCATTTTGAAGCCGCTGTCAGTGCTGAGACAGATCCCTACGCCGGCCTTGCTTAAGGTTTCGAAGTTTGCGAGCGCTAACTCGAACTTTTGGGCCAGTTCGGACGGGGTACGGGTGCCCCCGGTATGCATCGCCAGCAGCGGCTCAAGTTGGGCGCCCGCGCATTCGCGAAACAGAGCATTTTTAAAGTAAGGGTTATCCTGGCCTGCAAAAGCGAGCTCGGCTTCTTCGCGTACGAGAGTCGGCGCCAGGATGACGCATCGTTCTACCATCTTGTCTGCGAAGCTTCGGCTAATTCGCTCGTCGCGGATAGAATGAGCAAGAACGTGAATCCCGGCATCAACCAGGTCGATAGCGTCTTTCAGAAAGAGAACGTGTGCAAAAGTCTTAATGTCGTTTCCCCGCGCTTCATCAATAATAGCACGTACCACGGGAATAGGAATCTTCGGCACTTTGCCTCCAAAATCGTCTAACCAGATTTTAAGGATGTGGGTTCCTCGTTCGGCCAATTTTCTGACTTGGATTCGCGCGGGTTCCGGGGTGTCCGGCCGGAAGCGCGGCTCTGGAAGGGTGAACTCGGGCGGCCAGCCCTCGATTGCACCGAAACCTGTACCGGCGCTGTAGCCGAGCGATCCGCAACCACATAAGTCTTCATAGAAGGTCGATTCATAGGAACTTGAGTCAAACGCGGCCCCAGCGGTCATGCTGAACAAGTGGGGAATTGGCTCACATTCGTGAGAAGGATGAGACCCATAGTAATCTCCCAAGGAAAGCAACGGGGCGTGCCCAATCTCGCAGGGCCGGTTCGAGCACAGATCCTTGACAGGATGTCATAGTTGACATTCCTGTCAACGATCATGGTCGACCTTGCTGTGGTGACCAGCGTCCAAGGAAACGGTCCACTACCGGGCCGAGGGCGTCTTTATGATTTCCGGCAAATCAATCAATCTGCGAGGCGCACTGGATCTTGTTCCAGGCGTCATGGAGATCCGCCAGAACTCCTCCCATCCATGAGCCAACCAGATCATCATCGACCTGAAGCCCAATCAGCCCAAAACACAAAAAGCTATTCCGCAGCCTCGCATAAGCCGACTGTTCAACCAGCACGTGAACCGCAAATCGACGAGCAGCAACGCCAAAGGATCCTCGACCAACTCAGGACCTTTCGCCAGCGTCGGGGCCACGACGACTCCGCTTCCTAATCCGAAATGCAAAAACTGAACTTCCGCAGATTACTTTTTGCCGCTGCCAGGAACCGCAAAGGGAGCTTTGTCGGTTCGGGCTGAACTGAATCAAGAGCGCAGTCGCTATTCCGGATCCCCTGAGGCACCAGGATTGTGGCCACGGATGTTATCGCCGGGACCGCCGTATTTTAGGTGAAAGCCCTTAAAGTCTGCGCACGAGCAGAGCGCGAAAGCCAGGATCGCCAGAATAAATATTCTCACCATTTTGAGAGTACGTGCCGAACGGTCCCTCATGCGCCTCTCTGGCCTCAATCACGCTCAGGCAATGCCCGTTGATGTTTTCACCGTCACATAACGCGTTGGACACGACCGCTCCGGGAATTTCGCTTTCGCAGTACTGCCAGATCAGATCGATGCTAACTCCAGCTTCACGGCCGGGATGCATGATGTCAAGGATCTGTTGGGCTCGGTGGTAGAAAAGCCGGCGGCCAAGTCGGAAAAGGTTTCCATCGACCTCATCTTCAGGCCAAAGTTTTTCGAGTTCGTCAAGAGGTCCATTGGGTTTTTCCAACAGTTCTTTGGATTGTTCTTCGATGCGATCAATGAAGCTTAACCAGCCGTCTCGCCGTCGAAAGAAATCTCGGGGCCATCCCCTATCTCGCGGCTGTTTGCGGGCCACCACGCCGACAACCGGGGCCCCAAGCGCGCAGTCGTCACCGGCCTGTTGGTCGCTGCGGCGGCCGGGCTGCTCTATCTCCGCGGCAGGGATTGACGATGAAAACACTACTTTGTTGGACCTTGGCAGCTGTTGTGGCGCTCGGTGCACTTTCGTTGGCGCAGACCACAAACAAGAAAGACGCAGGCCCTGGTTCTGAAAGGGAGAAGTTCGTCGGAGCGTGGCGTCTGGCCTGGATGGAAGAACAAGGGGCGGGCGGAAAAGTGACTCGCATCACCAACCGGAAGGGCATGCTGCTCTACACGCGTGATGGCCACATGTCTGTGCAGCTTATGTACCCGGAGGCGAAGTCCGCTCTATCCAACGAGTACGTTCAGAGCGGGTATGAGGCTTCCTTCGGCAGCTATGAGGTGAATAAAGAGTCGCATACGGTAACGCATCACTTGGACGGATCGATCACGCGGGCACTTGTGGGCAAGGAGCTTCGGCGCGTGTACTGGTTTTCTGACGGGCACCTGATCATCAAATCGGCTCGGCCAGACGAACACTGGCCGGTTGCTTTGGGAACATTACTGACCGATCTGCAAATGCCGTTAACCTTCTAAAACAGTGAAAGAACTTAAATATGGAAATTAAAAGAAGTGGCTCACAGCCTTCCAACAAAGGACCGGCCGACTGGTTTACCGGCGCGGTACGCATTGACCCTCTGTTTCAGGCAAACACTCCGGCTCGCGCGGCCGGTGCCAGTGTCACCTTCGAGCCCGGCGCTCGAACAGCATGGCACACCCACCCTCTCGGTCAGACCTTGATCGTCACAGCCGGTTGCGGTTGGGTGCAGCGCGAGGGCGGTCCGATTGAAGAGATCCATCCCGGCGATGTGATCTGGTTCCCGCCGGGCGAGAAGCATTGGCATGGCGCAACCCCAACCACAGCCATGACGCATATCACCATTCAAGAGAACCTCGACGGTAAGGTCGTCGAATGGATGGAAAAGGTCACCGACGATCAATATCGCAAGTGATCTCAGCACGTGAGTGGCTTTAAGACTTTGTTAGGTGAAGAACTGAAGGAGAGAACTATGCCTCATGTTAGCGTAAAGCTCTATCCCGGCAGGTCAGAACAGCAGAAGATTCGGCTGGCCGAGCAAATAGCTAAAGACGTCGTCGCACTGATCAAGTGTGGCGAAGAATCGGCTTCAGTAGCTGCGAGCAGATGTAGGCTATTTTGAGGGTTTTTCAGCAAATTCAATCGTTCAGCAGCACCCTCGAAATCTTCCCTTTTCGACGGCGTAGCGGGCGCTTTGGCGCTCCCGAAAAAACTCCTCGTAAGTC
>Ga0209656_10003257_pt1 | contig 10521 bp, 12 predicted proteins | sample BogFormECP12_OM2_FD_188239 | JGI IMG/M metagenome (GOLD analysis project Ga0209656, IMG submission 188239) | Bog forest soil microbial communities from Calvert Island, British Columbia, Canada - ECP12_OM2 (SPAdes) (version 2) | ecosystem: Environmental > Aquatic > Freshwater > Wetlands > Bog ... | reverse complement strand
TTTGGCCAACCCCTGTACCGACAGCGGCCGCCTAACGGCGCAGCAGCGTAACGGCTCGGCGGCACCCCGATGGTGGCGGCGAAGTCCCGGGTCAGATGCGCCTGGTCGGCATAGCCGAGGTCACGAGCCAACGCGGCCCAGTCGACCGGCTCGCCACCGTCTGCCCGCGCGGCCGCCTCGTGCAGCCGGGCCCGGCGCATCACCCATTTGGGGCTCACGCCCACGTAGCCGGCGAACAGCCGCTGCAGGCTGCGCACCGACAAGCCGCTCGCCACAGACAGCTGATCGTCACCGCGGCGCGCGCTGGCATGGAAGCCATTCCGCATGACAGCGTGGCCATCCAGCTATTCGCACAGGAGGCATAGGCGTGGGCGGGTGATCCGGTTCCCGGACAGCTCGACCACCTGGTCGAAGCCGAGTGGCCGGTCCGCTTGCGCGTGGATGGCCAGGACGAGGGAGACGACGCTGTCGTGGGCGGCGCGTTTACGGCGGGAGGAGGTGCCACCGCGGCGGGCGGTGTCCGGTGGCGATGCGGACGTGGCCTGGTGCTGCGGCCCGGACCAGAACTGGGCGGGGGGGGGCGTCGGCCAGCCGGGCGGCCTTTTCTACCAGGGCCGGATCCGCGCGGCCCAGCTAGGACCGGATCACGCGCCACGGGTGATGTCCTTGACGTTCCAATTCTGCGGCCGGATGGGTCGTTGCATGTTGTCGAACTGAAAGGCGCCAATATCCCGCGTCTTGTCCATCGTAACTATTCGGAAGTCCTGTGGTCCGGTTCACGTTTGCCCTGGTAGGCGCGGGTCCAGCCTGCACCAGACACACGATTTCCGAATACGTACTGTCCATCAACACCGCCGGCCAAGGGACCCTCAAGTCACAGGAAAGGGACGAGAGGAACTTCCGCTAATAGTTGGTGCTGAAGTTCACGAAGCAGTCGGCCATGCAATGAATTACCTCTGTCACCTGGATGAGGACCGGGCTCATGTTTTGGTGAGGTTTAAGATTGAGGCGAGACGCTGTTCTGCAACAGTCCTAATCGGGAATCCGAAGTTCGTTAATGGGAATTTCTCCGATGAAGAAATCGCGAATACTATTCGCACATATAACAGCCATTTGTCGCGAATCGAGTTATTGCATTATCAGGATCTGATCGAAAACGCGGAGCGAGATCTTGCGCTCGGGGCAGTACCAGCCGATGATGGAACAGGCGACGAAGAAGAACTGACGCCTCATCTTGAGCACGACGATCCCTGGGAGCAATCAAGTTCGAATGACTCTTGGTCAGACGAGCCATCTTTCTAAGCAATATCTCCGGCCTGATCCGGCCCGACAATCCTATGCCGCAACTGCGCCACATGTACGTGTGCTCCCGAAAATTTACTCGGGAGCACACGTACATGTTGAGCTAAACGCGCCAGTCGAATTCGATGCGCTGCCGCAGGATCGCCATCTCGCGTTCCCGGCGAAGGGCTTTGTCCTTGCTGTTGCCCGCGACGTTGGCATTTGCGCCGAGGGGAAGCGGCTTGATAATGACGCGGTGCACGACGGCGCGGCGCGGCGCGTCCTGGTCCTCGCCCTCGCGCAGCGCCTCTTGCACACGCGGGGATTCGAGCGCATCCAGAACCGCGCCGGTCACGTATTCCTCCAGTAGTTCGGCCTTGACCGCCATCCCGCCACACCCGGCCGGACCCTTCACGCACCCGCAGGAATCCGCGCGGTCGCTCGCGTGCCGCCGGTAGTGCAACCCCCGGCCGCACTTGGGGCAGGTCGTGATGCCGGACAGCAGATGCGCCGGGGCGCGGACCACATGCTTACGCCGCGCCGGGTCACCGAACAGCTTGACCAGCCGCTCATGAGTGTCGACATCGATGATCGCCGGCCACTGCGTGGTCGGGTACTTCTTGTTGCCCTGCCACTCCCGCAGCCCGGCCAGCCGCGCCGAGGTCAGCCTGCCCACGATCGAGGTCGGCCACCACTGCTTCGCAGCTACCGGCTTGATGCCGCGTGCGGTCCACTCCCGCGCGATCGAGGCGACCGATTCCCCGTGGTCCAGCACCCGCACGACCGCGTCCCGGATCGCCTCGGCCTCTACCGGGTTGACCTCTTCCCGCAGGATGTGCCGCTTCTTGTGGTACGGCTCATCCGGGTTGGCATAGATCCGCGTATACCCGAACCACCGCTGGCCCCCGCCGGTCCGCCGGCCCTTGCGCGCCTCCCGGTCCTGGGCCTCCCGGACCCGCGCGCTCTTGACCGCGCTTTCCCGCCGGGCGCGCAGCGTCTCCATTCCGCCGTAGTACGCGCTCTCAGCCGTGGACAGGTCCAGGTCCCCGCCGGTATAAGCCGACAGGCGCACGCCGTGCCGCACGCACGCCTTCTCAAAGGCGTTCCAGTCGGTCAGGTTGCGGGTCAGCCGGTCGATATCGCGGACGATGACCACGTCGACCCGGCCGGCCTCGATCGCCGCGATCAGCTCCCCGAACCCGTCGCGGGTGATTTCCTTGAAGGCCGAGTACCCGTCATCCTTGAAGGTAGCCACGACCGCCCGGCCGCGCCGGGCCGCGTGGTCGGTGCCCCGCTCGATCTGGGTCGGCACCGACTCCGCCGCATCGTAGGTCTCGCTCAGGCGGCCGTACACGCCCGCCCTGAGCTGGGCTTGCGCCCGGTCTGCCTGTGTGTGGTATCAGTCAAGCATGACGCAAAATCACAGCGGACGCATGCAGCGGCTGATCGCCGCCGACCTGCTCCCCGAGCGGGCCGGGCAGCCGGTTAAGGCCTGGGTGCACATGTCCCTGGCGGACCTCCTCCTGCTCGACGGCAGCTCCGCTCTGCTACAGGAGTGGACCGACGGCTTGCGCGCCCAGTGGGCCGCGCACCGCGCGGGCGCCTCGGTCGGCGGTAGTGACGGCGGGGCCTGGCTGGACGGCGACGCCGCCGCGGCGATGGCATGTGATGCGGCCATGGCCCCGTTCGTCACCGGCGAGGTGAACCCCGCCGCCCTAGACCACCTGGTCCGGCTGTGCGTCGAACTGGACCGGCTTTACCGCTGCGCGGGCGCCGACGGCCCGGGCGCACCCGCCCCGGACACCACCCTGGCGTGGGAAGCCCTCGAGCAAGCCATCATCGGCAAAGCGGTCGACCTGGTCTCGGGTCCGGGCGGGCTGGCAAGCTTCCTGCGCCGCCGGCAGTTAGGCGCCCAGTTGGGCGGGCCGAGCCTGCCGTTGGACGTCGGGGTCTCCCGGGACATCCCGGCCGCGATCCGGCACGTCGTCATGGTGCGCGATCGCCATGGCCGGTGGACCGGCGGCTGCGACCAGCCCGCCGCGGCGTGCGAGGTGCACCATCTGACCCACAAGGCCGACGGCGGCAAGACCAGCGTCCGAGACTGTATTCTATTTTGTTCCACCACCAAGTAGTGATCCACCAGATGGACTGGACCGTCGTGCTGAACCCCGACGGTACCACCACCGCCTGCAACAAGGACAAACGAAAGTCCTGCACAGCCACAGTCGACCCGCCCGCCCCGGGTAACCCCCTGGCTACACCAGGACCAAGAAACACCACGGAGGCCGCTAGTTCCTGGCGGCCCAGGTAAGCCGTCGCAGGCGACCCAGTCAAGCCGCGCAGGGTCCAGCAGGAACGAAGAGGTCCTGGGCGCGGGAGCCAGCGGCCGGTGCAGTCCCCCGGTGGTGAAATCTGCCATGAGGGTCACCTCATCCTGGACCGGCCCGAACCGAACGGTGGCCCGTGACATCCGTCATGCTGAGGTCAGGAGCTGTCGCACTGGGTCAGGTGCCGCCGCCCGCCTAGCGTTGCGGACATGACGAAAAGCGATCAGCAAGTGGCCCCGGTCCGCGACCGGAACCGGCTGCAGTCCGCGGCGAAAATCGTGGTCTTTGACATCGCCGGTCCCCTGGTGGCTTACTCACTGCTGCGCTCGGCTGGCCTGAGCTCGGTGTCGGCGCTCATCCTGAGCGGCGCGTTCCCGGCTCTCGGCATAGCGACTGGCCTGGCCCGTCACCGGCGCGTGGACGCCATCGGCGTCCTCGTGCTGGCCGGGATCGCCGTCGGTACGGTCCTGGGGCTAGTCACCGGCAATGCCCGCCTCGTGCTGGTCGAAGGCTCGGTGCCCACGGCGGTGTTCGGGTTGCTGTGCCTGGGCTCGCTACGGTCGCGTCGGCCGCTGATCTTCCGTTTCGCCCTCGAGTTCATGGGCGCCGATACTCCACGCGGCCGGGACTTCGACGGCCTGTGGCGCTACCCCGGATTCCGCCATGCCTTCCGGCTCTTCACCGTGGTCTGGGGGGTGGCGTACCTGGGCGAAGCAGCGGCCAGGGTCAGCATTGTCGAGACGACCTCCACGGCGACCGCGCTGACCGTTTCCAAGCTGATGCCCTACGCCGTCGGCGCTGTCAGCAGCGTGGGTCCCTGGACGCGGTAGTAGTGCCGCTCCCCGGGTGACGTGCCACCCGCCCAGGCGAAGGTGAGGGTATCCATGCCCGGTGCCAGCGCCCGGAGCACGTGCTCCATGGCCATCACCGACACGACCTTGGTGTACCCCGGCAGGCTCGTGCTCGCCGGGACGGAACCGCCGACCGGGTCCTAGACGCGGGGGAGGATCGCGGCGAGCAGGGTGCCCATCCGGCTGGCGGAGGCCCGGCCCGTCTCGACCACCTCGGCGTGGCTGAGACCATGTCCGGCCAGGCCCGCCGCCAGGTTCGTGACCAGCGAGATGCCGAGGACCTCCGCGCCTAGGTGGCGGGCCGCGATGGCCTCCAGGCCGGTCGACATCCCGACCAGGTCGGCGCCGAGCCTGCCCAGCATGGTGATCTCCGCCGGGGTCTCGTAGTGCGGGCCGGGCATCATCGCGTAGACCCCGTCGGTCAGGCTCGGGTCGGCCTCGCGGGCCAGCGCCCGCAGCCGGGGCGAGTACAGGTCGGTCAGGTCCACGAACCGCTGGCCGCCAGGAGGCAGCCCGGCCAGCGGGGACTTGCCCGTTAGGTTGAGGTGGTCGCGGATCAGCACCGGCTCGCCCACGCTGAGACCGGGCCGGATGCCGCCCGCCGCGTTGGTCAGCACCACCGTGCGACACCCGGCCGACACCGCCGTCCGCACGCCGTGCACCACGGCGGCGGGGGATAGCCCCTCGTACAGGTGCACCCGGCCGAGGAACACCAGGACCCGCACCGGCCCCGCGATTACCGACCGGACCGTGGGCGCGTGCCCCGGCACGGTCGAGGGAGCAAACCCGCCCAGTTCGGCCAGCGCGATCTCGGCCTCCGCGGCGCCAAGCGCGTCGGCGGCTGGCGTCCAGCCCGAGCCGAGGACCACGGCGGCGTCATGCGGGCCGGTCAGTGCGGTGAGGCGGTCGGCGCTGGCCGCCGCGGCGGCGAAGGGATCGTCCACGAGGGTCAATCATGGCGTATGGCGGGCGCGGCTGCTGGCCCGCGGGCCCGTTCGGCCTGCGACGGTGCTACCCCCGATTCGTTATACCGTGTTTTGGTGGACGACGAGGCCCCGGTAGCCGCTGACGGGGGACAGCAGCGGTCGAAGTGGGACGACCCTCGGGTGCCGTGGGCCGGCAAGCCGCGGCGGGTCGACATCTTGTGCTGGCTTGGCATCACGCTCAGCGGCATCTACTACTGGGCGCTGCTGCCGTTCCGGGCATCGCTGCTCGGTACCCATCCGGTGCTGTCCGAGCTGCTGAACGGGAGCACCGAGGCGATCGTCGCGGCCGCGGCGTTCGCCCGCGTCGGGCACGGCTCGCTGAGCGTGGCGCTGCTGGCCGCCATCCCCGGACTGATGATCTTCGATCCGCTCTACTGGTGGGCGGGCCGGCTGTGGGGCGAGCGCGTCATCGCGCTGTTGTCCGGTCGGCGCAACCGCGGGGGCAGGTATATGGGGCACGTGCAGCGCTGGGGCCGCAAGTTCACCTGGCCCGCCGTGGTCATCTCCCCGTTCCTGCCCATCCCCAACGCGATCATCTTCGTCATCGCCGGCTGGGCCGGGATGCGGCTGCTCACGTTCATCATCCTGGACCTCATCGGCTCGCTGCTGTGGGCGGGCATGCTGGTGGGCCTCGGCTATGAACTCGGCCACCGCGCGGTCGTGGTGGCCCAGACCATCTCCCACTACGGGCTCTGGATCTCGCTCGCGCTGATCGCCGTCATCGTCGTTGCCCAGGTGCGCTCGCAGCGCCACATGATGCGCGTCGCCGCCGAGGCCCGCGCCGCAGTGCCGATTGCTGGGGGCGCGGCCCGCGCGCCTGGGCCGGACGCCGGGGGCTAGGGCCGGACGCCGTACAGGTGCTCGAGCGCGAGCTGATCCAGGTGCTCATAGGCCAGGCCGCGCTGGGCGAGCGTGTCCACATCGGCGCGGGGCTCGCGGACATCGCGCCAGGTCTCGCCGGGGGCCAGCGTGGGCGAGCCGAGTTGGTCCACGCCGGAGGCGCGCAGCGCCTCGATCACCCCCGGGTCGGCCCGGAACGCCCGTACCTTGGCCCGCAGGATCAGGTAGTTGCGCATGCAGGCGGCTGCGGACACCCAGACGCCGTCGTCGTCCTCGGTCCGCGGCGTCTTGTAGTCGAAATGAACCGGGCCGTCGTACCCGCCGGCCTCGAGCGTGTCCACCACCCAGAATGCGCCGCGCACGTTCCCGGCGCCGAACCGCAGGTCCTGGTCGTACCGCGGCCCGTGCTGCCCGTTCAGGTCGATGTGGAACAGCTTGCCGTGCCACAGCGCCTGGGCGATTCCGTGCGCGTAGTTCAGCCCGGCCATCTCCTCGTGCCCGACCTCCGGGTTCACCCCGACCATGTCGCCGTGCTCGAGCCCGTTGATAAAGGCCAGCGCGTGCCCCACCGTCGGCAGCAAGATGTCGCCGCGCGGCTCGTTCGGCTTCGGCCCGGTGGCGTCGGCGAAGCCGGCCACGGCCCCGGACTCGTCGGCGGCGGGCTCGGCCGCGACCGCGTACGCGGTGCCCGAGGGGCCGATGGAGACGACCACCTCACCGACGCCGAGACCCAGGCCGAGGGCCGCGCCCATGTTGTCGCCGGTACCGGCGGACAGCGCCGCGCCGCCAGGAGTCCTGGCCACGATCTCGGCCGGGGCGGCGACCCGCGGCAGCCCGGTCGGCTTGCCCAGTGCGGCCTCGGCCAGCTCCGGCAGCCAGCGGCCGGTGGCGGGGGAGAAGTAGCCGGTGCCCGAGGCGTCGCCGCGGTCGGTGGCCGGCGCGTGGGCCCGGCCGCCCAGCCGCCAGGACAGCCAGTCGTGCGGCAGCATCACGTGCGCGGTCCGGGCGGCGGCATCCGGTTCGTGGTCGGCCAGCCAGCGCAGCTTGGTGACCGTGAACGAGGCTGTCGGGACGCTCCCGGTCAGCCGCGCCCAGAACCCGGGGCCGCCCATCTCGTCGATCAGCGCCGCCGCCTGCGGCGCCGAGCGCACGTCGTTCCAGAGCAGGGCCGGCCTGACCACCTGGCCGACCTCGTCGACGACGACCATGCCGTGCTGCTGCGCCGCCACCCCGATGGCGTCGGCGCGGTTGAGCAGCCCGTCTCCCGCCTGGACCAGTGCCTGCCACCATAGTTCCGGGTCGAACTCGGTGCCGTCCGGGTGCGGGGCGGTGGCCTGCCCGACGATGGTGCCGTCGTCGGCCTGGCAGAGCAGCACCTTCGTGGACTGAGTGGACGAATCGACACCAGCGACAAGCATCTGCGGCTCCCAGCTCAGGGCGGTAACGACTCACGATAAGCCTCACCCTAATCACCGGTCACCGCCTGCGCTCTAGCTCGGTAACAGCCGCCCCACCGGCCCCGCTCCGATCGCCAGAAAGCTTTACTTGAAAAGTAAACAAAACCTTGTGACCTGCGATCGCGTGAAGTGCACGTTACAAATGAACGTGCATTTGGTCTTGCATGAAGCGCGGATTCTCGGGCAGGATGTGATTTGCGTCAATCATCAGGGATTGCCGCACTACGCTTCGCGGGGTCGCGATGGGCTTGAGCCAAGTAGGGTTGCCGACACGAACCAAGGTCGATCCTGCCGTTCGTCGGCCGCTTGACTTGAGCGCCAGGCTGCAGTGCGGACCCGGGCGCCCGCGCGTGGTCCGGATGCCTTCCGACTGGTGGGATTCACCCGCGGTGGCGGCCTGCGCGCTCGGCGCCGGAGCCCAGTCCGGCCGGGCCGCGAGGAAATTCACCAGGAACACGCTCAAGGAGTGGGGCCTGGCCTCGCTCGCCGATGACGCGGAAGCGATCGTGGGCGAGTTCGTGGCCAACGCGGTGTCGCACGCCGCGCGGTCCGCGGACTCCGGGCAGCCGCTCGGCCTGCGACTGCTGCGCCGGACCGGCGAGGTCATGTGCGCCGTGCTCGACCCGTCCGACACCGCCCCGGTGCTCCGGATGCCGGACCGCAACGAAGAAGCAGGCCGTGGCCTGCAGATGGTAGACGCGCTGAGCGACGTCTGGGGCTGGAGCCCCGTCACCGGCCGCGGCAAGGCCGTATGGGCCATCTTGTTCTGCGCGTTATCCGCATCGTTAGCTTATCCGCACAGTTAGCGCTCACCTGGCTAGCTAGGGCACTGGCGTCGCGCCGGTCCCGGCACCTGGGCTACCCTCAGTCAGCACACGCGACCAGTCAGCACACGCGACGAGGGAGGCCACCCACCGATGCCCTGGACCTGGCGGTACGAAAAGGCAGACGGCACCGTGATCACCACCGATGAGCTGCAGGAGGCCATCTTCGCCAGCCAGGGCGACGCGGAGAGCTGGCTCGGGGAGAACTGGCGCGCGCTGCTCGCCGCCGGGGTGGATCAGGTCTTGCTGCTCGACGACACCAGGACCGAGTACGGTCCGATGAGCCTGCACCCGGACGACTAGGTCCCCGGCCGCGACGCCGGGCTGGCGGTCTGGGCCGGGTCCCGGATGATCACGTCGCCCAGCGCCTCGTCGATCCGGCTCATCAGCCCGGCGTCCAGCCGAACCCCCGCCGCCTTGACGTTCTCCCGCACTTGCTCGGGCCGGGTGGCGCCGACGATGGCCGCGGACACGTTCTGGTTCTGCAACGTCCACGCCACCGCGAGCTGAGCCGGCGAGAGCCCGGCCTCGTCAGCGAGCGGCCGGAGCCGCTGCACCGCGGTAAGCGTCTCGTCGTGGAGCAGTCGCTTGATGAAGCGCGAACCCGTGGGGTCGGTGGCGCGGGAGTCCGCCGGCGGCGGCGCCCCGGGCTTGTACTTGCCAGTCAGCACGCCCTGGGCGATCGGCGAGAACACGATCTGCCCGATGCCTTCCTTCTCGCACAGCGGCAGGACCTCGGGCTCGATGACCCGCCACAGCATGTTGTACTGCGGCTGGTTCGACACGATCCGGTCCAGGCCGAGCTCGTCGGCCACCCGGAGCGCGGCCGCGATCTCTTCCGCACGCCACTCGGACACGCCGATGTACAGGACCTTGCCCGCACGCACCAGGTCGTCGAAGGCGCGCATGGTCTCTTCGATCGGCGTCTCGTGGTCGTACCTGTGCGCCTGGTACAGGTCGACGTAGTCGGTCTGCAGCCGGCGCAGCGAGGCGTGCAGCGACTCGGTGATGTGCTTGCGTGACAGGCCGCGGTCATTGGGCTTGTCGCCGGTCGGCCAGTACACCTTGGTGAGGACTTCGACCGACGAGCGGCGCACCCCGTGCAGCGCCCGGCCGAGAACCTCCTCCGCGCGCCCGCCCGCGTAGGCGTCGGCGGTGTCGAACGTGGTGATGCCCTCGTCGAGCGCGGCCCGGACGCAGGCGGCCGCCGCCTGCTCCTCGACCTGGTCGCCGTGGGTGATCCAGTTCCCGTACGCGATCTCGCTGACCATCAGGCCGCTCTTGCCGAGGTGTCGGTATTCCATGAGCCCTAACACTCTCAGATCTTGGCGCCCGGCCCGACCCGCGGGGCCGGCACCCGGAACCTGCGGATCTGCAGCGCCCGCATCACCGCGTAGGTGGTCAGGCCCCGGGTGGACTCGCCGGGGAGCCGTTCGGCGACCAGCCTGCCCAAGCTCCGCCGGATCAGCAGGGCGTCGATCGCGATGACCACGATCAGCACCAGGACCAGCGGCGAGATGAACTCCTGCAGGCTCTTGTTCTTCAGGAACACGGCGGCGAGCAGGACCACCAGGATGTACATGTAGTACTCGCTGGCCCGGCGCTTGGAGTCCACGAAGTCACGGGTCAGGGCGCGTGCCGGGCCGCGGTCGCGCGGGTTGAGCGCCCACGCCTCGCCCCGCTTCATCGCGTCGTACTTGGTGGCCCTAGCGGTCTTGGCCTTGGCCTTGTCCTCGGGCGTACGCGGCCCGGCCGGAGCCCGCGATCCGGTGATCGGCTGGCGTCGCCGGGCCTCGGCCTCGCTGCGCTTGGGCGTGGGCCGCCCCTTGGCCGCCTCGGCGGGGGAGCGGGGCTTACTGTCGGCCGGGCCGTCCGGGCTTTGCGCGCCCGGGGAATCCTGGGCCGTGCTGTCCGTCGCCCCGGCGCTACGGCGTCGGAACACGCGCATAGCTTAG
>Ga0209656_10003256_pt1 | contig 10524 bp, 8 predicted proteins | sample BogFormECP12_OM2_FD_188239 | JGI IMG/M metagenome (GOLD analysis project Ga0209656, IMG submission 188239) | Bog forest soil microbial communities from Calvert Island, British Columbia, Canada - ECP12_OM2 (SPAdes) (version 2) | ecosystem: Environmental > Aquatic > Freshwater > Wetlands > Bog ... | reverse complement strand
GCCGGATGATGAACTCACAATGCCGACCGATGTACAAAATCGGATTCGATCGTCGACTGTCGGCCTGCGCCTGCCAGATCCCGAGATATTGCTCGGGACGTGCCCCAGCAATCCGACGCCGGCCCATTCCGGTGACAAGGAAGCTCATAATTGCCCCGGCTAGAAGCAGTGTCGCCGGCAACGACCAGCAGTGGATCCTGTTCAGCTTCGAGGGCAAGCAGTCCGACTAGATTGACCAGCTTGGTCAGAGCTTCGAATATCAGAGCGCCAACAACACCGATGTTGAGGCCCATCAGCCGCAGAACCGCGTAGATCTATTCAACGTAATGCGATGGCTCGAAGCGCATCATGAATCGCAGCTACGAATTTCCGATCAGTATGCCCGTCGCAAATACGAGTGCGCCGCCCAACGCTACTTGCAGGGCAGCGGAGAGCGGTGGCGTGTCCATGAAGCGGTGACGCACCCACGTAATGGTCGCCAGCTCAACCAGAACCACTGCGATCGCCACCGTCATCGCAACGTTAAAGTCGTGCATGAGAAACGGCAGCGTGTGGCCGATGCCACCCAGAGCAGTCATCGCTCCGCAGATTGAGCCACGCAACCATTCTGTGCCGCGACCAGTCAGACTACCGTCGTCGGACAGCGCCTCGGCAAAACCCATGCTGATGCCCGCCCCGAGCGATGCGGCCAGGCCAACCGCAAAGGCATCCCATGTGTTCTTGGTAGCAAACGCCACTGCGAAGACGGGTGCGAGCGTTGAAACCGAACCGTCCATCAATCCCGCCAGCCCTGGCTGCACGATCTGCAAGACGAAGAGGCGTCGTTTAGCCTTGTCTTCGTCTTCGCGGAGCTCGGGTCTGAGCTCGGTTTTCTCCAGCTCAGCAGCGCGCTCGACGTGGACCTCTTCTTCGGCTGCGAGGTCGTCAAGTAGTTGCCGGACGCTCGCATCCTGCGCGCGTGCAACCGCTCGCTCATAAAATCGCCGCGTCTCCACCTCCATGGCGCTGACTTGGGCGCGAATTTGCTCCAGGCGAAGCGGCGTGTTCAGCCAGATCGGCTTGCGCTGCACAAATCCGCGCACGTCCTGGCGGCGGATCAGAGGGATGTGCTCGCCGAACTTCTGCTGGAGACGGAACAGGCGTCACGCGCATAAATGGATCGACGGGTTGCCCTTGGCAATCGTAGTGCTTTTACAGCCATCGAGGGGAGTTAAGGCCGACAATTCAGCGCACGTCATAAATTCAGCGGCATGTGTCTGGCTCTGCCTGGGAAAATCGTAACTATCCTCGAAGAGGAGAATCTTGGTTTGCGCCGCGGCAAGGTGAATTTCGCGGGCATCTGCATAGAAGTGAGCCTGGACTACATACCTGAAGCTGGCGTTGGAGATTACGTTCTGGTTCACGTAGGCTTCGCACTGACACTGGTCGATGAACGTGAGGCAAAGGAGGTATCCGAAGCGCTGCGGCCGTTCGATGAACTCCAAAATGAACTGCAGCGGATGCTAAGAACACCCTCTGCTCGCTCGAATGCAGATCTCGATGAGAAAACTGCTGCGCAACGGTAGAGTAAAAGAGAGGAGACGACACGGCTCATCGCCGGTCGAGAGACCTCAGCATGGAAGCGAATGCAAACAAGGTCGATCCAACGCACCGTCGGCTTGGCAGTGTGTTTCGCCGAAGCGGCCTGAGCATTGGCACACGTCTGGCCGCGTGTTTCGTGGTGATCGTTCTGTCGATGATCGCTGGCTATGTTGCGGTCATTTGGCAGTTCAGACAAATGGCGGTTCCCATACAGCGCCTCAGTAACGCCGATCAGACACCTGTAGCCGTCGTTCATGTCGGCCACGCACTCATCGTCTCCACAACACACGTATGAGCAGACCGATACCAAAGCATAATTGCGCGAATGCAGTGCCTGCTTTAACTTGATGTCATGGCTAGCCAAGCGAATACGAGAATCGTTGCCATTGTCGATGATGATGAGTCAGTCCGGAGGGCCCTACTGGGGCTACTCAAAGCAGTCGGGATGCAGGCGAAAGCATTCGCCTCTGCTGAGGAATTTCTAGACTCTGGCCAACAGCACCATACTGCGTGTCTTGTAACAGACATTCGCATGCCCGGAATGTCCGGCCTCGACCTGCAAGCCAGGTTGAACTCGCAGAATTGCAGGATACCGACAATCTTTATTACTGCACACGGCGATGCCAATATGCGCATGCAGGCGCTACGCGCAGGGGCAGTGGAGTTCCTGGCAAAACCCTTCAGTGATGATGTGCTGCTCGAGCACGTAAAGTTGGCTCTCGCGATGTAGCCGGGCGGAGTGGTGATTCGGCGAAGCCAGGAGGTTGTAGTTTCGATGGCAACTTTGGCAACGATGAACTCGGGCGAACACAAATTTAGCGAACGCCGGTTCGAGCAAATCATCGGCAACAGTCCCGCGCTGGAAGCCCTGCTCGAAAAGGTCGAGCGAGTAGCGCTGACCACGTCCACAGTATTGATCGAAGGAGAAACCGGAACTGGCAAGGAACGGATTGCGCGCGCCCATCCGGGAGAACGCGAGCAGGTCGTCGATTAGGCTGCCCATCCGTTTTGCCGCTTCCAGGATCATCGCCAGGTATCGCTGACTCTTTTCATTGAGAGACGAAGCCGCGCTCTTGCTCAGAAGCTCAGCGAAACCTGCCGTGTGGCGTAGTGGGGCGCGCAGGTCGTGCGATATGGAATAGGCAAAGGCTTCCAGCTCCTTGTTGCTGGCTTCGAGCGCAGAGGAACGTCTTGCCAGCTCCTGATTGAGTGCTTGGATCTGTTCCTCCCAGCGCTTTCGCGCAGTGATGTCGTTGCCGGTTTCGAGGATCGCGGCCGGACGGCCCTGTTGATCACGCCGCAAGGACCACCGGCTCGCCACGATCACTTGGGTGCCGTCCGCCTTGGTGTGCGTGAGTTCGCCCTCCCATCGATCCGTCTGCAGCAACTCCTGCCAAATTTCCTCGAACGGCTTTGGGAAAACGGTGTGCAGCAGATCCGCGGGTCGCTTGCCAATGGCTGCCTGTTGTGTCCATCCGTAGAATTCTTCCGCGCCTCGATTCCAGTAGGTGATGATCCCCTTGATATCCCGGACGAAGATGGAGTCGTGCGTCAGGTCGAGCAGGCTGGATCTCTCCTCTACTTCGACCTTGAGCCTATCCCGAGTCCGGCGAAGATCTTCGTCGACGCGCCGCCGAATCGTGGCGAACCACGTGACGAGAGAAGTGAACGACGCAAAGATGATGAAATACGGAAGCTCCGAGGGCGCGACGCGCAGACTATAGATCGGGGGCACGAAGAAGTAGGCAAAACCCATTAAGGACAGGACGACCGCCAGCGCCGCAGGTCCGGTCCCTCCATACCAGGAAGTTATTGCGCCCGCAAGAAGCAGCAGCGGAACCGCGGCGTCCCGGAAATGCAAGTGCTGCAGAAGTAGCGCCGCCGCCAATTCCTCCTGTACTAATGGATGCTAACTTGACCTGGTGGACAGAAAATTGCCATTGGACATACCAGGACCAACTTTCGCTTCCTTATGTCTTGAGGGTTCATAACTTGCAAGTCGACAAGATACCTGGGAATCTCTGGCACAATTCCTGGTTCGATCATATTGCACACAAAAGTGCGCTATGATGCCAGGGCACCGGCCGATACTCTCCACCATCGCTGGTATGAGGTTGCTTTGGCTCTGGATGGAAGGTCGTGCTCGATTTCATTATGCGTGGTTATCGGCGTTAATGCGGCATCAAATGTAGCGCATCTAGAGACGGATGCGCCGTGGCCGGATTCTCAGAACTAAAGACGTCGCGGCAAGTCGCCGACCGGCCCGGACAAGCGAATCGAACACCGCTTGAGCGCGCGTCTTCAGTGGCCCGCTACTGTTTCAAACTTCTCGGGCAAGGTCGCGGTAGCACTTATCATGAAAGCCTCCCCGAGGAGCGAATTAGGCGGACCATTGTGAGCTAACATGGCGCACCCTGCGATGTCGCGCGGGAGGTTAAGATCGGACGTGCCTGAGTTCCGCGTGGCTCGGCCCCCGGCGGGGATGCTTACTTGCGCTGCGGTGATGACTTGACCGTTCATGTCAACGACGGTCAGGGTTCCCGTGATCGGCATATCGGACATATTCATAATGATCCATTGAATATCGTAGCCACTCATGGTGTTCCATCGCGGGTTGAAGAGCGTTGTGTCAACGGCTCGAAAGGAGTAGCCCCCGGCACCACCTGCGTTGGTGACAGGGATCGAGTACAACCCTGGACTTTGCGCCGTGAACGACACACGGCGTCCCACACCGTTTCCGCTGATTCCGCTCTTCTGGAGGGTAGGGGAATAAGCACTGTTCGGAGTCGCTGTCACCGTGGAACTCCCCCGGCACCCTTGTAAGTCGTTCGGACCGTAAACGCTGAGCAGACCGAATTGCGGATGCACTCCATTGAGATAATTGTCGGCTGGGGGCACGAATTCTACCGAGTACGAATGGCCGGCTTGGGCGTAGATCGCGTACCAATAGGTCGTACTCTGGGGAAATGTCGACTGCGTCGTTCGACCATCAGGAACGATAACAACGGGATAAGCGCATTGTGTGCTCTCAGCTACCGCAAGTGTAGCGAGAACCGCACAGCCAGCGAGAAATAAGGCAAAGAGTCGAAATGGCATTGGTGGCAAGTCCTCCGTTGGCGGTGACCAACTCCGTATTTCATAGTAACTTTCGTGCGGTTACCACGCATGCCTTTTTTGCTAATTTGAGCCAGGAGTCCCAGATTGGGAAATCGGCTGGTGACGGCATTCCCGTCTGGTCGAGCTCAACTTGGTAGTGAGCCAACCCCCGATCGCTGACGCACCTCACGGAAATCTGCTAATCTGGCCACCTAATGGCTGTTTGGGCTCGTCGACTCTCATCAGGTTTGCGATAAATGTCTAATTACTCCGTACTTGTGCACCCAGTTGCCTCCCAGATGGCAGAACGGCTGACGGCCGTTACCAGCTGGCATGGCCTCGCCTTCCGGTTAGCCGATTCGCTATGCTTGTCAGCGACTCTCTCAGTGAGGCTCTGAAGATGGGTGAACTCTTTCGCCAGGTTCACACTGACACGCGTCTTACTTGGACCGGTGAGCGCATGGTCCCCGGTCAGACTGGCGCAATCGAAGCTGAGCATTTTCATCGCTATTTCCTGGCACGCGACCTGTGCCGCGGCCTGGATGTGCTCGATGTGGCCTCTGGCGAGGGCTACGGATCGGCATTCCTGGCACAAACAGCAAGTCACGTGACTGGGGTGGAGGTCGACCCGGCAACCGTCGAGCATGCCAGGCACGTGTACGAGGCTGAAAACCTGCAGTTCGTCCACGGCGAAGCCACGAACTTGCCCATCGAGGACCACTCGGTGGATGTCGTGGTTTCATTTGAGACCATCGAACACTTTGCCGATCACCGCCGGTTTCTCGCCGAGGTGAAACGCGTTCTGCGCCCGAATGGGTTTCTGCTCATCAGTACACCTGACATGAACGTCTATTCTGCTGCTGGGACCGAGTCCAACCCCTTTCATGTCAAGGAGCTGACAGAAGCGGAGTTTCGGGCAATCTTGTCCAGCAGCTTCCGCAAGGTGGAGCTGCTGCGGCAGCGGGCCATCAGCGGGTCGGCCATCCTTCCCGATACCAGTGGCCCGGGTACGAACTCGCTATCGATTTTCGAGCATAGGGACGGTCTCACTTATGAAGCGTCTCCCGGACTCCTTCGCGCCCCCTATCTCCTGGCGGTTGCCTCCGACCACGCGCTGCCCGCTGTTGGCGTCTCGCTGTTCATCCAAAAGCAATACGAAGAGGAGCTGCGGGCAGCAGCCCAAAAGACCTATCAGGAGTGGAGCCAGCGTATCCAAGCCGAGGAGCAATACGCGAAAGCAATTGCTGAATTGGAGCAGGTGAAACAGCAATATAACATCGACCTGCGGGCGGCGGTGGAGAAAACGCATTCTGAGTGGACTCAGCGGGTCCATGCCGAGGAGGCGCATGCCGGCGCACGATTGGAGATGGAAAAACTGCGTGCCGCCCTCCAAGCAGAGGCAGAAAAGACACACCTGGAATGGAGTCAGCGGGTTCACACTGAGGAGGAGCTTGCGAAAGCAAGGTCGGAACTGATCGAGGAGCAACAGAAGGCTCAAAGCGAACTTGCCAAAACACAGGAAGCCCTGCGGTCGGTCCAGTTCGAACAGTCCGCTCTTATCAAGAAACTCTCTGAGAGCCGGACAGAAGCTGATTTCTTTCGCGCGCAACATCAATCGGCATTGTCCTCAAGGTCGTGGAAGCTCACGGCGCCGCTCCGTGCGGGCACTTCGCTGCTCAAGCGTCTCAAGCGGCGCACAACTCGGGACCAGGGGCCTAGCGTTGGGACTCCGGCTCAGGGTCAAGCTCAGACTGATTCGAACGGCGAAGACTCGGAGGGATGCGGCATACCTGTCGGCCAGGACGCCTGGGATAGATTTGGCCGTGCCCGTCTGGCAAATCTTCTGGGTACCGAAAACTATTTGGAGGTTGGAGCATCCGACCATCCATTAGTCTCCGTGCTCCTGGTGTTGTTCAACCAGGCGCATTTGACCTTACTCGCGATAGAGTCGATTTTGTGCAACTCCGATGTCGACTACGAATTGATCATCGTGGACAATGCTTCGACCGACATGACCGGCGAGCTCCTGCGACACCTACGCGGTGCCCACGTCATTCGCAATCAAAGTAACTTGGGGTTTGGTCCGGCTTGTGTACAGGCAGCCGAAGTTGCGCGCGGTCAGTATCTGTGTTTCATGAACAACGATGCTCTTCTCGAGCCGCGCGCGTTCAGCAGCGCCCTGGAGAACTTCTCTCAAACGGACCGCGTGGGCGCGGTCGGCGGCAAAATTCTGCTTGCCGATGGAAGGCTCCAGGAGGCAGGGAGCATCGTATGGTCAGACGGGTCCGCGTTAGGATACGGACGCTCGGACAACCCCAATCTTCCCGCCTACCAGTTTCGCCGGCCGGTTGACTACTGTTCGGCGGCATTTCTCTTCACTCCGCGCTCGCTCTTCTTCGAACTGGGCGGTTTCAAGGAGGAGTTTGCCCCTGCCTACTATGAGGACACCGATTACTGTCTGCGAGTGTGGCAGCACGGCTTACAGGTTGTTTATGAGCCGCGTGCCGTCATTCGGCATTTTGAGTCGGCATCGTCTGGGGGAAATGAAGCGGCCCAGCTGCAAATGGCCGCGAACCAGTCCAAGTTTGTAGAGGTGTGGGAGCAAACGCTTCCGCGATATTTGGCACCGGCGACGTCAAATGTGCTTCGGGCACGTATCGCGGCATCTTCCACGGGACTACGCATTCTGTATCTCGATGACCGCGTGCCTCATCGCGAACTGGGTTCGGGATTTCCGCGCAGTAACGACATATTGCAGCATCTTGTTTCCCTGGGCCATCACGTGGCGTGTGTTGCTCTGAGTTTTCCACTGAGCCTGCAGAGTGACGAGTACCGCGACATTCCTCGCGAAGTCGAATTAATCGACGCCTGTAGCGATTGCACCTCCGTCTTGCGGGAATACTTGCCGGCAAGTGACCTCGTCTGGGTTAGCAGACCTCACAATATGGAGCGGTTGCTGCAAACCATGTCGCATCTCAGCGAGCCATGCCAGAAGCCAATCGTCTACGACGCTGAAGCGATATTCTCGGACCGGGACAGGCTCAAGGCTGAAATCACCGGGCGCAAGATTTCTCCGCAACTGCTGACCGCACAGTCAGCCATGGAAGCGGCCTTAGCCCAAGCTGCCGATGTCACTCTGGCGGTTTCCGAGCGTGACGCTCGCACATTGAAAACGTTGGGAGTGCAAGAAGTGCGTGTCTTGGGATTTTGTCTAGAGGCTGTCCCGACCGACGAATCTTATGCCAGGCGCGCCATGTTCCTGTTCGTTGGCGCGGTTCACGACGATGATAACCCGAACCTCGATTCTCTGAGATTCTTTTGCCGGGAAGTTTGGCCGACCGTGCAGGAGTCAACCGGTGCGGAGTTGGTGATTGCTGGCTTCGGTACGGAAAAGTTTGCGGATGAGCTCAGATCGCCGGGAATAAGAATTGTCGGTGCACAAGACGATCTCAGGGCGCTCTACCAATCTGCGCGAGTGTTTGTTGTGCCAACTCGATATTGCGCTGGCGTCCCTTATAAGGCTCTCGAATCTGCCGCCCACGGTGTTCCTATGGTCGTTACTCCCATCATCCATGAACAGCTTGGATGGACCGATGGGAAGGAATACTTGGTAGGCGCAGACGCCGCCAAGTTCGCACAACGGTGCATTCACTTGTTTACGGATGAGGTCCTATGGAATACTCTGCGAAGCAACGCGTTACAGAATGTAAGGGACGAGCTGAACAGAGATGCCTTCGGCGCCCGGGTCGCAGGAATTTTAGGTAGGGTAACTGCGACCTCTGACAATCATAGCTCGACGCAAAAGACTTACTCCACGAGGCCCCCCAACCGACCACTTATAGATCCGGTGATCGCCCATGTTCATGTACCCAAATGCGGGGGTTGGGCGTTCCGAAACTTCCTGCAAAGGCAATATGGCCCAGCGCATCTCTCACTCTACGTTTCAGACACTTTCTTTGTCTATTCGGAAGAGGAGCTGGCCGGATACCTGAACGACCGCGCCGTCCGAAGCTTCAGCAGCCACTTCGTGCGCACGTTTCCTGAGCGCTTGGCCGGACGGGACCTCCTCTATATTACCTTCCTGCGCAATCCAGTTGACCAGTTCATTTCCTATATCACGTATGCTAAAAAGTACTATCACGATCTGGAGCATGATAAGCCATTAATGAGTTGTTTGCCCCCCGAACTGCCTTCGCTGTCCATTCGGGACGCAGCCCGCTGGATTCTGACCCAGGACAGAGACGTGAATTTTCGGGAGAACTACACCGTCAATTACTTTGCCCGTTATACGCTGGCAAGAGGGGCGGGCCGTCCCAATGGGAACGAATATTACCGTCAGAACCGCTTGGCAGCGGCACAGCGGACGTTGCAAAGGTTCTTTTTTGTGGGCGTGGTCGAGGAGATGGAACGAAGCATGTCCCTGCTCAAGAAGCTCATGGGGCAATGCAACCTTGAATTTCCGCCTGGAGAAGTGCTACTTGAAAACACGTCATTTGATTTTCGAGGTGACCTGAGCTGGATTCGGATTGACGACGAAGTCGGTTCGTTACTGCTGGAATCGGTTCGCGAAGACCAGCAGCTCTACAATTGGGCCGAGGCTCGACTGCGAGATGTAAATTTGTCGTAGAGCCAGCCTAGCAAACGCTTCCGAGCAGACAGCGAACTCTTCTCATTGCACGGGACCGGCCACTGCAGCGCACGCAGATCTCCCCCAAACAGCCCCGTTCTAGGACCAAGGCGCCTTCATTTCGTCCGGCGGCGCTCCTTTTTGCTGCACGGCCGCCCGCGCCCGGAAAACTCCTCCAACCGGAACGTCCTTTGAGATTTGCTCCACGTCTTGAAATCCAACGTGCTGCAACATGGCAGTGCAACAAGCGAAGTTGGGGAACCAGAAGCAGGTGGGATCGCAACTTGGATTCTCTGGCGGTCCGCTTTGAACGCCAAAGGGATGAAACTCAGCCATCGGCTTATCGGTCGTATTCTCGCAGGTCGCCGTCTGCATGAGGACTGTGCCGGTACATACGGAGGAGATCTTCTGCAGGGCCAGAATCGGATGCCGAAGGTGGTAAAGGACCCCGAAAAACATCACCAGATCGAAGGTGCCGAAACTGCTGGGGTTGAGATCGTAAATGTTTGCCATGTACGTGCGCGCGCGGGAACCGAGCGCTGCCCGGCAGATCTCAAACTTCCGGGCCATCGGCGGGTAGTTCTCGAGGCCGATGACTTCCGCTGCTCCTCGCCTTTCAGCTTCAAAGGAAAAAAAGCCTTCCGCGTTGCCAATGTCAAGGACGCGCATCCCGGTCATGTCCGTGGGCAGTCCATAGTGGGGCAACTTGTCGACTCTGGGGTCACTCCAGCCCGGCGTCAGAATTCCGCCCGGAAGCTCCATTTGGTGAAACCAGTAACCCTCCTCGGCGATCCTCGTTTTAATCCACTCGCTACTGGGCAACACTTGTGAGTCCATTTCGGTTGAATCCCTCTCGAACTGTATTGATTCATGCGGTGCTTACAACCCTGGATTACAGGCTCCCTGTTATTTTATGACAATACAGGCGCTCAACCCACATTTCGTTTTGACGTTCGGGAGAGTGATCGTATAATCGAGTCAACGCCAATATCCATGCGGTTTTGACCGCGCAAACCTCCGGAGGCTTACACCCAGTGGGTGAACAACAAAACCAGCCCTTTCAGCCATTTTCCAATCCCTCTTTGAAGCTTGGTTTCCAAGGATCGCGACTGGCGTCGAATGGTGGTCCACTGCTGGAGGGAGAGTTGGAAGAACGCTTGGAGTCGAAGGAACCCGTCACAGAATACTTGACAGACCCAAAAGGGAGATTCCGGTTTCCG
>Ga0209656_10003255_pt1 | contig 10525 bp, 6 predicted proteins | sample BogFormECP12_OM2_FD_188239 | JGI IMG/M metagenome (GOLD analysis project Ga0209656, IMG submission 188239) | Bog forest soil microbial communities from Calvert Island, British Columbia, Canada - ECP12_OM2 (SPAdes) (version 2) | ecosystem: Environmental > Aquatic > Freshwater > Wetlands > Bog ... | reverse complement strand
TGAGCCGGGATGTCGACGCCGAAACCACCCCGCTGCGTGATCCCTGGGCCTATCAGTACGACATCGATGTCGCCGAGGTGGCCGAGGTCTGGCGGCGCGGGTCCGTGGTCGGGTCGTGGCTGGTCGACCTGATCGCCGACGCGTTGGCCCGCTCGCCCGGGCTTGACGACTTCAGCGGGCGGGTCTCCGACTCCGGAGAGGGCAGATGGACGGTGCTCGCCGCCGTGGACGAGGGCGTTCCGGCCACCGTCATCACTACCTCGCTCTACGAGCGGTTCGAGTCGCGACAACTCGGGGACTTCACCGACAAGGTCATGTCCGCGATGCGCAGCGAATTCGGCGGCCACGCCGAGAAGAAGTAGGGCCTGCGATGAATGCGGCGGCGACTGCGCCCGCGGATGTCCTGGTGATCTTCGGCATCACCGGAGATCTGGCGAAGAAGATGACCTTCCGCTCCCTGTACCGGCTGGAGCGGCGTCAGATGCTCGACTGCCCGATCGTCGGCGTCGCCCTCGACGACTGGTCCGCCTCGACCCTCCGCGACCACGCGCGGCGGGCCATCGAGGACAGCGGCGAGACGATCGACGAAGATGTGTTCCAGCGGTTGGCGGCGCGTCTCTCGATGGTGTCGGGTGACTTCGGGGACCCGAAGACCTATGACCGAGTCGCCAAGGCGATCAAGGGAAAGCACACCCCGGTCTTCTACCTCGAGATCCCGCCGTCGCTGTTCGGGCAGGTGGTCGAGGGACTGGTCCGTGCCAACCTCACCGCCCGGGCGCGGGTCGTGGTGGAGAAGCCCTTCGGGCACGACCTGGCATCGGCCCGGGCGCTGAACGACGAGCTGAGCAGGCTGCTGGAGGAGTGGCAGATCCTGCGCATCGACCACTTTCTCGGCAAGGAACCGGCGATGGACATCTTGTTCCTGCGGTTCGCCAACTCCATCTTCGAGCCGTTGTGGAATCGCGACCGCATCCAGAGTGTGCAGATCACCATGGCCGAGAACTTCGGGGTCGAGGGCCGGGGCAGCTTCTACGACCCGGTCGGGGCGCTGCGCGACGTCGTGCAGAACCACCTGCTCCAGCTCATCGGCCTGTTCGCCTCCGAACCGCCGAGCACAGCCGATGCCGACGGCCAGCGCGACAAGCGGGTGGAAGTGTTCCGGGCGATCCCGGCGGTGAACCCGAACGACTACGTGCGCGGCCAGTACGACGGCTATCAGGCGGTGGCGGGAGTGCGCCCGGGCTCGCAAACCGAGACCTTCGCCGCGTTGCGGCTGGAGATCGACAACTGGCGCTGGGCCGGCGTTCCGTTCTTCATCCGCGCGGGCAAGGCTCTCCCGGTGCGAGCCACCGAAATACGGGTCATCTTCAAGCGGCCCCCCAAACTCGCGTTCGCGCCCCACACCCCGGATCCGGACGAACTCGTCCTGCGAATCGATCCAAACCCGGGCGCCGACCTGGCCATACAGGCGAAGGAGCCCGGCGCGAACACGACCCGCACGGTCGACCTGTCGCTGATCTTCTCCGAGGAGCTCGGGGAGGCGCCGGAACCCTACGAGCGGCTTCTCAGCGACGCGATGCGCGGTGACGCCAACCACTTCACCCGCGAGGACGGCGTCGAGGAAACCTGGCGCATCATCCAGCCGCTGCTCGACGACCCACCACCGGTCGAGCTCTACAAGCCCGGGTCGTGGGGGCCCGCCGGCGCGCACAAACTCCTCTCCGGGCACCCGGGTTGGCGCGAGCCGTGGCTTCACTCGCACGCGTCCGGAAAGTGAGCTTGACTCGAACCAGGAGCTGACTCGTAACAGGCGGCGGTACTTGGGCCGCCGCGATCCGTTGCCCTTCTGCTTGCCCTATTTAGCGTTTCACCCCGGCGCCTGTCGGCGATCTGAAAGTGGTGCGGTACAGCGAGCGCAATCTTTGTCGGTGTCATTTCCCGGTTCGATTCGTGCAATGTCGATACCCAAAGACGACAGTTTGACTCTTTGTGCGGTGCGGCCTACTATTTCGCTGCAAGCACCTCGCTAGGTGAGGCGTCTGCACGGACACAGGCCACTGACCCCGAACGTCGAAAGACGCCCCCGGTCAGGACAGCTCCTCCCGGATTAAGGGTCGAGCCCAAGTGGCTGCCGGCCCCGCAAGGGGCCGGGATACGCCGTGCAGTGCCAAAGCCCTGACGAGAGGGGTGCGGCCGCAGTCCGTTTCGGCTGCGGCGGATCCCCGGGTGTGTGTTGTGACCAGGCGCCCGAGCGCGTCCCGGCTGCGAGGAGGTGGGGATCGACAGTGACTCCGAGTGATAGTCCGTATCCGAGTCCGGTTGTAGCCCTGCCCGGCCGCGGCCCGGCATTCGCCGGCACAATCTGAATTCACGCTGTTGTTTGAACTGTCCACGTGCGGGTTTCTATATGGGCCGCATGCCGAATTCCGCGTCGACGGATATTTATTGCCGTCCGCGGCTCATCTTCCGGGAGGAAGCCATGACCATTTCGGCATTCATTTACCTTTTCGGCGCCGCGGGCAGATCGACTAAGGCGCTGCGAGGGGAAACCGCCGCGCGCCGGTGCTCGCGATGATCCCGACAACGACGCCACACGCTGGATGGCCATTCTTTCGGTGCTGTTCACCTTCGCGTGGGCAAATCAAACCGGCATTGTGGGCTGGGGTGGTGTCTGGTACGCACCCGAGCCCCATCGAGAGCAGAGGTGTGCGATGAGTGAATCCAATCCGACCACAAGCGGTGGTGGCGCCGTGGTGTCTGGGGCGTCGCGGCCGGTGATCCATCTGTCCCGACTGCTGGGCCGTCCGGTCATCGCCAAGTCCGGTGACACGATCGGACGCGTCGAAGACGTCATCGTACGGCTGCGGGCCAGCGACGAGTACCCGCCGGTCACCGGCCTGGTGGTCGGAGTCGGGGGCCGGCGGGTGTATGTGTCGACCCAGCAGATCAGCGAACTGACCCAGGACCACGTTGTGCTGTCGAAAAACAAGGTGGACCTGCGCGCCTTCGAACGCCGCGACGGGGAGGTGCTGCTGCGCGCCGACGTGCTGAATCACCGGCTGATCGACGTGGCGGCCGCCGAGCTGGTGCACGCCCACGATGTCGAACTCGACGACACCGGGTCGGGCTGGGTGGTCGCCCGGCTCGACACCCGGCCGCCCGCGCGGTTGTTCGGGCTGATCAAGTCACGCGGCGGAGCCAGCCGGGACTGGAAGGCCTTCGAGCCGCTGATCGGACACACGCAAAGCGTCCTGTCACGCACCGGTGGGCGGATGTCGACGCTGAAACCGGCGCAGATCGCCGACCTGCTGGAGGAGGCCAACAAGAGTGAGGGCGGCGAAATCCTCGACCGGGTGAAAAGCGATCCGGAGCTGGAAGCCGATGTCTTCGAGGAACTCGACCCGGACAAGGCGACCAGGATCTTCGACGACATGAGCGACGCCGACGTGGCCGGGGTGCTGGCCCGGATGCGGGCCGACGACGCCGCCGACGCAGTCGCCGACCTGCGCCAATCCCGGCGTCGCCGGGTGTTGGATCTCCTGCCGGCGGGCCAGCGCACCAAGGTGATCACCCTGATGGGGTTCAACCCGTCCAGCGCCGGCGGGATGATGAGCGTCGACGTCGCATCGTGTCCGACCAGCGCCACTGCCGGGCAAGCCCTTTCCATCATTGCCGGTGCCCGCTCGATGCAGCCCGAGGCGCTGCTGAAGATGCACGCCCTGACCGACAGCGGCGAACTCGTCGGAGTGGTGTCGGTGATCAAACTGCTGCAATCCGACCCGGACACACCCGTGACGGATCTGCTGGATTTCGATCCCGTTCGGGTCATCCCCGATGCGGACGTCACCGACGTGGCGCTGTTGATGGCCGACTACAACCTGGTCGCCATTCCCGTCGTCGACGAGCACGATCGCGTACTGGGTGTGGTCACCGTCGATGACGTCCTCGAGGCAATCATCCCCGACGATTGGCGCCGGCGCGAACCCGCCCCGCGCCCGATACGCGACACCACCGGTGGCGACATCACGGCATCGCCCGCAGAGAACGGATCTGGTCATGACTGAACCGGACACCGCCGGCGCGACCCCCGACCCGGGCCAGGACCTGACTCCGGCCGACGGTCACGGGCAGCGCGTTTCGAGGACGGTGGCGGCCCGGGGGTCGGCGGTGCTGGACACAGCGCACCTGGGTGACATCGAGGGCGCGTTTGGCCGGGTCCGGATGGGCGACGCCGACGAGCGTCGCACCATGAAGATGCGCCTGTTGACACTGCTGGCGATCGTCGGGCCCGGGTTGATCGTGATGGTCGGCGACAACGACGCCGGCGGCGTGTCGACCTACGCGCAGGCCGGGCAGAACTACGGCTACAGCCTGATGTGGGTGTTGCTGTTGTTGATTCCGGTGCTGATCGTGAACCAGGAGATGGTGGTCCGTCTCGGTGCGGTCACCGGGGTGGGGCATGCCCGGCTGATCAACGAACGCTTCGGGCGCGGCTGGGGCTGGTTCAGCGTCGGCGACCTGTTCCTGCTGAACTTCCTGACCATCGTCACCGAATTCATCGGGATCTCTTTGGTCGCCGACTATTTCGACATCTCCAAGTATGTCGTGGTGCCCACCGCCGCGGTGGCGTTGGTGGCGATCATGGCGACCGGCAGCTTCCGCCGCTGGGAGCGGGCGATGTTCGTCTTCATCGCGATCTCATTCCTGCAGGTCCCGATGGTGCTGCTCGCCCATCCGCAGTGGGGGCACGCCGCCTACCACCTGGTGGTGCCCGGCGTGCAGGGCGGCCTCAGCTCGGACGCGATCCTGTTGATCATCGCGCTCGTCGGCACCACCGTCGCGCCCTGGCAGCTGTTCTTCCAGCAATCCAACGTCGTCGACAAACGCATCACCCCCCGGTTCATCTCCTACGAACGGGCCGACACCGTGCTCGGGGCGTTCGTCGTGGTGATCGGCGCGGCCGCGCTGGTGATGACCGCCGACTGGGCGGCACGCTCCACCAACAGCGCGGGTAACTTCGTCGACGCCGGCCAGGTCGCACACCTGCTGTCCCAACACAGCAGCGTGCTGGGCCCGATCTTCGCGATCGTGCTGCTGGACGCCTCGATCGTCGGCGCCGCGGCGGTGACCCTGTCCACCAGCTACGCCTTCGGCGATGTGTTCGGCCTCAAACACTCCCTGCACCGCGGATTCGCCGACGCCAAGCCGTTCTACTTGTCCTACACCGCGATGGTCGCCGCCGCCGCCGGGATCGTGCTGATCCCGGGCGCGCCGCTGGGTTTGATCACCACCGCGGTCCAGGCCCTCGCCGGGCTGCTGTTGCCCAGCGCAAGCGTCTTTCTGCTGCTGTTGTGCAACGACCGTGAGGTCCTCGGCCCGTGGGTCAACCGCCGCTGGCTCAACACCGTCGCCGCGGCGATCATCGGGATCCTGTTGGTGCTGTCCGGGATCCTGATGACCGCGACATTGTTCCCCCACCTCGACGTGGTGCGGGTCGCGGCTTATATCGCCGGGGCCGTGCTGATCGGTGCCGTGATCGCCCTGATCGCAATACGGTGGACGCAGCGCCACCACCCGCACGCGGCGGCGCCAACCCCGCAGTGGGAACACCTTGGCGAGCAGGACAAGATGAACTGGCGGATGCCCCCGCTGGCGCTGCTGCAGCCCGTGACCTGGTCGGTGGGCACCAAACTCGGCATGATCGCGCTACGCGGCTACCTCGTCCTGGGCGCCGTTCTCCTCATCGTCAAGGCCATCCAGCTCGCACACGGATAAAACAGCGCCGATCACCGGTTTCGCATCGCGCACCGGGGAGCGCAAGGTGCTGGAGTCGGACCAGCTCGGCGGACGGTCAGGGTGAATCCGCCGTTAACGGCGGGGACAGCCGGACGTTCCGCGAAGGACATACACTGCCGCAGTCGCCGCACGGTGTGATCGCGAACCACGAGGAAGGGTCGACCGATGACTCAGTCAGCGAGTACGGGCGGGGACACCTCGGGGGACTACCAGGGCGGGAGCCGAGGCGAAACCCGCGCCCCAGCGCCCTACGTGCTCGACGATGTCCAGGGCCCGCTGGACCGCGACGAGCTTGCCGCCATCGACGCCTGGTGGCGGGCCGCCAATTACCTCGCCGTCGGCCAGATATACCTCCTCGACAATCCGTTGCTGCAGCAACCGCTGACGGCGGAACACATCAAGCCGCGGCTGCTCGGACATTTCGGCACGGTCCCGGGCCTGAACCTGGTCTGGGCGCACGCCAACCGGCAGATCGTCCGCAGGGACCTCAACGCGGTGTTCGTCGCCGGGCCGGGCCACGGCGGCCCCGGCCCCAACGCCTGCGGCTGGCTCGAAGGCACTTACTCCGAGTTGTACAGCAACATCAGTCAAGACGGCGCGGGGATGAAGCGTTTCTTCGCCCAGTTCTCGTTCCCCGGCGGGGTCCCCAGCCACTGCGCCCCGGAAACCCCCGGCTCGTTTCACGAAGGCGGCGAACTCGGGTACTCACTGCTGCACGCGTTCGGGGCGGCGTTCGACAACCCCGATCTGATCGTGTTCTGCGTCGTCGGCGACGGCGAGTCGGAAACCGGGCCATTGGCCACCAGCTGGCATGCCAAGACCTTCTTGAACCCCGCTCGCGACGGCGCCGTCCTGCCCATCCTCGCGTTGAACGAATACAAAATCGCCAACCCGACGATCCTCGCCCGCATCCCCGAATCCCAGCTGCTGGAGCTGCTGAGGGGCTATGGCTACGAGCCGCACGTGGTGGCCGGGAACAACCCCGCGGCGGTGCATCAAGCGACGACGGCAGCCCTCGACGCGTGCCTTGACCGCATCGCCGAGCTCCAGCGCGCCGTACGGGCCGACGGCGCCGCCGGCCCGTACCGCTGGCCCATGATCGTACTGCGCACACCGAAGGGCTGGACCTGCCCGCCCGTGGTGGACGGCGAACAGGTCGAGGGCACCTTCCGCGCGCACCAAGTGCCGCTGCCCGCGGCGCGGACAGACGACCAACACCGCCTCGTTCTCGAGCAGTGGCTGCAGTCTTACAGGCCCCGGGAGCTGTTCGACGACAGCGGCCGACCGGTGCGCGGCCTGCTCGAGATCGCGCCGAAGGGCCAGCGGCGGATGAGCGCCAACCCGGTGGCCAACGGCGGTGCCGATCCGCGCGACCTGCAACTGCCCGACTGGCGGGAATACGGAGTGGAGGTCACCACACCGGGAACCACCAGCCACGAGGCGACCCGGGTGCTCGGCGGCTGGCTGCGCGACGTCACCGCAGAAAACCCGTCGAACTTCCTGACGTTCGCGCCAGACGAGTTGGCAAGCAACCGACTTCAGGACATCCTCGACGTCACCGGCCGCGACTGGCAGGCGCTGGTCGGCCCGTTCGACGAGAAGCTCGACCCACTGGGCCGCGTGATCGAGGTGCTGTCGGAACACATGTGCCAGGGGCTGCTCGAGGGCTATCTGCTCACCGGCCGCCACGGCCTGTTCACCTGCTACGAGGCGTTCATCCACATCGTGGACGCGATGTTCAACCAGCACGCGAAATGGCTCGAAGCCAGCGCGCAAGTGTCCTGGCGAAGGCCCATCGCCAGCCTCAATTACCTGCTGTCATCCCATGTTTGGCGCCAGGACCACAACGGGTTCACCCACCAGGACCCCGGCTTCCTCGACGTGGTCATGAACAAGCGTCCCGAGATCGTTCGGGTCTACCTGCCGCCGGACGCGAACACGTTACTCTCCACCTACGACCACTGCCTCCGGTCGAAGCACTATGTCAACGTGGTGGTCGCCGGCAAGCAGCCCCAACTCGACTGGTTGTCCGTTGCGGATGCGGCGTTGCATTGCGCGCGCGGCACCGGCATCTGGCCGTGGGCCGGCAACAAGGACGACGACGGGACGGTGCCCGACGTGGTGCTGGCATGTGCGGGCGACATCCCCACGCTCGAAACCCTCGCCGCAGCCGCGATTCTGCGCGAACGGCTACCCGAATTGCAGGTGCGGGTGGTCAACGTCGTCGACCTGATGCGATTACTGCCCGAAGCCGAGCACCCCCACGGACTCACCGACCGAGAGTTCGACACGCTCTTCACCAAAGACCGGCCGATCGTCTTCGCGTTCCACGGCTACCCCTGGCTCATCCACCGGCTCACCTACCGGCGCACCAACCACGCCAGCCTGCACGTGCGCGGCTACAAGGAACGCGGCACGACCACCACGCCGTTCGACATGGTCATGCTCAACGACCTGGACCGCTACCACCTCGTCATCGACGTGATCGACCGCGTGCCCACCCTTGGCGCCCGCGCCGCCACGCTGCGCCAAGACATGGTCGACGCACGTCTGCGGGCCAGAACGTGGACCCGCGAGCACGGCGAAGACATCCCCGAGGTCGCCAACTGGACATGGCCAGGGTGATTACCCGGGCCGATACGGGTAAACCTGGACACATGGACGTCGGGTTTATCGGGTTAGGTCAGATGGGTGCGGGCATGGCCGCGAACCTCATCAAGGCCGGTCACGACGTGGCGGTCTACAACAGGTCACCGGAAAAGGCGGAGCCGCTGGTGCGTGATGGCGCACGGGCCGCGGAAACCGTGGCCGACGCGTGTCGCGGCGAAGTGGTCTTCACGATGCTGGCCGACGACGCGGCGGTCGAAGGCGTCGCGTTCGGCGACGGCGGCATCCTCGCCTCGCTGTCCAAAGGCGCAACCCACGTCTCGTCGAGCACGATCAGCACCGCGCTCTCCGAGCGGCTCACCCGGGCGCACGCCGACGCGGGCCAAAACTTCGTCGCCGCGCCGGTATTCGGCCGGCCCGACGCCGCAGGGGCCGGGAAGCTGTTCGTCATCGTCGCCGGCGAGGTCGGTGTCATCGAGAAGCTGTCACCGCTGTTGGATGCGATCGGCCAGCGCACCTTCACCATCAGCGACACACCAAAGAATGCCAACCTGGTCAAGATCAGCGGCAACTTCCTCATCGCAGTGGTGATCGAGTCCCTCGGCGAAGCCATGGCGCTGGTCGGCAAGGCGGGTGTCGACAAGCACGCCTACCTCGAGGTTCTCACCTCGACGCTGTTCGCTGCTCCGGTGTACAAAACCTATGGGGGCCTGATCGCGGACGAAAACTTCGAACCGCCCGGATTCGCGGCCCCGCTCGGCCTCAAGGACATCCGGCTGGCCCTCACCTCCGGAGAGGAGCTACGGGTGCCGCTGCCGTTCGCGAGCCTGGTCCGCGACCGCTTCGTCACGCTGCTGGCCCACGGCGGCGAAAAGCTCGACTGGTCCGCGCTGGGCAGCCTGGCCGCCTGGGAGGCCGCCGCGGGGAACCTCAAGACGTCGGGCGGTTAGCTCACCACCCCGCGAAGCCCCTCTGCCCCGAACACCGGCTCAAGCATCGCGGTGAAGTCGGGCCCACGCCGCAGGCACTGACCGCCGTCGACGTTGATGACCTGGCCGGTGATCCAGCCCGCAGCGTCACTGAGCAGGAACAGCGCCAACGCCGCGACGTCCTCGACCTCGCCGACCCGCGGCAACGGGGTGTTGATCTGATAATCGTCGAACACCGCCGGAATCTGCATGACCGGGGCGACGAGATCGGTCCGGGTCAACCCGGGCCGAATCCCGTTGACGCGCACCCAGGACGGGCCCAGTTCGTCCGCGGCGACCATCATCAAGTTGTCGATCGCAGCCTTGGTCGGGCCGTACGCGCCGAAGAAGCGATGGGTGTTGGACGACGCGATCGACGAAATCGCGACGAACGACCCGCCGCCGCCGCGCACGAGTTCGCGCGCCGCGTGTTTCAGCACATACATGGTCCCGTTGAGGTTGAGGTCCACGGTCCGCCGCCAGGCTTCGGAGTCGACCTGCGTGATCGGCCCGATGGTTTCCGACCCCCCGGCGCAGTGCACAGCGCCGTGCAGCCGGCCACTCCACGTCGTCGCCGCGTCGACGACCCGGGCAACCTCGTCCTCGTTCGTGACGTCGGCCGGTTCATACAGCACCGAGCCGGGGCCCCTGGCCCTGACGTCATCCGCGGCCGCGGACAGCCGGTCGGGACTGCGGCCGACGATCATGACCTTGGCGCCGGCGCCGACGAGCGCCTCGGCAACTCCCTTGCCGATGCCGCTGCCACCCCCGGTGACAAGGTACGTCCGGTCGGTCAACAACAGCTGCACCGCGACCCCTCACACAAAACTGGAACAGGTTGCGCGTAATGGAACCACGTCCCGCGGGTTCCGCACAGCGGTTACGGCGTGTCCCGGCGCGAAACCTTCGGCGGCCCAGCGGTGCGCCAATCCTCGACTTCAGGCGGCCTGCCCACCGCCATCCGGTCGTCGTAGTACGCGCTCCAATGCGCATGGCCGAGCTCGTGTATGTGGAATGTGTGCCGCAGCGCCTCGGTGAATCCCATGGTGTCGGCGGCCGCGTTGACCGAATCCTTCACCAGCAGCGCCGCGATCGTCGGCCGCTGCGCGATCCGGCGCGCAAACTCGAGCGTGCGCTCCTCGAGCTCGTCGAGC
>Ga0209656_10003254_pt1 | contig 10526 bp, 10 predicted proteins | sample BogFormECP12_OM2_FD_188239 | JGI IMG/M metagenome (GOLD analysis project Ga0209656, IMG submission 188239) | Bog forest soil microbial communities from Calvert Island, British Columbia, Canada - ECP12_OM2 (SPAdes) (version 2) | ecosystem: Environmental > Aquatic > Freshwater > Wetlands > Bog ... | reverse complement strand
ACGCTGGGAAGCCCCGAGCTGGTCGGCCGAGGCAAGTGAACGCGCGGCACGGTGGTCATGATGTATCGCGCGCCGCCGGTCCGCCGAGGGTGCTGTCAGCATTCGCGCCAAACGCCCTTTTGAGGTCATAGCGTCGGGTGCTAGATAAACAACGCCAAGGTAGAACGTCACGAGAACGGAACCCCAGCGGCGGAGGAATTCGCTGTCTCATGGGAGCCGGTCAGGGCGTCCCGCAAAGGGTCGCTTCAGCGACGGCATCAAAGGAAGCGGGCGACGCCTACGATTTTCCGTCCATAGAATGCGTCCACCAATCCGCACCCGTCCACAATCGAAACCAACGGTTCGAGGTCGCCTCGGCGGAAACCAGTCGCGAGAGTTTCCCAGAACAGGCATACATTTCTTGGCGAATAAAGTTCCGCGTCTGTTCGCCCTTGCCGTTGTTTATCTAACACCCGACGCTATGACCTCGAGCCGCTGCCTGCATTGCGCATCGGGGTGCCCTCTCATGGGTTAAATCACCCCTCCCTGCACCCGCGCCATGGCCGGCCGGGGCAAGGGCGCGCGTAGCGCGACGCCGCAGGCCGCCCCCTTGCCGCGGTCCGGTCGCGGCGCGGTATCGCCACGCGCCTCCGTCGATCTGCTGAGCCGAACAGGTTGGTCAGCGCAATGCATAAGTCAGACGATGCGTGTCCAAGGCTCTCCCGCGTCGAGGTCATTCCGTCGTGCGTGTTCGCACCACCGCAACGCGGCGCTCGCGTATCACCCCGGGTTTGTGACGGTCTCCACACGATTGACCTTCTGGCCGCGGTCGCTCCGGTTGCACATGCGACCGCTCCTCGCCAAAGTACCGCCGACTTAGACAGAAGGATGTGCCGGTGCGACGGGTCATGACAGCGTTCGCGATGGCCGTTTGTCTCGCCGCGTGCAGCTCCAGCTCCGGCGGCGGTGGCGCCCAGCCTGCGTCGACTACGATCGTTCTCCCGCCCGGTACGAAGCTCGTCTGCTCAGATGGCAGTCCCCCGCCCTGCAAGTAATCAGGGCCTGACGTGGGGCGTGCCGGCTGCGGCGGCGCGGCATTGCGTCGTGGCGGCACCCGCCGCACGCGCCATCATCTGGCCAGAGAGCACCAGGAAATCGGACTCGATAGGTAGCCCCGCCGCGTGAAGCGCCTCGGCGATCCAGGTGTTGCAGCTGTGGAACAGGTCGTAGCCGCTGCGGGCGGCGTAGAACAGGCTTCCGCCAAAGGGCCCCCCTGCCACCAGTCGCGGACCGCCCGCGCGATCCTGCTGAAGATCGTTCCACAGGAACCTTGAGAGCTTCTCCGCGCCGCCGGGTGGCAAAGCGAGCGCGATCATTCCTTCTGTCCCGTATGCCTCAGGTGGGCTTACGTTCAGGCCGATCACTTCGATCACGGCGGGACCTGGAATTGGTCCGAGTACAAACTCACTGATCTTGTCGGGCGGTGCGACCATGAATGTCCGTTTGCCGTAACCGAACATAACCGCGCGCGCGCCCGGGAAAATCGTGCGGAACACGCCAAGGCTGCCCTCGAGCCGGTCCGCTGCGAGCCCGATCTGCGTGTGCCAACCGCGCCCGAGCACGTAGACGACGTCGTGTCCCGCTAGAGCCGGAGGACAAGCGACAACCCACGTCGCTCCACAGCCGGACAGGGCTAGCAGGAGGATTGGCGTCAAGACCGCAGCAAACAGCCCAGCCGCACGGCGACGCTGCCGTCGAAGCGGCGCCTTGCGGTTGCGCAGCATCGAAAGCATTCGAAAGTTTGGCACGACGTCCTCGTGATCGACGGGCGATTGTACACTTCGCAAACATAAAGCGGTTCGCCGGCTGAAACTGTGGGTGATTCGAGTAGGGTATATCGGCCCCGTGCGCGGTGGTGGGATGCGACGGCGTAGGGGCTGGTTGGTAGCACCGCACCAGACGGCACGGCCAAGTGTGGCCCGGCCATGCGGATCGCCGTCAAGCCCTGCGCCTGCGGCGCACCGCAGCACGGCTTCGGGGCTTGACCGCGACGCGCGTGGCCGGGCGGTCTGCATTGGTGCCGTTGTCGCGCAGTCGGTTCATCGCTGCTGTCGCGTCTCGAGCATCGCGGCGGCTGGTCTCAGTGTCGGTCAGAAAGCGAAAGAACTTGCGGCAGGTGGTGTCGAAGGAACGTTGTTCGGCTTCGGACTGGCCATGCGACAACAGCGGGCCGCCGTCGTCGCCGATGAGGTTGAGAACGACCTCGTCGATTGGCTGCCTCCGGAGGTCGCTGTCCATCTGCAATTGGCTGATGACCTCACCGCCAAGAGCCCAGATGTTGTCGCGGTGTTGACGCAAGGTCTGGCGCGATAAACGCCGGGACAGCAGCTCGCGCAGGAACGGCGTGAAGCATTCCACGATCTGCAGGCCGGGCGGAATGTCGCCTGCCTCATACGCCCAGCTGCGTGGCCACTGATCGAGGTCCGGGCAGTAGGTCTGCAAGGGATCGGCGGCAGCCTGTTGCGCCGGTAGGCTGTCACGCTTCCCGGCAACTCCTTTGGGTTCCGCTGCCATGCGGCTGATCTCCCTGCTGAACCACTACCAGGTGTGCATCCCGCAGCGCTGCGATTTTATACGGTAGCGTATTGCACGCCAAGTTGACCCCTCGGTTATGTGGTGCGAGGCCGGCTGGTGTTCAGGCTTCCACGGGGTCCGGCAGGACGAAGGCCGGCATGGTGCGGTTGGCGAAGTAGACGCCGTTCGGGGTGATGTGGCGGCGCTGCAGCGGCCAGACATGGACGAGATCTTCGTCGCGTATCGTCGTGCCGCTGGCGCGCAGTTCGGTGACGATGCGCTCGATCTGCAAGGTGTTCCACAGGACAACGGCGTTGGAGAGCAGGCTGAGACAACTGGCCTTGTTCATAATCATCTCGAAGTCGGAGGTCCGGAACTCGCCTTGGTCGGCGAAGAACAGCCATCTGGCCAGGCCGTGGCGGGCCTCGCCGCGGTTGAGTTGGATCTGGATGCGCAGGCGGAGCGGCTCGTCATGCAGGTAGCGCAGGAGGTTGCGGGTCTTTACCAGCCGGCCGAGGGCGGTGAGTGCCTTGGCGACTCGGTCGGAGGGACCGCCGGAGGTCAGCCGCTGCAGCACGACATGGGCGGGCGCGGTGCGCGCCTTCAGCGATGCCGCGATGCGGACGAGCTGGTCCCACTGTTCGGTGATCGCAACAGCATCGGCGTTGCCGGCGAACAGGTCGACAAGCGAGTCGGGGATCTGGCTGTTGTTGCTACGCCAGAGCCGTTGATCGGCCAGATCCTTGAGACGTGGCATGAAATCGATGCCGAGCAGATGGCACAGACCCCACAAGGCCTCGGTGAAGCCATGCGTATCGGTGGTGTGCATCTCGGGGTCGACGCTGGTGTCGTTGTCGAGAATGCCGGTGAGCACATAGGTGGCTTCCCGCGGCGCGCAGGAGATGACCTGGGTGCCATAGACACCAAGCCGGTCGCTGAGATGGCTGTAGACGCTCACGGCCCTGTCGTAATAGCCGAAGTGCCGAGGATGATAGGCACCGATCAAAGTGCCGGGTGGCGCGGCAAAGCGCTGACCATCGGACGAAGAAAGCCGTCCGTCGCCCCAGACCGCGGCAAACGGCAGCCGATGTTGATGCTCGATGATCCGGGCGTTGGCGGCCTTCAATGTCGCATCGCGCACCAGCCAGCGGGAAGCATGCTGGAGGTCGGCTGCCGTCAGCCTCTCGACGCTGCTGCCCATGGCGGTCAACCCGAGATTGGTGCCGTGGGCGATCAAGGTGGCGAGTAGCGTGCGGTACGTATCGGTGCCGCGCGGTTCATCGCCTGCGAGCGGCCGGAAGGCACGGGTGAAGCCACAGCGCCGGTCGACATCCAGCAGGACATCTTCAAGCCGGATCCTGGGCATGCGGCTTTCTATTAGCCGACGCAGGGACCGCAGCTCGGCAGTAACGGTAAGCGCATCGGGGCGGCGCAGACTCAGTTGGCCCTGATCGATGCGGGCAAAGCTGTTGGCCGCCAGCCCGTCGGCGAAGTCCGTTGCGGCGCTGCCAATCTGGCGGGCCAACTGGGCGAGATGTTGAGCGGGCTGATCGGAGAGGCCGAGGTCGGCATAGCAGGCCGTGCGGGAGCTCGCCCACAGGCGTTCGTCCAGCACCAGCGACCAGAACCCGGCGTGCTGACGGCTGTGGGGAAGATAGAGATCGCCGGAACGCAGCGCATCACGGACGGCAAGCGCCAGCGCGGTTTCCCACAGGGCGCGCCGGAGCTGGCCGCGATCGTCGCGCAGCGCTTTCTGCCAGCCCGCGGGGACGAAATCCGTCGGGACGTCGTCTGGCAGCGCCTTGATCGTACCTTGATCGAGGCGGCGGACCACATCGAGTGCAACGAGCAGATCACCCCGCCCGGTGTCGGACGCGAAGGGCAGCGACCAGAAGGCCGGAAGCGATTTGCGCAGATCGGGATAGCGGGCGATGACGGCATCGACCACGCCGCGCGCGTCATTGGCGGCGACGGCCTGGCATGCCATCACCGCACCCGCAAGGCGATCGGTGCCGATCCGTTCGCGCAACCCAGCCACGGATTCCTCGCGATCACCGGCGAGCACGGCCTCGCCGGTGTCGATCAGCGTGATCAGCCCCGCTTCGGCTGCCTGCCGCAATTGCCGGGCGTCGGCTTCGGCCGCATGGCGGGCGCGACGCATCAAGCCAGTCATGTGGTTGTCGTGCGCCTGGACCATGTCATCCAGCAGTCCCTGTCGGCGATCCAGCAGGAAGCAAGCGAGCAGGCTGTAGCGTTTGGCGGCTGGAAAGCGGCGCAGGGCGTGACCGTCATAGCGTCGGCACAGCTCGGCGAGCTGCCGCAGGACCCGATGCGAGATGTCGCTGAGGTCGGGTAGACCACGAAGCAACGCATTGATCTCCTCCAGCCGCTCGCCCGCAGTGCGCGTGAAGCGTCCCATCGAGCTGGCTGGTGGCGTCCGGAACTGGCTGACGGTTGCCCGGCTGGCGGTTTCCGCGTCACCATCGCGGTCGCTCGCATCGCCGAGCAGGCGGTCGAATGCGGCGCGGGTGGATGCGGAGAACCGCGCGGCGATGCGTGTGAACAGCGCTTCGAGGGCCTGACGATTCAGCGACGCCACCAGACGTTCGAGTGCGGCGCGAGCAGGAAGAACAATGCGTGCTGTCAGCAGGAAAGCTTCCGCGCGCTCGACCAGCTCGGCAGACCCGAGCCCGTCGAGAGCAAGCTCGGCAAGGCTATCCATCAGGCGGACTTCAGCGTCCGCTGAGAACGGCACGAAACCGAGATACTCGCGCACAGGATTGCGAATGGCGCTATCGGTTGCCTGTCGAGGCAAGATCGCCAGACGAGCGGGCGGCTGGATGCCGATCTGGCTAGCAAGATGGACAACGGCCTCGTGCGGGATGCGTTCGGGGTCGTCGGCGAAGCGCCCGGTCCGGCGCAGACGGCACAGATGCAGTGCGGTCCATAGGCGACCCTGGCTGCGAGCGCGTTGGATCTCAAGAAGATCGCCTTTGGTAAGCGACCAGTCGCGCAGCAGCACGTCGAGATCGGCCTCGTCCCGCGCTGTATCCGGCATGTCAGCCGTCGAGATTGAACGGCGTCTGTTCAACTCCGCGCGCCAGATCGGCTGCCGAGGCGCGGGTGTAGACAGCGGTGGTGTCGAGACTTTCATGGCCCAGCAGTTGCGACAGCTCGACCAACTGGCCCGGATGCTGGCGCAGCCAGGCGAGCGCGAACGTATGGCGCAGACTGTGGGCGGTGATGTCGGAGCCGGCCAGGCCGGCCCGCCGGATCAGGGCGGCCACGACATTCTGGATCGAGCGTATCGGCATGGCCGTGCTGTGACCCGACCGGAACACCGCGGCCTCGGGCTGCGCCGCAGGCTCCGGTCCGAGCAGTTGACGCAAAGCGCGGCGGGCCGTGGCGTTCAATGGCACCTCGCGTTCCTTAAGGCCCTTGCCGTTCCGAACTCGGACCGTGCCAGCGCGTTCGCGAAGCATCACGTCACTTCGCCGCAACGTTGCAACCTCGCCGACCCGCAGGCCGGTCTGAAGCATGAGCTGGACCAGTGCGTAGTTGCGCCGTGCGAGCCCGTGAGAACTCTCGCCAGCAGCGCGCAGCAGGCCATGCACCTGTGCGGCTGTGAGACCGAGCGGCCGATGCTCGCGGACGATACGCACCGACTTGACGTGGAGGGCGACATTGCGCGTCACAGTGCCGTTGGCTTCGGCCCAGCGCAGCAGGCGGCGCACAGCTTCCAGCCGACGGTTGATGGAAGCGGCCTTGAGCCCGCCCTGCGTCATCATGTGCTGCCGCCAGGTGATCAGGTCATGCTCGGTCAACCTGGTGAGTTCCGGCGCCGCGTCATACAGGCCGGTGTACCAGGCGATGAAGTGAAGCAGATCGTAGCGGTAGCCGCGGCGGGTTGCGGCCGACAAGTCGTCGGCCGCCAGCCGATCAAGGAAGGTCTGTAGCCAGGCCGGTGGGGCGTCCATCGCAGAGTTTGGTTGTATTGCACGCCATGTAGACCCCCAGGGTAGAGGCCGTGTTTATGGCGTGCAATATAGCGTCTGGATCCGAGATATGGCGTGCATTCCGCATTGCACGCCATGATAACACGCCATAAACCGAACGTTGCGTAACGAACGTTCGATTCAGGCCCAATTCAAGCCCGGAACCGGCTCCTTACCGTATAAAATCGCAGCGCTGCGGGAGGCACACCTATTTGGGCGCGGCACCGCGATTGCCGGTCTCCTCAAGCCCGGCACGGCGGTCGCGCGCGTAGCGCACCCGCCACTTCGAGGCCGTTCCGGTCGTGCAGCCGACGATCCGCCCGATCTCCCGCGAGGGCGTGCCGTCCGCCGCCAGCAGCACAATCCGGGCGCGCAGTTGCATGCGAGCCTCAGACTTCGTCGAACGGCCCAGTGCCTCCAGCACCGCCCGTTCATCATTCGTCAGCTTGATCGCTGTCGCGCAAGGGATCGTCTTCATCCCAAGCTTGAGTCACGACTCAATGTCCTTGGATAGTGGGTACTAGGCCGTGTTGACAAACCTGATCCAGTACCGGATTGAGGTGATCTGCACGAACCCAAGAAAGCTCGAGGCGAGCTTATCGAAGCGTGTTGCGACACGCCGCGCATTCTTGATCCGGTTGAAGTAGCGCTCGATGCGGTTTCTCAGGCTGTAGATCGCATGCTCGATCGTGATTCGGACCTTGCGGTTCGACTTGGTCGGGATCATCGGGACGGTGCCGTGGAAACATTCGTGGTGACGAATGTCGTCACCATCATAACCCCTGTCACCAAGGCGGGCGAGCGGCCGCTGCGCAACGGTGTCGGTTAGCTCGGTTGCGACCTTCGCGTCGTGTGTCTCGCCAGGCGTGATCAGCAGGCCGAGCGGATTGCCGTTGGCATCCGTATCGGCGTGGATCTTGGTCGTGAAGCCACCGCGCGAACGGCCCAGACCCTGGCAGTGAGTCCCCCTTTTGCGCCGGTCGCACAGTGATGCGCGCGGATGGTGGTGCTATCGATCATCTGCAAGGCCGCGGCATCGGGATCGATCTCCGCAAGCGCCTCCAGCATGACGTCCCACACCCCCGACAGGGTCCAGCGACGAAACTGCTTATAGACAGAATTCCAGGCGCCGAACTCCTCGGGCAGATCGCGCCATGGTGCTCCGGTCCGGGCGATCCAGAATATCCCGTCGAGGGTCCGTCGATGGTCGCGCGCAGGCCGGCCGCCGCGTGATCCGCTGTCAGTCACGAACGGCTTGAAGACCTCCCATTCCTCGTCGACATCAGACAACGAGCCAAGACTGCTCTCCTCCAAAGAGGAGCCTTGAATAACGCCGCAATCGATTTGAGAATCCGGTTTGTCAACACGTCCTAGCGTACGGGTCCGCCGCCATTGTCAAGTTGCGCTATACACTGCGTGGCAAGTGGCCGGATCGGCCGGTCATCTGGGGAATGTCGGTTTAGCTGTCTCGGCGCTGTCTCAGCGTGACTTCACTGAAACACGCAGCTTGTTGGGCGGCCCGCCCCATGTATACGATGCCGGCAAACGGCGGAGCTGGCATCTCCTCGGGCCGACGCCTGGGGAAAGGCCTCAGCGGCTCCAGGCGGGCGACGGGGACAATGATGGAAAACCGCGAAGCGTGTTTAGCCTGGATCAACGACATCTTCGGCTTGGATCTCGAAGGCGCGCCACAGGAAGCTCGTGTGGGAGCCGGATCGGCCGCGCTCGGCGCCCAACCAGTCAGCTTCCTGGGCCGCGGCAAAAAGAAGAAAACCGGCGGCGACGATGCCGGCGGCACCGACATCGACGACACGGGCAGCAAGGGCGGCAAGCCGCCCAAGGACGTCACTCTCAAGCTCACCTCCGAGACGGAGGCAAAGCAGCCGAGCCCCCGCAACCGCACCAAGCTCGGGGTCGGCGAGCGCGTCACGCTCAAGCTCAAGCCTCTCTCCGGCGACTGGGTCGTTGCAGGCGGTGGCTCCGTCAATCCTGCAAAGGGCAGCAAGGTCGTTTTCACCGCGCCCGGCGCACCCGGCACCTGCACCGTCACCGTCACGGCAGCCGGCAAGACCGAACAGATCACCTTCACCGTAATCGGCCCCAGCACCGTCTCCATGGAAAGAAGGAAAATACGGCACGATGCTGTCGGTTACCCGAATGCCGGATTCGTAGCCCGAATCTTTGTTGGTCCGGACGATGTCAATTTTTGCAAGATCGGCATTACCGAAGACGATTGCCCCTGCGTCTGCACTGGATACTGGGCGGACTTCAACGGCATTGGCCACGGGGCCAACCCGGACGCGGTCGGCCTCGAACAGAAGGTAGAGAAGGGCATGGGCACACGCATGGTGGGCCAAGATAATATCTGGAGCGGCTACATAGACACCCGAAAGCTGGACGACTGGACCGGCACCCAGACCTTCAACATCCCCTGGAACTACAGTTGCGACGGCAATAGCGCCCGGTTCACCACCGTCGTGCACCAGGTGACAACCGACGCTAAAGGCACTTCCAGAGCCACCAAGGGCGGCGCCTCGTCCGGCGATTGCAAGCTCAAGTGAATGTCCGTGCGAATTTACGCGAGACACGGGGCCGGCCCGCGCGCCGGCGTAACGCGTTGCGGCAAGCGACGGAGCGGCCGAGCGGGAGAGCAAAACCATGTCGTTGACGAATTCAGGCTCCATCGACTCCGCCGTCGCTGCTTCCCTCGCTGAATATGATGGTAATCGTAACTTGGGCGATCTGCAGGAAGCCGGGGACTTGGCCGCCCGTTACGATGGTGAGTTGCTAACCGATCCTGTCGAGGCACATGCCAGGGGCGCGCAGCGTCTCGCGAACTGGGCCGCGATCTTCGCGCGTTTCAAGCGGGACCTCGATCCTGCCTTCGACCCCGAAGAGCCCCCCCTGATCCGGATCGCCCCGCCCGGACCCGAGGGCCAGAAATACATGCCCGGCGTTGATCCGAAGTTCGTCAAAGACCCTGTCTTGCGCGAAAAGTACATCGAGGCGATTGCGAAGAATCGCGAACTGATCCGCGCCTACAGCTTCCTCAGCAAGCTCAATGATCTGCATGAAGTCATTCTGGAAAAAGCCGAGGACTCCGTCGCTGACGCGGTCGAAAGCCTGGGCCTAGAACCTGAGGAAATCGTGGCGATCTTACAATCGGCTGACCTGCGTCCCAGCGACCAGCAAGCACTCATCGCCGCTGCGAACCGCGAGGCGAATTGACGTACGCCTGACGCCGCTCGCTCTTGGCCTCTTGGTCAGCACGTGCTCGCGGTCCGCTTCCAGCCGGCATCCCTTGGTTGGCGCGCAGGTCGGTGCTTTGCTCGACCAGGTGACGTGTCCGGTCGTGTCCTTCACCGGTGACGGCGCGTTCGATTGGGACGACGTCTACGATGAAGTCGCCGAGCGTCACTCTGACGCAGCGGTCATCGTGCCGCCGCGCTCGAGTGGTGTGCTAAGCCAGACGGTCGAGACTGCTCCGACGCAGCGCGACCGGCATCTACAGTTCATTGCCGAGCGCGGCCGTACGGCTTGGCAGAAGGCATCCGGCTACAACCGGCGTGCGCTGGTTGAGGCCGATATCAGCCGATACAAACGGGTGATCGGGGACACACTGCGGTCGCGCACGGATGCGCGCCGACCGACTGAAGTTGGCCTTGCCGTCCGTGCGCTGAATCGCTTGCTGGAGCGTGGACGCCCGGAGTCCGTCCGTATCGCATAGGCGACGAAGGCTTGCGGGATCACTGTGTCTCTTGCGGGGTCCAAGCAACACGGTCCCTCTAACCTCCTTTTCAAGGTCGGCGTGAACTGCGAGCGTCATACGCATGGCTGTCGGGCAGCACTAAATCCTGCGAACTTCCTGATTCAGCACGATTGCTACAATTAATTTGAGAATCTCCCGCCTGATCCGTCTCACAATTGGTCCAATTGTGAGACTCCCGGGTTGCCGGGCTCGGCAGAGACGTCGGCCTT
>Ga0209656_10003252_pt1 | contig 10529 bp, 8 predicted proteins | sample BogFormECP12_OM2_FD_188239 | JGI IMG/M metagenome (GOLD analysis project Ga0209656, IMG submission 188239) | Bog forest soil microbial communities from Calvert Island, British Columbia, Canada - ECP12_OM2 (SPAdes) (version 2) | ecosystem: Environmental > Aquatic > Freshwater > Wetlands > Bog ... | reverse complement strand
CCGCGTTCTAGACCCTGCGGCCGGCGGCGCGCCGCCAAGCAGCAGCGGTCACGGAATTCGCGGCGCGCCAAGGAGCGAACTCATGACGCGCGAAGTGTCGTCGTCGGCAGGGTAAAACGCTTCCATGGAGATCTCGGAAAGGGTGATATCGACCGCGGTCCCGAACGTCGTCACCGCGCTGATGAACGAAAGAACGCCGTGCTGGGTGCGCAATTTGAGCGGAATCGCCACGTCGTCCTGAGCGGGCAGGGTCTCATGGTCGTTGCGCGTCGCTTGTTTCGCGGGATAGGCCTCGACCTCCGCGAGGAGGGCCCGAGTTCGGTCGTCGTGCCAAATTCTCAGTTCGCGGCGCAGGCGTTCGAGCAAGTGCTCTCGCCACTCGCCGAGGTTGACGATCAACGGCGCGAGGCCGCGTGGATGCAGGCTCAATCGCATGGCGTTCTGCGGCGGTTTCAGAAGCTCCGGATCGACGCCGGCCAAGAGTGGCCGGACCGCGGCGTTGGCCGATACGACATCCCAATTGCGGTCGACCAGGAGCGCGGGAAACGGCTCGTGCGCCTTGAGCAGCCGCTCGAGGCTTCCACGCGCGCGAGCCAGCGCCGGATCGTCCAGCGGGCGATGGCGAAAGATCGGGGCGAAGCCGGCCGCCATGAGCAGCGCGTTCCGTTCGCGCAGTGGAATATCCAGCGAATCCGCGAGGTGGAGCACCATGTCGCGCGACGGCGAAGCCCGCCCGCTCTCGATGAAGCTGATGTGCTTTTGCGAAATGCGCGCTTCGGTCGCGAGATCGAGCTGACTGACGCGCCGGCGCTCGCGCCAGGAGCGAAACAATCGACCAACGGTGGCGGCGCCATTCTGCATGCGGCTCTGTTGTCGAGGCCTTGCGGCGCCCGGTCAATGACCTGTGAGGTAATATCCGGGCGATAAATCGCGGCGCAAATTACCTCGCAAGCAATCGCTGGCAAGCTCCCGATCGGCCAAGCTCGTGAGCAGACCGCAATTCAGCGGTCCGAACGGAGGTTCCCATGTCGCAAGCCATCACTGTCGCCGAGCGTTACATCGCCGCCTGGAACGAGAAGAATCCAGCGGCGCGAAGGGATGCGCTGTCCGCTCAGTGGGCCCGATCGGCGGTTTGTCGGGACCCGATCGCTCATGCCGAAGGCCTTGACGCGATCGATTCAATGATCGCAGGCGTTCAGACGCGCTTTCCGGCGTTCCGCTTTGCGCTGACGCACCCCGCGACAGGCTATGGCGACATCGTTCGGCTCGCCTGGTCACTTGGGCCCGAATCGGGGGAAGCGCCGATCGAAGGAAGCGACGTCGTTGTTCTGGCGGAGGGCAAGATCAAGGAGGTCATCGGCTTTCTCGACAAGGTCCCCCAGCAGAGCGCCTGAAACGAGGAAAGGCCCGGAAAGCCCGCGCGGCAGGCGTTCAAGGGCCTGCCCGCCGCGCCCGCGGCGCGCCGGCGGCTCTGCGGGAGGCGTCTGGCGGCCGTGAGCCCGGATGTCGGCCGCGGCGGCGCGCCTTGACGGCGCCGCCGCCCGGTCTGATACGACCGGCCGATGAGTCCCCCCTCGCCCCCGGTCCTCGCCGTCGAGCGCCTCGCCAAGTCCTTCGGGACGCTGAAGGCGGTGGACGATGTGTCCTTCCAGGTGTCAGCCGGCGAGATCGTGGGGCTCCTCGGTCCCAACGGCGCCGGCAAGACGACCACGATCAACATGATCCTTGGCGTGCTCGAGCCGACCGCCGGCCGCATCGCCATTCAGGGCGTCGATCTTCGCGCAGACCGCAGCGCGGCGCTCTCCTGCACCAATTTCGCCGCCGTCTATGCGCCGCTTCCCGGCAACCTCACCGTCGAGCAGAATCTCCGCGTCTTCGGCATGATCTATGCGGTCGAGAACTTGACCAAGCGGATTGAAGAGGTGATGGCGATCTACGACCTTTCGCATTTCCGCCGGACCAAGGCGGGGGTTCTGTCGTCCGGCGAGCAGACGCGGCTCGGGCTCGCGAAAGCGATGCTGAACCGCCCAAGGCTCCTGCTGCTCGACGAGCCGACCGCCTCGATCGACCCTTCCGCCGCGCGCGACATCCGCGCCGGCATCGCCGAAGTGGTCGAGAGCGGGCGCTGCGGGGTCTTGTGGACGAGCCACAACATGGTTGAGGTCGAGGCGGTCTGCGACCGGGTACTATTCCTGTCGCATGGGCGGATTGTGCTCGAAGGCGATCCGAAGACGCTGCCGCAGCTGCACGGCGCGGAGACGCTCGACGATCTCTTCGTTTCCGTGGCGCACGAGACGCTGGACGAAGGGCGCAGACGATGAACCGCTCGCGCATCGCGGCGATCGTGCTGCGGATTCTCTACCTCTATCGCGGCAGCCCGCAGCGCGTCTTTCCGATCTTCATCTGGGTCGCGGTCGACGTCCTGCTCTGGGGCTTCCTGACCCGCTATCTCAATTCGGTTGCGCGCGCGGAGGTCAACTTCGTGCCGGCGCTGCTCGGCGCGGTGCTGCTGTGGGACTTTCTCACCCGCGTGATGCAGGGCGTGACGATGGCCTTCTTCGAGGACGTGTGGACCCGGAACTTTCTCAATGTGTTCGCCACGCCCTTGCGCACGTCCGAATATCTGACCGGGCTCGTCCTCACCGGGGTCGGCACGAGCCTGCTCAGCCTGATCGCCATGGTGGCATTCGCGCGCCTCGCTTTCGGCCTGTCGTTCCTGACCTACGGCGTGGCGCTCGCGCCGTTTCTCTCGGTGCTTTTCTTGACCGGCATCGCGTTTGGGGTCGCGGCGGCGGCGCTGGTGCTGCGTCTCGGGCCGGCCTCGGAATGGCTCGTCTGGCCGATCCCGATGATCGTCTCGCCATTCGCCGGAGTTTTCTATCCGGTGACGATCCTGCCCGGATGGATGCAGGCGGTCGCGGCGCTGCTGCCGCCGTCCTATGTCTTCGAAGGCATGCGCGCGGTCGTCGCCGGCGAGCCCGCGCCATGGGATCGACTGGTCCTCGGCGGTGGGCTTGCGATAATCTATCTCGTTCTTGCGTGCCTCTTCTTCATGTCGGTCTATCGCACCGCAATCCGCACCGGCCTCATCGCGCGCTACAGCGCCGAGACGTTGAGCTGATGCCGGGCCCCTAGGCCGGCAGCCGACCGGTCCCTTGATTTCATCGCTTCGTCATAATTCCGCAAACCGGGTTTTGTTTGTTGTGAGGGACCGGCCGCGGGCCGCACCCGGTGCGTCGGAGGCTGCAGGCATGTCAAACGGCGACTCGCGCCCTTGGCAAGATTAGGCTTGGCGGTCATCGGGTGTCGCTGCCCCGTCATTCGGATTTCGGGGCCGGCTCTTCCAACGACCTCAGCTAAGCTGCAGGGACGACGGCCTCGGGTTGGCCGTCGTGGCGGCGGCGTTCCATCCAACCTCTCAGTCGATCCATGTAGATATAGACGACCGGCGTGGTGAAAAGCGTCAGCATCTGCGAGACGAGCAAACCCCCAACCATCGCGTAGCCGAGCGGCTGACGGATCTCCGACCCTGTTCCCGTGCCGAGCATGAGGGGCACGCCGGCGAACAGCGCGCAGAGCGTTGTCATCAGAATCGGGCGGAAACGCAGGCGGCATGCCTCATGGATGGCGTCCTCTGCGCTCAGCCCCCGCTCGCGCTGATTTGTCAGGGCGAAGTCGACGAGCACGATGCCGTTTTTCTTGACGATGCCGATCAAGAGAATGATCCCGATGATGCCGATCACGTCGAGCGGCATGCCGAACAGCATCAGGGTCAGCAAGGCGCCAAGCCCGGCGGAGGGCAGCGTGGAGATGATGGTGAGCGGGTGGATCGTGCTCTCATAGAGCATGCCGAGGATGAGGTAGACAGCGACCAAGGCAGCCAGGATCAGGATGGGCGTGCTGCTGAGCGAACTCTGGAACGCTTGTGCGCTGCCCTGGAAGCTGGCGGCAATCGAGGGCGGCATGTGAAGATCCGCCACGATCTTCTGGACCGCCGACACCGCTTCGCCGATGGTGCTGTTCGGCGCGAGATTGAAACTCAGCGTCACCGACGGGAACTGTCCCTGGTGGTTAATCGCCAGCGGCGCGGTCGAGGGGCTGACGGTGGCGAATTGACTGAGCGGCACCATGCCGCCGCCGGTGGACTTTGCATAGATTCGGCTGAGAGCGTTCGGGCCCAGTTGGTAGCCGGGATCGACTTCGAGGATCACGTAGTATTGATTCAAGGTCGTATAAATTCGCGCCACGTGGCGCTGGCCGAACGCGTCGTAGAGAATGGAATCGACATAGGCGGGATCGACGCCGAGCCGGGAAGCGACGTCCCGGTTGACCTCGACCTTCAGCGTCCGGCCGGCGCTCTGTTGATCGCTTGCCACGTCGGCGAGCTGGGGCAATCCCTGCAGTTTCTCTAGCAAAATGGGCGCCCAGTGGTTGAGTTCGTCGCTATCCACGTCAACCAGCGTGTACTGATATTGCGTCTTGGAGAGTCGAGCGCCGACGTTAATGTCCTGCGCGGCCTGCATGTAGAGCGTGATACCTTGGATCGGCTGCAGCGCGCGATTCAGGCGCGCGATGACCTGGTCGGCGGTCGCGTTCCTCTGATCGTGCGGCTTGAGGGTGATGAACATGCGCCCGTCATTCTCTGTGACGGTTGCTCCGCCCGGTCCGATGTAGGCGATCGCCGAGGCGACCGCGGGGTCCTTGATCACGACGCCTAGGACCGCCTCCTGGCGCTCCATCATCGCCTGCGGGGAGATGTCCTGGCCTCCCTCGGAAATGCCGACGATCATTCCCGTGTCTTGCTGTGGGAAGAACCCTTTCGGTATGCGCACAAACAGCGCAACCGTCATGCAAACAGTCAGGATCATGACCATCAGCGTGATCTGGCGGTGACGCAGCGCAACGACGAGCGCCCGGTCGTAGACATTGACCATCCCGTCGAAAAAGCGCTCGAGCGCGCGCGACAGGCGCGATGGATTGCTCTCGCTTTCCGGTCTCAGCAACCGGGCGCACATCATTGGCGTCAGCGTCAGCGATACGATGACAGAAAGGACGATCGAAACCGCGACGGTCGCCGCGAATTCGCGAAACAAGAGACCCACTATGCCGCTCATGAGGAATAGCGGAATGAACACGGCGATCAGCGATATTGAGATCGATAGAATGGTGAAGCCGATTTGACCCGCCCCTTTGAGGGCGGCCTCCATCGGAGTGGCTCCTTCCTCGATGAGCCGGACGATGTTCTCGATCATAACGATCGCATCATCGACGACGAAGCCTACGGCGATCGTCAGCGCCATCAGCGAAAGATTGTCGAGGCTATAGCCGAGCACGTACATCACCGCGAACGTGCCGATCAGCGACAGCGGTACGGAAATCGCCGGGATGACCGTGGCCCAAAGTTTCCGCAGGAATATGAAAATGACGCCGACGACCAGCGCGATCGTCAGCAGCAGAGTGAACTGGACATCGGCCACGCTGGCGCGGATCGTCTGGGTGCGATCGGATACGATGTCGACTTTGATCGAGGGGGGTAGTGAGGCCTGAAGTTGCGGCAGCGCCTTCTTGATCAGGTCCACGGTCTCGATCACGTTGGCGCCGGGCTGGCGCTGGATCGAGAGGAGGACGGCGCGGCCCGAGCCCAGCCAGCCGGCGAGCGTTTTATCCTCGGGCGCAACCACCGCGCGGCCGACGTCGCGGACGCGGACCGGGGCGCCGTTCACGTAGGCCAGGATGTAGTCGTCGAACCCGCTCGCTGTCGTAAGCTGGTCGTTGGCCAGCAGCGAGAAGGCATGCTGGCCGCCGTAGAGCGTGCCCTTCGGTTGATTGACCGTGCTGTTGGTCAGGGCCGTCCGCACGGTTTCCAGATCGAGCCCTTCGGCGGCAAGCTGCGCCGGGTTGACCTGGACCCGGATCGCTGGGTTCTGCTCGCCGCCGATCCCGACGATCCCGACGCCAGGCATCTGCGAGAGCTTTTGCGCGAGGATGCTGTTGGCGTAGTCGCTGACCTTGGAGAGCGGAAGCGCATCCGAGGTAAGGGCGATGAGCAGGATCGGCGTGTCGGCCGGGTTGGTCTTCCGGTAGATCGGCGGATTGAGGAGATTCAGCGGTAGCTGGCCGGCCGTTGCGTTGATCGCTGCCTGCACATCCTGCGCGGCCGAGTCAACGGTGCGGTCGCGGCCGAACTGGAGCGTAATCTGCGTATAGCCCAATGCGCTGCTCGATGTCATTTGCGCCAGACCTGGGATCTGGCCGAATTGCCGCTCGAGCTGCGTCGCTACGGATGAGGCCATGGTCTGAGGATCGGCGCCCGGCAACTGCGCCGTCACTTGGATCGTCGGGGAATCGACATTCGGCAGAGCCGCCACCGGCAAGAGCTCGTAGCCGATGACGCCCAACAGGACGATCGCCACCATCATGAGCGCGGTCGCTATGGGCCTCTGTATGAAAGGAGCGGAAAGATTCATGGCAGCATGCCGGAACTCGCCGTGGAGGGGTTCGGGACGGCATTGGGGTCGTTCGGGTTGGCGAGCGTCACCAGTGTGCCAGGCGATAGTCGGTACTGGCCGCGAACCACTACGGTCTCGCCGGCGCTCAACCCCTCGTCGATGAGCGCCTCGCCATTGAGCGACTGGCGCACCGAGACCGGACGTATCGTCACCTTGTGATCCTGGCCGACCACGAAGACAACCCGCCCCTGCGGCCCTTGCTGGATGGCGTCCAGCGGAATCGTCAGGCCGTCGTGCTGGGTCGACGTCACGAGGCGCACATTGACGAACGTCCCAGGCCACAGGTGGCGCTGCTGGTTGGGAAATTGCGCTTTGAGCTGAACCGTGCCCGAACCCGGATCGGCTTGGTTATTCACCACAAGAAGGGCGCCGGTGTCGAGTTGCGTCTTGCCGTCCTGGCTGAAGGCGATGGCTTCCACCGGTCCCTTCGCCATGGCGTCCTGAACCTCCGGTATGCTTGTGGTGGCGAGAGTGAAAATCACGCTGATTGGCTGAACCTGGGTGACCACGACCAGGGCGTTTGTAGCGGCCGCAGTCGATTGCGTGGTCGCCGTGGTCGCCGCGGTTGCCGCCGATGTCGGCGGAGTGATGATATTGCCGACATCGAGCAGGCGGATTCCGGTGACGCCGTCGAACGGGGCGACGAGCGAGGTATAACTGAGCTGAGCCTTGGCATTTGCGATGGCGGCCTGGTCATTTTTGACCTGCGCATTGAACTCATCGACGAGGGCCTGCTGATCGTCGCGCATTTGGCGCGCGGCGGAATCCTGCTTGACGAGCTCGATATAGCGCTGGAGGTTGCGCTCGTCATCTTGGAGAATGGCCTGGTCGTGGACCAGAGTAGCCTGCGCCTCATCGAGTAGGGCCTGATAGGTGCGCGGATCGATCTGGGCAAGCACGTCGCCTTTCTTGACCGATTGACCTTCCCGGAAGTCGACGCTGATCAGTAATCCCGTGATCTGGCTGCGAACTGTCGCCGTGTTCAGAGCTGTGACCGTGCCGAGGCCTGTCAGTACGATTGGCACGTCGTGCTGCTGGACCGTCGTTGCGATGACAGGAATCGGCTGAGGCGGGGCGGGCGCCGGCCCCTGATCGCCATCCCGCCTCAAATAAAGGACGAATCCCCCGGCCAGTAGCGCAATGGCGGCGCTGGCAAGCACCGATTTGGTCCAACCATGCCGCATCATTGAGCCCCATGCGCTGGAGTTGGCGCCCGAGTCAAACAGGCCAGACTCAACGACACTTTCGTTCCTCCCAAGGTGGCTCGACGCTCTGCTTGCCATGAGCTTGCCGCCGCTCGACGGCCGACCGAAGAGCTGGCTCTGCGACGATCTATCTTGTGTGCTCTCGTTGACGTGCTCCTCCGCGCTGGGTCCGCCGCCCGGCGTGCGACCCCGGGAGCAGTATTCCGTTCAGCGACATTGGCACGGCGGCTCGGGCTCAGGTTGTTTAGGGGCAAACGCCCTGGCCGTATCGCGCTGCGTTCGGCTACTTCGTGATAACGCACGTTGGCGAGCCAACTCTTTCTCTCCAATTTCCTTGTACTCCGCGCTCGTCAGCGAGGCCATGAATGAAACGAGGTCATCGATTTCATTTTCCGTCAGCGCAAGGGGTTCGATGTCTTCGTCCAACCAAGGGTTCTTCAGCCCGTCGCCTTTGTTATAGTGATCCATCACGTCCCAAAGAGTCTCCTGCGAACCATCGTGGAAATATGGGGAGGTGATCAGCACATTGCGCAGGCCCGGCGTCTTGAACGAAGCCGTGTCGGCGTCTTTTCTGGTCACAAGAAAACGGCCGAGCACTGATAATTCCGACTGGATGGCGGCCTGATCAACTCCGGGAAGATCGTTCTTTGCAATGAGCCGCTGCGCTTGCTGCGCAAGCGGCGTTACGTTGTGTCTGAGAATTCCAATGCCGATGTTGTGAAAGGCGAAATCAGTGAAATAGGTTACGTCCCGATTCACTGAAGCGTGGCAACGGCTGCAGTGAGCCCTGCCGTTAAAAAGTTCCCACCCGTGCTTGGCGGACGCATCAATGGCGTTCGGATCGCCAGCTATGAAATGATCGAAGGGCGAATCAAACGAAATGAGGGTGCGCTCGTAGGCGGCAATGGCGCGCACGAGATTAAGGGAGTTCGCAGGTTGGCCGAATGCGGTCTGAAACTCCTCCTGGTAGTCGGAGACAGGCGCGATCTTCGCCACGGCGTCGTTCAGACTGGGCTGGCCCATTTCACTTGGATTTATGATCGGAAATCCGGCTTGCTCCTCAAGCGTCGTTGCGCGGCCATCCCAAAACTGCGCCTCGTTATAGAGAGCGTTCAACACGCTAGGAGCATTGCGCTGGCCCACTCGGCCATACACGCCCACGGATGTTGGCCGTCCGTCCGTAAAAGCACGGTCTGGATTATGGCAGGAGGCGCAGGCGACCGTTCCGTCCACGGACAAACGTGGATCGAAGAATAGTTTTTCGCCGAGAGCGATTTTCTGAGCGGATTGAGGATTGTCCGCAGGCGGCTCCGCTAAGGTTTGAAGGGCCGGTGCGCCAAGTTGATTGAGGGCCCGCGGCTGGGCCAACGGACCGGGTAAGGGTACCGGTGAGAGCTTTGCAGTTGTCCCTGCGGGCGCACTCGGAGCCGCCGCCTGATCTTGGCTTTCCTCGGAGTGCGCCATTGTCGCAGCAGCGCAGTTCAACACGCCCGCCATGGCAATCGCCATTAGAATCTTGATATTCGAGCGTATCCATTTCGAATATGACATTGCCCTTCCTCGCTTTGGCCAGTCCTCTCGTTCGCTGCGGCGATAAGCGAAGCATGTGCGTCGCGGCCCGAATTTGGACGTCGAGGCCGAAGTCGATCAATCTGCGCCTGCGGCGCTCATGGCGGCGCTGCGCCTTGGCCGGCCATCGGCCTTACAATCACCGGGATCGACTTTGCGGACGGCGTCTTGCTTTTCCTGTCGTGATAGCTCAGCGGCAGCAGGCCGTTCGTCTCCGGATAATAGGCGGCGATCGAACCGCGCGGGATATTGTAAGGCCGCGCCTTGAAACCGCTCGCGGTTCGGCGCACGTCCCCGCCCTCTGTCACCGATTCCAGTTCGACGAGCGAGTCCGGCCGTCTTCGTTCATGAAGACCACCATTCTGCCGCCAAAGACGCCGCGGTAACGATCATCGAGGCCGTAAATCGTCGTATTGTACTGATTGTGGCTCCGGATCGTCGCGAGTTGCAGCGCTGCGGGATCTCCAATCTCGGGGTCTTCCGCGACGCCGGCGCAAATGAGGAAGTTCGCACGCCCGGTCGCCGTGTTCCATTCCCGGCTGCGCGGCCCGTTATAGAGGTGGAAGCCGCCCGGGACGCGGATGCGGGCGTTGAAGTCGGCGAAAAGCTTGGGAAATACCGCCTCGATCTTCTCTCGGATCAGGTCGTAGTTGCCCTCGAAGGCGTCCCAATCAATCCCGCTGCCTCGCAAGGTCGCGCGCGCCATGCCGCACACGATCGACACTTCGGATTTGAGATTGGGGCTCGGCGGCGTCACGAGGCCGCCCGACGCATGCACCATCGACATGCTGTCCTCCACCGTCACGCTTTGACGGCCGGTCGCCTGCATGTCGATGTCGCTTCTCGCCAGGCAGGGCAGGATCAGCGCTACCTGGCCATGCACGATATGGCCGCGGTTCAGCTTCGTATTGATGCCGACGGTCAGCTTCAGTCGCCGCATCGCGTCTTTCACGATCTTCGCGTCGGGGACCGCCGCGACGAAGTTGCCGCCGAGACCGATAAACACGTCGGTGCGGCCGTCGAGGATCGCCTGAGCCGTATCCACCACCGCCCTCCCGTGGCGCTGAGGCGGGCGGAAGCCGAAGACTTTCTCGATCTGGCTCAGCAGTTCCGGGCGGGGCTTTTCGTCGATGCCAACCGTCCGGTCGCCCTGCACGTTGGAATGGCCGCGGACGGGACAGATACCGGCGCCGGGCCGGCCAATATTGCCGCGCAGCATGAGCAGATTGGCGATCTGCTGGACGTT
>Ga0209656_10003251_pt1 | contig 10531 bp, 12 predicted proteins | sample BogFormECP12_OM2_FD_188239 | JGI IMG/M metagenome (GOLD analysis project Ga0209656, IMG submission 188239) | Bog forest soil microbial communities from Calvert Island, British Columbia, Canada - ECP12_OM2 (SPAdes) (version 2) | ecosystem: Environmental > Aquatic > Freshwater > Wetlands > Bog ... | reverse complement strand
CTTTGCAGCAGAGTATCGTGGAGCTCCCGGGCAATCCGTGTGCGCTCGCTGACGCGCGCGTCCAAGGTCATCTCGAACTGATGACGCAATTGCCGCACGCGCCACTGGTAGGCCGCCCAAAGCAGCGCCAGAAAGAAGACCGCGCACAGGGCGCGAAACCAGTCTGTCTGGTAGTACGCGGGTTTGACGGAGAAATCCAGCGTTGCAGGGGTGTCGTCCCACACTCCGTCACTGTTCGCAGCGATCACACGGAAGGTGTACCTGCCGGGAGACAAGTCCGTGTAGAAAGCCTGCCGGCGCGTACCGGCCTCGTGCCAATCGCGGTCATAGCCGTCGAGCCGGTAGCGAAATGTCACTTGCTGCGGAATCAGAAAGGTAGGGGAGGTGTAGTCAATTTGTAGATCGCGGGGTCGCGGCGGAATTTTCAGGTTTGGGGTTGCCGCGAATTGCTTTCGGTCCACCACGACCGACTCGATCTGGGTCGGTGCCGCCGGAGCCGCCTTCGGGAGCCGGGACGGGTCAATCACCTGAACCACAAGTCCGTTGGCAAACCAGACGCGACCGTCGGGAGTGGTTGCGGCCAGGCTGAACGACCCTAGATTCGGTTGCGCGCCGTCGAACCGGTCATAGACCCGGGTCGGCAAGACCGCATCCGGGTTGGCCCACCATCGCTGCAGTTCGGAATCGGCTAGCTGCACTACGCCGCAGCGTGTGTAGAGCCACCATCCTTTCGCCTTGTCCTCGATAAAGGTGATGACTTCGTTGCAGGGCAGACCGTTGTTCGTTGTCATCCGCTGCACTTTACCCTGTCGCCATCCGACTAATCCATTCTCCGAGCTCGTTAGCACGGACCCATCGCCCTGTGGGATTATCCGGTAGGTAACGGGATAGCCTCCCGGGTTGAGCGGAAATTTCGTTTCCACAACTCCGTTGCGGAACAGCACGATCTGTCCATCTCGAGTCCCAATCCAGATTCCTCCATGTGGGTCTGCCGCGAGAGTGGCGGGCGGAAACTCCGCTGCGGGTATGACCTCACGTATTTGGAAATTGCGGATACGCACGAGCTTTCGCGGCTTCCCTTTACAAGCCGCCCAGATGTTCCCATCTATGTCTTCGGTAAGTGACACCACCATGCCGAGTGGCTGGTGATCGGGTTCGGGAATGCGCCGGAATCGCCCATCTTTGAATAGATATAGTGCGTCTTCCACTCCCACCCACAGGTTCCCGGCTCGGTCTTCGAGCATCGAGGTTACTTGCTCACCGGGAAGGCCCTTACCCGATCGAATAGACGAGACGCTTCCGTTGACAATGTGATCGAGCGATCCGGCATTTGCTACCCATATACTGCCGTCTCTGCTTGCCAGAATGCCTGCGGCCAGGTCCTTAGGCAACCCTTCTGTCGGCGAGAACGTGGCGACCACTGAATCGCGGAAGCTGTCTATTCCGCTTGTCGTTCCCGCCCAGACGATGCCTTCGCGGTCTTCAAAAAGCGCCCATACGGAATCGCCGGACAAGCCATTGGTATGGTCGTAATGGTCTACCACATCTCCGTGGATTCTAAAGAGTCCCTTCCCTACGGTGCCGACCCAAAGAATGCCATCACGGTCGAACATCAGAATGCCGATGTCGAACTTTCTTCCGTCAAAAGTAGGGGTAACGAACGGTTCCACCACGCCGTCCTTCAACTCCTTCAGTCCTCCACCCGCACCCTCCCCCACCCATACCGTTCCATCAGGGCCACGCGCCAAGCTCTGAATCCCCTGACTCCGGTGCATCTCCGAAACGCCGGCATGCCAGTGAACAAGGGCGTTGTCTCCCCCGAGCCAAAACCCGCCGTTGCCATCCGACAATAAAGCCCTAAACGAGGAGATCGGTATTCCATCCGCCTTACCCAAGCACTTCAGGGTATTGCTGACACTACAAAGCGGCGCGTCGGGATTGCGTCGCAAAACCCACAGAGATCCGTCTCGATCTTCGTCGAAGCCTTGAAACATTTCCCCGTCTAACTCGAAGCGAGAAGTGACAAGCCCATTTTTCACCCTGTAGAGATCTCCCGGTCCCAGTACCCAGAGCCCATCGTGGTCGGCATAGATATTGACCGCTACTTTGCTCGAAATGCCGGCCGGCAAAGCCCACGGCAACACCTGGACGCCATCAAACCTGTAGATACCGCCGGGAAGAGACAACAGCCATAGAAACCCGTCAGAGGTCTGCGTAATGTGGTACATGCCCGACGGCAGAGAGCCGTTTTGTATCCGCCAGGACGTATGCATGTACTGGGTGAGGTGTTTGTTCGGATCGAGGGCGTGGGCCGCGCCTGCCAGAAACAATATACAAGCGAGATAATGGCCTACTAGCACAAGGGTTGTGCGCGGCCATCTAAAGCGAAGCAGAAGAGATCGGCGTGAAGTCATTTTCCACTTTCGTAGCCGCACAGCGTCAGACCGTATGGTCCCGTTCAGTTCTTGCGCTGCTTATCTGCCAGCTAATGTAGCATTCTCGCTGCCGCTTGTCAGCGGACCAAAGTCTGTCGGTAGTGTCTCAGTTTGGAAACTGAGACACTACCGAAAATAGCCACCCAAGCGATTTTCGGTAGCGCTAGCGACTTCACAGCGACCTGGCGGTCAAGGTTTCTCGCGTGGAGCAAGGTGGTTCGCGATCCTTACCTCAGAGGCTACTGCGCCTCGATAACGGTTGGCGGCAACAGTCGAGGGTTTCGCTTTGCGGTTCGCGGCTTGGGTTGCACGCACCGCTTCCTCCATCTGTTGGAGAGAGATGAGCATGGAGTTCCTGGAGACGCGGCGCACGATGGGATTGACTACCCAGCGCAGCGCAACCGGGATGTCGCGGCTCAGGGCAATCGCTTCCAACTCAACATAGACGCCGCCATCTCTCTCTTCGAACCTGGCCAGGCTGTAGAGGCGCCAGATGTAGCCACTGCCTTGGTTCGGCGGAAGTTCCTGCTCGTTAGGCTTTCCGTAATGCCGGATTTCCTGCACGCGCGTGGTGTGCGTGCTGTTGTACCAACGCCGTTCGTCGGTCTGGAAGTAGGAGGTTTGGTATTCGAGGTCGAGCGCAGTCTCGGCTACGGTCTCCTTATTTACCACCCGCATCCAGTACTTGTCGCAGGCTCCGTCAGTGCCGAGCATCTTGGAATCAACCACCGTGGGCTTGTAAAACTCCTTGTAGTCGCCATAATCGCGAACCGCGGACAAAACGTCTTCCAGCGTGGTGTTGGGGATGAAGACTACCCCTATCCAATCGTGGATCAAGCCGGAGGGCACGGGCTTCGGGATTTGCCGGCCGACGGGAGAGACCAGTATCTCACCTCCGCGAACGCGGCGCAGGCGGTCAGGATCTTCGTCAACCCAGAGAAAGGAACCCTGGAGGCGGTCGCGCATCTGCGAATCTGCCGCCTGGATGTACCCATCCCAGGTCTTCAGGGTCTCTTCCTTCAACTCCGCCCCACGGGACGCGACCGGAGCGGCGAGGAAACCTGCGCAACTGAGCATAACCAGAAACCGGTGGAGTGTACGGGACATGCAATTAATCCTGAAGCCCTTCTCACTTGCTGATGCCGTGTTCACTGTTGGCCTCTCTTTCTTGATCGTCCAAGCAATCGGGTAAATGCGTCGCGCCGCAAAAGATCGTCGCAATCGCGCGTCCTGTCCACGTGTGAACGCCTATGAACAAAGGCGCGACCCACTTGGGTATCGCTCGATGAGCCATTCACAAGCGGCAACTGCAGGCGATCGCACACGTCTCCGGAATAGGCGGAATCAGCGACGAACTTCACCCCAACTTCCTTGAACCACACCAGGACCTCTTCGCCGGTCGCGTCGATGAAGCTGACCTCAGACAAATCGACGACTAAGCTGGAAGGAACTTTGGAGCGTGCAACCAACATTCGGGCATGTTCTGCAAAATCGCCGACGAACCGACCCTCCATCCGCATCGTCATACTGTCTGGAAGCTCATGGAATTCCATTCGCAACATCTCTGGTCTCCATTCGTGCCGGGCCTTGGTCCCGACATCACGAATAGTGCAGCTGGCGTGCCAGACGCGAATCTCAACAAGTTGTTGAAGAGAAAGGGCAGAAGGTATGAAGCTAGAATCCGATCTGCCTTAATGCGGGCAATTGCCACGTTGCTGGCAGAAGGCAGTTCGGCGAAGAGATAGGTTGCGAACCGATCCTGGATGGCCGCACTCCGGATCGAAACTCGGGGTGACTAAATCAGCACACGGCAGGACAGAAACGGGGAGGTTGCGGAACATCCGTAGCCCGGGCGCCACGCAACTAGGCGGTGTTGGGTCGAGGACTCGGCTGAAATGCAGCGGTTGGACGACTATATAGCCGGCTTTCCATTCTCATTGCGTCCAGCGAGTAATTGAAAGTCGCTCCGCAGTCGCAACAGACACGATAGGTTTTTCGCCCGATTGTGAAAACCCGGCTCAGTTTCGGGTGGTGACATCCGAAGAGAAAATCGAGAAGCGTCAGCATGTCGTTCGACTCCTTTGCTCTGTGCACAGTGGGTATACGCACACGAGTTGCCAAACGTGGGCTAGGGGGAGGTTGTTGTGGGGGATGGATTTACCACAACGGGGACCGCTAGAGGGCACGCGGGGGTGCCCGTGGAAAGGCATAGTGCCCAGATAAGGTCTCAACGGCGTTCGGGTCTAGTAATCGTGCTTGGTGACGTTGAGCTTGCGCATCTTGTTCTGCAGCGTTGTGCGCTTCAAGCCGAGGCGCTCCGCCGCTCCGTCTTTGCCCGCGATCCTCCCAGAAGCGGCCTTCAGAGCATCAATAATGGTTTGGCGCTCGGCATCGTGGAATGTGGAGGCGGAAGCGGAAGGGCTGCCTCGCCCTGCCGACCTCTGCAGCTCAGAGGTGGGAACATTCAGTTCGTCGCCTTGCGTAAGAATGACAGCACGTTCGATGAAGTTTTCCAGTTCCCGAATATTCCCCGGCCATGGGGCCGCAGTCAGAGCGTCCATGGCAGCTTTGGGAATCGATCTAATGCGCTTCCGCATGCGCGTGGCGAGGTGCGAAACGAAGTAGTGGACCAGAAGCGGTATATCCTCACGACGTTCCCGCAGCGGCGGAACCTCGACGGGAAAGACATTTAGCCTGTAGAACAGGTCTTCCCGGAATTGACCCTTGGCGATCATGTCCCCTAGGTCGCGATGTGTGGCTGCGATCAACCGAACGTTGACGTGAATCGTTTTTGTGCTGCCGAGTCGCTCAAACTCTTGTTCCTGCAGCGCGCGCAATAACTTCGGCTGAAGTTCGAGGCTGATATCCCCGATCTCGTCGAGAAAAAGCGTCCCCTGATCGGCGAGTTCGAATCGCCCTTTCTTCTGCATGAGTGCGCCGGTGAAAGCGCCTTTTTCATGCCCAAACAACTCGCTTTCAACCAATCCTGATGGAATGGCCGCGCAGTTGAGCCTCACAAAGGTGCGGTCTTTTCTTGGGCTGAGGCTGTGAATGGCGCGGGCCACCAATTCCTTCCCCGTCCCAGTTTCCCCACGGAGGAGCGCTGTGGAGTCGGTTGGAGCGACGATAGCAATCTGATCCAGCACCTTGCGCAATGCAGGACTTTTCCCGACGATATTTTCGAAGTTGTATTCCGAGCGGATTTCCGATTCCAGGTACAGGCGCTCTTCCTCAAGACGATCTTTCGAGGCAGTTAACCTCCCGTACGCAAGCGCGTTGTCAACAGCTAACGAGATTTGCGTGCTGATCTGCGACAGCAAGTCAAGGTCCCGCCGCACGAAACTGTTCGGCCGCCGGGTTCCTAACGCAATAACACCAAGAGGTCCGGTTGAGGTAGCTAGAGGCACCACCATCATCGAGGAGATGGACTCGGCTTTCAGAGGCGTTAGCACCGGAACCGGTAGGTTGGTCTCCATATCCGTGAGGGACCAGATCTCGGAATGTCGAGCTCTCATGCTCTCCATTCCTCTCTCGGTGATCTGAGCGACCTGGACATCGTCCAGTACGTCCACGCTTTCGGGGAAGTCCAGTAGCAAGCATTCGAGGTTCTTGGCCTGGCTATCCATGAGCCAGAAGCCCGCGAAATCACTGGAGAAGTAACGGCGGAGCGAAGCTGCTGCGGAACGGAACAGGTCCTTTATTTCTAACTCGGAGACCACGCAGTTGTTGATCTCCAGCAGCAGCTTGAGCCGGTCACGTTCGGCGGCGAGCTCGTGCTGATATAGTGCTGCCGCATCATTGGCGAGTGCGCTCTCCAGTCCAACGGCGACGTGAGCAGCCAGCGAGCTTAGGAGTTCCACGTCTTCCGTGCTGAAATCTTTTTTCTTGCTGTTGATGAAGATGAGGACGCCTAACTTCTTGCCTCCCACCGAAACCGGGAAATAGTAGGCGCTGTACTGGGTTCCCCTGAACCGTTCCGGTGCTCCCGCTATAGCACGCGGGTTAGCGGCCATATCTGGCACGAAGGCCGGCTCTTGCTGGTCGATGACTTGCCCGATCGTGGTCCCTTCAATGCTGGCCTGCGCCCCAACCTCCAAATGCGGGACTCCGGGGTTTTTGTCCAATGCGATCACCCGCACGGTTCGTGCGCTACTATCGAGGAGCGCCAGGCTTATCGCGTCGAACTCAACCACCGACGATAGGAGACGCCGGAGGCTTTTCAACACAGTCGCGACATTGGGCTGTGCCGCGATGGTGCTGGACACTTCAAGCAAGGTTTGGTATCTTCCCTCGGCTACGCCCTTCTTGTCCAGATCAGTTGCCGGCATGCCTATACGGTAGCACCAGTTCGGCGCAAAGATAACGGCATTCCACAATTTCACAGGGTTGTGAGCACTCCGAGAAACTGGCGCAGCCTACCTACCTACCCTACATTTGGCATTGCCCGAATATGGTTAGGCGACGTGCTCACTTTCCAGCTCAACTAACCTGGGAGGGCGGGGGCATGGGGCCACGAACGAACCCGGCCCCATGCCTGATCAGCGGTAGAAGGAGACGTTAGAAGACGTTAAAGTGCGTACAAATTCTCGGCGACGAACTTCGCGCCAGCTCGCTTTAGCTACGACAGAAAGGCGGCTCAGGTTGCAGTGGTGACAGCCAAAGCGGTAGTCAATTGTTGCGATGCATCTCATTGCGCCTCCCAAACGCCGAGGATTCCTGCGCTTCACGGAACCTCGGCACGACTGAAACTCACAAGGGTCGTGAACTCCTAGCGCACGCAAGTCGCCATGATCACCGACGACACGTCAGTCACGAGATAGGTCCCGTCGCTGGAAGGCTTCTTCAAGACAGTGATCCTGATTGTCTCGCCAACATAACTTACGAGGTAGACGCTGTCACTTCTGAGTTCCCAGGAATTGGGGAACTCACCGTAAAGCGTGTACTCGTTTGCGGTAGCGCCCTCGTCCAGACAACCGGACAGAATGCGCACATTTGAGCTAGCCTGTTCAGCGGTGACTTCGGCATCGTATTCGTTCTGGAGCAAGGCGTAGCTGGTCGCGCTCTGCTGTGGTGTTACTGTGTTCTGCGCCTTCGCGATACCTGTAGCACAAAACAGGACTCCGGCCGCGAGTAGGAACGATAGGAATGTGTTTTTCATGATCCTCTCCTGATTCACTGGGCGGTCCAACAGTCCTTAAATGGCGGCGTCTTGCCCCAAGCAGGACCGACGGTCGCCGCTCGAATGACATCGATCACGCAAGTGTTATTGCAGGTGGTGTGCCAACGAGGGCCTCCAGTAACTCGTTGCAACGACGCAGGGACTGCTGGAAATATCAGCAGCCGTCATGCCCTGTTGCGGGCAGTGCCCGAATGTGGGCGATTAGCTCTGCTTCTGAGACAAGAAAAGGGCCCGAGAATCAGGTCGCTTCCAAGTTGCAGACTACTGGCACTGAAGACGCGCGCCACAATCATCCCGCGTGGCGAACTTGGTCTCGGAGACGCGCCCCGAGGCGGTCACCAGGCAATGGAAGAGCTGACGATCGTGGCAGAGCAAGATAGGGTGAAACCCGCCGCCTTGGCGCCGCTGTTCAGCATCTGTTGGCTCGTGTGCAATTACCGGTAGATGATGGCTACTTCAGCTCTGTCATTGCCAGAGGGCACAGGCCGCGCAGACTCCCCAGTTAACACCCGCCTGCCAAATGGTCCCCAACCTCCATAAAGATAATACGTGCCGTTCTGAATTCTAAAAACAAGTTTGGAGTCGCCCCCTTTCGCTGGGTCGTCATCAAGGGGAAGAACATACGCGCCCTGAACAATCTTGCCATCGGTACTCCGGAACAACAGGTATGACGTTGACTTAAGAGGTTCGATTTGGTAATCCCCGGCAGGAAGCCGGTAGCCTTCAATCCAGAACTCAAATGGAACCGTTGCTTGAGCGATCCTCTGTTTTTGTGCAACTCCCTGGCCTGGGAGAATCAGAAAAGCCAACAAACTCAGGAGGATGGCCATCAATTTCATCTGACTTATCATAATTTCCTCGCTCCGCCATTCTTGGCAACTCACTTCATCTGCTGAACGCTTTAGCGGACGGTTCAAACGCCACATATCCACCAGTTCGGACCCTGGTGCGGTGCACAATCGTACGCTGCGTATACCCGACGCGAGTGACTCTAAATTACATAATGTGCGTGCTTTTCCCGCATCGCCTCGTCTTTCGTCTTGTGCACGGTTCCGTCTGCATGCTCGGGGTGCGCATAGATCGTGAACAGCTTCAGGTCTTGATTTCCTGTGTTCTTCACGTTGTGAACTGTGCCGGCCGTCACGAAGACGACATTGTGCACATCGGCGGGCCGCTCTTGGCCCTCTAGCACCGCCTTTCCCTCTCCATTCACGACCACAAGAAGTTGATCAGTATTCGGATGGGCTTCCTCACCAACATCTTCACCGGGAGGAATGCTCATAACATCGAATTGGCAGTGTGGCCCCGTGAAAACTGCGCGCCGAAAAAAGCAGTTTTGCTTGGCGATTTCCGCTATCTCGTCAAGGCACAAGGCCTTGCGGCAGCTTTGATTGTTGTTGTTCATGACGTTTTCTCCTTCCCAACGAGTTGTGAAAAGTTATCGCCAAGCCAACGTTACGACCAAACTTCTTGAGTCGAGACAATAACGGCCCGCCGGCCATTTTCGGGACGGGCCGAGTCACGACGGGACATTTAGCAGTCCCTAGTGCTTGATCTCCTCCATTGCCTCAGATTCAGCCAGGAGCCAATCGTCAAGTTCATGGCCGTCTTGCTTCCCGCGCGCCTCGTACAAATCATAAGCACGCAGACGAATTCGCTCCGTAAGGTCCTCGGTTGCTTGAGCCACTACAGCATGGGTTGAGCTGGCGCTTTGAACCCGCTTCATTTTTTGTTCCTCCTTGCGTACAGCGGCTAAGGCGCAGCGAGCAGCGGCTTCAGCTTCTGCTCGTCGGCCTTCTTTCATCTGTATCCAACTGCACTCATGTGACCAGAGCGCGAACTCTGTTTGTTGCTCATTCTGCACTGACTTAGCGATTACCCGAGAAGTACGGTCTGCGCGGACGCCCACATTTGGTCAAGTGCCCACAGAAGGGCACGTTACGGGGATTGTCAGACTCGAGCAGGCACAGATAAAGCAGAAGTTACAAGCGGAATGGACTGGCAAGAGACATGCACCTGTTCTGAGTGAGTTGTTGAGGTGCTGAATGAAACGAGAACGTCAGAAAACGAAATTCTGGACCATGCTCACGTTAGTGAACCTGCTCCTCCTGATCTATCCAGTAAGCATGTATGTCAACGCCGACACCAATGAGGCGCAGGTTTTTGCGGGAATTGTGATGGTGGGCATGACATTCATGTTGGCCATCACCGACGTCGTCAGTGCGGTAGTTGCGTACGCTTAGATGTCGGCAGCGTACAGATCGTGGGACGGGCCCGAGTTCGCAATCGGAGGAATGGTTCGGCGACAGAATCGCGGAGAACTTTTCCCCGATCCCCCGAATGGCCCCTCCGCCTTTAGGCAGGCTGATGTGCGGAGCACCCAACAGACGGTTCCGGTGTGGAACCGTTCTGGCCTTGCGGGAGGATCAATTTTCTGGCATGGCCCCATCCCGACCAGGATTATAGGCGCATCGGTCAAGCACCAGTGTGTGGCTTACATAGGACGCCACAAGTTCTTCACCAACATAAATCCATTCTGACTTCCAGCGCGTACTTCGATTCGTAGACGAAGCCCGTCGTTCCCGCGATGACCGGTAGCCATGTCGGAACGGGGTGGCCAGCGATGGGCTGCGTCCACCAATTCACTCCCTGAGGTAATCCATGAAGCCACTGAAAATACTGGCGGCCTTCGCCATGGCCCTGCTCATGCTGGTCCCGGCCAGCCTGTTTGCGTCCAGCCATCGCGAGGCTCCCATCACCGCGCTGGACCACTCTGCGGACGTGACCGACTGGTATGCGTTCGTCAGCTACGACAATTCCGACAAGGTCACAATGATACTCAATGTTGACCCCTTCCTCGAACCCTCCAACGGTCCCAACTACTTTCCCTTCGATCCCAACGTGCTTTACCAAATGA
>Ga0209656_10003250_pt1 | contig 10533 bp, 11 predicted proteins | sample BogFormECP12_OM2_FD_188239 | JGI IMG/M metagenome (GOLD analysis project Ga0209656, IMG submission 188239) | Bog forest soil microbial communities from Calvert Island, British Columbia, Canada - ECP12_OM2 (SPAdes) (version 2) | ecosystem: Environmental > Aquatic > Freshwater > Wetlands > Bog ... | reverse complement strand
AACCTCAGATCTTCTACATGCTCAACTGGCCTACTTTTACTCCGCCCCAGTGGTCTGGCTTTACTCCGCCCTTGACATTGCGCGAAGATGTCCAAAACAGTCCGCATAGCCAACATCACGTTACTCTATAAGCCGGAATTTCCGTTTTATCTCCCAACGGCCCCACACTATATACCCCACGAGGGAATCGAGTGCACTATTTTTCCTTTCGCTGTGCCGTTCCGATGCTGACTTCTCAGCCAGCTATTCGCCGACCGTCAGGCGAGAAGCTGCAAGCCGCTGGGACAGGTTAGACTGGCAGTAGAGAACAGGAATGTCTTCCTCATCCATCAGAAAACATACGGGCACCGGCACGGCGAGTGACCAGCCCACGGTCCCCGAGCCTTCGTTCTCGGAGCGAGCCCGCACCTTGGTGTACTTGGGCCGCATCGGCAACCTTTCGACCCTTTCTCGCAAACAGCCGGGCTTTCCCTTCGGTTCGGTAATGCCCTACGGGTTGGACGAGCAGGGGCGTCCTATCTTCCTCATCAGCACCATGGCCATGCATACGCAGAACTTGCAAGCGGATTCGCGCGCCAGCCTGCTGGTGACGCAGCCTGACGCCAGCGGCGATCCGCTAGGCGCTTCGAGAGTCACGGTGATGGGACATGTTCTGGCAATCCCGGTTCCGGAAGTGGCAGAGGCGCGTAGGCTCTATCTGGAGCGTTACGCTAACGGCAAATACTGGGTAGACTTTGAAGATTTTTCCTTTTACCGCATGGACGTGGTGGACGTTTACTACGTTGGCGGCTTCGGGGTGATGGGCTGGGTCCCTGCCTCGGAGTATGACTTGGCGCACCCGGACCCGCTGGCTGATGCGGCAGGTGAGATCCTGCAACACATGAATGCCGACCACAAGGATGCGCTAATCCTGCTTGCTCGGGTGTTTGGTGGCATTGAATCGCAGGAGGCGGCCATGACTTCGGTGGACCGTCTCGGCTTTCAGGTGCGCTTGAATACCCAAGATGGCATACGTAGCACCCGCATCGCATTCTTGCGAGAGGTGAGCAATCCGGCGGAAACCAGAGATATTCTGGTGGAGATGGTGCAGCAGGCGCGTCAACGTTGAGCGCGTTTGTATCTTGCCCCGTTTGTTTGTCCCTCCGTCGGTTTGGACTGGTGCTGACGGCTGAACCCAACCTTAGTGGCGAACACGAAGCTCATGATGCAGGCATCCGATCGGGGACATTGGTTGAAGCTCGCTTCTCGACTGTCGGTGTTCGCACTCCTGCTTGGCAGTTTTACATTGGTTGTTTGTCGCAATAGGGATCAGCGCGCCAGTGGGCTATTTCTCGTCGAGCGGAATGCGCCCGGTGAAGTTCCGCGTTATGAGGTGCTTGAGCTGTCGTTTCAGCACAACGGTAATTACGGCAATAACTTCTTCGATGTTGACCTCGAAACAATTCTGAGGTCGCCTTCTGGTGTTGAGCACCGGGTCAAAGGGTTCTTTTACGGCAGGGACTTGTGGAAGCTTCGATTTCGCCCGGATCAAGAAGGAACCTGGACCTATTCCTACACGTTCACGGGCACGGGAGGATTTCGGAAACAAGGGAGTGGGATTTTCCTTTGTTTGCCGAGTAACGAAGATGGTCCGGTCCGCCGTAGCTCGGACAATCACTTCCGCTGGGTCTTTGCCGATGGTAAGCCGTATTTCCCGACCGGATTGCAAGACTGCATTTATATGAACGGAAGCCGACTCAAGGATCTCGTAATTGACGGAGAAGGCCGAGACCAACCTGGTCGGAGGGTATCGATAGACGAATACTTCGCTATTTACGGACAAGCTGGTTTCAATCTCTTCCGCTTTTCCCAAAAGAACTGTTCTTACTCGCTCATGGATGATCTGGACCACTACCGAATAGCCGAAAGTATCGCGACCGATGAACTTGTTTCATCAGCTCGTAAGAATGGTTTCCGAGTTTTGTTCGGGTTCTTCGGGTTTCACGGGAAACAACAGAGCGATATTCGCGCCCTCAACGTCCCGGAGCGTGCCATAAACAATGCCCTGGGCAGGGATAAGGAAGCGATCGAGGCTCCTGAAAATCGGGAGCTAATAGAGAAAGAAGAACGCTTCGTGGCATATTGTGTCGCTCGATGGGGAGTCTATGCTGACTTCTGGGAATTGCTGAACGAACGCCACGCTTCGGATCAATGGACTTCCTTGATGGCCGATTACGTGCGCTCGGTGGATCCAGACCATAAGCCTATCAGCACAAGTTGGGAGAAGCCCAATCTGCCTGCCATCGATATTGACGCTCCCCACTGGTACGAGGGTGAAAATGAGCTAAGTTCCGATCTGCGGGTGCAACAACTAGCTAACAAATGGAAGCAGTCGCAAAAGCCAGTCATCGTTGCTGAACAGGGCAACGATGGAATGAACTGGGACTCGCGTTCTGGGGTGCGCATGCGCATCCGTGCTTGGACTGCTCTTTTCCAGGAGATCAGCCTGGTTTTTTGGAACACGAGTTGGTCAAAGGCGGGTATGTTCGGCGGCCATTACACACCCGGCAGGGACGCCAACATCTATCTCGGTCCTGAAGAGCGCGGGTATATTCGAATCCTTCACGATTTCTCATCCCGGCTCGATCCTGGTGTTCGCATGGCTCCTGTTTCGACCCTCACCTTACCCCGTCTGGTTCGCGCTTACGGGCTTGTTTCGAAGCACACAGTTGGCGTCTATTTGCAACATGCTGCCAATCACACCACGCCGGTCGAAAACGCAGAGATCAGCATCGACTTCTCCTCCCTTGGTAGCCAACAATTGATCGGCGAATGGATTGATCCCGCTACGGGTACAGTGCTGTCTCGGGTAAAGATCCCGAGGCGTCTTGCTAAGTTACAAGTGCCGCCATTCCAGATTGATCTTGGGTTACTGGTTAGACCAGATGGCCCTGTAAATTGAGCAGCTCACGCGCTCCATCCCCCGGGCTAGGTATCGGCATAACAGGCAGTCTCTTCGTTGGCTAAGAAACGACTCTACAACATCAGGCCACAAAGTCGTTTATCACTCCGTCCTCCAGACACCAGAGGTTATGGCCATCCGGAAGCCATTGGGTAATGGCGAATAATGAATAGCATCACCCGCGGTGGTGTTTTTCGCTCCAAACCAGTCCACCGCTTTTCCGCGTCCCTGTCGGCGTTCCAATCTACTGGACCAGGTCGTCCGATAGCGACTAGAAATTGAAACCGAACTGCGCCAAGGACGACTTGCAGCATGTGCTGAAGCCAGAACCGGGGCCGCCAGCCACTGTCGCGCCCGAGCGGCCAGCACAGGCGTAAGACGAGCAGTCAGGTAAAACAAAGTGGGCGGCCGCAATAGCCGCCCTAAGTTTTCGCGCGAAAATCGGGTTAAGATGCTGCACTATGCCGGAAGAGAGCGCGCGGGTCAAGAGCCTCGAGCGCCGGCTGCAGCAACTGCTACTGCTGCAGGATACGGTGAGGAAGGTCAATTCCGTCCTCGACCTTGAGCAACTGCTCGACGAGATTGTAGGTGGAGTGTCAGCGGCCTTTGGCTGCAACCGGACGTCAGTGTTTAACTATGCAAGGTGGGCGTTCCCGAAACTGGAGATCGATGCTCCGCGCCAGCACGCCGGGGTAGCGCATAGGGCTGCAATTTCAGCGTTGTCGCTGATAATCCTGAGTGCTCTGGTGAAGGCGGCTTTGAGGCTGTTTGGTATCGGATAGGGCCATCCGTATGCGAAGATTCGCGTGGTGAGCAAACCGCTTTTAGGTAAAGTGCTATCGCCATGGGTGAGCAGGCGCATTCAGCGGAGGAGACCATCGTGATGAACCTGGCAATGTTGACCGGTAGCCCGCTTCGCAAAGCCTCGATGCTGGCGCTGTTAGTTGCGCTGACGCTGGTCACAATCAAGCCGGCGCCGGCGCAGACCCTAACTGTCCTGCACAGCTTCGCCGGACCGGACGGGCAAGAGCCCTATGCCGGGCTGGCTAGACCGCGTCGGCAACCTCTACGGCACGACGCCATCGGGAGGAAACCAGAACGGCGATTGCTATGGGAGCTGCGGCGTCGTGTTTCGGCTCACTCGCAACGGGTCGAGCTGGGTATTTGCGCCGCTTTACTACTTCGAGGGTGGCACGGACGGATCTGACCCGATGGCGGTGGTGACCGTCGGTCCTGATGGCGCCGTTTACGGCACTACTGCAATGGGAGGCGACGGATGCACAACCGATTACGGCTGCGGCACGATTTTTAAGCTGACGCCGCCGGCCAGATTCTGCCAGAGGATACTGTGTCCCTGGACGGAAACCGTGCTTTATCGTTTCGCCGATAGCCCAGTGGGTGCGACCAATCCTTTTGGTGGCGTGATCTTCGATGCGCAGGGGAACTTTTACGGAACTACACTCGGCGGCGGCACAGGTGTTGCCGGCACCGTGTACAAGATGACTCCCTCTGGCGGCGGCTGGACGCTCAGCACGATTTACAACTTCCAGGGCGGTGTCGATGGGGCGGTCCCCATTACCGAGCTGAAGTTTGACCGCGCGGGCAATCTCTACGGCACGACGCTGTACGGAGGCACGACGGCTAATGGCAACGTCTTTCGCCTGGTTCGCTCAGGCAGCGGATGGTCGGAACAGAGTATTTATAGCTTTCTTGGCGGTGTTAACGGCTATGCCCCCCAGGGCGGGGTGGTGCTGGACAGCGCAGGAAATGTATACGGAGGCACGGTGGGCGGCGGTACGCAATTTGGCGGCGTTGCCTACGAGTTGACACCAAACAATGACGGGAGCTGGACCTACAGCATACTTGCCAATTTCAACGGAAGCATCAACGCAAGCCTTGCGATCGATGCGGCCGGCAATCTTTACGGCACGACGTATGCGGGTGGCTCGCACGATGATGGCGAGGTGTTCGAGCTGACTTACGCGAATGGAAGCTGGACAACCACCACGGTTCACAGTTTCGGCGGCCCTGAGGGCGCGCTTCCCATCGGCAGTGTGCTCATCGGTTCCGATGGCACGCTTTACGGCACGGCAACTCTCGGCGGAATGCGCGGCCAGGGCACGGCATGGGAGATTACGCCATAGGTCAATGAACTGCACCAGCGATGAGGATGAAGCGGGAGTGGTCCAATGGCATGCCCGAATCCGGGGATAACTCTAAACATTTGGGAACGTTGATACCGACTTAAAGGATGAGCCTCTTTGGCATGAGGACTCCGAGAAAGAGATACCGATCACATGCAAAACCCTAATCGTCGTTGAAATGGATTCTTGTTTTTCCTATACGTCGAGTCGTGGTCCTTCCAGTTGCTGAAGTCGGGGATGAAGTACTGGCGAATCTCCTCGGCCATATCCTGCCCGGTGCTGTCGATCCGCTCCCAATCGCGCAGCGCCTCAAACCCCACCAGCCGGACAGGAAACAGCACCCGCTTACCGTCCTTCACCTCGCGTTTGCGGGCCTTGGCAATCTCGGTTAATGTCTTGAAAGCAGCCCATCCGGTTTTGCATTCAAAGCGAAAACGCTCATCGACTTTTAAGTCCCGACTGGCATCGGGGCTTTTCTTTTGCCTTATTAAAACACAGATGAGGAGGACGGCCCGCGAGGGCGCGAATCGCAACTTGCGGGAGAGAACGTGGTGAGGTAATGGTCAAAAAGGTTCTGCTGCTCTACACGGTTAGTATGGTCGTGGCTCTCTACACCACCTTCGTACTAACTCTACTTTGGGGCTGGTTTGTTGTTCCCGCCTTCCATGTGGACGGTATCTCATTTTGGGTGATGTACGGAATCACCATGCTCATTGGATTGCTCCGCTCACCTGGCGACCCCTTGACGGCCAATCATCGGCATGAAATTGTCGCCACGATGCTCGACGCTTGTGTCCCGGTTGACAAACGACGAGAAGTCACAGAACAACTCGCCAAATTCGACGAACAACAGTGGTATGAGGCCGGAGGGATGGTGCTCGGGCAAATGATCGTCAACACCATTACGCTTGGCAAGTGGAGGCAGGAACACCCTGACGTGCGCCCGGATCTCCGCGGAGCGGATCTCAGCAGTGCAGATCTCAGTGAGGCGGATCTCTTCCGGGCGAACCTCCGCAGGGCAAATCTCCCAAGTCCTACCTGCGGAGCACTGCCGATACGGCACTACGGACATATCGACAGTTATCCGAGCCGTAGTGGGGGGCAAGGGGAGAATGTCGAACTATGAGGAAGTAATTCCGCTGACCATGGAGGGTAGCTCTAATGTTTCACGAGGCGAGGTTGTGAGACGCCCGGCTTTGAGGGTCAATCGCCTGTTTCACCGTTGCTTTCCCTTTAAGTGATAGTCAAGACAAGGGCGCTGCTGGTTCCACCGCTCGTACAGCCAACATCGCCTGAGTTCCCGCTCGGAGTATTGACCGTCACACTCGCTGTTCCAGGACCGGAGATCAAGGCGGTTGTGATCGTGACTTGCAACTGCTGACCACTCACGACCGTAGTGCTTAGCGTCGTCCCGTTGATGACTACGACAGAAGACGAAACAAACTGGCTACCATTCACGGTAAGAAGAAAGCCCTGCTGCACTTCAGCGAATGTAATCGTGGTGGCAGAAAGAGACCCTATAACTGGGGCTGGCCGAGCACTTCCGCAGAGAAGATTGAGTGCGTTGCAACCTGGGAAGAATAACAAGGCGAGCAGCAGTGCACTTAGCGGTCGCAAGGAATCGCTGATTCGTTCCATACGGCATCGTACACCCCGGGCCTCCGAGAATGCGCAAAGGGAAAATCCGGCGGTCTGTTTTTGCTCCGGCGCTGTTGAGATCAGGCCATATAACAAGTAACCAGGTTTGCGTTTGCGAAGCCGACCTCCGCTCCCGTTCCCCTGATCGCCGCCCCCCCCGCGCACCCCGCGCCGGAGCCGTAACGCGGTAGCGTGATCGTGCCCCCGGTTCCGCACACCACCCCGCACCCACGATCTAGCCCTAAACCCCAGCCCCCGCATACCCCCCTGGGGTATAGGTGTAGCAAAATCCCCTCGGCAGGTAATACCCCCTTAACCGCTTGTCGGGATAGGAGCTAGAGGCCCCCAAGACTGCCCTCTTTGCACCATTTCTTGTGCAATTCGCAAAATGCAGGAACGCTGCCCCGCACGCTCGCGGTTCGGCGTATGCGCTGTGGCGTTCGAACCTGGTGCCTGGGCGCTAGCGGCTCCGGGGAGCGCGGGCGGGCCTGGGCGCTGGGGGGCCAGGGCTGGGGGCTGTGCGCTGCGGGGTGTGGGCCCGGGGACAAGACCACGTTACCGCGTACGGCCTTCGGCGCGTGGGGCACGGGGACCGGGGGGCACAGGTCCGGGATGCCTGCATGCGCGGATACGGAACCGGGGCGCGGTGTACGGAACCGGGGGCGGGCGTCGATCACGGGAACGGGCGGTGGGTGGAACCGGGATCGGAAGGTTTAGCTCGGCAATGCCCATATAATGTAAGCTAATATCTCCGATTAGCGCTGGTTTGGGGGTGATGAGTTTGGCAGAAGTTCGACTGCAAGAGGGTGAGTCGTTAGAGAACGCCCTCCGTCGGTTCAAGCGCAAGGTTCAGACGGAAGACATCATTAAGGAGGTGAAGCGTCACTCCTACTACCTGAAGCCGGGCGCGAAGCGCCGAGTGAAGCAAGCTTTGGCGCGAAAGCGTGCCCGAAAAAAGAATCGCAGAGAGCCGGATTAGGTTGCAACAGTTAGGGTCTCTGCTGCCAAACAGCGGCCTTCCGTTTCGCCGGATGAGATTCCCTGCTGGACAATCCGTCGAAAGGTCACCGCCGGAAAGCGTGGGCTGCAGCCTTCTCGCGGTTCCGGTTGCGCACCTCACGTTCTATCTGCAGAATGCTCTTCTCCGAATGCAGGCCCACAAGGCGTTTCAGGAACTACTGGGGAGAATGTACGCGGATCAGACTGTATCCGACTTGTGCAAAATTGACCAGACGTCCAGAGGGATTGCGCAATATCGTCATCGTGAATCCTCTTCTTAGGGGATGATTCAAGTAGCACAGAGGCCGCCCCTGGGCCAAGCTCCGGGCGGCCTCTCTCTCTGAAGCTTACGCTATTGATTGAAAATCCGCCGTCCGCACAAGAACCGCGGCGCCCTCATTCCTGCAGAAAAATGTTGAGGAGGGAATTGTGAACCCGAATCTCGCCGTTATACTCGACGAAGCCCAGCTTTCTGAAGCGATTCATAAAAAAGCTCACCCGGGACCGGGTTGTGCCAATCATCTCAGCCAATATCTCCTGGCTGATCTTGGGAACCACCGTCTCGGGTTTGCTTTCCTTGCCGAACTGTGCGAGCAATAACAGAATCCTCGCCAGCCGCTTTTCGCTTGAATTGAAAAGCTGATCGACCAGATCGGCCTGGATGCGAGCGTTGCGGGTAAGCAGAAAGGACACGAACATCTCCGACAGCTCTGGCTCTTGGTGAAGTACCCGGACCATTTCCGCCTTGCTGATCCTGAGCAGGGCACACTCGGTCATCGCGGTCGCAGTCGCGAGTCGAAGAGGATGAGCTGAGACCATGCAGTCCTCCTCCAGAAATTCCCCGGCACTCACCAGGGCAATCGTTGCTTCTTTTCCGTTCGCGGAGGTGACAGTCACTCTCAGCCGGCCCTTCTGCACGTAAAAAATCGCGTCGGCAGCGTCGCCCTGCGCGTAGGCCGCCTCATTCTTTTTGAGATTGAGAATTTTTCTGCCTAACCCAGCTCTCGCGAGAAAGGCATCGGGATCGAAAACCGTATCGCCGTTTCTTGGTTGCGGCTTGGGCGTTTGAAGCTGGGAAGGCTTTGCAATTTTGACTGTGGCGAGTTTTGCGGATCGCGCCGAAGCAACCGACGGAACTCGCTTGGCTGGAGGATCCTGGCTACGGGTTGGAATGCCCCTAGCGCTCACTTCATACCTCCGAAGGGGCAGCGCCTTACACTTCGAGATTATTCCTCTTGGAGGCGCTGAAACAGAATGGGATTCCCGTGGTTATCACGACCAGCGACAACCACGGGGACCCATTTTATTCTCCCCCGTTGCACTAATATCACATGCCAATTTGATGGTCTGTAGGGCATCACACATACGCAGCCACCGCACATCTCAGCTTCCCAACCCTTACCGCTTCAGCTTTCTGCGGAACGCGGCGATTGCACCGCACAATCCCAAGACAGCGAAACTCGAAGGCTCGACCGCGGCCACACCCACTCCCACCAAACCTGGGACAAGCAGACCGATAGTCGCCGGCTCAGGAAGAGGGGTACCAGTGGCGCAATTGTCGATGCTGATGGTGTTGGTATCCAGGGTGACGGCGCCATTCAGGGCTATTACTCTGCCACAGTTAAGGGTGGCGCCGGTAGTCAGCGTGTCGCTCGCGAGCGCGATAATAGTTCCATAAAACGAAGTAGTTGTACCGAGGGTCGCCGAGCTGCCAACTTGCCAATAGACGTTGTCATTGTGGCCGGGATTGATCACGAGGACCTGCGAGGCGCTTGCCGTGGTTATCGTGCTGCCAATCTGGAAGACGATGTTCTGATTATTCAGCCCCTGAAAATTCAGGGTCAGCATCCCAGTCAACAATGCTGACGAATTGAATTTATAAGTCCCGGGCAAAAGCGTGAGGCCACCCAAATCCATCCCCGTCAGGTTCTGATTGGGGGATAGACCTGCGAGAACGTTGTACGCAGTCAGAGCATCCGCCTGGGCGCCCATTGCGACTCCGTCAGTATCGTGGACCACTCCGTTGACGACTCCCGGAGGAAAGCCAGTGATCGAGGTACCGGGATAAAGACCGAGGTCTCCGTTGATCACGCTTGGACCGGTATTGGTCACGGTCGAGGCGCCCAGAACGGCAAAACTTTCTGCCGTTCCAAGATTGATGTCTCCTGCGAGGGCGTTGATTGCCAAAAGTGGCAGAACGAGGAAGCAGACGCACAGTGTCTTCATGTAACGACCTCTGCCTTCTTCCAATACCGAAGAGCCAGAACGTTGCCGGTGGAAGGAGCAGCGCAAGGACGGCAACGAGGCGGTGCCTGAAGCTAGAACACCCCTCAGACGCGGTGCAATTCTCCTTCCAAAGCCATTGGTATAGAATTCAATGCATTAAATGGGTGCCTGGTTCCATGTGCGCAAGCCATTTCCCAAAGAATGGAACTTTCCTGCCTAATCGCGTACCAGCATTAGAGCCAATGTAGGATACCCTACAGAACTAAAGTGAACGTAGCATATCCTACGGAAGCGTTGCGTTTGGCGGAAGATCGTATAGTTTCCAGAGTGGAGCGAACAAGCAGGGTTCCTGTTTCCTAGACCACGAGGGCTAGTGCGGACCCGCATCTCGGATGGTATTCTGGTTTGTGGCACGCAAAGACCCTCAAGTCGTGCAGTCCGGCGAGCGGACGAATGCCGATGGGAAACCGGTCGGCAACATAATACTTCTATCCATCTCCGATAGCGACTACACCTCACTTCGCCCTCATCTCGAATATGTCAGCTTGCCAAACCACCTAGTCCTTCACGAGGCGGGTGGAACGC
>Ga0209656_10003249_pt1 | contig 10537 bp, 11 predicted proteins | sample BogFormECP12_OM2_FD_188239 | JGI IMG/M metagenome (GOLD analysis project Ga0209656, IMG submission 188239) | Bog forest soil microbial communities from Calvert Island, British Columbia, Canada - ECP12_OM2 (SPAdes) (version 2) | ecosystem: Environmental > Aquatic > Freshwater > Wetlands > Bog ... | reverse complement strand
TCGAGTGAAATGACGCGGAGCGAGAGCCGATGGCCCAGGCATTCGCGCATTGCGATTTTGGCGAGAGTGGTGGTCTTGCCCGCTCCCGGCGGACCCACGAACACGAGTATGCGTGAGCCGGCGCCGATGGGAGGCGCGAACGGTTCCGTCAGCCGCAATCGTTTCCGTAGGCTGATAATCGCCGCTTCCTGAAGGCTCGCGAGATCGTTCCCCGCGTACGCGATTTCTTCGCCGATGCTCTGGATCAAACTGTCGTCGAGGCCCGCCTGAGCCAGTTCGCGCTGCACCGCTTCAAGGTTGGTCTGAACCTGGGACGCCGGCGCTCCGCCGTTCTGTTTGAGAACGCGCTTGATGCTTTCGAGCTGCTCGCGCAGAATAGCCACTTCGCGGCCCAATTCGTCGCTTTCCGCTTCGGAGCCGTTGCGGGTTTGCTCGTTCGGGGAAGTTCCGAAAATTACCTCATAGGCTCCGCGGGCGCTGGCACCCGGCGCCGCCCGGCGCGACGTGATCAAGACCGCTTCCGCACCAAGCTCCTGCCGCGCGGCTTGGATGGCCTGCTCTACGGTATCCGCGTAGTACGACTTGATCTGCATCGATTCAGCCTGCATGGCTCCTCATCTCCGGCTTTCGGAAACTGCTACACTTCGCGTGAAGCAGATCCCAAGCATTTCGAAAACCAAAGTATCGGCGTTCTGTTTGAACCACTTGCGTGTGTTTGTGGAAGCTTGGGCGTCGTCGCCGCGACAGGCGCCGTCGCGAACTCGACGCCCTGCCAGGGCCGTCGCCGCCGCTGAACTGGACCGCGAAAAGTTCTAAATCCGTCGCGCCGCTCATCGATAAAATCTCGGAAGGAAAACGCGTGAATCGTCAGAAAGAATACTTGCTCACTCGCGTGCGATCCGCATCGCCGATGGAACTGGTCAGCATACTGTATGAAACCGCGATCCAATCCACCGAAGAGGCGCTGGCCAACCTGCGCTCCGGCGATATTTTGAAGCGCGGTGAAGCTGTGAACAAAGCGGTAGAGACGATTTTCGAGCTCAACCGCTCCTTGCGCCACGACGTGCAGCCGGAATATTCGAGGAACCTGGCCGGTCTGTACGCTTACATGCAGCGCCGTCTGAGCGAGGCGCATGCCGTAAAATCGGCGGCCATGTTCGAGGAAGTCGCGCGATTGCTGCGGACGCTGCACGACGGTTGGATGGGGGCGATGCAGAACCAGCAAGCCGAATTGCCCGCGACGCCATCCGAGACCGAGGTTCACGCCGCTGTCCCCGCAGGTCCCTATTTCGCCGAGCCCGTTAGCCTTCCGAAGGAGGCGCGGAGCTGGTCGCTTTAGGCTGCTGCGCCGGTTGATGGCGCTGAACAGCGGCCACCACCACCTTCGCGATTCCCAATGCTCCCGCGGAAGCGAGCCCTTGCGCGAGACCCTGCTCGGCTATCTCCACTTCCATTTCGCCGGTCTGGTCGTCGCCGTCATTCAGGCCCAGCCAGCCGCTTTGCGACGACCCACGCGCCGCTTTGAGCACCTCGCCCGTCATCACCGCTTCAAACTGCTTGGCGGTGTCGGCCACCTTCTTGTCGTCCGATGACGCTTGGGCGAATAGCTGATGGAAAGATTCCTCGGGACGATCCGACGATAAAGCCGGTGCACTCGCGCCGTCGAGCGTCGGGACCAATGCAGATGGAGTGAATTGGACGTTCATTAGATCACTTCGATTTCCGATTCCAAGGCTCCCGCGCTCCGCAGACTTTGCAGGATGGCAATGATATCGCGTGGCGTCGAGCCGATCGATGTGAGCGCGCGCACCAGCTCCTCGACGGTCGCGCCCTCCTTCAGAACGACATTGCGCGCCTTTTCTTCTTTGACGCCTACGGAGACTTCCGGCGTCATCTGCGTGGTCCCGTTCGAAAACGGACTGGGCTGCGAGACGTCGTAGCGCGTCTGAATCTCGACGGTGAGGTTGCCGTGCATGATGGCGACCGGCGAGACGCGGACCTCTTTGCCCATCACGATGGTTCCGGTTCGCTCATTGATCACGACGCGCGCCGGGCGGTCGGTTTCTACTTTCAGTATTTCCAGCGACGCGATGAACTCCGATGTGCGGGTCGAGTATTCGGGCGGGATGGCGACGCTAACCAGTCCGGAATTGTCGGCGCGGGCAATGGGCTTTGCCTCCGCCGAGAAGCGCTGGTTCACGGCGTCGGCGATGCGCACGGCAGTGGTGAAGTCGGCCTGGTGAAGCTGCAGCTTGACGGAAGTTGATGGAACCGACGACGGGGCGGTGCGCTCCACGATCGCTCCGCCGGGCACGCGGCCCACGGTGGGATGATTCACGGTCTGCGTCGTGCCCGCGCCGCCGTAGACAAATCCGCCCGTGACAACCGGGCCTTGGGCGATGGAGTAGACCTGGCCATCGATGCCCCGGAGGCTCGTCATCAAGAGCAGGCCGCCCTGCAGGCTGGCCGCGTCGCCCATGGCGGACACTGTCGCATCGATCTGCATGCCGGGCTGCGCGAAGGGAGGCAAGGTTGCCGTCACCATCGCGGACGCGGTGTTTTTTACCAGAATTACGGTTGGATCCACCGTGACGCCCATCTGACGCAGCAGGTTGGCCAAACTCTGCGCGGTGAAAATGGTCTGCTGGCGATCGCCGGTTCCCTTCAGCCCCACCACGATGCCGTAGCCGATGAGCTGATTGTCCCGCACGCCCTCGAGCGACACCAGCTCCTTAAGGCGCGCATTGGATGGATCCCCCCATGCAGTAACGCTCAGCAGGAATCCGGCGATGAAGGTCCCCGACAAAATTCGTTTCATCATTACCTAGAAGGGCAGGATTCCCAGCAGCAGCCGGTACAGGAAATTCGGCCGGTGGATGGAATCGTTCACCACGCCTTTGCCGTTCACCAAGACCTCCATCTGCGCGATGCGATTCGACACGATGGTGTTGGTGGTGTCCAGATCGACAGGCCGGATGACTCCGCGAACCGTCACTACCTGATTTTCAGAACTCACCTGAACGCGCTTGGTCCCTTCGACAACCAGATAGCCGTTCGGAAGTACACGAGCCACCCGCGCGCTAAGATTGGCGGTTAAGACAGCGCCGCGGCTGGTTTCGCCGGTGCCTTGCAGGGCGGTTTGCGTGTTGGCCTTGAGCAGATTGGCGAGAGGCCCGGTGGCTCGGGTGATTCCTCCGGCGGCCGTAATCGCGCTTTGGGCGCTCGATTGCCGCGCCGTTTTCACATCGCCGGTGGCAACCGCGGAGAACGTCTCATTGACGACGATGGTGACCAGGTCGTCCACGCGGCTGGCCTTCACGTCCATTGCAAGGTTGGAAAGCAATGCCGTGGGGGACCAGGTGGATCCGGCCGAATGGGCCAGGTCCGGCGAGCTGTAATCCTTGGTTGCGTCGATGATGTATTTCTCCAGCGGACTCGGCTCGGGTGGCGCTTTCTTTTTATTCTTGTCACTGTTCTTGTCCGCCCCAGCGCATAGCGCGACGCAAAGCAGCAGCGATGTTGGTGTAAGAAGTCTCATGGAACACCTGTCAGAACGGCCACCGGGCCGGCGATCACGAGCGCCTGGTCCTTACCCTCGATGCGAGCGCGAAAGCTCCGCCCACTACGCGGGTTCCGCAAAGAAATCATCTCGCCCTGCTTGCCGGAGTTTTCCGCGACCGCTTCCATCCTCAGCTGCGCCCCGCCGGACACTGCCGTCACCAGCACGCTCTCTCCCCGGCGAACCTGAAGAGGTTCCGCCAGATCGGCCCGCATGACCGGTGCTCCCGGCTTGATGGCCCGTAGCGGCGCATGTCCGATCACTTGTTCCAAGCTGCGAGTGAGGTTGCCGCGCAGTGGAAAATCGTCCACCGTCTCGAGCGCGATCTGCGGTGCAGTCACAGTCTGCCCAGGCAGCAGCAATTCCTTTGCAACCACTCGCGTCATCGTCGCCGCCAAACGCACTCGCGCCCAAACGGTGAAACGATGCGAGCTGTCATAGATCACCTCGCCGCGCCAACTGACCGGGGTCGTCGCATCGACATTGGTGGATGCGGATAGGCCGGACAGCGGAAATACAAGCTTGCCTTCCGGCGCTTTGCTTTTACCGATTGCCAGAACGTCGATGCGGACGTTCTGGCTCTGGAGGCTCTCGCGCATCGCTGCGCGCACGTCGTCAGGGCCGACCGGCCGCATTTGCCATTCGAAGCAGATTCTGGACTTCGAAGGAAGCTCAACGCCAAACTGTCTTCCGATACGCTGCAATTCCGGCCACGCGAAAATGCGTTGGCCTTCGGGCGGCGGCGCATTCGCGATCATTGCGTCGTGCGGGATTCGGCCGAACGCGGGCAGGGCGCGCCCCAGGTCCTCGCCGGTGATCTGGTCGGAGTGAATCGCCTGGCAGGAGCCCGACGGCGGTAGTAATGTCATCAAAACAAACCAGGCGGTCATTGTTTGAGGTTGTTGGCCTGCTGGTACATGTCGTCCGCCGCTTTCACCACTTTGGAGTTGGCCTCGTAGGCGCGCTGGCTGACGATCATATTCACGAATTCCTGCACGATGCTTACGTTGGACTGTTCCAAATACCCTTGCAGCAGCGATCCCAGGCCGTCGCTGCTTCCGGGCGCTCCCACCACTGGCGCGCCAGACGCATCGGTCTGCGCATAGAGGTTGCTTCCCAGACTGTTCAAACCGGCCGGGTTCGGGAAATTCGCCAGCTGGATCTGCCCGGCTTGCTGCGCGGCGGGCTGCCCGGGCAGCGTAAAGCTCACCGTGCCGTCGGCGGCGATGGTGGTGGAGATGGCGTTGGCCGGAATCGTGATGGGGGGATCCAGCAGGTTCCCGCTGCCATCCACCAGTTGGCCGGTGGCGCTCAAATGGAAGCTGCCGGCTTTGGTGTACGCCAGATCGCCGTTGGTCTGGCGAATCTGAAAAAATCCGTGTCCTTGGATCACCACGTCCAGCGGATTGTCGGTCTCTGAAAAGTCGCCTTGCGCGAAGTTCACTTCGTTCGAAACCGCGCGCGTTCCGAGCCCTAGCTGAAGCCCCGTCGGAACCGTGCTCTGCTGGCTGGCCGCGGCGCCCGGCTGGATCATGTTCTGATACAGAAGATCCTGGAACTGCGCGCGTCGCGCCTTGAACCCGGTGGTATTTGCGTTGGCGATGTTGTTCGCGATGTTTTCCAGATTCGTCTGCTGGGCGTTCATACCGCTGGCCGCGCTAAAAAGTGCTCGGATCATATGGTTCGGATTCCCCTCATGAAATCTTGGCTACCTGTTCTATGGCCTCCCGGCCCATCTCGTTGGCGATCGAAATCGCTTTTTGCATAACTTCAAACTGGCGCATTACGTTCACCAGCCGGACCGCGCCGTGGGCTGCGTTCACGTTCGACGTTTCCACCTTGCCCTGCGCCACCGTGGCGCTGTCCGGCGTCACTGGTTTCGCGCCCGTGGAGTTCTCGAAGTAGTTGCCTCCATGTTTCAGCAGTGCGCCGGGTTCCTTGAAGTCCACGAATTGCAGCTTGCCGACCGGCTGGCCGTCCTGCTGCACCGTGCCGTCGGGTGAGACCACGACGGGAGCGCCCGGCTTGAGCAGCTTTAACGGCTGGCCATTCTGATCGAGCAGCGGGTAGCCGTCCCGGGTGTTCAGCGTTCCGCTGCTGGACATTTGAAAGCTTCCGTTGCGCGTATACAACGTGCCGGATGGCCCTTGCACCGCGAAGAAGCCTTTCCCCGTCAGGCCGAAGTCCAGGGGATTGCTGGTGGGCTCCAGCGTGCCCTGCGAGAAATCGGTCCAGTGCCGTTCGATCATCGGGAGCGTGGTGGGCTCGACATCGCTCTCGTCCGCCGCTTCGGACACAAACACCGTGTGAAACTCGCTGTCGCCCTTGTAGCCGTTGGTGGAAGTATTCGCCATGTTGTTGGCCAGCAGATCGAGCGACTGCAGGTTGGCGCGCATGCCGCTCGCGGCGATCAGACTGATCTGGTCCATGGTGCAACGTGCGAATTGCAAGCGCCCGGCCAAAACTGCCGCGCCAAGAAAAATTAGAAAATGCTGAGGAATTCGCGATAAGAGACCAGGCCTATCGCGCGCTATCGTCGAGACTCAGTCGGCGTTCGTCGACTTTACGACGTCTCCAGAATCCAAACCGCTGAAAATTTGCTGTTTCTTGTTTGGCTCGGCAACTGCATCTGTTCGCGCCATCATGCATACTGCACCGGCGACGAACGCATCGTTCGCGAACGTTCTGTCGCCGGGTCCGTCTCCTGCGCAAGTGTCCTCAAAAGGCACATCGCAGAACGGATCCTCGGGGCAGTTTCAAGAGGTCTACCAAAACGTTTCCGCGGCGCATGAGAGCGGCGCCCAGGATCAGCGCGCCGCGAAGAATGTTCCTTTCAGAAAAAAAGACCTGGGGCAGGAGATTGTGAATGCCGTCGTAGCGGCTCCCGCGCCGGCCAGCAACCTGTCTCCACGAGGCTCGACACCAATCGGCTCGATCCTGACATCGCCCGGGTCTTCAGTCTCCACCACGCAGTCCGCCAGCGGGCAGGCCAACGCTGTTCAGGGTGACGCTGCACAGAACACCGCTGCACAGAACACCGCGCCAGTCAGTACGTCGACGCAGTTGCCCAACTCCGGCATCGAGACCGCCAACCTGATCTCAACGACCGAGCCAGCCGCTTCACAATCTGTCCTTGCGGTTTCGGCCGCGCCCGCTACACCGCAAAAGCCGTCCGCGAAAAACATCTTGCAAACGGCGGCGCCGGACGGAGCCAATCTCACCTTAACTGTGCAGACGACAGATTCGCCAGACGCCAATCGAGCGAAAGATTCCGCGGCACTACCCCAAACGCAGTCTGTTGCTCCCGTTCAAACAGCGCGAACTTCCCCGCTCGTGCTCGCGCTGGACTCGGACGGGCAGACTTCCGATTCTCCGGCACTGCGGCAGCCGGAGACCGAAGCCCAAAAGAACTCCGATGCGACCGCGCAGGCTCCGCTCCCCAACGTGCTGCCCGGCCGGCCGCTACCCTTGAGCACGGACAATCTCGCGTTCTCACTGACGCTTTCAACGAACACGGGTACAGCGGGCGCGCCGCTCACTCCCGGCGGCCCCATCGCCCGGCCGATCGCGGACGCAAGATCGTCGCAAGTGTCGTCCGATAACCAGCCGGTTGCCGCGACGTCCGTCGCGCAGTCCTACGCCAACGCCGACGATTCGAAAATTATGATCGCGCCGCCGGCGGTTGGACCCGTAGTGACGTCCCGCGCTCTGCCGAGCCTCACCACCGCGCCAAACGAGTCTCGCAACCAAACATCCCCGGACTCCTCTTCGCGACAGCAACAGGACGCCGCGAAGTTCAGTTCCTCCGAGCGGGGACCGAGCGATTCCATCCCGCGGGAAACAACCGAGCGCGCACAGCCTAGCGGCGCAGGCAAGGACTCAGCTTCCGGGGTGTCCCAGAACGCCACGCCGAACATGGATCATCAGGCTCCGTCGTCCATAACGTCCTGGCTCAGCGGAGCAGCGCAACCCGACTCTCGTCCCGCGTTCAACTCATCGAGCCGGCCTGCGACGACAGAGCCGAGCATCCCCGCGTCGATCCAGGATATCCATGCCTTACCGGCCGACGCCCCCAAGACAGCTTCACCGAGCGAAATTCTTTTGCATCTCGACAACGGTCAGACGTCAGCGGCTGTTCGCGTGGTGGATCGCGCCGGCGCCGTCAATGTCTCGGTTCACGCCTCCGACCAGGAACTGCGTACTTCCCTTCGGACCAACTTGAACGATCTCAGCGCACAGCTCAACGCGCAGGGCGTCAAGACAGAATCGACGCGCACCGCGTCGTCGCTGGGATCTTCGGAAAATCGCTCGGATCAGGGAGCGCAGGATCAGCGTTCCAACGGGCAGCAACAGCAACAGCAACAGTTTTCGCCGCAGGGCGATCGGCAATCGCCGCGCGGCCGTCGTGCCAGCGCACAATGGCTCGACGAGCTTCAGGAGCAGACATCCGCAAGCATCGCGAATCCGGGAGGTAACAATTCATGACACCTACCACTCAGACCAACCAGACACCAGCAACCTCGGGCACAACTCCGCCGTCCAGCGGATCCGGTTCTGGATCTGGAGTTGGTAACAGTCTCGGCCAGCTCGGAAATGAAGATACATTTCTCCAACTGTTGGTCGCCCAAGTCAAGAACCAGGACCCGCTCAATCCGACCGACAGTGTTCAGTTCGTTGGCCAGCTCGTGTCGTTCAGCCAACTGGAGCAGCTATTGAATATCAACCAGAACATTCAGGTTCTGGCGAACAATTCGACTCCGCCAAGTTCTTCTTCATCCACGACCGGTAATTAAAGTCAGTTACTAAAAGGAGCAATCAAAAAAAATGTCCAGCTTTTCAACGCCTCTCAGCGGACTCACCGCCGCAAGCGATGCGCTCGATATCGTCGGTAATAACCTGGCGAACTTGAATACCACCGGGTACAAAGACACGACGATTTCGTTTTACGATCTGCTGCAACAATCCATCGCCGGCGGCGCTGTCCAGATCGGCGGCGGCGTTTCGGCTACACATAGCGAAACGATTTTCAACCAGGGCTCCATCCAGCAAACTGGCGGCGCGTTCGACGCGGCCATCCAAGGCAATGGATTCTTCGTCCTGCACGATCCAGGTGGGGCGACGCTCTACACCCGCGCCGGGAATTTCACGCTCGACAAGAACGGGAACCTGATTACCGGCAACGGACAGTTCGTGCAGGGTTGGTCGGCTGTCAATGGCGTGATTAACACGAACGGCCCCACCGGAGACATCACCATTCCGGAGAACATTCTTCAGGCGCCCGTTGCCACCGCGAATTTCACTCTAACCGGCAATCTGCAAGCGAATGCCACGGTGGGAACCACGGCCGCCACCTTCTCGGCGCCCATTCAGGTATTCGATTCTCTCGGACAGGCTCACACGCTTACGGTCACGTTCACGGAAACCAAGGCCAATACCTGGAATTACACAGTGGATATTCCCGGTGCGGATCTCACCGGCGGTACGCCCGGCACGCCATCGCAGCTCGCCACTGGAACACTGACCTTCGACGGCAGCGGCAACCTCACCGCCCCGGCGCCTCCCGGCCAGATTGCAATCGCCGCCAAAGGACTCGCCGACGGTGCCAGCGACTTGAACATGAACTGGAACCTCTACGACAAAAACGGCGCTCCGCAGTTCACGCAGTACGCTCAGGCGTCGGCGCTGTCCGGTGCCACCCAGGACGGCACCGCCGCGGCTCAGGTGACGCAAGTTGCGTTGTCCAATGGCGGTGGGATCTTCGTTACCTATTCGGATGGTACCCAGCTCGAAATCGGTCAGCTCGCCTTGGCGTCCATCGCCAATCCGGATTCCCTGGTCGCGGTCGGACAGAGCAACTATGAAATTGGTCCGGACACGACCACTCCCGTTGTCGGCACGCCCGCTACCGGCGGCCGCGGTAGTATCCAAGGCGGCGCGCTCGAAGACTCCACCGTCGATATCGCAAAAGAGTTCACCAATCTGATCGTGTACCAGCGGTCGTACCAGGCGAACTCCAAAGTCATCTCCACTCTGAACCAGTTGACGCAGGATCTGTTCTCGATCCAGCAGTAGGCAGTGAGCACGGGGCGCGGGACAAGCACACGGGAATGGCATTGATGCAGCAACTCACAATGGTGCTGGTAGTGTTCGCACTGCTCGGCGGGTTGCTGTGGTTATTGAGAAGGCGCGGCGCATTGGCCTTCTCGCCACGGCGATCCGGTTCGCGGCAGCTCGAAGTGCTCGAGCGCGTCCCGCTCACTCCGCATCACGCGCTTCATCTGGTGCGCATCTCCGGCAAAGTGGTTTTGATCGGAACCGCGCCGTCCGCCTGCACCTTACTCGATCAATCCACTTCCGAGAAGCTCGCTTCACAGGACTTTCTTCGCGCCGCCCAATGATTCGAATCGCTACCATACTTCTGCTGCTCTTGAGCCGCACGGCCGCACTGGCCGCGACCAATGACACGGGTGTGCCGGTGTTCGGCAATCCGAACGCAAAAGGGCTGACGCTCAGCACTCCCACTCAGATCGTCATTCTCTTGACGCTGTTGACGCTGCTGCCGGCGGTGGTGATGGCGGTGAGCCCGTTTCTTCGCATCACCATCGTGCTGCACTTTCTCCGGCAGGCCCTCGGAACGCAGTCGGCGCCGTCCAATCAGGTGCTGGTCGGCCTGGCACTCTTCCTGGCATTTCTCATCATGCAGCCGGTTGTCATGGACGTCTACCATCGCGGCTGGGAACCGGTTGAGAACGGCCAGCTCAATTGGGAGCAGGGCTTCGATGAAGGCGCCAAACCCCTCAAGGCTTTCCTGCTGAAATTCGCCCGCGAAAAAGACATCCAGACCTGCGTCGAGATCGCCAAGTCCCCCGCACCGCGCACGCCCACCGATCTCGATCTCAAGGTATTGGTGCCGGCCTACATTCTCTCCGAGCTGAAGGCCGGCTTCCAGATCGGTGCGGTTCTGTTTCTGCCCTTCCT
>Ga0209656_10003248_pt1 | contig 10539 bp, 8 predicted proteins | sample BogFormECP12_OM2_FD_188239 | JGI IMG/M metagenome (GOLD analysis project Ga0209656, IMG submission 188239) | Bog forest soil microbial communities from Calvert Island, British Columbia, Canada - ECP12_OM2 (SPAdes) (version 2) | ecosystem: Environmental > Aquatic > Freshwater > Wetlands > Bog ... | reverse complement strand
CCCTTAACGTTTTTTTTCCGCCGGCGCCGGTAGGGATGCGCTCCCGCGCGTCCGGCGCTGCACGTCTCGACGCTTCTTTTTGCTGCTTCTGCGAACCCGCTCTTGCGCTATCGGAGCTGAGGCTCTTGCCCATCAGCTTCTCCTGTTTTTAAACTTGCACCGTTTCTGGAGGTGCGGCGCCGGATCGCGCGGGAGCGCGTCCTGGAGCGCGTCCCTATCAGTTGCAACGGCAACAATATCTCCTCCCTGGTGAGTCTCTGGTAAGCACCGTCCTGGTCGAGGAGGGAGCAAGACGACATTCACGGCTGCCGTGCTCTATTTGAGAAGACGCTTGGTTCATATTTGGATAGCGGCCTGAATCTGTGCGGCGGTCTTTTCATCCCGAGCCGATAATGTACAATTAGAAACATTTAGAAACTTGTTCGGAGAAAGTCTTCTGAATCAGTCAAAAAAGAATGAACGCCACACGTCACAAGCAATTAAAAATAAGATACTTATGCCTTTAGATCGAAGCGATACTACGGATCCGTACGCTCAGGAGAGCACCGAAAGGCGAACTGGGGAGGAGGGGAGCAAACTGAACATCAGTCCGGTGCAGGCAACCCAAATCGGACCGCAGGATGCACATTGGCTTCGCATGGATCCTTCTCTGACGCGGGCGGTTCTGGCAAAGACGGAGGAAGAGTTGCTTGGCGGCCTGGCTGCATTGATGCGGAACAAGGTCGAGCATGAGCAAGTGAGCCGAAAGCTCGCGCAGGTCCAGATCGACGCCGCAGAGGCGAAACACGAACTCGATGCGATTAAGCAACAGGTTCGCAGTGCCGAAGAGGAAGTTGCGACACGAATCAATGAACAGAGTCGCATCGGCGAGGAAATCACTAGTGTCCGTGAGGAGCTCGCAACCCTTCGCGAGGAACACAGACACCGTCTGGAGGTCGTGTCAGGCCTGAAGAATGACGCGGTACAAGCGCAGCAATTGCTCGCCGAGGCTGATCAACGCCTGGCCAGCGTGAAAGTTGAGGCGGAAGCCAAGCTGGCCGAGCACAGGGAAGTGGCTGCTCAGTTGGACCAGATCAAAAATGAGAAGGTGGCCCTGGAAGATGAACTGGCACTTCTGCGGACGGAAGTCCATGACCGGATTGGTGCGCGTGAAGCTTTGATCCAGGAGACTGCGGTCCTTCACCGGCATGTGTCTGATCTCGCGGCGCGCAAGGAAAACCAGGCGGCCGAAGTGTCGCAGCTCGGAAGTCGCCATGCCGAACTTCGAAATGAGCTCGAAGGGCTCCAAATTCAAGTGAGTGATCTGCTGGCTCAGAAGGGCGCTTTAGAACACGCTGTTGGTGAAGCGGTTGGTAAGCGGAGTCAGTTGCAAGCTGAGGTGGCTGTGCTCGAGACCAGTCTGCGCGAGTTCACCGAGGCCATGGAAAAGGCGGTGCAAGCGCGAAGAGAAGAAGGCTTGCCACTGTTGTTTGGGTCCGAATTTCACCCGATCTCCCATGACTGGAATTCCTACCCTTTGGAGAGCGAGCTTCATACGGATGAGGAGCTCGATGCGAAAAAAGTAGCCGAACTTGTCGCTCAACTGCCGGGATTGGAAGGTTGCCTGATCGTCAAGAATCATGGCCCGGTTTTGGCCGCACAGTTGCCTGAACGGCTCCATGCTCATTTGAAGGTGCCGGATCGGAACTACAATCTTCTCTTCGAGCGTCTGGAAAAAAAGGTGCACGAATATAATCTCCAGAATGCGCGTCTTGCGACATTCGACCTGGGCGATGAAGGCTTGACCGTCGCACAAGCCAGTCACGCGTTTGTTTTTGTGAATCACAAACAAACGAAGCTCCGCCCAGGTATCCCGGACAAATTGGCGTCCATCGTGACTGAGGTCGCCAGGATGTATCCGTAGGGGAAGAACTCAAGAACTCAAGAAGCCAAGAAGAACAGGTAATCTCGCGCCGAATTTCGCATCGCACCATTCTTGAGTACTTGAGTACTCGAGTACTTGAGTTCTTCACCGCGCTGTCACGCTTGTGACCGTTCGTTTAGTCACCTGATTGCCCCGCGTCTTTGGGCCGCGCACCGCGAAATCGCGGGCGGAATAGGTCTGTTCGTCGATCCGCGCGCCTTTGACGTGACGGTACTTCAATCGGAGTTCGGTGACCGGGCGATCGTTCAGATACCTAATCCTGGCGTTTTCCTGCGCGCAATAGCATCGAATAACTGCCGCGTTCGCTCGTCCCGGTCCTGCACTACTGCACTACCTCCGCCGATTGGTAATCCATCCCAAATCGCTCCGCCCCACCCCCACGGCAGGGTCCGCTCGTCGGATCGTAAGACTCAGGCTTGTCGGCAATCAGCGTGCGCGTCGCCAGCACCAGTTTGGCGACCGAGGCAGCGTTGCGCAGCGACGCTACGGTTACCTTGCAGGGGTCCAGGATGCCGGCCGCCTGTAAATCCTCAAACTGCCCGGTACGTGCATTCAACCCGAACCCATAGTTTGACTGAGCTACCCGATCTGCCACCGCGTCCGGATCAAGTCCGCTATTGCGAGCGATACATCGGATCGGCTCAAGCAGTGCGCGCTGTACGATTCTTATCCCGGTGGCAAACCCGTTGGCTGATGGTCCACCAGGCGCGCCGAGATCCTTTGAAACATACGCCAAGGCAGTTCCCCCGCCGGAAAGTACGCCATCCTGTATCGCCGCGCGGACTGCGTTGAGCGAATCTTCAATCAGTTGGGCCCGTCTCTTTTGCTCGGCTGGAGTCGCGCCACCGACCCTAATCACGGCGATTCCTCCCGACATACGAGCAAGCCGCTCCTGTAACTTATCGCGCTCAACCGGCTGTTCCATTACTTCGAGCTGTCGCTGAATTTGAGTGCGGCGACCCCGGATTTTCGCGGGATCTCCTCCTCCGCCAATGATCGTGGTGGTCTCCAATGAAACGCGAACCTTGCGAGCCGTGCCGAAGTCCAACCGCAGATCCTCGAGCCGCGCACCTAGATCCTTCGAAACAAAACGGCCGCCCGTCAGAGTGGCTATATCCTCGAGAACGGCTTTCCGCCAATGCCCGAATTCAGGCGGATGCACCGCGACCATCAACGGGCTGCCACTATTCCTTAAAGCCAGCAAGGTGGCCAGAGCCTGTGCCGATATCTCCTCGGCGATCAAGAGCACCGGCCTTCCGGCCTCAGTGGAAATGTTCTTGATCATCTCAACTTCTTCCGAATCTACCAGAGGATGGTCAGTCAGAAATACGAGCGCGGATTCCAGCACGGCTTCCATGCGCTCGATTTCGTTCGCCATATGCGCTGATCGGTAGCCGCGATCGAACGAAATTCCGTCGACGAACTCCAATTCTGTCTTGAGCGAGGGACCCGATTCGACATTGACGATTCCATCGTCGCCAACCCTCTCCAATCCTTCTGCCACCACGCGTCCAAGCGCAGGATCGTTTGCAGCGATAGTGGCTACGGACAGAATTTGTTCCTCTGTGGTGACCGGCTTCGAAAGTTTTCGGAGCCGCTGAGTGGCTGCTTCCACGGCTTGATCGATTCCGTCCAGAACAGCAGCAACGTTTGTCGCCCCATCGAAGGCGGCGAGCCCTTCTCGGATGAGGGCGTTCGCGAGCACAATGGCAGTGGTGGTGCCATCGCCTGCAACTTTGTTGGTTTGTTTGGCAACTTCCCGCGCGATTTGCGCGCCCATGTTCTCGAACCGGTCTTCCAGTTCGATCTCGTCCGCGATGCTAACTCCATCCCGCGAAACCAATGGGGTTCCCTGGGGACGGTCGATTACGGCGTTGCCGCCCCTGGGGCCTAACGTCGTTTCTACAGCCTTCGCGAGCTTCTCCACCCCTCTGGCCAAAGCGAGCCTTGCTTGCTCGCCGTAGAGCAACATTTTGGGCATGATCTGATTCTGATTTCGCCGCGCCTATTCGTATTTCAATGCGTCCTCAAGATTGCCGAATAACACGATTCGGTCGTCGAACAGAACCATCCGCCCATAGTGAGTGGACATCTCGACTTGGAACGTGTACGGGTCCATCTGACGTCCGAGCGCCTCGCCAATCTCCGCCATATCGAACTCGAGCTTGCTGTGGGCATCAATACGGATCATTGCCGGGTAGTACTTAATCGCCACTCCCGGCTTTTTCGCCATCACTTGGGCCACAATTCGACCCTCGACGCTATCGTTCATCGTTACGCCGCACATGTCGGAAATCGTATCATCCAGCTTTATGCCCTGTGCGGTCTGAATCGGTTCAATCGTCACGGTGCTCATAATTGCGCTCCTTTCGGAAGGTTCACCCCAATCTGAGAAAGGGCGGTTTCAATTCGGTTTTTCGCAGCGGCATAGCAGTCAGTGAATGAGGTCACCTTGACGCGCGGCTGCGACCAAATTGGCTGAAGTTGATTGGCGGCATCCGTGCACGCCGGCACATATTTATTAAGCCAGTCTTCGACAATTCGTCGATTTTGTTCGGCCTCTTTCGGATCGTGGAGAAGAATATGGAACAACTCCACGGTATTGGTTAAATTTCGCTCATAATCACCCTTCGGCAATTCCAACGATAGCCGGCGTGACGTAGTCGCCATGCGCAGCGGCGAACACCATTACCAAACCACTGCGAACTAGCTCGGTAACGAGCGGTTCAAAAAGGAGGTTGCCTGCAAAGTACTGCTCCAAATAGTCCTCTGCCCCCTGGACTGTCTCGATCGCCTTCCGTGCGCCCTGCCATATGGGATCGTTCAGCCAGTGTTCTTTGCCCGCCTCCAGGTCGAACTTTTCCAAATCTAGAGCCGCTTCGGCCAGATAAAGAGTCAGATCCTGGGCAAACCGGAGCTTATAGGAGGAGTTGGTCAGGATCGAGGTATTGATCATCTGGCTCATCCCGTCGCGCTGCGCGTACATGTAGATCGTACCCAGGCCAAACTCGGCGTGCTTTAATGCGCCGACGTGATTTTGCAGAACGCTAACCCAGCTTTTATCAAATCGTTTCACTGTTCCGTTCTTGCGTCCATTATCCACGACCAGTTTGACCGTACCTTCCGCCTCACTTTGTCGCTGGTAATGGTTGCGCTCCCACTCCTGGTCGGGAGCTCGATATTTATGCCAGTCTGAACTCTTGAGCTGCGTTCGCGTTGGCGAGTAAGTTGGTGTGCCGTCCGCAAACGAAATAATCCAATCCTGGATCAGGTAGCGACTAGGGTCAGGCTGCACATCGACGGTAACATCTTCGTACAGTGTTGCCTTCCGTCCTTTTGGCTCGAAGTAGTTGTATTTGCGGCTGTCTGAACCTGCAAATGTGGTTGCACCGGCTGCTGCGGATGTTTCTTCCACCGCAGCATCCGTTACGGCTTCCTGTCTTAAGCGGGGCATAATAGGTGTTCTGTCTGGTTGAATGTTATTGGGACTGTCTTGTTTAACCCGAAGTCACTAGTGGACTGCGGCTGTGAATTTATCGAAATGGCTGTTTTCCGGCTCTACTCCGTTCATCTGAAGAACAGGTAGCACTGCGTCAATCATGGGCGGTGGCCCACAAGAGTAAGCGTCTGCCTCGCCAGCCAATGGTTCGCGCTGCAAATGCCGCTCGAGAACCTGATGAATAAATCCGGTCTCACCCCTCCAATCGGCTTCTACGCCCGGTCCCGAGAGCGCCGGGATATAGGAAAAATCGTCTAGGTGCGAACCAAGCTCCTGAATCTTATTTAGCATGAATAAATCACGCCGGGTGCGCGCGCCATAAAAGAAGCGGACGCGCCGCTGTTCGCCACTTACCACCAGATCGGTCAGGATCGAGAGCAGCGGCGCCATGCCTGAGCCACCTCCAACCAGGATCATCGGTCCGGGTCGGTTTTCGTGGCGCAGGCAGGTACCATAGGGCCCTTTGAATTGGAGCGGGCCACCTATCCGAAGTGTGTCCTTGAGCAGCGAGGAGAACGCTCCGTTCGGATACACCTTGATAATGAATTCAAGCCGCGACTTCACACTAGGCGGATTCGCCATGGAAAATGAACGAGTAATACCGGTGTCCGGTACCGTAATGTCCACATACTGTCCGGCCCAGAACCTTAAGGGCTCATCTGTGACAATTTCCAGCCGGCGAATATCATGGGTGAGTGACTCAATCCCCGTGATACGCCCGTTGTAAGAGCGGACCGGAATGGAGCGCGACGAGTCGGAACTCTTCCGGGACACATTCCGGGGAACCGCCATACTTCAATTTCACAACCGAAAGGAGTTTGTCCACACTCTCGAAGCCGGGCTGGTTGCGTTGAGTCCCGATGGAAAGATTATCGCCGCGAACCGGCAGGCGCGCTTCTTCCTCCACGATCTCCCTGTGACACCGGGCCAATCCTTCGAGATGATTTTTTCCATCTCGTATGAGCGCTTTACCGCGCAGGCCGGAGTCCAGAATTCGGGTCGGCTCACCGACCGACGCGGTAGCACTTATTACGTTCTTGCCTCAAATCTGCCGCGACCGGGCAACACAGTACCAGGGCTCAGGCTACCAGAAAGAAGCACCAACGCCACAGGCAAGACTCAGTCGCAGTTTCTCTGCGAGGATCCGGCGGTCCGCCAAGCGATAGAAATCATTGAAAACGCGGTCCGTTGGCACGTCCCAATCCTCATTCGCGGGGAGACCGGAACAGGAAAGGAACTACTTGCCCGGCACGTTCATGCCGTGAGCAAACGCCCTGGGAAATTTGTCGCCGTCAACTGCACAGCCCTCCCCGAGACGCTGATCGAGTCAGAATTCTTCGGCTATCGCGGGGGAGCGTTCACCGGAGGGCGCCGAGAGGGGGCCCGCGGGTTGATCCTTGAGGCGGACCAGGGCACGTTATTTCTTGACGAGATTGGCCACATGCCGGTCGCGTTGCAGGCCCGGCTACTGCGTTTTCTTGACCAGTTTACCGTTCGAGCCGTTGGATCGTCGACCGAAGAAAAAGTTGATGTTCAGGTGGTAGCAGCGACCAATTGTTCCCTCGAGGAGGCAGTCGAAAAGCAACAGTTCCGCGTCGATTTGCTTTATCGGCTGCGCGGGATCGAATTGACATTGCCTCCATTGCGGAAGCGCTTGGATTTTCCCCTAGTCGTGCAATCTCTTCTAAACGCGCTCGAGCCGAATTGCACCATTTCAGACGAAGCTTTGCGGCTGCTGCAGCAATACCACTGGCCGGGAAATTTTCGGGAACTAAAAAACCTGCTCCTTCGGATGGTCATCATGGCAAATTCGTCAGAGCTGCTGCCGTTGCATGTCTCCTGCGCTCTCAACATTCCCACGGCCTCGCCTCAGTTCGAACCAACTCCTCCGTCGCCAGTCGATTTGAAGCGAAGTCGAAGAGATTTCATCGTCGAAACTTTTCGCCGGTGCGACGGCAGTATCACGCGCACTGCTCGCGAACTCGCAGTATCCCGCAATACGATTTACCGGGAACTCCGAAGGATCGGAATTCATAAGTCCAAATCTGACAACTCCACTAACATCGCCTCTGAGGTAGCGCATCAAGGAGGTTGGACAAAACCGCTACGCGGTGAATCAGGCATTGGAGGCAAGGCTGACCGCTCCCATCGTGACTGAGGTCGCCAGGATGTATCCGTAGGGGAAGAACTCAAGTACTCAAGTACTCAAGAATGGTGCGATGCGAAATTCGGCGCGAGACTACCTGTTCTTCTTGGTTTCTTGAGTTCTTGAGTTCTTGAGTTCTTCACTATCTCGCTGTCACGCCTGTGACCGTTCGTTTAGTCACCTGATTGCCCCGCGTCTTTGGGCCGCGCACCGCGAAATCGCGGGCGGAATAGGTCTGTTCGTCGATGCGCGCGCCTTTGACGTGACGGTACTTCAATCGGAGTTCGGTGACCGGGCGATCGGTCAGATACCTAATCCTGGCGTTTTCCTGCGCGCAATTATAATCGCGATTCATAATCGCTCCACCAAATGCGAAGCGCTTAAGGAAAGTTGCATCCGGGGTACTGTAGATGAGCGTAAATATTTTTTCCCGATCGAAGATACTGAAATAGACGAGATTCTTGTCGACGAACAATTTGTCTGGCGGCGCAATCATCTGATAACGCCCATTGTCCCAGACCAGAAGTAAGCGGTCGAGCGGGGAGCAGCGGAAAGCAACTTCACCCTTGACCTGGTACCCGATGAACCCCTTTTCCTGATCAATGCTAATAGCCAATTCGTCCGCCGTCAGCTCCCGGACGTCGATTTCCTCTGCAGTTGTTAACTGAGTTTTTCTTTTGTATTGCTTACTGTACTTATTGATTAGTTCTTGGAGATAATGGATCGCAAAGTCGGTTAGGCTCTTGAGGCGGCGTTCAACCTCTTTCAGCTCCTGAATGATTTTCAGTTTATCTTCCTCATTCTTTTTCAAGTCGAATTTAGAAATACGCTTGATCTGGAGGCTCAAGAGCATTTCTACATCGTCCGCCGTAATTTCGCGTGTAAGCTGACTTCTGAGCGACTGAAGCCCATTCAGGACAGCCTGCCGGACGTCTTCATAGGTTTCGCACTCTTCGATTCGCTTGTAGATACGGTTTTCGATGAAGAGTTGGATCAGCGACTTCCAATGCAAATCGTCCTGGAGCTCATTGCGCCGAAGTTCAAGCTCCTGTTTGAGAAGCGAAACTAACTGTTCGGTGTTAAACCGGATGACCTCTTCGACATCCATCTGCACCGGGCGCTCTCGCTTGATCACGACAATATTTGAGTGAATAGTCACTTCGCATTGGGTGAAATGGTAGAATGCGGCGATGGCCTTCTCCTGGTCCTCGCCGGGAGAGAGTAATACCACGATTTCCACTTGTGCAGCCGTGAAATCGTTGATGGAGCGAATCTTAATCTTGCGCTTGCGAGCCGCTTCTTCGATGGAGGCGATGACGGATTCAGTCGTAGTGCTGAATGGAATTTCGCGGATGATGAGTTTGTTGCTTTCCCGTTTTTCGATCTTGGCGCGGAGCTTGATCTTGCCCTTACCCCTGTCGTATTCGCTGGTGTCCATCAGACCTCCCTGCGGGAAATCGGGGAGGAGCTTGAAGCGTTTGTTCTGGAGTACGGCAATTTGCGCTTTGAGCAACTCAATGAAATTATGTGGCATTATTCGAGTCGACAATCCGACGGCGATTCCCTCGGAACCTAACATCAATAGCAAAGGGAGTTTGCTTGGAAGAATGACCGGCTCTCGATTCCGGCCATCGTAGCTCGGAGTGTAATTGGTTAGCTTTGGATTAAAAATTTCATTCCGCGCTAGTTCCGTAAGGCGGCATTCGATATATCGTGAGGCGGCGGGTGGATCACCGGTAAATATGTTGCCAAAATTGCCCTGCCCTTCGATCAGGTAGCTTTTGTTGACAAGATTGACTAACGCTTCTTCAATTGAGGCATCACCGTGCGGGTGATACTGCATGGCGTGCCCGACAATGTTGGCGACTTTGTTGAACCGGCCGTCATCTTTTTCATACAATGCGTGCAAGATCCTCCGCTGCACAGGCTTCAGTCCGTCTTCGAGCTGAGGAATCGCCCGGTCCCTGATTACGTAGGATGCGTACTGGATGAAGTTGTCATTAATGAGGTCCTTCAAGGGATCCTCGGGCAGATGCAATAAGGCGGAGTCAGGTGGCATAGGAAAGTGGCTGGTGGCTAGAGGCTAGAGGCTGGGGTAGGGTTGCGCTCCCGCGCGACCGGCGTTGCACGTTTGGAAAACTCCTTTTGCTGATCGCGCCCCGCAACTCTTTGTTTTAAACTTCCCCTTTGTTCACGTTCTGTGGACGTGCAACGCCGGACGCGCGGGAGCGCATCCCTACCGCGCCACGCGTCCCAACGCGCCCACCAGCCACCAGTCACTAGCCACTAGCCACTAAATGTCCCATGATGTATTCGCGACGGTCAGGCGTGTTTTTGCCCATATAGAATTGGAGAAGCGGTTGGATCGCGTGCGCGTCGTCGACGCTGACCCGGGTAAGTCGCATGTCCGGGCCGATGAAAGCCTTGAATTCTCCAGGCGAAATTTCCCCAAGTCCTTTAAACCGCGTCACCTCGCTACTCCGAAGCTTCTTTATGGAATCATCGCGTTCTGCCTCGGAGTAGCAGTAAATCGTCGTTTTCTTGTCGCGCACGCGGAAAAGTGGGGTCTCGAGAATGCGGACGAATCCTTGGGTTATAATATCAGGAAAAAACCGAAGAAAGCAGGTGATCAATAGATTACGGATGTGAAGTCCATCCACATCGGCATCCGTCGCCAGAATAACTTTTCCGTAGCGGAGTCCTTGCAACGTCTCCTCGACGTTCAACGTACGCATGAGGTTGAAGATCTCATCGTTCTTATAAACGATAGTGCGATTCAGATCCCAAACGTTCAGGGGCTTACCTTTAAGGGTGAAGACGGCTTGTACATTTGGATCTCGGCAGCTGGTGATCGAACCCGCCGCCGACTGACCTTCGGTGATGAAGATCATTGACTCGTGCCCAGCGTTTTTCTCGAGGTTCAAATGGATCTTGCAATCTTTCAGTTGCGGTATCCGGAGCGAGATTGCC
>Ga0209656_10003246_pt1 | contig 10544 bp, 8 predicted proteins | sample BogFormECP12_OM2_FD_188239 | JGI IMG/M metagenome (GOLD analysis project Ga0209656, IMG submission 188239) | Bog forest soil microbial communities from Calvert Island, British Columbia, Canada - ECP12_OM2 (SPAdes) (version 2) | ecosystem: Environmental > Aquatic > Freshwater > Wetlands > Bog ... | reverse complement strand
CAAGGCCGCGTGGTTTCGGGATTACGCGCCAAACGAGCGGCCCGACCAGTTCGACCGCATCGTGCAGAGCTGGGACACCGCCAACAAGGCGAGCGAGCTCAGCGATTTCAGCGTCTGCACGACCTGGGGGATCAAGGGCGAGGATCTCTATCTGCTCAATGTCCTGCGCCGGCGCATGGAATATCCCGAGCTGAAGCGGGCGGTGCGCGAGCAACGCGAAGCCTTCGATGCAAGTGTGGTGCTGATCGAGGACAAGGCCTCGGGCACCCAGCTGATCCAGGAGCTCATCCAGGAACGCCTGCATGCCGTCACCCGCTATCAGCCGCAGTCGGACAAGGTCATGCGCATGCACGCTCAGACCGCGATGATCGAGAACGGCTTTGTCCATCTGCCCAAGGAGGCCGCATGGCTCGCCGAGTACATCCACGAGCTGACGATTTTCCCGAAGGGTAAGCACGACGACCAGGTCGACTCAACCGCGCAGATGCTCGACTGGTTCAAGCAAGCCGGCGGCGGCCCCAGCTCCAATGCCGGGATCTGGCATTTGTATAAGGAGCAGTATGAAGCCCAACAGGCCGCCGCTTCCAAGCCCGCGCGGCCGGAACCGTTATCGGTGATGGCAAGAAGGCTCGGCATCCTCCGTCCGTTGTGAGTGGCGCGAAGGACGCTGGGGGATGTCGGGTATGCACCCCCTCGCGGACAGTCGGAGCACCAAGTTACTGGTCCGAGACGTGCCAATAGCCGACTTATGCTCGCGCCTCTAAACCGCAGCAATGAGTCCTTGAGGCGAAGATGCTAATTCATTTGCGCGACTGGTTCTGAGCTAGACTAGCCTCATGCGCTGGCTTGTATCAGTTACGAACCCCCCTCTTACACGACTATTCGGTGCACGTTGTCCAAGTCAGCCCTGCAAATCGAGCTAAATGCCATCAGGGGATCGGGATCGAGGCTTTTGGACCACGCCTCTCTCGCGAGCTGGCGGAGCTCGATACTCGGCTTCAGTGAGATCTCGACAATGGCTCTGACAACCGCCTCCGCTCCGCCGACGACATCGGTCGGAGCAAAGAGCCTCATTCGGTTGATAAGCCCAATCATGCGCTGCACATCGCCGCTCAGCACTATCTCGTCGTGTGTGTAAGCGTGAAGGAGCAAATTCGACGCACTCATGACGAAATCAGCATAAACGGTCTCCCGTTTCGCGATCTCCGATGCGACGCGCTGAAGACGATCTTGGGAGCGTTGCGTGTAAATAACGCCGAGCAGCGAAGCATCACCTCCTACAAGGGCCCCCAAGAGCGTCGAAATCGGGCTCAGGAGAGTTGGATCGATGTACATGCCGCCTCCCGCTGAAGTTAATGAATGGCCATGGCGGTCTTTCCGACAACCGCGTTCTGGTAAGGAGACGGGTGGAGGTTTTTGATCCGGAACCAGGTCACGTCGAGCGCTGGAAGGAAGACGAGGGTTAGCAGCGTCGCGACCGCCAACCCGCTCATGATCGCGTAGGCCATCGGACCCCAGAAGATGGTCGGTGCGATCGGGATCATGCCGAGGATTGCGGCAGGGGCGCTGAGCAGGACCGGGCGGAACCGGTGCGCGGCGGCCTCGACGACCGCATCCCATGGGTGGCGCCCCTGTGCCTTCTCCTTCTCGACCTGGTCGATGAGGATCACCGAGTTGCGGGCGATCATGCCGGTGAGGGCGAGAACGCCGAGGAGCGCCACGAAGCCCAAGGGCTTGTCGGAGAGGAGGAGGGCCGCGACGACCCCAATCAGACCCAGCGAGGCCACGCTGAACACTAGGAACAGGCGGCTGAAGCCCTGGAGCTGGATCATCAGCACCGTCAGCGTGACGACCAGCATCAGCGGCACGACGGCGGCGACCGACGCCTCCGCCTTGTTGCTCTCCTCGACTGTCCCGCCAACCTCGATGTGGTACCCGCTCGGCAGGCTGGCATTGAGCGCCATGATCTTCGGCGCGAGCTCCTGCACGACCGTGGCGGCTTGCTCGCCGGGCACGACATCGGCCTGCACCGTCACCGTGGGGCGTCGGTCCCGACGCCAGACAATGGGATATTCCTGGCCGTAATCGATTGAGGCGATCTGACTCAGCGGAACGGTCTGCCCGTTCGGCAGCGGCACCTGAAGCGTCCGGATCGTCGACAGCGACATGCGCTGCTCGGCAGAGGCCCGGACCAGCACGTCAACGAGATAGATCCCGCTACGCATCTGCGTGGCTGTGACGCCGGACACGACCGTGTTCAGGGACTGGGCCAGATCCTGCGAGCTCAGGCCCAGGAGGCGGGCCTGGTCCTGGTCGACCCGGATCCTCACCGTCCGCGCCGGCTCCATCCAGTTGTAGTTGACGTTGCGGGCGCTTGGGCCGGTCTCCACGACCTGTGCGACCTTGAACGCGATCGCGCGCACCTGGTCCGGCTCCGGTCCGCTCACCCGGTATTGCAGCGGCCATCCGACGGGCGGGCCGAGTTCCAGCGGGTTAACTAGGCCGACAACGCTCGGAAATTCGGTGGCCAGCGCCTGCTCGAGCGCTACCAAGGCCTTCATTGCCTCGGGCGTGGCCGTGAAGGGGTTTAGTCTTGGGGTCGTCGATGCGGGCCTTTCGGTTATCTGAGCCATTGCGCGGCCATCGGCCCGGTCGACCTTGCCGAGATGCAATCACTCGCTCTGGGCCATGTGGGCGCCTTTCTCGGCTACAGAGCGTTTCATTAAAAGTACCAGGAACGTGACCGCAAACGTCAACACCGCGATCATCCAAAAGCTGTCAAAATAGGCAAGCGCCGATGCTTGCTGCTGACGCAGGTTTTCGAGTTCCTGCCAGGCTAGCTGCTGCGAAGCGACCGGATCGGCGGTCTGCTGAAGGAAGAACGCCTGAGCCTGCGTGAGGAAGGAATTGGCGGCTGCGTTGAAGGAATCGAGATACTCTCCAAGACGCAGCGTGTGGAATTGATCACGCCGCTCTTGGAAGGTCTGGGCCAACGACGTCCCGACGCTGCCTCCCTCGTTGCGCAGAAGGCTCAACAAGCCAACGGCCGCCCCTCTATACGCCAATGGCATATAGAGATAAGCGGCTACATTCACGGGAGCAAAACATACCGCCAGTCCCGCAACCACCAGCACTCGCGGCCAGATGACTTGCCCTGGGCTTATGTCCAGGTTCAATTGGGACATCCAATAGTTTCCGGCGGTCATGATCAACAACCCTGCGGCAATCAGCCACCGGGCATCCGTCCCTCGGCCGATCAGGAAGCCGACCAGCGGCATCGCCAGAACCGCAAAGACTCCACCGGGCGACATTACCAGCCCGGCGCTGAGCGCGTCATAACCAAACAGGGATTGAAGCAAGCCGGGCAAAGAAGTGCTGGCGGCATAAAGTGCGAGATAGGCGCAAAAGATGATAATGCAGCACGCGGCGAAGTTGCGTTCGCGCAATGGACGGAAATTGACCACGGGGTTGCGGTGGCGCAACTCCCAGAAAACGAGCCCAACCAAACCTACTGTAAAGAAAATGGCCAATGTCTGGATGCGCCAGAATGGATCACCCAGCCAATCCCACTCCTGGCCCTTGCTGAGCATCACTTCCCAGCAGACGATGACGAGGACCAGCAGCGACAAGCCGATCGAGTCAAAATGGAACGGCTGCTTCCTCAACTCGATGCGCTGGGTGGTAAGATAGTCTGGATCGCGAAGCAGGGCGTAACAGCCGGCCAGCGCAAGGAGACCGACTGGCACGTTGATCAAGAACACCCACCGCCATGAGTAGGAGTCCGTGATCCAGCCACCTAGGGTCGGACCTACGACAGGCGCGATCAGGGCAGCGAAACCAAACAATGTCATCGCTATGCCTTGTTTTTCCGGCGGGAAAGCGTCCAGCAGCACCCCCTGGCTGCTCGGCTGCAAACCGCCGCCCGCCAGGCCTTGGATCACGCGGAACAGGATTAGCTGACCGAGACTCCCGGCCATTCCGCACAGCAAGGAACTGAGGGTAAATATTGCTATCGACGCCAGGAAGTAGTTGCGGCGACCCAAATGCGCGCTCAACCAGCCGGTGATCGGCAGGATAATGGCGTTAGCGGCAAGATAACTGGTGAGAACCCACTCGCCATCATCGACCGTAGCCGACAGGCCACCCGCGATATAGCGCAGTGCCACCACCGCGATAGTGGTGTCGAGGACTTCCATGAACGTCGGCACAACGACGACGGCGGCCACCAACCAGGGGTTCCCCGCAGCATGAGATCTGGCGGGCGAAAGTGCCGCGGCTGTCATTTGTTTATGCCCGGCGGGTTGCCGGTCGAACCGCCGGTTTGTGATTCGGGCACAGAGCTTTGCAGAAACTTCCCGGCATCGGGTCCGGTCGGTGGCTTGTTGGTGTAGACGTATGGAACGACGGAAGTCCCGATGAACAAAGCCTCTTTGTCTGGGTCGTATCCTTCGAGCTCAATCCGGACCGGAAGGCGCTGTACAACCTTGACGAAGTTGCCCGTCGCATTCTGCGCCGGTAGCAGTGCCAGCGTCGATCCGGTTCCCATTGTAAAGCCCGCGACCCGGCCCTTGAATACTCGGCGGCCGCCGTACATGTCGACATAGAGATCGGCAGCCTGGCCGATGCGTAAGTCGCCTAGCTGCGTCTCCTTGAAATTGGCATCAACCCAGATGTCGTCGAGCGAACGAATCGCCATTAAATTCTGGCCAACTTGAACGTAATTTCCCGGATTCACGTTCCGACGTGTAATGACGCCATCGATCTCGGCGACGATGTCAGTGTAACGAAGGTCCAGTTCAGCCTGAGCAAGTTCTTGGTTGGCGACTTCGAGTTTAGCCTCGGCTTGTTTGACGCCCGGAGCCTCCATTGCGAGCTTGGCGAAGACGCGGTCGACATCGCCCTTTTTCTCGAACTCCTCGACCATCTGCTTTGGGCTCTGGTCGAAGGAGTGGGCCACGCCGAGCTGAGCTGCGCTCTCAATCAGGTCTGCTTGTGCCTGGAGCACGGAGGAAAAAGTCTGATCGAGATCGGGCGGCACTTGGCCTAAATCGCCGCCCTGTTTGGGTTCCGGTGGCAATCCCAACGACGCGCGAACTTGGTGGACGGCAGCCAGTGACTGGGTAACTTGTGCGCTGGCAGTCGAAAATTCCTCCTGGCGCTGGTCGTATTGCTGACGGCTCTCAGCCGGAGTCCCGAGCAGTTGCTTTGCCCGATCGAAGTTAACTTGGGCCAGCGCCAACGTCGCTTTGGCCTTATCGAGAGCAGCAACCCGATCGTGCAAAAGAGCGATTTGGTTTTCGAGATCCTCCACGGCACTCTGTAGTTTCCAGCGCCGGCTCATGGCCTGTGCTTCGTTACCGCGCGCGGTGGCGATGGCCGCCTGCAAATCCGTGTTCGCAGTATCGACCGCTGCTCTCTTCTGAGAGACCACGATCTGATACGGCTCCTTGTCGAGTTCAGCGAGAAGCTCTCCTTTACGCACACGGTAATTGTCATCCACCAGAACCCGGGAAATCTGGCCGCTGACGCGGGGAGCAACGAACGTCACATGGCCGTTCACGTAGGCGTCATCCGTCGAGACGGTGTTGAGCATCAGCCGGATCCAGGGAATGCCCAATATGCCGATGGCTGCCAGAATTAGGGCCCCCAGCACGCCGATCAGCAACCTTCTCCGCCGCCTAGACTGACGATCCGGCGGTGGGATCGTCTGCGCCGATTTGGTTTCCTCCTCGATCGAAACGCCTTCTCCCGGCGAGCGCGTCTCGATCCGACCCGCCTCCTCCCTATTCACATCCCGGTTCTCAGTTATCTCAACTGGCATGGCATCCAACCGCGTCTTTGAGGCGAATCCCCCGATTCCGGGTGGGTTGCGGTGTGATGATCGCCCCTTAGGGCGTCTCGGGCAACCGGTGCGCCGCGCACCGTGTAAGCTGCAAGGTATCGAACCCGAGCAATCCAGTCGCTATGAGAGTTCATGGGCGTTGGCGGTCGCCCTCGCTACCGGCCTTGACACCCAATCCGCGCGCCCAACTAGAGACCGCGTCGCGGACTGCATCACCGACGCAACCGCCGAAGATGGGTCAACACCTTTTGAGCTGTTCAGGCCGACGACGTCGCAGGGCCGGTTTGAGTTAAGATGAGCCATGGCGCTGCAGGACCTGAACGACAGCTTTGGGGGCCGAGCTCGGCAAATATGCTACGCGTTGCCAAGTGGCCGCTTTCGGCGCGAACGCGTCACCCGCCGGCCAGCGGACGCTGGTTCGGTCGCTCCCGAAGCCGATATTCAAGCTCCGCTTCTGCACTGCGCGATCGCACTCGGCTAACCGAGCGTGCAGTGCTTGACCGCGCTCTCCCGGAAGAACGCCAGCAAGGGGCCGGACATAGACCCCAGTCGATGACGTTCAGCTTCATAGAGGCCATTTCGGCATCGGCCGATTGGCGGGCCTGCATCGAGTGCTCGCGGCGATGCCCGACTGCGTGTCGGAGTCCCGCGTGGCGGGGTCATAAATTCGTCCTCAGGCTAAGGGCTTCGTGTGGGCAGGTTGCGTCTCGTGCGCCGCCACCTGTGGCGTTAGGCCATAGAGCGCCTGGGCATTCTGCACTCTAGTCGCGCGGACCCGCTTCTATGCCCTGGTCTCCTCGCGGTAGAGGCTCAAGGCCTTCATCACCGGCGCGTCGCTGAAGCTGAACAAGAAAGCCGGGCGGTCGCCACTGTTGACGTGCTCATGGAAGGTCCACGTCGGCACCGTGAGCACGTCCTTGTCTTCCCAGTCCAGCCGCCGGCCGCCCACCATCGAATAGCCAGCGCCCTCGACCACGTGATAGTTCGTGCAGCAGACACGGCGGTAGGCCTGCGTCTTCTCACCGGGACGCAGCAGCTGCATGTAGCAGGCGATGGTCGGCATCACCGGCCCGCCAGTAAGCCGGTTGGTGTATTCGAGGATGATCCCGTCGCCCTTGCCGCCGGAATCGGCGGCAGCCAGCCGTTGCAGCGCGGCGCGCATCTCCGACATCGGGTAGTGCCACGGCGACGAGTCGACGCCCGCACCGAGGTCTTGCCGCTCCTGGTGGTACTCCTCGTAGAACCCGGCCTCGAGCATCCGCACCAGCGGGGTATCCAGGCCGTCCAGCCAGATCATCGGCGCATCGGTGTCGTTGGCGTGGTCGTGCCATGTCCAGTTGGGGGTGAGGACGAGATCGCCCGGGAACATAGGGACGCGCTCACCGTTCACGACCGTGTAGCCGCCCCCGCCCTCGATGATCAGGCGGAGGGCCGCCGCAGAATGGCGGTGGGCGCGGGCAATCTCGCCCGGCATCACGATCTGGATGTTGGCGACCAGCGTGTTGCTGGCCGACACCCCGGGCAGCTCGGGGTTGGTCAGGCGCAGAACCCGGCGTTCGGCCTGCTGGGTACCTACGAGCTGGGCCGCCCGCATCGCCTGTGGCCGCAAATCCCGCCAGCGCCACAGGTGAGGCACGACCTTGCTTCGAGGCTCGATGCTGATGCCGCCGCCGATCCAGGCCGGCGTCACGTGTTGCGCGCGGAGCTGCGTGTAGTAGTCCTGCAGCTCCTCTTGCGAAGATTGGATGTCCGAAAGCTCCAGCATTGGGTCCTCCCCTCTCGAGAGCGTTGGAACGGCGCACGAAGAATACGGACAAAGAAGCTTAGCCCTCGGTCCCTATGGCGAAAAGTGAATTGTGAGGCACTATGTGTTCAGCTGACGCAACGTTAGCCCGGGGCGCACGGATTACAACGAGCTGAGGCTTTTCCTGCACCTTTCACGCACGCTGCACTGCTCAGGCCGGCTCTTTTACCCGCTCTTTGACCGGCTCTTTCAAATGGGTCGCCCGCATCAAGCGCAATGAGTCGGGATCGCTCATCATCGCCGTCTGGGCGCCCTTCAGAAAATCCTCGTATTCCCGCGCCATCGCCGGCGAGACGACCTCGATCATCAGCCGGTTTTCCAGCCAGAACTCGATTACGTGGAAGAACGGCTTGTGGCCCTTCATGCCCCGGCCAAAGGTCTTTGCGCGCCAGCCCTCGCGTGCGCCGATCCGCTCGACCTGCTCCGGCTCCAGCGGCACGGACAGCAACACGTGGAACGGCCAATTTTGCGGCGGCGCCTGGTTTTCGCCGAACACGACCTGATCGTCGCGGTCTGGGATGTCGAGCGTCGCGCGCTCCGGGTAGACCTCGATCATCGTGCCGTGCACGTCCCCGTTCGCCGCCATGAAGGCGCCTTCCAGCGGGCCGAACGGAAAGCATTTGCCGCCCATCAGTTCGGCCAACACCTCGGCAACGTGCTGCGGCTCACGCGCCGGGATCGATACGTGATGGATCATCCGAATGCCCTCCGCTACGGGTCGTGGCGCCGTCGAACCCTGGTCGGTGGCGCCTACTGCGAGCACCATACCCCGCATCGACGAGGCTGAACAACGTGTGAAAAAGAATTGGACCGAACGATCGCTTAGGTCGAGCCTCGCGGGTCGACGCGGTCCTTGCGAACGGCCGCTTTCGGGCGGACGAACCACAATAAAAGCCAGCCGGCGCATCGGCTATTAAACTAGGGAGGTTTTTGCCAACGCCGCGCATGCCGACCCCAGAGCTTTCCGGCGCTTTAGGTAAACATCTCGATCGAGCCGTCGAGGGCCATCAGGCCGGTCTCGACGGTGAGTTGGGGATGGTGCTGTGCGACAGCTTCGCGGAACTCGCTCAGGACCTCGCGGTGGGTCTTGGTCTCGATCTGCGGATCGGCGATGCTGCTGTCGCCATAAGCGATCCGGGCGGCGCCGCAATCGCGGTGGTCGATCGCGATCACCTTGGTGATGCGATGCAGTTCTACCGAAGTTGCCAGGTTGTCCCAAAACGCCGGCCGCCAGGTCTCGAACTTGGGCGCGACGACGGCGATCGCCGCGCCGGCGATGACGAACTGGCTATATTTGCCGCTGAACCCGCGTTTCTCCATGTAGTTGTAGACCGGCGTCACCATCCGCGGATCGATGCAGGAGAGCAGCATCGCTTCGTAATCGCCCTCGGCCGCCCAGGCTTTGAACGGCAGGGTCGCCGCCAGCCCCGCAATTCCCGCTATTTGCAAGAAATGGCGGCGATCGAAGCGGCCGAGCACCAGGTCGCCGCCGCATGAACAGAGCGCAACAGGACGCATCGTTTTTCCTTCCGAGCAGCTGCGAAATCTTATCAGATCAAAAACACCGTGCCGATGCCTGAGACCCACCGTACCAGAACCCGCGCCCGATCGGCGGGTCAGGCCGTGCAAAACTTCGGTGCGAAACCCAGCCGCAAATGATGTCGGAAGATAGGGATGGATCACGTTAACGGGCGCCGACCACCGGGCAACGCCGCACGGGCGCGCCTCCCTTGGCGTAGGCTCGCGATGGCGCTGCTGCTGCTCCTCGGCGCAATGGCCTCGGCCCATGCACAGATCGGCGGCGGTCATGGCCGCGGGCAAAAGAACCAGCAACAGACACCGCAGCAGTCCCCGGCACGGCCGGAACCGGTGGTGCCCGAGATATGGCCACGGCTAGAAGAGGGCGCGCTCATATGCAAGTCGCGCGACGATCTCGTCAGATATCAGACACAAATCGCCAATGGTGCAAGTCCTACAACAGCAGGACAGGCGTCCGACTGCCACACTATCCGCAAGCGAACGGGCATCCAGATCCTGGATCACGACGGTCCTTCACGCACCCAAATCGTCACGACGGACGAGTCCAAAGAGACTGGGTGGACCAATAGCTACCTGCCGTCGACCCCGCCACCTTCTGTCGCTAAAGGCCCCGGCGCAAGGAAATGATGCGCGCGGCTTTGGGTTTCTGTGGAACAACGGCGCCCCGCCCCTCGGTGACCGGGCCCGGCTGTATTCCACCGGCAGCAGACCATTGCCCCATCGGAGCCGAGATGCCGTGCCACACATCCCGCCGAGTCCTCCGAACAGCGCGATAAGGTCGGGGCATTCGATCCGGAGGTGCCACCGCTTGCGGAGGCCGCACTGGAATCGCTGCAGACGGAACGCGCCATCGCGCTTTGACGAATCGCGCCGTTGCGACAACATTGACGAACGCGTTCATCGACAGGCCAGTCGGACGGTAAACTGATGACGAAACTCAGATCTGACATCACCAGAGACGGGATCAGCCGCACGCCCCATCGCGCCTTCATGCGGGCGATGGGGCTCGATGACGAGGCGATCGCGAAACCGATGATCGGCGTCGTCAGCATGAAGGGCGAGCAGACCCCCTGCAACATGACGCATGGCTTTCAGGTCGAGGCGGCGAAGCAAGGGATCGCCGAGGCGGGGGGCACGCCGCGCGAGTTCACCACGATCTCGATGTCGGACGGCATCGGCATGAACCACGAGGGAATGAAGTTCTCGCTGGTATCGCGTGAGCTGATTGTCGATTCGATCGAGGCGGTCGTGCACGGTCTTGCCTATGACGGGCTGATCGGGTTCGGCGGCTGCGACAAGACATTGCCCGGCGTGATGATGGGCATGCTCCGCTGCAATGTGCCCGCCGTGTTCATCTAT
>Ga0209656_10003245_pt1 | contig 10546 bp, 15 predicted proteins | sample BogFormECP12_OM2_FD_188239 | JGI IMG/M metagenome (GOLD analysis project Ga0209656, IMG submission 188239) | Bog forest soil microbial communities from Calvert Island, British Columbia, Canada - ECP12_OM2 (SPAdes) (version 2) | ecosystem: Environmental > Aquatic > Freshwater > Wetlands > Bog ... | reverse complement strand
ACCAGCCTGCGCAGACTGGGTTTGACACCGCTGAGCTCAACCTTCTCTATGAGTTTTTTGAGAACGACAAACACGAGACGATTACCTCCATTGGTCTAACGTGGGATATCGGCGGGAGTGGACGTAAATCGCTCGGTAATCCTTCCTTTAGCACCTGGACCCCTACTTTTTACTTTGGAAAAGGTTTCGGTGATCTGCCCGATAGTCTCCCTTTTCTTAGACCATTCGCAATCACCGGAACGCTCGGCTTAGGTATTCCATCGAGCTCGGGTACCCAAAGCGACCCCAATCCCGACACGCTGCAATGGGGCTTAGCGCTCGAGTATAGCTTGATTTATCTGCAACAACACGTCAAAGACATCGGCTTAAAGGCCGCCCTTCGACCGGCTGATCCCGCTTGTTGAGTTCCCCTTATCGACGCCATTGAATCGAGGGGTAGACACCCTAACCACCGGCACCGTCAATCCCGGGGTTATCTGGTCTGGTCAATTTTACCAGATAGGAATCGAAGCAATGATACCGATCAACAATCACAGCGGTCACAATGTGGGAGTGATCGCTCAGATTCACTTATATCTGGATGATATTCTGCCCAAGATTTTTAGCAAACCTTTATTTGGCGGATAGACTTATGAAAACCTTAACAAAATACATAGTAACTGCGTGTACGCTGCTGCTGCTTCTCACCCAGGAGAGCCGGGCACATGCATTTCTCGATCACGCGGAACCGGCGGTGGGAAGTCAGGTCCACAGCGCACCGACCCAGGTGAAGATCTGGTTTACCGAGAAGTTAGAACCCGCCCTGAGTAAGCTTCAGGTATTCGATGCTTCCGGGCAGGAGGTCGATAAGCGTGACGTGAAGATAGATCAGTCGAATGGGGCATTGCTGACTGTTTCGCTTCCCCAGCTGAAACCGGGCAAGTACAAAGTCGTTTGGCGGGCCGTCTCAGTCGATACCCATGTCACAACTGGAAACTTCACGTTTGACTTAGTCTGAGTGGCGACTACACCCACGGTATAGTCCACGACGGCCGCGCGCCGACCTACTCCTATGCCAATTGCGTTGATATTGGTGCGTTGGTTGCATCTGTTGAGCTCGATACTGCTGGCCAGCCTGTTTTTGTTTGAGGCGGCGATCCTCCTTCCCGCTACGAGGAAGCCTTCGTCGGATATTGGGCACCTGCTTGATGCGATCCACCGGCTAACCTGGCGCACCGCATTATGGACGCTTCTCATGGCGCTCATGTCGTGGTCCGCCTGGAGTTGGCTGGTCGCCTCAACAATGACTGGAGACGACTTAATTGAATGTTTACAGAGCGGTGACTGGTTGACCGTTCTGACCGAGACGCAATTTGGTCACATATGGTTGTTCCGGATCATCGTTAGCCTGATCTTTGGGATCATCCTCTGGGTGGTGGCACGCACATCAGGGAGACGAAGCTTTTTACAGACAACCCTCGCGGGGCTTTCAGTAATAGAGCTTGTCTCCCTGGCCTGGGCTGGCCACGCCGCTGCAAGTCCGGGCCCGTTCGGATTTGTCCACCTTTTAAGCGATGCACTCCATCTTCTCACCTCAGCGTTCTGGCCAGGAGCGCTGGTGCCTCTCGCCGCGTTCCTTCTTCTGCTGTTAAAATCAAGCCAAGTCGACGCAATCGTGCTGGCGGCGCCAGTAGTTCGCCGATTCTCAGCAAGCAGTCTGATTGCGGTGACCGGTATGGCACTTACCGGATTGGTGAATACTATTTTCATGGTCGGAAGTTTTCAGGCGCTCCTGGCAAGTGCCTACGGCCAGGTACTCGTTTGTAAGCTCATTCTGTTTTGCGCGATGATCGGGTTCGGTGCTTGCAATATTTTCTTGCTGAAGCCAAAGATAGCGGTTGAGCTCCCAACGGTTGCCCTTGGACAAAAGAGCGCTGTACGCTTACTGCTTCGAAACGTCCTGTGGGAAATTGGATTGGGTACTGTGGTAATCCTTATCGTCGGATTACTTGGGATCACTCCGCCGCCAATGCGCTGATGGCAGAAGACCGAGAGTTGCAGAATGGGACGGCGGGCTTTCCGGTCGTGAATGGTGATATTTGTTCCCGGGCATTGGTTTTTGCCTCCTGAAATCCCTGCAACTCTTGATTTCTTGACTTGCGCGTCAACTTAGCAGCATGTGTTGCTAACCACCAGCTAAAACGTGTTCAATATCGGCTACGATTTTCTCGGTATCGTTCAGTAAATCGAAGTCGTACAGCAACTTCCAGTTGCCATCCGGGCTAATCAAATAAGTAAAGGCGGAGTGGTTCATGAAGTAGACATCCTGATCTTCTCCCGGATGGTGCATCTTTTCGTAAGTTGCTCCGTAGGCCTTCGCTGCCGCGGCAATCTGATCGTCGGTTCCAGTCAATCCTATGAAGCTAGGATCAAAATATGGTACATACTTTTTGAGCACCTCGGGGCGATCTCGCCATGGATCGATGCTTACGAACATGACCTGAACATTGCTGCGAGCCTTGTCTGGCAACGCTCGATAAACTTTCGCGAGATCAGAAAGCGTCGTCGGACAGATATTCGGACAGTGAGTGAATCCAAAGGAAAACAACACCAGTTTTCCATGCAGCTGACTGAGCTGAAACGCCTTGCCGTTCTGATCAACGAGGTGGAAATCGTAAGCTGCTTTCGCCGGGACCAAGGCTTCCCCGTAGAACTTTGCCTGCACACTCCGATACGATGTGTATCGAATAAGAAGAAAGCTCGCGAGGAGCGTAAGCACGAGGACAAATGCTGTTATGAAAGCGCGCCAATTGATTGGGAAACGCCGCCTGACGAATGCCAAACCGCTGTAAATACCTGCAATCGATTTACTCATTTTGGCTCCTGCTTCAAAACTGCAAGCTCAACATCGACCTTTTGATTGCCTGGTGAAAACAACAGCACAATCTTTACTCGGTCTCCCTCCTTTGGATGGGACTTCAAACCCATCACCATCAGGTGTTTGCCTCCAGGTTTCAGCACCAGCGTGCCGCCCGGAGGAATCTCCAGAGCGGGGACACTTTCCATTCCCAGCATCTTGCCTCCTTCATTATTTTGTGTGGTCGTGATCATCGGCTCAACGTGTGTGGCGATGTCAGTGACACCTCCGACAAGTTTTATTGAGGCTTGGCTAAGATTTTGGATTTTCATGAACGCGGCGGTGTCAGACGCTACTGACGGCACAGCCTGCAACCATGGCTTTTCGATTTTGACGGGCAGACCATCCGCGAATAGGATGGGTGCCAACATCAACAGAGCAATAAGAGTTTTGATCATAATCCTTTAATGAACTGCCCGGAGTTTTCAGTTCCGGACTTCGACAATTTGGATGCAATAAAGAAGCCCCTCATTTCTCCCTGAGGCTTCGAACGAATTGAACCAGGGCTTCGATCTGGGCATCAGTCAGATCCGGGTTAGGCGGCATGGCTGTGCTTCCGCCGACCGACTCTGCACCATTTCGAATCACCGTCCGAATGCGATCGTCAGAAGTTGATGCCTGCCATGTTTGATTTGTAAAGTCGCGCGGCGATGCTCCTAATCCAGAAGAGGCTGGACCATCCCCTTTGCCGTCCCGACCGTGACAAACAAAACAACGCGTTTGGAAAACCTCTTCACCTTGTGACGCGACTTGGCTGGTATCCGAGTGCGGTGTACTCGGGGGAGTAGGCGACTTCGAGCACGCCGCGCCAGTCACAGACAACAGCAGAGCAAAGAGAACGTCATATGGCGTGCGGTTCATCGTTGACGAAAAATCAATCTTGGAGGGAGTGGCTCAGAGTTCGGCGGAAAGACAGGGTCCGAAATCCGTTCAGGTGCAGAGTGGAATTCCAGTCGCGGACCCTCTCGGTAGCTTGAGGCGAGCGCGATCGCGCGCGAAACGCGATCAAAGCCTGGAAAGACGCCGCCTAAGCAACCCGTGGAGGCGGGACGGCCGGGCGAAAAACGACGGACTCCATGGCGTCGGCGAACCCTGGATAATCAAGTTCAACCGATGTTTGGTACAATTGGAAGCCGAGTGTGCCGGTTAGAATAACCTTTTGCAGTTCTGCTCGGACCAGCGGCGTGTTTTTCTGCTCCTGCTTGTTGGCTGCCTTGATCGCCTGGCACATCGGGCAAGGGTGAGCGCCGTCAAACGTCTGCGCTAGACCAACCACGACACCGTGCTGCTGACTATAGTGGACGGCCATACCGATCCAGGCAGTCGTTTGCAGGATCACCCAATGACCTCCTGTGATGTGGAGGAGAGCCAATGCGCAAAAGAAAACTCCAATTCGAGATCGCATCCGTTCCGCCACAACACAATTGGCGGTTCCAACCGAAAAAGCAACCCGCAAAAAGCGCAATTATGGCTGATCGTACGACGGGAAGATCTAACATCGAAGCTGCGCTGGAGCAACTTCGTCAGGGCGCTCAGCCGGTACACGAAGAGGACGTCGCACGCCTTCGCCGCTCGTCCACGACCATATCAACCTGCTGTGACGCTATTCGTTCGCAATCCCTGAAGCCGTCGTCACCGGCGAGCTGCGCCCACTGCATAATCAAGTCCCAGAGCCGATCTACAGGAGATCGGAGAGCTCAAACAAAACGATCTAAAACGGATCCAGTTGCCCGAATAGTTGCCACAGGATGCAGTTTATCGCCGCCGCCTGGTGTAACCCGACCCGCAACGCGCCCGCCTCTCTTGGTGGAATTCGGACGCAGCAGGACTCGATCCTGGCGCGTTTGACGATGCGATCGGTACGATGTGCAATATCCGCAGCGCGATCGATTGATGCTGGGAGAATTCAAGAATCAAGGACGCTTGAACTCACTCTTCTTCGCTTCTTGTCGGTCACATTCGATTCAGATATGCTCTGCTTTACGGGTGTTTGATTGTCTTCTCCCCTCAGCAGTGCTGTCTCGAAGTCGACCAAAAAAAAACACCAAGTACACAAAAAAAAGGAGTTAAGAGATGATTAGACCATCCAAAGCAGTGATTGCTGGCGCAGCGGTCGCTGGCCTTCTGACGGGTTCATTCGCCGTGCGTGCATATGCCGCGAGCACCACTGGTACCAAAGCCGGCGTGGCCCTGCAGACAATGGCCGATGCGCAAAAGGGCAAGCACGATTGCAAAGGCCAAAACGAATGTAAAGGCCAAGGAGGCTGCAAGACTAGTGATAATGGGTGCAAGGGAAAGAACTCCTGCAAGGGTAAGGGCGGATGCAACACGGCCACAAATTAGAATCCAGGCGCTATAATATAAGTTAAAACTCGCGTCGCTTGGCTAGCCGGACAACCGGAAAGCCTTGGGGAAGGATGGCTCCAATGTCGTCTGGAACTATTCTGCCGCAGAATAGAGGCCGTCCCGCCCCCGCTCCGGGAACAGGAATGCAGTAAAACATTCCGAAAGATTATGGCCGCAAATGCTTTCGATGGGTTCACCGAATATGGCATTGGCATCGGCCTGCGCTTGCCACAGGTTCGAGCTCTACCGGGTGCAAAGCGGGTGCTAGAGCAGGTTAGGCTACTGGGCAGATTCGTGTAAGTCGCCGGACACGATCGTTGAATGGCCGAGGGAAAAGAAAAAGCCGACAGAAATCGGACGTTTACCTTCCTGCATGAGCTTTCGCGTCACATTATCGATCGCTGCAATGTGATCAGCATCCACAGCATGCCGAAGACCAAAAGTGTAAGCCAGAAAAGCGGTCCCGAGGAGAATTGGTTTATCATGGAACGCGATAATCGCCCAAACCCAAGCGCCAATATTGACCGCGACCAGAAAACCGTAAATGCCGACAATCCGATTCCGTAAGTTGCCTGAAAGAACGTCATTCATGTTGCCTCGCTGTTTTGATCCAGTCGTCAACGCAAAACGAGGCTTAAACCCGCTACAATGGTAGCAGCTTGACCCCACCGGTAAACCCCGACCGATGTGTTCGCGTGACGTTCACCAATGGCAGATCTCCTGGCTCACGGGTCTGGGCTAACCACCGCCTTCCCGGTTTCCCAGTGGCTCTTGAGGCAGTTAACTCACCGCTCACAGTTGCGGGGGGCAGCCGCGGCTTCGGAGCGTCAAAGCTCGGTACCGCGTTCCCTTTTCATCCTAATACGGAACCATCAGGCATTGACACTAATGCCTCTTGATTTCAGAAGTCAATCCCTTCTCTGGCCGCGGATTTCCTGGAACTGGGCCGCCTGGTACCGCCACTGGCATCAATAATCTCCGAATGGATCGCTCTCCCTTATGCGTGCCGCTCCGTGATCGACGGGCGAGCTGGCAACTTTGGAATGAGACCGATGGCCGTCGCTAGCCAATTCAACACGAAGAGTCCGATAAGAGCGCTTGCGTTGACCGCGAAGATCCAGCCAACTATTGGCGGTGTGAAGTCCTCTGTCCCACCGAGTACGACGAGCGCAACCATAAACAGTACTCCCTCAAAGACCACAAAAGCGGCCGCGAACGCTGCCAAGGAACGCCCGGTCCACATGGCTTTATTTAATGCGCGGGTAGTCCATCGAGCAGCCAAAGTCGCGAGGATTGCGGCTGCACCGATCGCGACGCCCCAAGCAAACGAGCTTATTGTCCGTGGATATCCAAGAACGATGAAACCGACGAACTGGTCTGCAAGCCAGACAGCGCCGGTTAGAAACATTGCGTCGCGCCGGTTCAAGGTCAAGGCGGCTGCGGTACTGAACGCAGCAAAGGGGGTAGCGCAAGCGAAACCGAGACTGAACGCGACACTAGCGCAGACCAGCAAAGCTAACCACAGATGGTGACGCCAGCCCGTCAATGACGCAGAATCGTGTTCCCGGGACCGGGTATGCGGGAATTCAGAAATCGGAGATTTTTGCTCTTTCATTGTATTCTTTGTTTTGGATTTTGAAGATCTTCGGGAGGCAAAGCTTAGATAAGCATGCGGCCTATCCGTGCTGGAATCCGCGGCCGGCGCGGTCTAATGGATCCGGTTCGGCCATGCCTAGCCAACGTTTCCGGAGGTGATCCCAAAGAGCTAATCGCGACCAATCCGGCTCCTTTGCGATCCCCATTTCCCGCGTAAGGAATGGGTTGGGCAGAAAGACGGTCAGTTGTTGTTCGTCCTTTCCGTTGTAAAGACGAAGACCCCAGCTATTTGGAGTTCCCTTGTCGTTTAGCTGCCGATATAGTTCTGCTCTGGAAGTCCGGCGATGCACCCTCAATTGCGGATCAGTGGGATGACTTTTGGACCCTGCATTTTCGCCGATGCAGATGTGAAAATGCCAAGGACCGAAGTCGATCGTCAGATAACCGTCAAGCAAACCGACGCTCTCGGGCTTCTTGGAGGCTTTAATCTCCCAGGCTGCTCCTTGGATCAGGATGCCGAAAACAATGTCTTCCCAATAATTTTCGAACACGTCTTTGAGCAGCTCGAATAGGACGGTCTCAGAAGGATCCAGATCAAAAATTTCCAGAGTGCCGTTCCCTGGTTCGAAAACAGTTCGGGGGGTAGTCATATTTTGTATAGAAGCTTCAGATTATTATGATCCTTAGCGAGGATAGTGTCGAAAAGGAATTTGATCGAGCGGCAAATCGGTCTCATCGAATGCCTGGATTGCGAAATGCCGAATTTTGTTGACGGCATCCTGAGCGCCGAAACCAGCTACCATCACCTCGGCTGAGTCCCGGCGTAGAACAGCCACTGGACCGTTCTTACATTCGCCAAGGCATTCGGTAGCGACAACTGGAATACACTCGTCGGGAGCCAATGGGAAGCCATTTTGTGCCTCGTAACGCGACAGACATCCTGACGCATTAGAACAAAAATAAAGACAGCGAGGACGGTCCCGGTATTGGCTTTGAGCTACTGCCAAGCACTGTTTCAACTCGCTTTCTTCGGCGTTGAATACGTGGTAATGCAGCCACTTCTGAAAAGTCCTAATAGTTGACTCGTCCCATTCGCCTTTTCCGCAAACGATCAGAGCCGCCGCGATTCGCTTGAGCAATGTTTTTCTCTTCTCCATTGGACGCTTCCTTAAAAGCGGATTTCGGCGCCGCAAAAAAGAGCGGTTCCAAGTGCCGGATAGCCAATCGTTGTTTGGTAATGCTGGTCGGTTAGATTTTCGCCGCGGAAGGTTATCGCGAAATGAGAGTTAAATTCCCAACGTGCGTAGGCTCGAAGAACCCAATAATCTCCCATCCCAACGTACTTTGCCGGGAAGTATGAAAAATCCTCTCCTTCCCGTTGGCCCACAAACAGACTTCCGATCCCGATGGTCAGACCGCGAATAATGCTGTAGTTCGTATCGAAGCTGAATAAATACCGGGGAACATAGGGATTTCGTTGAGTGACCCCAGCCGTTGTAAAGTAAGATTCTGTCCACGTGAACGCAGCGCGAATCTGCCAACTTTTAAAAGGGTTGGCCCTGAGTTCTGTTTCAATGCCGTAAGTCTCGCCGGTATTCTGATTTGCGTAACTCCCTGTAACCGGACCTGACGGCACGAAAGCGATGACGTCGCGGATATAGTTGTGAAAAAAACTCGAGCTTAAAACGAACCTTCCGTCCCACAAGGACTGATCGATTCCGGTATCGAATCCCTGCGATGTTTCGGGCTTGAGATTCGGGTTGCCCAAAGCCGTCGGAGAGGTTGAAAAAGTGTTAAAGAGGTCAGGCGCTTTAAATGCGGTGCCGTAACTGGCGCGCAATTTTGTGCTCGTAAGCGGGAAAAAATAGGCGCCTGTGAAGCGATAGGTGAAGGCATTCCCGGCATATTCGTAAAGATCGTATCGGCCGCCTGCCGTCAGGTTCAGATTCGGAATGACTTCCCATAGATCTTGCAGGTAAAGAGCGAAATCATACTCCTCGCGCAGCGGAAAAGTGTTATCGTGACCAGCCTCCTCATAATAGGTCGCGCCTGCTACAACCACATTTGAGGCTGGCAATTCAAACGTATTTTGCCAATCGGCCTGAAGGTTAAACGCGTTTGCAATATAGAGCGAACCGGGAAAACTTTCCGATGCGATCGGCGGATCAGTAAAGGTATACCTCTCATTGTAGCCGCCGACGAGAAAGCGTTGTTGCCACCAGTCCGTCGTCTTCCAATTCAGGAACAGAGATACCAGCGTGGATTCGCCGGTCGCCTCGGCGTGCGGATCATCGAAAGGGATATCGACTGGACGGTCACTGCTCGGCTCTTCATAGCGTCCGTACTGGCCTCGTACAGTCATCCCGAGTGTGACTGTGGGACTTAAAGCCGCGTCGAGTCGCAATGAGAAGCCGTCTTCGCGCAAATAATTGTTAGGCCGCGCGTTCGACGTTTCGTCGTGAACATAATCAAACGAGTAGGGGAGTTTACCGATTTGACCGTCGCTCAGTATGCCTGCCCGAAGAGAATCATAAGTCCCTGCTTCTCCGAACAGCATTGCCTTTGGAGTTCCGGATCCCTCGTGCGTGACCAAAGAGACCACGCCGCCGATTGCGTCAGACCCATAAAGAGTGCTGTAGGGACCGCGCACGATATCGACCGTGTCCAGATTGAACGTCTGGGCATAGGCGAGAAACGGTGCGGCATCGCTAAACATCCCGTGTTTATTCTGATTCCATCGACGAGAATCAACGTGTAGTCGGGCGAAGTACCTCGGAGGCTGACGGTCGTGAAACCGCCTCTGGCGCCAGTCTCCAGTGCGAACGCCCCTGGTGTCGTATTGAGCCCCGTCATTAAATCGATGATCTGTTCAGTTTCAAGCTCTTCGCCTGTCAGTTGACTGAACGCACTTCCGATCTGTGACTCAACTTCGGGAGTCCGAGTCGCTGTCACAATCACGCGATCCAATGGGAGGCTGGTTGTCGAGTCGCTCTCCTCATCTGCGCCGAACGCTTCGAAGCCCGCCGTGAGCGTGGCAAACAGGACCAGTCCGACGGTCGAAACCGCAACGGAAGGAGTCGAAGGTCGCTTGGTTTCTCGAATGATCACGTGCGACCCGGCGTGATCCGTCACTGGATTAAGCGTGAGAGAAAGTGATTTCTCACGATTAGAATGGTGTTGCAGTTCAGTTGGCATGTTTTTCATTGCGTGACCGCCAAGGAGCACGCGTACACGGGGCCGAACGGGATTTTCCAACTCGGTCACCGAGGGTTTTAGGAAACCGCGATGCAACGCGGGCATCATGCTTCTGACGCCGAACTGCGACGGTTCCCATCCTGTCTTTGGCGCGACAGTGATCCGGACAATGCCGGACCCGATGAGCTCTGAAGAGCAGGTCTTCTGGCTTCGAGGTCAGCCTACTAGTATTACTTTGTTAAGTATTTTCTTGCTAATTGGCTGCGGTTTTCGCAAACTCGCGGGGCGTGGAGTGGAATCCCAGGCTATGGCGCCAAAGTATTGAGCGGTTCAAAGCATTCATGATCCCGCTGGCTGCGCCGCTGGGACGCAGCGAGCGACGCACAGCTGCTACCAATTACGTGCAGGGCCTGCTTATGCCTGGTCAACGTAAGTCAATCGAACCGATGGCGGCAAGACTGGGTATCGAGCCGCAACGGCTCCAGCAGTTCATGGCCGATAGTCCTTGGGACG
>Ga0209656_10003244_pt1 | contig 10546 bp, 5 predicted proteins | sample BogFormECP12_OM2_FD_188239 | JGI IMG/M metagenome (GOLD analysis project Ga0209656, IMG submission 188239) | Bog forest soil microbial communities from Calvert Island, British Columbia, Canada - ECP12_OM2 (SPAdes) (version 2) | ecosystem: Environmental > Aquatic > Freshwater > Wetlands > Bog ... | reverse complement strand
GATCTTGATGCCGAATTGCCGGGCCAAGTCGTAGCCGAACGAGGTAGCGCCCATTTTCGGAATAGAGAGGCCGCCGGTGGCGACGACCAGGACGGGCGCGGAAAAGTCAGCCGATTCGCAACGAGCGACAAATTCCGTGGAACGCTGGACTTCGCGGATATGAGAATTAAGGAAAATCTGGACCGAAGCGGCGCGGCATTCCGATTCAAGGAGGCTGGTGATGTCTGAGGCAGAACGGTCGCAGAAGAGTTGGCCGAGCGTTTTCTCGTGGTAAGGGATGCGATGCTTCTCAACGAGAGCGATGAAATCGGCGGGGGAAAAGCGGGCTAGCGCGGACTTGGCAAAGTGCGGATCGGAAGAAAGGAAATTGTCCGGTGTGCAATGAAGGTTGGTGAAATTGCAGCGTCCACCGCCGGAAATGAGGATTTTCTTGCCGAGACGGTCCGCGCGCTCAAGAACGGCAACGCGGCGACCGCGCTTCCCTGCTTCGATAGCGCAGAAGAGACCGGCGGCGCCGGCACCGAGGATGATGGCATCGAATTTGCGTGACGACAAAGAGGTTCTCCGCCCAGAGGAGAGTTTCACACAGAGCGAGGAGGGCGGCAAAAAGCATCTCGACATTCGGTAAATCGAAAAGCGGAAGCTGCGAATCGTTAATTCCCCAAATCCACTCGGCCGTCATGGCGTTCAGCGGCAACAATCAATTCGACGACCTCACCCTCGTCCTCGCCCGAGCCCGCTAATCCACAAAGTCAAGCCTCCGCAACAGAGGAATTTGAGGGCGCACCATCCTTTGCGCTCTTTCGAGGGATGGGCTCTTACGCCCTAAAGCCGTTTGTCGGCCGAATGGGCTGACCCTCCGGTCGCGATGACAATTCAGGGAATAGGCAAAGCAAGAAGAACGGTATGGCAAAAAAAGCGCCAACAAGAAAAAGTGCCGAGCTGAAGATCGGGCACTACAAAAGCAATGGAAGAGGAACGCGAAGCTACATCTGGATGGGGTCGTTAATGTGGCGCGCGAGGTACCAGCAGGGTGCGTGACCCGAGTGCGGGAACAGCGTGTAGGTGCAGGGGACGTCTTCTTCAGGCTGCACCGAATCGATTTCATATTCGACTCTGTTGTTCTTGCCAGCGATAGCGATGATGCGGGTACGGTGCAAGGAACTGGCGGCGGAGCCCAATGAGGGGAAGCTAAGGCGCAGGTGGTACCAGGAGAAATCAAGGATGTAGGCGATGGCAGCAATGGCGAGTGCAGCGAGAAAGGCGCGACGGAGTAGGTTCATCGCGGGGAGGTGACTGGGCTGACCAGGATCGGGCATGGATTCAGTCTACAGGTGATGGCTGAGAAATGGGATCCCGATGAAGAAGGTGCGCTGGGCGGCACCAAACGGGGGAAAAAACGCAATTGCAGGATAGAGGGCGCAGGTGAAACGAAGAACCTATGTTGCAATGGAGGGAGCAAGAGATTTGAGTGGAAAGAGGAGAATGGGGCTGCACGTGCAGGAGTTAAGATAGACCAGCGTGGGGATTCTTCACCCAAAAATTAAGCCCATCTCATGTTGCGCTTCTCTCCCAGACCAGTTTTCCGCCCGAAATGAAACTCCCGCTATGTCTTGCTTCGATTTCGGCCCAGAATCTGCTGTGGCCAATGGGGCGGGGCCGAAAGTTGCAAGCTGAGGCGCGGAACAAGCAGGAGGCCGTATGAAAATTCTAATAGCGGTAGATGGGTCGCGTGCATCAGATGCGGCGCTGCAGGAAGTCATCTCGCGGCCGTGGCCGAAGGAGTCTGCTTTCAGCCTGGTGACGGCGGTGGACCCATTCTTCTTCGTGCGCGCGCCCTTGCTGCTGGAAGAAGCCAAGAAATCGACAAATCAGGAATTAGAAGAGGATGCCGCCGGGTTGCGGGCCAAGGGTTGGCCGGTGAACTCGGGAGTGCTGTTGGAGAATCCGCGGCACGCCATTCCGAAGGTGGCAACAGAATGGAAGGCGGATCTGATCGTGCTGGGGTCGCACGGGCGGGGTGCGTTCACGCGACTGTTGATTGGAAGCACCGCGCAGGCGGTTTTGCGACACGCGCCCTGTTCGATGGAAATTGTGCGAACGCCGCGCGAGGACAGGGCGAGTCCTGGCGTGCGCGGGATGCGGATCCTGATACCGACCGATGGGTCGGAGTATGCGGTACTGGCGGTGAATCAAGTTGCGGAAAGACCGTGGCCTGAAGGGACAATCTTCAAAGTGGTGGCGTGCCCTGAGTATCCTGTTTTAGTAGGAGAGTATCCCTACTATGCGCCGGAGCAGCTGGTAGAACTGACCAAGGCCAGCGAGGCACAGGCCAAAGCAGCGGTAGAGGCAGCGGCCGCCGTCCTGCGTAACTCCGGCCATGACGTGAGAACGGAAGTGACGGAACCGCGAGACTCGCCCGCGCGGACGATTCTTTCATCGGCGGACTTGTGGCAGGCTGACCTCATAGTGATGGGATCGCATGGAAGGCGCGGGTTTGACCGGTTGGTGATGGGAAGCGTGTCAGAGTCGGTGGCAATGCATGCGCACTGCTCGGTGGCGGTAGTGCGGCAGTGTTTAATTTTGTAGGGGGAGAGCAAAAATCGAAGCACTGCGCGCGATTGAATATTTGTAAAGGCCTTGGCGCCAACCCGCTACCATGTGCCCTATAGAACGCGGCATTCTGACCGGGATAACTGAAGAAGAAAATTAAACTCAAAGAGCACAGCCCCTTCGCGAAATATGCTTGGGGTAGACAGGAGTGGGCCGAAGCCTGGGAAAACAGGTTCACGCGATTGAGAGTTAGAGGGAGGCAGCTTTTGTGCCGCTGGCCGGGGGAACGTGGGTGAAGGCGCAATCGACGATTTGATTGATTGCGTAGACCGATTCTTTCTGACAAGTGCGGCAACGAAGAACGAAAACCTGGGAGACGAGGTGATACTGCATATCGTTGGAATCGTGGGGAAGATGGGACGCGGACTCTCTCTTCGAAACCAGGTCAGGGATGCGCACAGGCTTTCCACAGCGGCGGCAGAGGACTCCCCGGAAATGCTGAGCGGTGGTGGCGGCAGACATCGGTGAAACTCCTTGGACAAAATTCAGAAGGGATAGAGGTTCGTGGACTATATAAGAAACCAGATGAATTTGTCTACCACAGGATATCGTGCGGGGATGAGGAAAGAAAGTGAGCGGAGTCACATTGGCCGAACCGTGGATAAGATGAATAGATCGTGACGATTAGAAACACTTTCGAGGAAAAGATTTGGGGGTTTGGGGCGGAATTTCCACAGGCGACAGGACGCCGGGGAAGCAAAAAAATGTGATTAGACGAAGCCACGTTATGGCGAGAAGCAGCTAGCAAGTGCGTCCACTCGCCGCAGCGAGCGGACGTTGCCAAGGCGGGAGGCCTAGGATGGCGCCTACCCAGCGGATGCGCACCTCTACAAAGCCCCAAGAGACCGATTTGAAGATCAGCCACTCGCAAATCGAAAACTTTGCAGGATTCCGATAGATAACTTTTGTGATTTGGTGGAGCCCATGGGATTCGAATCCACCAAGAGCGAGAAAACAAAGGAGTTTTGTGGTGCAACCTGAGCCTTCTATTATAGGGTATTGAAAGGAAAGGAAGGGAATTCTTAGTGCTTCCTTGATGCCCTTGAAAACTCCTATCGTGGACGGCAAGATGAAGGTCGATTACAAGCTGCGAGACGGCGTGGTGACCAAGAGCAACGCGATTGAGCGGATGCGCTTGATTGGGTTGAAAATATGAGTTCAAGCCCTGTGGCTTGCCAACATCTCAACGCGGGTGAATGCGTAACCGCCAGCTCAACGAGCATCCCGGTCAATGGGGACGCAGGGCACGGCGAACAACGCCAGCTCAATTCTGTGGATTTCTCAGAACCCGTTTTGGATAATTTACGAGTCGGCAACCACATTTTCTATCGTCGCGCAGACGGAGACCAGGATCGGAACGACCGTCGCAAGCTAGGATTCGCAAATGCTCACGACTAATCCGGCTCGTTCTTCTTCGAATGACTTCAATTTTCGAGGACCTATATACACCTGGCCTTCATTGGACTATGCCGGCTGTCCGCGTCAGCACGAACGCTGATTCCGTCGAGGGGCCCGCGCAAGACGGTCACCCGCCGCGGACAAGACGCCCTGCACTTTCACCGGCGCATCTTTGCGATGTTGGCGTGGCTGTGGAGTGCTCACCATCCTCAGACCCCACGTTCCAGATCACCAATCAGCAGACCCAAAACACTCTCTTCCAGCACGGCCTTCCCACGCATATGCAGCTGTGAGGATAGTTGATCGTCCCATATCGCATTGAGGGCGCGGCCGCGGAGGGATGGGCCAGCGGTGCTCACAGCGGAAACATAGTCGGCGGCGCTCATCCGCCATGGGTCGACGACAAACCGCTGCATCAACATATTAGCGATAGCGATTCCTGGCGGGTCCAGATCGCCGTGGTAGCGCAGCCGGCAGCCGGCTCGGCACAGAAGGTCGAGCAGAAGCTGTGCCGCTGACGCGGGTTGCCCTGCGGTGCAGATGAGCGGCAGGCTGCGCGGACCGAGACGCTGGGCCGCGGCTGCGATGACGCTGGGATTCTCGCAAACCGAGACCGTGCGCTTGTTCCATTCTCCGAAGACAGGTTCGTCCGCCCTGCGAAGCTGGCGAACGGTGAGATGACATGGTTCGCCCGAGTCCGCCATCAGATTGAGCAATTGACCGACGAGCGTTGAGGCGGCGCCGCGCAGGTTGAGCACCAGCACAGGCGCAGAGAGTTCGTCGACCACGACGCCGACAGAGTCCCACAATTGGCGTCGGCAATCGGCAGAACGGGACAGCTTGAGCCCTTGCTGCTGCGCGATCGCCTGCAAACAGAGCGTCGACAACGGTTTTCCGGCATCGAGCGCGTGGCTGTCGCCGGTCGTGCGCGTTGCAAGTTCTGCCAGTGGAACCGCGGGCTGGGGAAGCTGGCGTAAGACGAACAAGGCCTGACGGAGAAGCATGCCGGCGAACACGCAATCGTCACCGCTGTATTTCTTGAGCAGGCCGGTCGAGCGAATCCTCGCGAGCCAGTCGCGGTACTGGGGCAGGTCCGCCATGGCCGCTTCGATGGAGCTAAGCAGGTTCGTCCATCGGTGCGAAGCGGAATCACGGGCGCGGCGTTGGTCTTCAATCGGGCCGGCAATGGCCTGAACCGCTTCGGCGAGCGAATCGCACATGCCACTTTCGCACAGAATACGTTCCATTTCGGCCAGTCGCACGACCAACGGTGTTCCCGAGGAGGGGCGCCGCCCAAGTAAGTGATCGATTGCGGAACGCTCATCCGCAGATACGTCCGGCAAGGTCAAAGTGCCGCCAAGTGATTGGCCGAAGCGCAGACGCGCCGCTATGCCTTGGATGAGGCGGGCCAATGTGGCCTTGCCGAGTGCCTGCTGGAGGCGATCTGGATCGTGGATCATATCGAGTGGCCGGCGCTGCGGTCGGGAAAGACCCCGACGAAAGAGATTTCGGCGGTCTCCTGGGCCTTGCCGTTAACGTTCGCCATCCTGAGCACCGTTACCCTGCAAGCGTTCGCGGCCATTCCAGACCCAGCGTGAGGTCCATACCGCATCAACGCCCGCCCGCGCGGAAAGCTGATAAATCGCCAGCCCCGGCAGCGTGGCATAACAGCCCCATTCACGTTCGCTGGTCATGACGAAATCGAGGTCGAATTCGTGCAGCATGCCCATGCACTTGCTGCGCATATCGGAATCGATGCCCACGAAGGCCTCATCGAGCAGGATCAGCCGCGGCGCGAACTTTCCCGCGCTGCCGTAATATGCGGCGGCGGCGGCGAATTGCGGGATGGTCAGCGCCAGCGCCTTCTCGCCGCCTGAAGCAGTGCCGTGCGTGCGCTTGGTGAGTCGCTGCCAATCGCCATCCTGTTTCCGTTCGACATAAAATTGATGCCAGCGGCGATAGTCGAGGGCGATCGTGAGTTGTTCCGCCCAGGTACCGGTCGTCTCGGTGTCTCGCACCAAGCGGATCTGCTCCTGAAGGAAATCGCCGAGCAACTTGCGATCCGCCTGCGACCAGGTGGAACTTTCTCCCATCAGCTTTTTTCTGGCCTCGTTAAACGCAGCAGGCCCCTCCGACAGCGCCTCCCACTTGAATTGCAGCATCATGCCGGTGCTGGTAGGGCGCAGTTGCAGTTGCTTGCTCATATCGCGCACCAGTTCCGCGGCGCGGCGGATGAGCGATCCGAGCTCGACAGCGACATCGTGAATGAGATAGTTCTCAAGCACCTCGCGTTCCTTGGCGGTCAACAATGCGCCGCGATTGACGATTTCCTCAGCCAGCAAGAAACTGAAGTCGTTCATCCGTCGCCGCTCGCCTTGAAAAAGGACCGTCACCACCAACACATCGTTATCCGTCGTGTGCTCGGGGCGATAGTCGTGACTTTGCAGAGCATTGGTCACTTCCTGCACGTGGTGATAGATCAATTTCTGATTCCTTTCCCAGGCACCGTCGCTGTAATCGACCGCCTGGAGGGCGACGTCGATTCGCCTTGCTAGATCGACCGCGGCGGCGACGGAAAGTTCACCCTGCGCTTGTCCCGAAAGCGGCCGCTCCTCGGCGGCAGCGAGATGGAGCAGGCCCGTGTTGGCGAAGCGCAACAGATGTTCGATCGCCCGCGCGCGGTTGGCCATATCCGCCGCGATCTCCCGCTCAAGGTCGCCGATGGACGATGCCATCAGTCGGACGCGCTCTTGCGCCCCGCCCAAGGTTTGAGCAGCTTCCTGTTGTTCCCTTTGAATGCGCTCGAGACGCCCCTCAACTTCGCGCAGCCGTCGCTGCACCTCCTCGACCGCTGCGCCAACCGTCTGATGAAGCACGGCGAGTTGTGCATCAGCAGTGGCGGTCTTCTGCTCCGCCTCCTGCTTCGCCGAGTGCAATCGATCCTCGCGAAGGCGGTTGTTTTCCAACCGCGATTGCTCCTCACGCAAGGCCTGGTCCGCAAACATCCGCTCGCGCGCCGCAGGCCAGAGCGAGCCCAGGGCTTGCTGGTACTCACCGAGGGCATCTTCGAGCGAGCGCAAACGGTCGATCCACTTGCGCAGACCCAAATCGACCGCCGTCGCATCCCTCTCGGCGGTCTTGCGTTGGAACACTTCTGCGGCCGCACCAACAAGCGCCTCCGTCTCGCGCAAGCGAACTCGTCTCTGGGTCAGCTGCTGTCGCTGCGCATCCCGTTCGGCAACGGACAGGCGCACGCCGCCGTCATCGGGAGCGAGAGCCGCTTCCGCCTTTGCCGCGGCGTCCCGTTGATCGAGTTCCGTCAGTGCCGCGCGAATCTCCGAGAGCACCTGTCGCAAGGTCATCAGCTCGCCATCCAACTCTCGCAGCCGCCGCAACCGCGCGGCTTCGCGTGCCGCCTGGCCAATGTGTTGCGCGGCAGGCTTCGTCCACCGCCCGAGCTTCGGCCCAATTCGCCATCGTCCCGCGAGATCCACCCACACTGGCCCTCTGTCTTCACCAAGCCCGATCCGGCGAATAATGCGCCCAATCACCTCCACCGGCACTCCTGCAGGGCCGCCCGTGCGGTCACCCGACGGACGAAGCACGTCCGCCAGCGTCGGATAGTTCGGCAACACCGCCTGCGGCTCCTCATCCACCAGGAGCGTGTCTAAACGCTCTTCCTTGCTTCGGATCGCTCCCTCAGAATTCACCCACGCGTCCAGCAAACCCGACGATTCCATGGCCGCCTCAATCGCAGCCCTGTGCTCGGCAGGCACATGCTCAAAGAACTCACAAAGCATCCAGAATGGCGCCCCATCGCGCGCGCGGCGAGATTCGGGATCGCGCGTATACGGCGGTGGCGGAGGTTGATGCTCACCTTTCGAAAGCCGTTCCTGTTCGTCGCAAAGTACCCGCAGCTTTTCTTCAACCGACCGCAATTCCTGCTGTTCCGCTACCCGCTCGGATGCCACGCCGCGGTGGAAGTTCTCCATCGCCTGATCCAGGGCCGCACGCACAGGGCTGGTTGCGGCGATGTTCTCCTCACACCACGAGGAGATGTCGGGCACGACTTCTGGAACCGACGCCGGCGCCAACACAACGACAGCGGCACACCACTGGCGATACGCTTCCGCCAATGCGCCAACCGAACCAAGGACTTCTCGCTCCGCGGCGCTGACCGCCTCGGCGGCTTCGGAGACCCGCCCTTGTTCCTGGTCGCGCTTGTCCGATTCAGCCTGAAGTGCCCGCCTCGCAGCATCCACGCCCGTATTCAGCTTATCAAGCAGCCGAGCCGCTCGACGCCGCTCGCGAACCGCCTCAGCCAGCGAGCGATGGACTTCCTCCAGGAGCGTCGCGTTGTTCGTTTCTGCTATCACGCCTTGCAGAATCCCCTCGTCGTCTTCTTTATCCATGCCGCATGCAGCCGCGGCGAGATGCGCTTCATCAAGGTATTTCTTTAGAGCGGCAGTCACTGTCTGAACTCGCTCCTGGTATCGTTCAACCGCGCGCGCACAAAATTCCCGCTCCCGCAACGACTCCGCATGCTCGTCGGCAGCTCTTTCGGCATCGCGCCGCCGTTCCGCGGCGTGTTTCGCGGCGGCATCGAGATCCCGTGCGGATCGCATTTCGGGACTGCTCTCCAGTGTCTGCTTCTCTCCCAGCGCAGTTGCCAGCTCCATTGACAGCTCCTCCTGCCGGGCCAGCAATGACTTGCTTTGTTCCTTTGCCTGATCGCAAGCGCTCTCCGCCTCTCGGAGTTTCCGCTGGCGACTTTCATACACACTGTGCGCCTTGCGCACTTCTGCGGATCGTCGGCACGCGAGTATCGCGGCATATTGGCGATACTCCTTCAGAAATGCATCCGCCGACCGCTTGGCCGCGACCAGGTTCTCGAGCGCCAGCCGATCTTCCTCCAGCCCGCGCATGGCCTCGGCCACCTGCGAGATAATCGTTTGCGACACCGGTGGCAGCGCGTTGCTGAGCGCATTCGACAGTCGCCCTTCATCCAACTGGCGCGCCAGCTGAGGCTGGCGCAGCTCAATCAGCAGATCGACCAATGCCTCGTAGCGATCCTGCCGCAGTTCAAACATCCGGCGGTTCACTTCCATCCGATATTCCGAAGCGGTCGTGAACAGCTGGCCGGCGCCGCCGAGCGCTTCGAGCAGCGCGTCTTTTGAAAGCGGGTTGCCTTGCGAGGAGCAGAGCGCAAGATCACGACCAATCCTTTGCGGTGTGACGAAAAACCACCTCCCGGCGATGCCTTTCCCGCTCACCGCGCGCACGCCGCAGCCGAGTGTGAGGTAATGGTCGCAGCCGGCATCGTCCCGGCGGCCGAACTCGATCCAGGTGTAACCAAGACGGTCGTCATACTTGCCCATTAACAAGTTCCACTCAAATCGCTTGGCAGAATCGCCGTCTGGCTCGACACGATGTGGTGACGTCTCTCCATCGAGCAGAAACGGAAGTTGCAGAGCCAGCACCCGGCTCTTTCCCGTGCCGTTGTTTCCCCGCAGCAGCAGCCGACCGCAATGGAAATGAAATTCCTGATCGTCGTAGCGATACAGATTCACCAGTCCCGATCGTAGCGGCTGCCAGCGCGCACTGGCCGCCTGCGGCAGCGGAATCCCCTGAGGTCTCACCGTATCCATGTTTTCCACTCGATCCGCACAGACCCTCAGTAATGTCCTGAAGTCACGGAGTCCTTTCTCCCATCGGTGATGCATCGTTGTGTGGAGTACCAACCGCAAAACGGCCGATCGCCGGCAAGGGCGTGACCACATAATTCTTCGGGTCTACATCAATCAACCTCAACATTTCCATGCGGCCCAGCGCTTCATACAGCAATACGTTGGCTGCGCCTGGCTCGCCAACGTCCTTCCGCCAGTGATGTCGATGCTGCCGAATCAGCGATTCGACATAGCCCTCCAGCTCGGAAATGCTCACGGGATCCGTCCGTTCTTCACGAAGCCGGTTCGCCAGATGCTCGGCAATCAGCAGCGTGGCATGGCCGTCCGTGCCTTCTTCAGGCATCTTCACGTCGGTCATCAGTTCATCCGGGTCGATCATCGCCACACCCTCGCGTCGGGTCTCCTGAACCAATCCGGTTGCGCCTTCAATTTCTTTCACGATCGAGGGGCGCTGCGACACAAAATACGCGCGCTCCTCCTCGCTGAGCCGCGAATAGTAAGTTACCGGGTCGTTCAGCAATCTGCGAAACAATCGCGTGCGCAGCCGGCGATGCCGGCCCTCTTCGGTGTCCGGAAACGGCTCGTCCACGATAGCGTTGATGCGCTCTTCGGTCGATCGTGCAGCCATCGTTGACGGCCCGCGCCGCACGTTAAGCATCGCCGCCAATGCCGCGCCGTTGATGTTGTACAGTACATCTTGGTCCGGAGAGGCCAGGAAGTACTGTTCGTCGCCATCCACCCGCGTCAGAACACGCAGATCGATCAGGTGCTTGATGACTTCCACCAGATCCCGGCGATGCTCGCGCAGCGCCAAGTCAAAGGAAACTCCGTTGCGGTCCAACTGCGGA
>Ga0209656_10003243_pt1 | contig 10546 bp, 8 predicted proteins | sample BogFormECP12_OM2_FD_188239 | JGI IMG/M metagenome (GOLD analysis project Ga0209656, IMG submission 188239) | Bog forest soil microbial communities from Calvert Island, British Columbia, Canada - ECP12_OM2 (SPAdes) (version 2) | ecosystem: Environmental > Aquatic > Freshwater > Wetlands > Bog ... | reverse complement strand
GGGTGCCGCCGAACTGGGTAAAGGCCTTGTAGTCGCCGAGCACCATCTCGTAGCGTGCGCGCAGACTGGCCTGGAAGGGCGGCGACTGAGCCAGCGGGCTGTTCAGAGTCCCGAAAGGACTGCCTCCATAGTTATTTTGACCCGGCAGGACGGGAATGATGATGGGTTGGCCGTTGGGCTGTTTCAGGAAAGGCGCGTTGGTCAAGTTGCTGCTGTTCCAGGACGCGGCGCCGGTGACCGTGAGCCCGTGCAGCGGGCGCGCGACGGATTCAATCTCGAGGCCCCGCACCCGATAATTCGGACCATTGACCACGAAGCTCAGATTGCCGTAGCAGCAAGACTCGAAAATCTGCACTTGAACGTCTTTCCAGTCCTCTTGATAGACGGCGCCATTGAACTCGAGGCGCCTGTCGAACCACTCGGTCTTCCAACCGATCTCGTTGTTGACGAGGGAGTCGGGCGCGTAGGCCTGATTCGCTTTGAAGGTGTAGGCAAAGCCGTTGACCGGGCCGGCGACCGAGCCCTCTGAATGATCCGCAAACGCGGCGCCGCGGTTGAATCCGCCGGGCCGAAATCCTTGCGACCAGGTGTAGTACAAGAGCACATCGTCCCAGGGCCTGAAGCTCAAGTTGGCGCGGCTCTTGAATCCCGAGTAGGTGACATTGAGATTATGCGCGCTCAAGTCATTGCTGTACGGTGCGTTGCCGGTGCAGGGTGGCGGTCCGCCGGCGTAGCAGCCGAAGCTGCTGATGGAGCTCCCCGATGCCGTCGTGTCGATTCTGTAATAGCGGGTACCGAACGTCACCGTGAGCTTCTTCGGAATGATGTCGAAGTCGGCCGAGCCGAACGCCGCCTTCTGGGTGTAGCCGCGCGTGACGTCGTCGAAGAACGACTCATTGTCGGGGCGCACATTCGGATTTCGCACGTACGCGCCGGGCGCGGGGCCGACGTTGGTCAAGCAGCCGATGTCGGCGGCCGTGGTACAGGGCGGCAGGGTCTTGTAGTACCAGTCGATATTCTCCCGGATGGTGTAGTCCTCCCAGAACAGCCCGGCGATGCCGCGCAGCCGCCAGTCATCCGGGGTGCTCATCCGCAGTTCCTGGCTATTGTGAGTGGCCGTGTCGGATTCCCGCCAATAGGCGCTGGGCGAATAGCACTGGCTCGTGGTGCCGGTCTCAACCGCCGGGTTGGTGCATTGATAGTAGTCGGCATACACGCCGCGGGCGTAATTCGTATAGTCGCCTTGCTGGTCGACTTTGCGGACCATGTAGCTGCCCGCGTACACGAGTTTGAAATCGCCGATCTTGCCGTTGACGGTCACTGCCGTGTTTTCGAATTTGTCCTTGTTGTAGGACGGATTCCAGAGGTTCACGCCGAGGTCGGGCAGCGAATCTCCGGCCGAGCTCTTCGGGGTCACATAAAAGACGCCCTGCGAATCCATGTCCTGGTAGGACTGAACCAGCAACGCATCCCAGTCGCTGTTGAATTTGTACAGGGCGCCGACTCGGATTCCCTGGTAGGTCACGGGATTGATCGCTCTGCCGACCAGGTTGTTGTTGTTGACCGTGGGGCTGCCGGGCGGCACGCCATAGGCCGTGACAGTCGCGCCGGTAGGGCATTGGCCCGCCGTCGGAGTACCGGCCGAACACCCCGTCGCATAACCGGCGTAGTGAATGCCGATATCGCTCGGCAGCCGGCTGAACGTGCTGGGCAGATTGTTGATGTAGCCGCCTCTGGTCTCGCTATAAATGACGGCGCGCACCGCCAGCGTATCGGGTATCAATGGCACGTTGATCGTCGCATCGACGCTGCTGCTGTTATCGCCGCCGCTGGTATAGGCATATCCGGCGTTGACGTTGCCTTCGGTGACGTCGAGCTTGGGTTTGTTGGTGATGTAACGCAGCACCCCGGCCTGTGCGCCGGCGCCGAACAGCGTGCCCTGCGGGCCTTCGAGCACCTCGATACGCTCGATGTCCGCGGCATAGACGTCCAAATTCCTGCCGGGCAATTGACCGGATTGATCATCCAGATACACCGCCACATTGGGGAAGCTGCCGATGCCGCTCGAGCCTTGCGTAGCCAGAGTAGAGGTTGCCAGGCCGCGCATGAAAATGACGCCCTGTCCGGGACCATTGCTCGCCGAAGTCACATTGGGCAGGTACTTCACGAAATCGTCGAACGTCGTGACGCTCAACTGGGTCAGCGTCACGCCGGTGAGCGCTTGAATTTGGATGGGGACGTTCTGCATGTTTTCCGTTCGGCGCTGGGCCGTCACGGTGATTTCTTGAATCGCATCGGAACTGGTATCGGTGTCGGACGCCGGTGCCGCGGCATGGGCCATTCCGGCAGATGAACCGCCGAGAATGACGGCTATCGCATACGATAATTTTGAGTTCACGGTTCATCCCTCTATGTAGTTTATTTCCGACACTCGCATCGTCGTCTGACGAACCCGATCATCGGTGGATTCGCGGGCCGCAACCGCTGGTGTCGCAGCCCCTCCGCTGCATGGTAAGTGCGCGGTGTAGCCGAGACTTGCGGTATTGCGACTGCATCGTGTCAAGAAGCGACGGCTAGCGCGCTCGCATCCTCTAGTATTTGCGGCGACCGGCCGGACCATCATCGATCCGATGTGGCCTCGATACTACCGGCCCCGCTCGGGGCTCACAATGTGTGGCGCAGATCCTGCAGTGCGAAACCGGACAAGGGAATCTCCACGCCGCGCAGCCACGCCATGGCCTTGAAGCGCTCCCCCATTTCCCCGGGCAACATCAGCTGGCGCGCCTGGCTGGCGAGCCGCGCGAATCGGCCGGCATCGGCGCCGGCCAGGGCCTGCATTTCCTCGTCCACTCTCAATCCCGCCAGGAAATGACTCTGGGTCGTGAAGCCGGCGACGGCAAAGCCGGCGCCGCGGGAAGCCTCGGCGAGCAGGGTGTAGTCCACCCACGCCGTGATGTCCTGCAAGCCGGGATACAGAAACGGATCGCCATGGGCGCGGTGCCGGAAATGACACAGCAAGGTTCCCTCATGCCGCTCCGGCAAATAATACTGCGAGCGGGGCAGTCCATAGTCGAACCACAGTACTGCGCCGGCCCGCAACGAGCGGGTGACGCTGCGCGTCCACGCGGCGAGGCGCGGGCAGTATTCCGACACATAGCCGTCGTCCCAGGCGCCGCCGGCCTGCGCCAGGCTAAGGCAGGCCTGCGCCACCGCCGGGCTGGCCGGCCGTGCTCCCCAGCCGAACCGTCCGCCGTCGATCACGACGCCCATCTCCTCGACGCGATCGCCGTGCCAGCGAAATCGCTTGACCGGCAGGGCGTCCAGCACTTCATTGGCGAGGATGAGCCCGTTGAATGCGTCCTCGGGCACCCGATCGAGCCAGCGCACGCGCTCGAGCAGGTGCGGCAGGCGCTGCTCGAGGTGGCGGCGTTGACGCTCGCGCAAATCCGCACTGATGTCGAGAATCGAATAGCACTCGGGCAGGGCGCCGAGGGATTCGAGACGGCAGAGAATATCCGCCGCCAGGCGGCCGCTGCCCGCGCCGATTTCCAGAATGGAACCTTTGCCGAGACGGCCCAAGACCTCGGCACATTGGCGCGCGACGCAGGCGCCGAACAGAGGCGACACTTCGGGCGCGGTGGTGAAATCGCCGCCGGCGCCCAGCTTGTGCGCGCCCGCGCTGTAATACCCCAAGCCCGGCGCGTACAGGGCGGCATCCATGAATTCATCGAAGGAGAGCCAGCCGTCCCGCGCGCCGATCTCGAGCGCCAGATACTCGCGCATGCGCGCGCAGTGCTCGGCCTGCGTGTCGTTCAGCATGATTTCACGCTGCCGTGCCGTTGCGGTATGGTTGTGACGAATGAAACCGAGTATCGAGCATTCCTCGCTGCGGGACCAGGTCGTGCTGATCACCGGCGGCGCGCGCCGGGTCGGCGCCGAAATCGCCCGCACCTTGCACGCGGCCGGCGCGAACATCCTCATTCATTACCGTTCCTCCGCCGCCGCCGCAATCGCATTGGCGGACCAGTTCAATCAAGCGCGCGCCCATTCCGCCGCGATCCACTCCTCGCACCTGTCCACCGTCGAGGCGCCGGAGAAATTGGTGGCCGCCACTCTGCTGGAATTTGGGCGCCTGGACATTCTAATCAACAATGCGTCGAGCTTTTACCCGACGCCGGTCGGCCAGATCACGCTCCCACAGTGGGAGGACCTCATGGGCAGCAATTTGAAGGCTCCGCTGTTTCTCTCGCAAGCGGCCGCGCCGAGCTTGGCGCGGCAGCGCGGACTCATCATCAACATGATCGATATTCACGCACTGCGGCCCCTGAAGGGGCACCCGGTGTACAGCACGGCCAAAGCGGGACTCGCGATGCTGACGCGGGCGTTGGCGCGCGAACTCGGGCCGGAAATCCGGGTCAACGGCATCGCGCCCGGGCCGGTGCTGTGGCCGGAGAGCGAGATGGACGAGGGATTGAAGCGCGAAATCATCGATAAGACCGCGCTCAAGCGCCACGGCACCCCGCAGGACATCGCACGCACCGCCCTGTTCTTGGCGAAAGACGCGCCGTACATCACCGGTCAAATCATCGCCGTCGACGGCGGCCGCAGCATTTAGCGCTCAGTCTCGCCGGTCTAAAGCAGTTCCGGGAACGGCCGCTGAACCAGGTCTCGAACACGTTCAATGTCGGCGCCGAGCGGTCGATCGTCCCGATAGGGAGGGATGACGGCGCGTAATCTCCTGTATAGGGCGTCGGTGCGCGGCGCGCGGGCGCGAGCCTCCCGCTGCAGCTCGTAGGCCTGCGCTGCCGCGAGCAATTCGATTGCCACGATGATCTCGGCGTTGTCGATGATCTTGAGCAGCTTGAGGGCACCAGGAGTCGCGTGGCTCAAGTGATCCTCCTGCAGCCCCGAGGTGACCCCGGCGTCCAGGCTCGCCGGTGCGGCAAGCCGGCGATTGTCCGCGGCCAACGAGACCGCCGTGTATTGCGCGATCATGAATCCCGAAGCCGCGCCAGTGTCCGCCGCCAGAAAGGCGGGCAAGTTGCTCACCAGCGGGTTCACCAGGCGATCCACTCGCCGCTCGGACATGCCCGCTATTTCCGCCACGGCGATTCCAAGCGAATCGACGCTGAGGCCGAGCGCCGCGCCGACGGCATTTGCGCCGGAGAGCGCTCGCGGCTCGTCCACCGTGCCGAGCACCACGGGATTGTCCGTCACCGATGCCAGCTCATCGTCCACGGTTTGGGTTGCGCGCGCGAACAAATCGCGCGCCGCCCCATGCACCTGCGGGACGGCACGCAGACTTAAGGCATCCTGGGTGCGCCTGCCGGCGCTCGAGCGCAGGATGGCGCTGCCCTCGAGAAGCGCGCGCAACCGCGCGCCCACGTGCGCGACACCCGCCGACACACGCAACGCCAAGCCGTCGGCATCGAATTCCGCGGCTTGACCGTGCAGATTCTCGAACGTCATGGCGGCGGCGGCGTCCGCCCAGTCGAGAAGGCGTTGCACCCGCCGCAGGGCGAGCGCCGACAAGCCCGTCGCGCAGGGGGTTCCATTGACGAGACTCAAGCCCTCCTTGGCCTTGAGCACAAGAGGCGCCAGATGCACCGACTTGAGCGCGTCGGCGCCGCTCAATCGGCGGCCGCGCGACACCGCGGTTCCCTCCCCGATCAACACCAGTGCGACGTGCGCCATGTGCGTGAGGTACCCCACCGATCCGAAGGCCGGCACCTCCGGCACGCAGTCCCGCTCGAGCAGCGCGAGCAGCCGCCGGATCACCGCCGGCCGAACGCCCGAAAAGCCGTGCGCGAAATTGTTGACGGCGGCGGCGATGATGGCACGCACCGCGGTCGCCTCGAGCGCGCGCCCGACGCCGACGGCATGGCTCATCAGGATATTGCGCGACAGCTCGGCCTGCTTCCGTTCGGGTATCACGACGTCGCACAGCGCGCCCACGCCGGTATTCACGCCATAGGCGCGCACACCCTTGCGGACGATGGATTCCACCAGCGCGCGGGCCGCGCGGATCCGCGCCGCGGCGGCCGGCGACAGCACGAGCTCGGCACCGTCGGCCACATCGCCCACCTGCCGCCAGGTCAAGGGTAGATCGAGAACGACGCGTTGCATCGGGCGTTCAGACCTTGGCGGGCGCGGCAGCCTTGATGGCCGCCGTGTGCGCGCGCCACTTCTCCAGATCGCCGCGGCCCCGCTCAAGTGTCACGCCCACATCGCGGGAACTGCGGATGGCGCCGGGTTTGCTCAACGAGATGCGCACCCAGGAGATGCCGAAGTCCTCCAGCAGCAGCATGGCGATATGCTCGGCCAGGGTTTCAACCAGGTGAAACCTCGATTCCTCTACGAACGCCAGCACGCGCTTGGCGACCCGCTTGTAATTGAGGGTGTCGTCGATGGAATCGGACAAGGCGGCCTTGCGGATATCGGCGCCAATCTCGATATCGACGATGACGGTCTGTTTGACCTGCCGCTCCCAATCGAAAATGCCGATGATCGCTTCGGTCTTGAGCGCGTGCAGGAAAATCGTGTCCATGGCCGTCTAAACCCCCATTGCTCCGCCACACCCCAGTTCCCAATTTGCGCGCGCGTTGATGGGCTGACCGTCGTGCATACCGGCTGCCAATCGCAGGCATCCCGCCAGCGCGATCATTGCCCCATTGTCCGTGCAGAACTCGGCGCGCGGAAAATACAGTTCCGCGCCGGCGCCGTGCGCCACCCCGGCCAGCCTTTCACGCAGGCGCTGATTGGCGCCGACGCCTCCGGCGATGACCAGGCGACGATGCCCGGTGGCCTCGAGCGCGCGGCGGCATTTCTCGGCGAGGGTCTCGACCACTGCTTCCTGGAAACCGCGCGCGACGTCCGCCCGGATCGCGTCGTCCAAAACGCGGCCTCGCAAGGCTACTAGGGCGGCCGTCTTCAAGCCACTGAAACTGAAATCAAGGCCAGGACGATCGAGCATGGGCCGCGGGAACACGAAGCGATTGGCGCGGCCGGTCTCGGCCAGCTTGGCCAAGGCCGCCCCCCCCGGGTACGGCAGCCCCAGGAGCTTCGCGGTCTTGTCGAAGGCCTCGCCGGCGGCGTCGTCCAGGGTTTCGCCCAAGATCCGGTACTGGCCCAAGCCTGCCACATCCACGAGTTGGGTATGGCCGCCGGAAACGAGCAAGGCTAGAAAAGGGAACCTGGGCGGCTTGGGCTCCAACAGCGGCGCCAGTAGGTGTCCCTCCAAATGGTGGATACCCACCGCCGGCCTGCCCCAGGCCAGGCTCAAGCTGGCCGCGAAGCCCGCCCCGACCAACAAGGCCCCGATCAGGCCCGGTCCTGCGGTGTAGGCCACCCCGTCAATCGACTCCCGGCCGGAGCGGGCGTCGGCGAGGGCCTCCCGCACCAGCGGCAATAGCCTGCGAACATGGTCGCGGGAGGCCAGCTCGGGCACCACCCCGCCGTAGGCTTGGTGCATCGCGACCTGGCTGTACAGACGATGAGACAGCAGCCCGAGCTCGGCGTCGTAAACCGCGACCGCCGTCTCATCGCACGAACTCTCAATGCCGATTACACGCATAAACCCCACCAGAGCGCATAGCAGCCCCTTGCTTAACCATCAGCCCGCTCACAGCCTTTGCCTTTTACAGGGGCGCACTTTAGAATGCGCCCCCCTGTCGCCGAATACCGGCGGCCGCGCCATACATTTTGAGGTTTGAATGCCCAGCGTTCGTGTTCGCGAGAATGAGTATTTTGACGCCGCTTTGCGTCGTTTCAAGCGTGCCTGTGAAAAGGCGGGCGTTCTCACCGAGCTGCGGCGGCGTGAATTCTACGAGAAGCCCACCCAGGAACGTAAGCGAAAAAAGGCGGCCGCGGTAAAACGGCATTTGAAGCGTCTGTCGCGGGAGAATATGCGCGGCACGGGCGGCCCCCCGCAGAGCCCGCCGGCGGCGGCCCCGGCCCGACCCTCGTATTAGGGGCTATTCCTCCACGGATGTCTCTCAAAGAACGAATCACGGATGACATGAAGGCGGCGATGCGCTCCGGCGAAAAGGAGCGGCTTGGGCTGATTCGGATGATCACGTCCGCCATCAAGCAGCGCGAGGTCGACGAGCGAATCACCCTCGACGACATTCAGGTTCTGTCCGTCCTCGAGAAGATGATCAAGCAGCGCAAAGAGTCGCTGGTGCAATTCCAAGCCGGCAATCGTCAGGACTTGGTCGACAAAGAAGCCGCGGAAATCACCCTGTTGCAAGCCTATCTGCCGTCGCAGTTGAGCGGCGCCGACTTGGACGCCCTGATCAGCGAGGCGATTGCCGCGAGCGGCGCGGCCAGCGTCAAGGACATGGGCAAGGTCATGGCCATCATCAAGGGCAAGGCGCAGGGTCGGGCCGACATGGCGGCCGTAGGCGCGAAAATCAAAGCCCGCTTAGGCGGTTGATCGCACGCGGTCCATGGCCGGCCGCATCCCACAGCCGTTCATCGACGAGGTCGTCGCGCGTTCCGACATCGTCGAGGTCATCGGCGCGCGGGTGCCCCTCAAGAAATCCGGGCGCGAATTCAAGGCCTGCTGCCCGTTCCACAACGAGAAATCCCCTTCGTTCTGGGTGAGCCCGGACAAACAGTTCTACCACTGTTTCGGCTGTGGGGCGCACGGCACCGTGGTCGGGTTCCTCATGCAGTACGAGAAGCAGGAGTTCGTCGATGCGGTCGCGGACCTGGCGCAGCGTGCGGGACTCGAAGTACCGCGAGAAGCGCAGGGCGCACGCGATCCAAACGGCGTCGATCTTCACCAAATCATGGCCCGGATCGCGCGCTTTTTCGAGCAGAATTTGGCGGACAACGCACGGGCATTGAAATACGTGAGTTCGCGCGGAATCGACGCGAAAACCACCGCTAAATTTGCCTTGGGGTACGCGCCCGATTCCTGGGATGCCCTGCTCAACCGCTTTGGGTCGCAGGAGGAGGAGCGCCGCCAGATCATGCAGCTCGGGATGATCATCGAACGCGACACACGCGGCGGCGAACGCGCCGCCGGCCATTACGATCGCTTCCGCGATCGGCTGATGTTCCCCATCCGCGATTCGCGTGGGCGCGTGATCGGTTTCGGCGGGAGAATCATCGATCAGGGTGAGCCCAAATACCTCAACTCCCCGGAAACGCCCTTGTTTCACAAAGGACGTGAACTCTACGGATTGTACGAGGCCCGGCAGGCAAGAGGGGACTTCAAGCGCTTGATGGTCGTCGAAGGCTACATGGACGTGGTGCGGCTTCACCAGGCCGGGATCACGTATGCCGTGGCCACCCTCGGCACCGCGACCACGCAGGAGCACCTCGGCAAGATCTTCAGGTTGACCAGCGAAGTGGTGTTTTGCTTCGACGGCGACCGCGCCGGCCGCCAAGCTGCCTGGCGGGCGCTGGAAAACTCCCTGCCGCTGGCGCGCGACGGACGTGAGCTGAAATTCATGTTTTTGCCCGAAGGGCACGATCCCGATACGCTGGTTGCGGAAGAGGGCTCCGAGGCGTTCGAGGGGCGGCTGAACGGCGCCCTACCCCTGTCCGAATATCTAATCCAGCAACTGATGGTGGATGTCGACCTCGATCACGTCGACGGCCGGGCGAAGCTCAAGGCGCTGGCAGCGCCCCTGTTTGCCCGGATGCCCGAAGGCATTTACCGGGAAATGCTCGCTGAGCGGCTGGCCACGCGCGTCAGCATGCCCGCGGCGGCGCTCAAGAAGTCGTTCGCGGCGGCCGACCCTAAGCGGCCCCGCCCCGAGCGGCCGTCCGAAGAGCGGCTGGAACCGGAGCCCCGGCACCGCGGTCGTATCAGCGTCGGGCGCGGCAATTTGCTGACCCAGGCCATCACCCTGGTGCTGCACCACCCCGCCGCGGCGGCCGCGGTCAGGGACCCCGAGGCGCTTCTGCGCGTCGACAAGCCCGGAGTCGCGGTGCTCATGGAACTGCTCAAACAAGCGGCGGCGGCTTCCCGCCCGAGCACCGCCATGCTGCTGGAGCGCTGGCGGGATCTTCCCGAATATGGCCGCCTGTCCGAGCTCGCGATGGCCGAGCCCCTGGTGGCGGAGCCGGAAGCCGCCGGGAAGGAGCTGCAAATGGCGGTTGAAAAACTGCTCGAAGAATACGGCCCGGGGCGTAGAACCGACGAATTATTGCGAAAAGCGGAGGAAACGGGCTTGAATTACGACGAAAAGGCCGAATTAAGCCTACTTCTCAAATCCAGGGGCCGCTCGCGGGCGCCCCGTTAGCGCCGAGTATCTGTGGCTACGGAATAGCCAAAATCGTATACTTGTCGGCTTGCATTGAAATGTCCAAATCTCCAGCGAGGCGTCCACCTTGATCAAAAAAGCGCCGGCAGGCACAGCGACTCAAATCGCTGACGAGCGTCAGTCGCAGCTGAAATTGTTGATTGCACGCGGCAAGGAACAGGGCTACCTCACCTACGCGGAAGTCAATGATCATTTGCCGAGCGAAATCGTCGATCCGGAGCAGATCGAAGACATCGTCAACATGATCAACGACATGGGCATTCCGGTGT
>Ga0209656_10003241_pt1 | contig 10550 bp, 8 predicted proteins | sample BogFormECP12_OM2_FD_188239 | JGI IMG/M metagenome (GOLD analysis project Ga0209656, IMG submission 188239) | Bog forest soil microbial communities from Calvert Island, British Columbia, Canada - ECP12_OM2 (SPAdes) (version 2) | ecosystem: Environmental > Aquatic > Freshwater > Wetlands > Bog ... | reverse complement strand
TGCGCAAGGAGCTGCTGGTCGAGCTGCGCACGCTCGAGTCCGTACCGGGTATGTCGCTGTTCGCCGTCACCACGTTCGTGATCTTCCATTTCGCGCTGAACCGCAACAGCGTCGAAGGCGACCTCGCTGCCGGCATCCTGTGGGTCACGCTGCTCTTCGCGGCGATCCTGGGGATCAACCGCCTGTTCGTGGCGGATGCCGAAGAGGGCGGCTTCGACGCCTTCCTGCTGGCGCCCGTGGACCGCAGCGCGATGCTGCTCGCCAAGTTCCTCACCCTGCTCGCCTATCTGCTCGTGCTCGAGATCGTCGCCGTGCCGGCCTTCGCGCTGCTGCTGCTGGGACCGCCCCTCAGCCGGGCGCTGCCGGATCTGCTCGGGGTGCTCGCGCTCGGCGACCTCGGCGTGGCTGCGGTCGGCACGCTCGTGGCGGCGCTGGCCGTGCGCACGCGCGCGCGCGACCTGCTCGGACCGCTGCTGGGCCTGCCGCTGCTCGTGCCGATCGTGATCGGCGGGGCGCGGGCGACCTCGCCGCTGTTCACGCTCGCACACCCGGCGGCTCCGCCGGCGCGCTGGCTGCTGACGTTGGGCCTCTATGATCTGGTCTTCGGGCTGATCGCCTACGCCCTCTTCGATTTCCTGCTGGAGGACTGATAGATGGAGTACTCGAGGCGCCATCCTGCCGGCTCTGCGGAGCAGGATCCTCGCCCTGCGGGCGCGGGCGCGGCGCACGGCAGGGGCCTGCGCGCGCTGAGCGTCTCAACGGTGCTCGCGATGACGCTCGCGCTCGCGCTCGTCTTCTTCTACGCGCCGCTGGAAGCCGAACAGGGCTTCCTGCAGAAGATCTTCTACGTGCACGTGCCGCTGGCGATCATCGCGCTGTGCGGCTTCGTGATCGGGGGGCTGCTCGCGATCCAGCACCTGCGCACGCGCGATCCGCGCTGGGACATGCGCTCCTACGTGACCATCCACATGAGCCTGATCTTCGCCGTCGGCACGCTGATCACCGGCTCGATCTGGGCGAAGGGGTCGTGGGGGCACTGGTGGGTGTGGAGCGAGCCGACGCTGGTCTCCTTCCTGATCGTGTTCCTGCTGTACGCCACCTACCAGCCGCTGCGCTTCGCGATCGAAGATCCCGAGCGCCAGGCGCGCTACGCGTCCGTGTTCGCGATCACAGCCGGGGCGTTCGTGCCGATGAACTTCATCGCCGTGCGCCTCTCGACGGCCTACCTGCACCCGCGGGTCCTGGGCAGCACCTCCAACCTCCCCGGCCCGATGGCGTTGACCTTCCTGGTGTCGCTGCTGGCGATGGCGCTGCTGTTCGCCACGCTGTGCAGGCTCGAGCTGACCGCCAAGCACACCCGCGCCAAGGTGCGTGCGCTGCGGCGCCGGCTCACCGGCGAGACGGGCGGCGCGCGCGGGAGCGGACGCAGCGCCGCGCCCACGCTGCAGCACGCCACCACGATGAGCGCCCGCCCGAGCGGCGGGGCGGGCCTGTGATGATCGCCGCGGCGCTCGGCGAGGTGCCGGCTCTGCCGCTGCACACGGCCGGCAAGTACGTCGCCGCAGCCTACGTGGTGCTGTTCGCGATCGTGCTGATCTACGTGATGATCATGGCGATCCGCCTGAGCCACATCGAACGCGAGCTCGGCGAGCTGCTCGAGCTGAGCGAACAGGCGGGCGAGGATTCCTCTGCGGCCCGCGAGCCGGGTACCGCCCGCGCGGAGTCAACGCTGGCATGAGCGAGCTGCTGGCGCTGGGCATCTCGCACAAGACGGCGCCGGTGGCGCTGCGCGAGCGCCTGGCGTTCACCGAGGGCGAGGCCAGCGAGTTCGCCGCCCAGGCCACTGCCACCGAGGAGGTGCGCGAGGCGGTGGTGATCTCGACCTGCAACCGCACCGAGGTCTATCTCGTGGTCGGCGATCCCGTGCGCGCCGAGTCCGACGTGCTCGGCCTGCTCGCCCGTCGCGCGGGCATCCGCCCGACCGAGCTCGCCGAGGCGATCTACTCGCCGCGCAACTGCGATGCAGCGCGCCAGCTCTACCGCGTGACCGCGGGGCTGGAGTCGATGATCGTCGGCGAGGCCGAGATCCAGGGCCAGGTCAGGCGCGCCCACGAAGCGGCGATGGGTGCGGGCTGCACGGGAGCGCTCAGCAACCGGCTGTTCGCGGCCGCGCTGACGACGGGCAAGCGCGTGCGTACGGAGACCGAGATCGGCGCGAGCCGCGTGAGCGTACCGTCGGTCGCGGTCGACCTCGCGCTGAGCGTGCTGGGCGGGTTGGAGCGCCGCCACGTGGTGATCCTCGGCGCGGGCGAGACGAGCGAGCTGACCGCGCGGGCGCTCGCCGAGCAGGGCGCGGGCACGATCTTCGTGGCCAACCGCCACGCCGACCGCGCGCTGAGCCTCGCCCAGCGCTTCGGCGGCTCGGTGGTCGGCCTCGACAAACTGCCCGACCAGCTGGTGCGCGCCGACATCGTGCTCTCATCGACCGCATCTCCGCATGCGATCGTGGCGCGCGAGGAGCTCGAGCTGGTGATGAGCGAGCGCGAACACCGCCCGCTGCTGCTGATCGACATCGCGGTGCCCCGCGACATCGACCCGGCCTGCGGAGAGCTGGAGGGAGTGAGCCTGTACGACATCGACGACCTGCAGGCGGTCGTCGCCCGTAATCTGCACACGCGCGTGCGGGAGGCACCCCGCGCGCTGGAGATCGTCGAGGAGGAGATCCAGCGCTTCGCCCGCTACCTCGGCCAGCTCGACACGCTGCCCACGGTGAGCGCGCTGCGCGCCCACGGCTCGACTATCGTCGAGCAGGTGCTCGAGGAGAACGCCGGGCGCTGGGAGTCGGCCTCGCCGCGCGATCTCGCGCGCGTGGAGGCGATCGCCCGCGCGGTGATGAGTCGCCTGCTGCATGAGCCCACGATCCGTCTGCGCAGCCTCGGCGAGGCGCGCGGACACGGGAGCCTCGAGGTCGTGCGCGAGCTCTTCGGGCTGCGCGAGGACGCGCCGGCCGAGGAGCAGCCCTCGGCGGAGCTGGCGGAGGTCCACGAACTGCCTGTGCCCCCGAGGGTACGCAGCCGCCGCGGCCGCTGATGCGCATCGGCACGCGGCGCAGCGCGCTCGCGCTCGTGCAGGCGGGGCTCGTCGCCGAACTGCTCGGCGGCGCCGAGATCGTGCCGATCACGACGGCCGGCGACCGCCCGTCCGCGGCCACGGACGGCGCCGCGGACAAGTCGCGCTGGGTGCTCGAGCTCGAGAGCGCGCTGGGCGCTGGCGAGATCGACGTGGCGGTGCACTCGGCGAAGGACGTCCCGGGCGAGTTGGGTGAGGGCCTGGCACTGCTGGGCGCCCCCGCCAGGGCGGCGGTCGAGGACGTGCTCTGCGGCGCCCGCGCGCTGGCGGATCTGGCCCCCGGCGCACGGGTCGGCACGAGCAGCATTCGCCGCGCCGCGCAGCTGCGCGCGGCCCGCGAGGAGCTCGATGTCGTCGCGATCGCGGGCAACGTCGACACGCGTCTGGGCCGGCTCGCGGGCCCGAGCACGGACCTGCAGGCGATCGTGCTCGCGCGCGCCGGTCTGCAGCGACTGGGACGCGAGTCCGAGATCGGCGCCGTGCTCGACGCGGCGCGCTTCGTGCCGGCTCCGGGGCAGGGGATACTCGCGGTCGAGGGGCGCGCCGGCGACACCGCCGCCGAGGAGGCCGTGCGAGCGATCACCGACGCCGAGGCCTTCGCGTGCCTGCTGGCCGAGCGGGCGCTGGCCGTCGCGCTGGGCGCGAGCTGCCACACGCCGCTGGGCGCACATGCCGCCCCCGCCGGGCGCGGGCGCCTGCGCCTGCGGGCGTGGGTGGGGCTGCCCGACGGATCGAGCTGCCTCGCCGACGAGCTGCTCGGGGAGCGCGGCGATCCCGCCGCGCTCGGGCGCGAGGTCGCTGCACGCATGGAGTCCGCGGGCGCGGCCGAGCTGCTGCGCGAGGCCGCGGCGCTCGCGGCGCCGATCGACGTATGAGCGGGCGCGTCTATCTCGTCGGCGCCGGCCCGGGCGACCCCGGACTGCTCACCGCGCGCGCGCTCGAGCTGATTGCGGCGGCCGACGTGGTCCTGTACGACCGCCTGATCCCCGCCGGCGCGCTCGACGGCGCGCGCGCCGATGCCGAGCTGCTGTTCGTCGGCAAGGAGGGCGGCGCGGCGTCGGTCCCGCAGGAGCAGACGGAGGCCCTGATGCTGGCGCGCGCGCGGGCCGGGCGCGAGGTCGTGCGCCTCAAGGGCGGCGACCCGTTCGTGTTCGGCCGCGGCGGCGAGGAGGCGCTCGCGCTGCGCGCTGCGGGCATTCCCTACGAGATCGTGCCCGGGGTCACGGCGGGCGTTGCGGCGGCCGCCTACGCCGGCATCCCGGTCACGCATCGCGGCCTCGCGGGCGCGGTCGCGCTCGTCACGGGGCACACCCGCGAGGCGGGCGCCGGCGCCGTGGACGCGCAGGCGGGCTCGCTCGACTGGCCCGCGCTGGCCGCCTTTCCGGGCACGCTCGTGTTCTACATGGGCGTGCGCCTGCTGCCTGAGATCGCGGGCTCGCTGATCGCCGGCGGGCGTCCGCCGGGCGAGGCGGCGGCCGTCGTGGAAGACGGCACGCTGCCCACTCAACGGACCGTTACCGGGACGCTCGAGACGATCGCCGAGCGCGCACGCAGCGAGGCGATCAGAGCCCCGGCGATCACCGTGGTGGGGCCCGTCGCTGCACTCGCCGGAGAGCTCGCCTGGCTGCCGCCGCGCCCGCTCGCGGGACGCACCGTGGCGGTCACGCGCGCACGAGCGCAGGCCAGCACGCTGGCGGGCGGGCTGCGGGCGCTCGGCGCGCATGTGCTGCAGGCGCCCGTGATCAGGGTGCAGGCGCTCCCCGGCCCGCCGCTGGACCCGGCGCCATATGACCTCATCTGCCTCACCAGCGCCAACGGGGTCGCCGGCCTGTTCGAGCGCCTCGCCGCCGCGGGGCGCGACGCGCGCTCGCTCGCGGGCGCGCGCATTGCGGCGATCGGCCCGGACACCGCGCGGGCGCTGCGCGAGCATGGGATCTCGCCGGACGTTCTGCCCGAGCGCTCCGTCGCGGAGTCGCTCGTCGAGGCGCTCGCCGAGGAGCCCGTGACCCGCGTCCTGCTCGCGCGCGCCAGCCGCGCGCGCGACGTGATCCCCGACGCGCTGCGCGCGCGGGGCGCCGAGGTCGACGTGCTGGCTCTCTATGACACGGTCGCCGAGCCGCTCTCGGCGACCGTGCTCGCGGGCGCCCGCGCCGCCGACTACATCACCTTCACCTCGTCCTCGACCGTCGAGTTCTTCCTCGAGGCCGCCGGCGGGGCAGCCGGGCTCTCGCCGGCGACGCGCATCGTCTCGATCGGGCCGGTGACCAGCGAGGCGCTGCGCCGACACGACCTCGAGCCGAGTGTGGAGGCCGAGCGCCACGACGTCGAGGGGGTCATCGAGGCGCTGCTCGCCGACGCGGCCGGATGGCGCCCGGGCCCGTGAGAGTCCGCTCGCACCCACACGATCGGACCGGCGAGCGCCCCGCCGGACATCGCGCGCGCAGACGCGCAATGCTGCCGTGAACATGGACGTCCCGTTCGTCACCTTCCTCTCCGACTACGGCCTCGCCGACGAGTTCGTCGGCGTGTGTCACGGCGTGATCGCGCGCCGCTGCCCGCAGGTGCGCCTGATCGATATCACCCACACGATCCCGCGCCACGACGTTCGCGAGGGGGCGCTCGTCCTGCGCGACGCGCTTCCGCACATGCCCGCCGGCGTCCATCTCGCCGTGGTCGATCCTTCGGTCGGCCTCGGGCGGCGGGCACGGCGGGCCGTGGCGCTGCGCACGGCCGAGGAGGGCCGCCTTCTCGTGGGACCGGACAACGGCTTGCTGATGCTCGCCGCGGGGCGCCTCGGAGGACCGCTCGAGGCCGTCGACATCGGCGACTCGCCCGAGCGTCTGGAGCCTGTGTCGGCGACCTTCCACGGACGCGACGTCTTCGCGCCCGTGGCCGCCGCTCTGGCCGCCGGCGCGACGCTCACCGATGTGGGTGAGCCGCTCGAGGTCGAGGAGCTGCGCGCGCTCGCGCTGCCCTCGGCCCACCTCCTCGACGGCGCGCTCGCCACGCACGTGCTGCGGGCCGACCACTTCGGCAACCTGATCCTCAACGCCTCCCCCGAGCAGATCGCCGCGGCCGGCATCGAGCCCGGCGGGACGCTGTCGGTGGAGGCCGGGGGCCGCCTGTACGCCGGGCGCTACGCCTCCACGTTCGCCGATGTTCCACCCGGCGAGCTGCTGCTCTACCAGGACGCCCTGCAGATGGCCGCGCTCGCGGTCAACCGCGGCTCGGCGATGAGCCACCTCGGCGTCGGGCGTCTCGAGGAGCTGTTGGTGCGCCCGGCGTGAGCGGCGCCGCAGAGCTTCGCACTCTCGGTCACCCGCACCTGCACCTGCGCCGCACCGAGTCGACCAACGACCGCGCGCGTGAGCTGGCGATCGCGGGCGCGCCGCACGGAACGCTCGTGACGGCCTGTGAGCAGACCGCCGGACGGGGCCGCCAGGGCAGGCGCTGGTCGGCGCCACCGCGCAGCTCGCTGCTGATGTCGCTGCTGCTGCGCTCGCCGCCGCCGCTGCTGCCCCTGCTGGCGGCCGTTGCCGTCTGCGACGTGGCCGGCGAGCGGGCCCGGATCAAGTGGCCGAACGACATCGTCGTTGATGACGCCGGGCTGGCCAAGCTCGGCGGCATCCTCACCGAGGGTCGGCCCCAGGAGGACTGGGCTGTGCTGGGCATCGGGCTGAACGTGGCGGTCAGGCTCGAGCAGCTTCCCGCCGCCCTGCGGCCCGGCGCGAGCGCCGACGATCGCGCCGGTGGCCTGCCGGCGGCGACGCTGGGACTACCCGAGGAGGAGCTCGAGCCGATGCTCGCGCGGCTGCTCGCAGCGCTCGAGCGGCGGCTCGCGCAGCCGGCCGGGGCGACGCTGTCGGCGTGGCGCACGCTGGACGCGCTGCGCGGGCGCGAGATCACCTGGGTGGGCGGGCGCGGGCGAGCGGCCGGGATCGACGGGGCCGGGCGCCTGATCGTCGCGCTCGAGGACGGCGGTCGCACGACGCTCGCAGCCGGGGAGGTCCACCTGCAGGCGCTCGCCTAGCTCGACGCACGCCCGGTGTGCTCGGTTCCTGGCCCGCGCCGCGCCCCCGCGCCGGGGCACCCCTCGGGGAGCGCTCAGTTCTCGCCGGAGGCCGACTGCTCGCCGGCGTGGTCGAGCGCGTCCTGGACGTTGCGGCGCAGCTCTTCGTCGACCTTCGGTCCGAGGGCGCCGCTGAGCGAGGCCGCCGCGTCGTTCGCGTGGCCGTCGCCGGCGTCGCGCGCGCCGGGGGAGGCGGGCGCGCCGGCGGCCATCGGCGCACCGGGCGCGCCGCCGTTGGCGGAGCCTTTCGCGCCCTTGCGCCTGCGCCTCGCGTTGCGCGCGCGCCGCTTGGGGAAGTTGCGCAGCAGCTCACGCGCGAGCGCCGGGGGCTTGCGCGCCATCCGCGTGCGGGCGCCGCGCAGCGCCTCCTCGGCCTCCGGGGTGTGGGCGAGCGCGGCGGCGAGCAGAGCGGCGGCGAGCCGGCGGTCCTGCTTGCGCGCGGCGTGGATCAGACGTCGGGCGTTGCGCGCGTGGGCGCCCCCGGCCGAGTTGACGAGCAGACCGAGCAGGCGCTTGGTCTCGGGCCAGCGCTGGACGGCGTACTCCTCGTGCACGTCGCGGGTGTACTCGGCGAGACGCCAGATCCAGGCGTTGGCCTGGTCGCGCCGGCCGATGCGCCGCTCGACGAGCGCGCGCAGCATGATCTTGGTTGCCTCCTTGCGCTCCTCCCGCGGCCACCCGCCGATGATGTCGATCGCGGTGTCGAAGGCGTCGGGGTCGCGCAGGGCGGCGATATCGGTGAGCGCGCGCAGGCGCAGCTGCGAGTTCTTGTTGCGCTGCACCGCGGTGATCAGGAAGCGGCTCTTCAGCTCGCCCGTCCGGTCGAAGTGGAGCATCGCCCGTGCCCTGCGCCAGCCGTTGGGGGCGACGCGTGCGCCGGCGAGCGCGGCCCACACGTGCTGCTCGCCGTAGTCGAGGTGCTCGACGGCGATCCGCCACAGCTCGCGCTCGAAGACCGCGAAACGCCTCTCCTCCTCGGCGCACACCGGCAGCACGCGCCGCTCGACGCGCATCCTGCGACCGCGCCCGCGGCGCACGGGGCCGACGACGATCGCACCGCCGCGGTAGACGTCGCGATCGAGCAGCGAATGCAGGGTCACGACGGGGTCATCGTGCTTGGTCGCCGGATGGACGAAGTCGACGACCAGCCCCGCCTCCTTGCCGGGATGGCGGCGCGTGACGCGTCCCACGCGCTGCTGGTAGATGCGCTTGGACGCGGTCGGCGCCAGATGCACGCAGACGGTCGCGCGCGGGCTGTTCCAGCCCTCGGCCAGGAGCTGGGCGTTGATCAGCACGTCGATCTCGCCGCGCTCGTAGCGCGCGAGGATCTCGGCCAGCTCGCGCTTGGGCGTCTCGCCGGAGACCCCCTGGGCCTTGATCCCCTCGGCGCGGAAGGCCTCGGCGAGGTTGTAGGCGTGGCGCACGCCGGCCGCGTAGACGACGCCCGGCACCCCGTTGAAGCGCGTCTTGTACAGGTTTGCGACCGCCAGGTTGAACGGCTGCTGGTCGAGCAGTTTGGCGAGCTCCTCCTGATCGAACTCGGTGTCGACCTCGCCGCGGCGCAACGGCACCTTGGCGATCGTGCGCACGCCCACCCCGGGCGAGATGCGCACGCAGCGCAGCGGTGCGATCACGCCGCGGCGCGCAGCCTGGGCGAGGTCGAACCGAGAGGTCTGGGTGGGAAACAGGTCGGTGACGTGCCGGGCGATCAACGCGCCCGTGGCGGTCATGCCGATGAAGATCGGGCCGGTCCAGTTGCGAATGGCGCCGCTCGTCTTCTCACCCAGAGCGGTGTGCGCCTCGTCGCAGATCACGATCGTGTACGCGCTCGAGATCTTGCCCGCGTTGCGCACGAACCACTGGTAGGTCTCGACCGTGACCGGGCCCTTGGTCGAGTCCTCTCCCTTGAGCAGCGGGCGGCTGATACGCCTCGAGTAGCCGCGGTCGCGCAGCTCGCCGTTGAACTGGTCGACCAGGTTGCGCCGGTGGGTGAGAATCAGCACCCCGCCCGTCTGGGAGGCCTCCACGAAACCGAGCGCGGCGACCGTCTTGCCCGCTCCGGTGGCGTGCTCGAACCAGAAGCGCTTGGCGGCATTGGGGTCCTCGGGCTGCTCGCCCAGAGCCCCCTCGTCCTCGTCCTCCTCGTCCACCCAGTCCCTGGGCTCCTCCTCGGCTTCGCTCTCCTGCCCGGGCTCCTCCTCTGCCTCCTCGAGCTCCTCGGCCTCCTCGAGCTCCTCGGCCTCCTCGAGCTCGTCCTCGAGCTCGTCCTCGTCCTCCTCCTCGGGTGCGGCCCGCTGGACGGGTCCGAGCTCGTCGTCGTCGAGTTCCTCCTCCTCGTCGAGCTCCTCGTCCTCGAGCTCCTCGAGCTCCTCCTCTTCCTCGAGCTCCTCCTCGACGGCGTCCGCGGCGGAAGCACCGGTCAGCGTGGCGGAGCCGTTGGCGGCGGCGGGGACCTCGTCCTCGTCGGGGCCGAGAATGTCGGCCGAGGCGAGCAGCTCCGGCGAGGCCGAGGCGGCGGCCGCGCGATCGCCGTTGGGCGCGCGCTGGGCCTCGGCCAGCAGCGCGGTCAGAGTGCCCGACAGCGCATCGACCTGATGGGCCGAGAGCACGGTGCCGTCGGCGAGCTTGGGCTCCTCGTCGGAGAGCAGCCGCTCGAGACCGAGCAGCAGCGAGAACTCGCGCCGCCAGGCCGTCGACGGGCGCGTCGCCTTCGGGTCGGCCGCGAGCTCCGCGAGTGCCAGCTCCAGCGCGCGCCGGCGCGGAGAGCCGGCCGCAAGCGCCACGGCCGCGTCCTCGCCGTCGTGCAGGAAGCGCTCGCGCACGAACTTCTCCGCGCGAGCGATCTCGGCGGGATTGGGAATGGTCGCGGCCGCGAGGGCCACTGAGGTGGACTCGGCCATTGAGGCTCTGGACTTCGAGACAGAGCCGCCGTCGAAATTGGCTTCGGCGCGGCTCGAAGGTGGCGCCCGATCAGCGCCGTTCGCCGGATGCTCGGAGCGACCCGGCTCTGACGTGACCACCAGGATATAGCACGCGGAGGCGTCGTTGAAGTGGACGCGATCTGCCACCCTTACCGGCGATGACGCCAAGGGGTGTGTTGATCGCGGCGGGCGCAGCGGCAGTGCTCGCGCTGCTGGCCGTCGGACTGGTCGAACTGCGGAGATCCCCGCCGGCACCCGAACCGACTCGGCTCACGCTCGCCCAGATGCGCTCTCGCCTGACGGGCTCGCCGGCGCCGCTGGCCGCGCTGCACGCGCAGGCCGGCGAGCTGCTCGCAGGCGGTTTGCCGGCGCTGCGCGCGCGGCTGGCTGGCCTGCACGGCGAGGGCGTCGTGATCAACAAGTGGGCCTCC
>Ga0209656_10003240_pt1 | contig 10552 bp, 8 predicted proteins | sample BogFormECP12_OM2_FD_188239 | JGI IMG/M metagenome (GOLD analysis project Ga0209656, IMG submission 188239) | Bog forest soil microbial communities from Calvert Island, British Columbia, Canada - ECP12_OM2 (SPAdes) (version 2) | ecosystem: Environmental > Aquatic > Freshwater > Wetlands > Bog ... | reverse complement strand
TCGGTGCGGCTCCAGCATCGCCAGCCGCGTCGTGCCTCGAAAACCCGGATCGCCCAAGGCAGGTGATCGGTCGCGTACCAGTGATCGAACGGCGCCCGGTCGGCCGGATCGGGCACTTCGGCGCGCGCCACGAGATGAGCTGCACTCATCGGCCTTTCCTCCTGCAAATTTCGCCCAGCCTACAGTATAGGGCCGAAGCCGGCCGTGCGCAGCTCTACCGGCCCAGCAGTTCCTTGACGGCGCGGTCGATGAAGTCGTCATCATCGGGGTTCTGGGTCGGGTTGCCGGCGCGGTGGCCCCAGATCGACGGGATCGGGCGCAGCTCGGCGTGTCGCATATAAGCGACCTCCCGCTCGTTGTCGGCGACCGTAAAATAGAGGTCGGTGGTGCTCGGCATGATCAGCGCATCGGCCGAGATCGCGCCGAGCGCCTTGGCGAGATCACCGCCATACAGCTCGTTCGCGCTGATGTCGGCGTGCTGCCAAGTCCAAATCATCGCCAATAAGTTATTGGCGTCGCGGCGCAGGTAGTTGGCCTCCCAGCCGGCAATCAGAAAATCCTCGAGCGAGGAAAAGCCGACCGTACGCCAGAGCTCTTCGCGGTAGAAGGCTTGGCTCAATGCCCAGCCGGCATAGATCCGGCCCATTGCCCGCAATCCGCGCACCGGCGGCTCGGCGAAACAGCCGTCGCGCCATGCCGGATCGGCCATCAGCGCGTATTTGATGCCTTCGAGGAAAACGAAATTGTGCGGCGCCGTTCGCGCGCTGCCGCAGACGACGGCGATCCGCTCCACCATTTCGGGATAGAGCGCCGCCCAGTGATAGGCCTGCTGGCCGCCCATCGACCAGCCGTAGACCAGCGCGATGCGTTCGATGCCGAGGCGCGCGGTCAGCAGTCGGCGCTGCATGCGCACATTGTCGGCCACCGTCACGCCCGGAAAGCGGCCGCGATCGTGTGGCGGACCGACGTTGCTCGGCGAGGAAGACAGGCCGTTGCCGAACATGTTCGGGATGACAATAAAATAACGCTCCGGGTCGAGCGCGCGACCCGGGCGGATGAGCCACTCGGTGTCGGCATGCTGGGCTCCATAGGAGGTCGGGTAGACGATCGCATTGCCACGCGCGGCATCGAGCCGGCCATAGGTCTTGTACGCCAGTTGCGCATTCCGCAAGGTGAACCCGGATTGCAGCGGCACGTCGCCGAGCTCGAAGGTTTCGTAGTCGCGCAAGGTCATCCGCGGGTTCCTCTTTCGCCCGAGCGTCTTTCGCGGCGATGATACGGTTTCCGCGGCGGAGAGTGGAGGGAACCGGAATGCGTGTCTTCGCGATGCTACCAATTAGGCATTGGCGCGAGGCGGCGCCGTTCGGTGTGTCGGCGGAGGCTACCGGGTTCGACGCGCTGATGACGGTCGAGCTTGGCCACGACGTCTTTACGCCGCTCGCATTTGCCGCGCTGGCGACGGAGCGCATCGAGCTTACCCCGTCGATTGCCGTCGCCTTCCCGCGCAGCCCGACGGTGATGGCGAGCCAGGCCTGGGACCTGCACGCCAACTCGAATGGGCGCTTTGTGCTCGGCCTCGGCAGTCAGGTGAAAGGCCACAACGAGCGCCGCTTCGGCATCATGTGGAGCGCGCCCGCGCCGCGCCTGCGTGATTACGTCCAGGCGCTGCGTGCGGTGTGGCGTTGCTGGGAGACCGGCGGCAAGCTTGATTACCGAGGGGAGCATTACAAGCTGACATTGATGACCCCGGACTTCTCGCCGGAGCCGACCGGCCTGCCGATGGTGCCGGTCACGATCGCCGCGGTCGGCGAGGCGATGCTACGGGTCGCCGGCGAAGTGTGCGACGGGGTGCGACTTCATCCGCTGTGCTCGCGCCGCTATCTCGAAGACGTGGCGCTGCCGCGCATCGAAGAAGGCATGCGGCGAAACGGTCGCAGGCGCGCGAACTTCGATGTCTTTGGCGGCGGCTTTGTCGTGACTGGACCCGATGAGAAAACCGTTGCCGAAGGTATGGAGTGGGTGCGCAGAAGGGTCGCCCTTTACGCTTCCACCCGCACCTATGCGCCGATCCTTGCTCTGCACGGCCTCGAAGAGCTCGGGGCGAAATTGCATGCGATGTCGATCACGGGCCGGTGGAACGACATGCCGGCCGAAATCGCCGACGATGTCGTGCGAATCTTCGCCGCCTGCGGCACCTATGACCAGATCGCCGCGGCGATCGAGCAGCGGTACGGCGGGCTCGCTGATGCGATCGAGCTGAACTTCCCGACCGGCGCTCCCATCGGACTGCAGCGCGATCTGCTGACCGACATCCGCCGCATCCCGCAGCGCTTCGAAGGCTTCGATACCAGCTGGTGAGGCTGGTCAGGCGGCCTCCAAATCCTCGATGCGCAAAATTTCGACGCAGGGCGGCGAGGTCAATATTTGGCTGAAGGCGTGCATCCAATCGCCGGTCTCCTGAGACGAGCCGACGCCGCGGTTGCGGAACTGGTCGAGCTGATCGAGGCTTGTCAGCTCGACCTCGAATTGCAGGGCAGCCCCTCCCCGTGTCCGCGGGTCAGCGGCACCAGCATCCGGGCATTGAGGCGGTTGCCGCGGGCCGCCTCAACCTCACGACAGATATAGTCGATCGCGCGCTGCCGGTTGACCGGCAGCACGTCGTAACAAAACCGGGCCAGATACATGGCGATACTCCTCTTCGTATCGGGCCGACCAAGAGCCGCCCCGCCTCGTTGGTCAACACGAGCCGACTGCCAACCGCTGCATCGGCTCGCCAAGTTTTTCTTCGGCGGGATCAGCCGCTAGCGCGGCTTGCGGTCGGCCTTCAGCGCGTCTTTCACCGTCTCGAATTCGAGGCACTTTCGCTGCCGAGGCGATGCGACGTCGTACTCGCCTCGTTCGGCGGCGAGCTTTTTGATGAGCCGAAGCCGCGGACTCTGCGTCGCATGGCCGGAGACCCCGTGCTTATGGCTTCCCATGCCCCCGCGGCCCTGCTGCATTTCCTCTCTCCGCGATCGCCTCAGCACAAAGGCTGACACCCCTGTGATTATCGCTCTTCTTCCGAGATCGCCCGAAGTAATTTATGCCCGCGAGGTGATGGCGGTGGGGCCGCCGCGGCTTGAACTGGCGGCTGCTCTCGCGAGACCAATCCACTTGACCGACTCTGATCAAAGGATTGCGATTGCCCAACGATAAGCTTATCAACTGCTAGTTTGACTAGCGGGGGACGAGAATGAGGGGGTCACTCGACCCGGTCGTGCATCCCCGAGGGAGCGCCGACGGCGGTCTGCTGAGAAGACTTTGGCTCTACTGCGCGGTTGTCGGATTGGCCGCTTGTCTCCTCGCCGGTTTTCGAGCGGAGGCGGCCGCCCAGGTGATACCGGAAACGCGCGGGCGCCCCTCCCCACAGCTGCCCCCGATTCAGCCGAGCCCATCCCCGCCATCGAATCTGGCGGTGCCATTGCCGCCACAACCATCGGAGGGCGCACCGCCGCTGCGGGAGGGCCCGCGCTTCGTCCTTCGCGATGTCATGATCGACGGCAACACCGTTCTCGATGAAGAGGCGATCCGCGGCGTGGTCGACGCTTACATCGGCAAGCCGGTGACCACCGCGGACCTCGAAGAAATCCGCCGGCAGTTGACTTTGCTCTACGTCAACCGCGGCTACATCAACTCGGGCGTGCTGATCCCGGACCAGAACGTCGTCAACGGCGTGGTCGCTTTTCGCGTTGTCGAGGGGCGGGTGAGCGATATCGAGGTCACCGGGACCGATCACTTCGATCCGGAATATTTCCGCTCGCGGCTCGCCCGCGGCACCGAGCCTCCATTCAATGTCGAGAATTTGGGGCGCGAGCAGCAGATCCTGCTGCAAGACCCGCTGGTCAAGCGGCTCAACCTCGAGCTGCTGCCCGGCCTCGAACCCGGCGACGCGCGGCTTCACGCCGACGTTCTCGAGGGTAGCCGGTATTCCCTGAGTGCCCAGATCGCCGATGACCAGTCGCCGACGGTGGGTTCGGTGCGCGGCCAGTTGCAGGGCTCATTCGCGAATATATTGGGTTCCGGCGACATTCTCGCCGCTCAATACGGCCGCAGCCAGGGCCTCAACGACGGATATGTCACTTATTCGGTGCCGATCGCTAGCGACGATACTCGTATCAGCCTGCGCTACGACAAAAACGGCGTCGTGGTGATAACGCCGGAGCTCAGCGCGTTGAACACAACCAGCAGTTTTTACAGCGTCGGCGTGGGGCTCAGCCGCCCGATGTACCGAACCCCGGAGCAAACCTTCACGCTTGGCCTCAGCATCGAACGGCGGCAGCAGCAGACCTTTCTGCTCGGGATGCCGTTTCCCTTTACGGCTGGCAGCGAGCCCAACGGAAAGACGGTCGTGACACCGTTGCGCCTTTACCAAGACTGGCTCGACCGCGATGCCGAGCACGCCTTCGCCGCCCGATCGACCTTCAGTTTCGGGCTTCAAAGCTTGGGTGCCACGGTGGTCAACACATCGCTTCCCGGCACGCCGACCGCGAATTTCTTCTCCTGGCTCGGCCAGGCACAGTATGTGCGCCGCATCTACGAGGACTGGGAAGTACTGCTCCGCTCCGACCTTCAGCTGGCCAACCGGCCGCTCTTTCAAATGGAGCAGATCGCGTTTGGCGGGCTCGGGTCGGTGCGCGGATACCGTACCTATTTGACGGTGACGGATGACGGGTTTCTAGCCTCGGGCGAGTTGCGCATTCCAGTCGGCCGGCTGCGTCTCCCCTACCTCGCCGATTCGGATACGGCTGGAACCGTGCAGATCGTGCCGTTTTATGATTATGCGAGGGCCTGGAACACGTTGCGCCCGACCCCGTATCCGCAGCAGATCTCGGGCGTCGGGGCCGGCGTGCGCTGGTATCTCGGTTCAGGGATCACTGCGGAATTCTATTACGGCAAGGCGCTGCGCCATGTCGATTTCGGCAATTCGATTGAGGATCGCGGCCTCTATTTCCGCGTGACCTCGGTGTTTTTTTAGCGAGCCACAGCGAGAGGGCGGGCTTGTATCACCTCGCCCGGCCGACCCCGGCGGTTTGGCGGTCGTATCTGGCCGGCTCGGCGAGGCCGACTTCGTTCATCAGCGCGTCGAGCGCGGCGTGCTGGTCGAGGGTAGCCGTCTCGGCGGCGGCAGCGACGGCGTCGTACCACAACCCGGCTTGCGCAAAGGCCGCCGCACGGCGGCTCGGTGGCGCGGTGCGCAACGTGGCTTCGAGCGCCGGATCTGGGACCGTGCGAAGCAGCGAAGCGCTGGCGACGATGTCGCGCGACGGCGCCTTTGGGTTGAGGATCACCGACACCGACCAAGTATAGAGGACGCCCGGCTCCAGATGAACATGATAATCGGCAGTACGCAGCGCATACACACCCGCTTCTCGCGGCGTCGGAATGCTGACCTCGAGCACCGGGGGCGGCTGCGCTGCCGCGCTGATTGTGAACCGGGTCGGCCAAGTAATCGGTCGAGAGACAAAGAAGTAAAGGATTGGCGTCGCGCTCGTCGTCAGACCGGTATGCCCGTCGGGGGCGAGCAGGTCGATCCTTGGCAGCGGGACCGCGACCTTTATGGTGCCCCGCGACGCACCGCCGACCCGCCCGCCGGGTGCGCCGCGCGGCGGCGGCTTGTAGACCGGTTCCCCCGGCGGGGCTTCATCCTGGACCGCTGCGGGGGCGTCGTTTTGCGCGAGCGCGGGCGGCGGCGCCAGCCACATCGCTGCAATGACGGCGGCCGCCAAGCCGCTCGTGAAATGCCTCATCACAGCCAGTTTCCAATCAGCAGGAACGGCGCCCAGTAGGCCGGGTGCGCATAGCGCGGGTCGGCTGCCAATGCGCGCTGCGCCGCCTGAAGTGCATGCGCCTTCGACAGGGTGCCAGATTGCACGCCGCGATAAAAGTCGACGATCAGCTCCCCCGCCGCCTTGTCGCTGATATACCACAAAGTCGCCAGCGCGCTTCTCGCACCGGCTTTGAGCGCGACCCCGGCGAGGCCGAGCGCCGCCCGGTCGTCGCCGGAAGCCGTCTCGCACGCACTCAGTATCAACAATTCGAGCGCCTTGTCGCGGCGCTCGCCGAATTTGATGTCCCGCTCCAGATCGTCCATCGTCAATTTGCCGTCAAAGGCGAGCACAAAGGTCTGGCTCGGGTCGTTGCCGAACTGCCCGTGGGAGGCGATGTGCACCACATTGAAAGGCACCCGTCTCAGTTCGGCCTCGAAACGCGCGCGGCTGAAATCGTTGTTGAGCAGTTCCTGTCCGCCCTCGATCTTGTGCACTGCGGCAACCTCGGTTTCGACATTGGGCAGCTCGACATAGCCCTGCACGCTTTTCGAGACACCGAGCACGAGAGCCGTGCCGGGCGCCGCATTCAACGGTCTCGGATCGGTCAGGTGCAGACTAGGTGCGATCGCCGTCGCATACCGGTCCATTAGAAAGCCCTTACCGTCGTGCAGTGCCGCAAACGGGATCGTGCGCAAGGTATAATCGGGGACGATAACCAGGGTATCGATGTGATGCGCGGCCAACACCCCTTCCATTGGGCGGATCAGCTGATCATAGAGCTGCCGCGCCGGCACCAGGTACTCGTTGGTCGTGCGCTTCTCCAGCAATTCGCGGAAGTGCTGAACCTCATCGCGCAGGGTGGTTTCGGGAATCGGGGCGGTGAATTGCTGCTGCTCGTCGCCAAAGCTTACCAGCAGCTCGAGCCGGTCTGGCAGCGCAATCGGATAGATTACTGCGGTGCCGGGGGCGATCGTTTCGATCGAGCGCTGCTTCGCCAGAAAGCTGGTGACGCAGGTGTCGCGGAAATAGTCCTGCAGCTCGGTTTCCTTGAGCCGCTCGACCGTGTCGCGCGCCTCTCTGATCAGCGGGGCCGCCTGCGTCGGATCGGATGACGCCCGGCGCAACAGCATGTCGCTGTATTCGAGATAGACCGGGCCGAAAGTGGCGCGATAGGAGGAGCGGCCGTCGCGATATTCCACCGGGATGTCCTGGCGCACCGATTGCAGCTCGGCGACAGCCCGCCGATAGCTCGTCAGCGCCGCATCCGTCTGGCCGCGCCGCCGCGCGAGGCGCGCCCGCTGCCAGTCCCAGCGGAACGAAAGCTCGGGCGCCGAGGCTTCCTGAGCGGCGAACGCGGCCCGGTCGGTCAAATTCGATGCCTCCTCCAGCCGATTTTCCCGTTCGTAGAGGTGAGCGAGACCACCCTGCGACAATGAAGAAAGCGTGGGGTTGCGCAGCGAGTCGGCGTTCTCGGCCGCGGCGCGGAAGGCACGGGAGGCGACCGCTTGAGTATCGGCCGGGATGCGCCCCTCGTCCTCGAACACCGCAGAGCCGGCCGAAACCAGGGCCATGCCGCGATCGTATGAGGCCGGCGACCGTTCGAGCGTATCGACCGCCCGGGTCAATAAAACCGTCGCATGCGCCGCATCCTTGCGGCGCAGCGCGAGACGCGCGGCGTTGGTTTCGGCGGTAGCGGCCAGTGCGTCGTCATGCGCCGCATCGGCGCTGGCTACCGCCTCGGCATAAGCAGCCGCGGCCTCGGCCGGACGCCCTGTCGAAGCGTAAAGATTGCCGAGATCGTTGTCGCTCGCGGCAACGATTGCGGGATCGTGCAGTCGGCCGGCGAGATCTCGGGCGCGCTTTAGCAGCGGCTCGGCGACCGCGGTGCGGCGCGACATGAACGCCAGATTGCCGAGCGCTCCGCTGCTCGCCGCGATCAGCGCCTGGTCCTTTGTTTGCTCGGCCTTGGCGAGCGCCGCTTGAAGATCGCTGCTCGCATCGCGGAAATAACCCTCGATCCGGTAAGCCTCGCCGCGTCGCGCAAGGGCCTGTGCTTCGAGGTCGGGGGCGTTATTGAGCCGGCACAGCCGGATCGCCTCGGACCAATGGCGGGTTGCCTCGACGATGTCACCGGCGCGAAAGGCCGCCGTCCCGCGACCGAGATAATCGAGCGCCGCGGCGCGGCCGCTCTCGACCTGCGCGGCCGCCGGCGCAAGGCACAACAGAAAGGCCGCGAACAGCGCCGCCGAGAAGCCAATGCGGTTCATTTTTCGGTCACGACGATTCTGCGCCATCTGTTCGCCGGTGCCGCCCGGCGCGAAACCTCATGATGGCCGAGCCAGGCTACTGGCTTAGAAATCGCCAAGGACTTAGAGATTTCACTTGCCGACAGGCAGGCCCGGTTGTTCATCGCCTCTGTGCAAATTCTCATAAGAAGAAGAGTAGCACGAGAAAGTTACAACCTTTCCGATTCATAGTCGGACGCTATGCGATGCCGGCGCCGCAGCATTCCGAAACCAAGAAGCGCGGCGCCGAGCAACGCCAGGGAGGTCGGCTCCGGCGCCGGTGTAAATTGAATATCGAGTTGCGCAAGCAGGATGCCTCCTGCGGCGGCTGTTATATCGAGATACCGGAACACGCCAATGATGTCAGTGCCGAGATCGGGCACCAAGCTAGCGGTAGTGCCGGAGTCGATCAGCGTCGCGCCATCCAGTGTATCGGCGATGTTTGTGCCAAACACTTCCCACACATCGCCGGGCTGCACGCCGCTCGCACGGAAACCAAGCCGTGAGCTAGTGAGTGGCGGTATCGTCAGATTGATCAGATCGAGCTGGACGAAGGTACCGGGAACGATTTCATTGGTATGACTGGTGGTGACCAGGCCGAGGCCTTGGTTGCCCTCCGTGTTTATGCCGAACAGATCGGGATGAATAATTTGGGCAGCTTTGCCCGTCGCCACGAACAGACTCAAGCCATTATCGGTGACATCTTCGCCAGTCGCGGTTATGTCTCCGCCTCCGGGGGGGTCACTGGAGTAATCTTGCGTTGGTCCGAGGTCGCCCGTAGGGTCGTCAAACGTATAACCGCCAAGGATGGCGTGGGCCTGTCCCAGACCAGCCAACGTCGCCCCAACCAGCGCGGTAGCTGCGATCAGATGTTTCGCTCTCATTATAGTGTCTCCTCGCTGATGGGGTCATTGTCGCAGTGTTTATGCCATCAAGGGTCCTGATCGTAAGCCCCTCGATTACTGGTTGCAAAAGAAATCGATGCCAAGGTCGCTGCCAGCCGATTGGCACAAAACGAGGCGGCCCTGACGAGCGCGCAGAACCCGGACGCTCTCGCCGCGCGATTCGTCGTTCCCGAGAAGGGGGAAATCCAGAGCCTCAGCCGATCGCTGCCCGTTCAAGCCAAGGACAGGCTTATGACCCCGCTTTCGCGGGGATGACGCGTACTGCATCGATATTACCGACGCCCCTTTGCGTGGGGCGGTAAGCGGCTCCGCTTCGAGGGTAAGGTCCAGCAGGCGGTGGCCGGTCATTGTGTTCAACCGCAGCGCATGGTCAGTCGCACTGTGGTCTCAATGGGGACGCTGCTCGCTTGGATCGCGTCTGCGCCCGCCTGCGGGTTGGGGTTGACATCGCGCCCGGCGATGTAGAGGGCGGGGAGGGTGGCTTCGGGGTCCTGCGGCAGGCCGCCCCGACCGGCCTCGACGAGGCTCGAGATCGGGCGGTCGGCGCGCGCCGCGCAGGCCTCGCGCAGCACCTCGGTGCGGCCGCGCAACTGGCTCGACAATACGACGAGGGCGCCGTTGACGTCGACCCGCGGGCCGTTGATCACGATCGTCCCGGAAATGCCGAGCTCCGAGGTCGCCGAGACGATGCTGTCCGAGGACGGTATGAACTGACCGGCAGTGATCGTGATGTTGCCGCCATGGCCTTCGATTGCCTCGGCGATGATGCTGCTATGGTCGAGGATGACGAGCTGCGGGTCGATCGCGATATTGCCGCCATTCCCGGTCTCCCCTTTAACCGAGGTGGTGATCTCGCTGCTCACCAGATAAAGGAAATCACGAACGTGCAAGGTGATGTTGCCGCCGCTGGCGGTCGATGTCGCAGCTTCGGTCGAGATTGCCGCGCCGTCGTTCATCAACAGGCGCACTGCCGAGACGGTGATCGATCCGGCGTCGCCGCTGCCGGTCGAGCGGGCAGTGATTTGCGGTCCCATGTCGGGCAGCACGATGTCCGAGGCGACGCTCACATGTACGTCGCCCCCTTTGCCGGGGCCGGCGGTGGAGCTGGCAATCAGCGCGCCGCTCTCGACAGTCAGGCTGTTGGCACTCACGCTCACCGAGCCGCCCGGGCCCGATTGCGGCCCGATCGCCGAGGCGGCGATCTGGGTGTTCGGATCGCCGCCGCCGTTGAGGACCAGTGAGCCCGGCGTTGTCACATCGACCGAGCCGCCGGCGCCGGTACCTGCCGTCGTGCTGGCGATCTCGGCGCCACTAGTGATCGTGATCTGCGGCGCGCCAACTGTCACCGATCCGGCATTGCCGCTCGCCGTCGAGGTGGCGGAGGTGATGATCCCGCTCGCCGGATCGGTCAAGCTCAGCGGCCCTTGCGCCGTGACCTCGACGGTGCCGCCGTTCCCCGCCCCGGCAGTGCTCGAACTCACCTGCGCGCCGCCCGAGAGCGCGAACGCACCACCCGCCATCAGCGTCACTTCGCCGGCCCCGCCGCTCGACCCCG
>Ga0209656_10003239_pt1 | contig 10556 bp, 10 predicted proteins | sample BogFormECP12_OM2_FD_188239 | JGI IMG/M metagenome (GOLD analysis project Ga0209656, IMG submission 188239) | Bog forest soil microbial communities from Calvert Island, British Columbia, Canada - ECP12_OM2 (SPAdes) (version 2) | ecosystem: Environmental > Aquatic > Freshwater > Wetlands > Bog ... | reverse complement strand
GGCGCCGGACCCGGCGGTCAGTCGCCCTGGTAGCGCTGCTCGAGCCACGGGTCGCCCCGGTCGTGGTAGCCGTTGCGCTCCCAGAACCCCGGTTCGTCGTGGTCGAGGAGGCGCAGCCCGGCCACCCACTTGGCGCTCTTCCAGAAGTAGAGGTGGGGGACGAGGAGCCGGGCCGGGCCGCCGTGCTCGACCGGCAGGGGGGCGCCCCCGTAGTCCCACACCACCCATGCCCGGCCACCGGTCACGTCGGCCAGCGGCAGGTTCGTCGTGTACCCGGTGTGCGAGAAGGCGAGCACGTGGGTCGCCGCCGGCGCCACCCCGGCCGCCTCGAGGAGGGTGTCGACGGAGACGCCGGCGAAGTGGACGCCCAACTTGGACCACGTGGTGACGCAGTGGATGTCCCCGTCGAAGGCCGACGGCGCCAGGTCGTGGATCTCGTCCCACGTCCAGGTGGTGTCGCGCTCGACGAGCCCCTCGACCGTGAAGGTCCACGTGGCGGTGTCGAGGCGGGGCGTCACCTCGGCCGTGAGCACCGGCCACTGGTCCCCGGTGTCGTACTGGCCCGGCGGCAGGCGCAGGTCTCGGGGTTGGCCCCGCCCGCTGAACCCCCTGGTGAACTTGGCCATGTCCGCTCCCGGTCCGCGTGCCGCCCAGCGTAGGCGCGCCCGGTGCGGGGCGACCCGCCCGGTCGCTCAGATGGCCCGTTCCCGGTCGGCCCAGTAGGGGTCCCGCAGCTTGCGCTTGTAGAGCTTGCCGTTGGGGTCCCGCGGCATCTCGGCCACGAAGTCGATCGACTTGGGCGTCTTGAACCCGGCCAGCTTCCCGGCGCAGTAGGCGAGGATGTCCTCGGCCAGCGCCTCGGAGGGGTCGACGCCGCCGGCCGGCTCGATGACCGCCTTGACCTGCTCGCCCCAGTCCTCGTCGGGGATCCCGAACACCGCGGCGTCGCCCACCTTGGGGTGCCCGAGGATGACCCCTTCGATCTCGGCCGGGTAGATGTTGGCGCCGCCCGAGATGATCATGTCGGTCTTCCGGTCGCACAAGAAGAGGAAGCCGTCCTCGTCGAGGTAGCCGATGTCGCCGACGGTGAAGAACCGGCCGATCCGGTTGTTCTTGGTCTTCTCCTCGTCCTTGTGGTACTCCCAGTTGGCGGACTGCATCGCCATGTAGACGGTGCCGATCTGCCCCGGCTCTTCGATCCGCTCGCCCTCGTCGTCGTAGACGGCGATCTCGGAGATGGGCCAGGGCCGACCGACGGTCCCCGGCTTGGTGAGCCACTCCTCGGTGGTGACGATCGTGCCGCCCCCCTCGCTGGCCGCGTAGTACTCGTCGATGACCGGTCCCCACCACTCGATCATCTTGCGCTTCACGTCGACCGGGCACGGGGCGGCGGCGTGGATCATGTGGCGCAGCGACGAGTGGTCGTGGCGGAGGCGGGCGTCGTCGGGGAGGGCCAGCAGCCGGTGGAACTGGGTGGGCACCATGTGCGAGGTGGTGACCCGGTGCTCCTCGATGAGCGCCAGCATCTCCTCGGGGCGCCACTTGTCCATGAGCACGACGGTGTGGCCGAAGTGCAGCGAGGCGCCGCCGAAGCGCAGCACGGCCGTGTGGTAGAGCGGCGACCCGACGATGTGGACGTTGTCGTCGCCCGGGTTGATGCCGAAGAGCATGAGCAGGCCGGCGAGGCCGAGCGCCCCCTCCTCGGGGGTGACCCCGCTGAGCGGCCGGAAGACGCCCTTGGGCTGGCCGGTCGTCCCCGACGTGTAGTTCATGGTGTCCCCGAGCGTGCGGTCCTCGGGCACGGTGGTCGGGGCGGCGTCGCGCAACGCGGCGTAGGAGGCGAAGCCGGGCACGTCGCCCACACCGAGGCGCCCCGACGGGGCCAGGCCGGCCTCGTCGGCGGCCGCCGCGGCGGCGCCGGCGAAGCGCTCGTGGGCCACCAGGACCTTGGCCTCGGCGTCGCCCAGGATGTAGGCGATCTCGGGCGCCACCAGGTGGTGGTTGATCGGGACCAGGTACCACCCGGCCTGGAGGGCAGCCAGGTAGACCTCGACCGCCTCGATCCCGTTGGGCAGGACGGTGGCCACCGCGTCGCCCCGGCCCACCCCGAGCGCCCGCAGGGCGTGGACCACCTGGTTGGCCCGTCCGAGGAGCTCGCCGGCCGTCAGGGCGGTGCCGTCGGGTGCCACCAGCGCCAGGTGGTCGGGGTCGGCCTCGGCGAGCGCCCAGAATCCGAGATCACCCATCGAGGCCCCCCTTCGGTCGGGTCCGGGCGGCCGGCGGCCGTCGCCCGGCCAACCTAGAACCCGTTCTAGAGGTGGTCAATGCGAGGGACCGGCGGCGGGGCGTCGGCGGCGGCGTCGCCGGCACCGACGCCCGGTCGTTCAGCGGCGTCGAGGTGGGCCGCAGCCGGCACCACGGGGGTCTGGTGGCCCCCGGGCGCCCCGGCGGCCAGCCAGGCCCGCCACCGCCGCCGGGCCACGACGACGAGGACGAGCCCCCCGACCACCAGGGCCACCCCGGCCACCTGGACCAGGGCCCCTCCCACCCCCTGGTCGGTCAGCCACAGGCGCTGGTCCGCGGCCCGCTCGAGGCCCCAGAGCACCATCCCGGTCCCGAGCACGGCCCCGGTCGGGTACCCGGTACGCCGGGACCCGTCGGGCCAGTGGTCGAGGCGCCGCTCGAGGAGGATGAGGACGCCGAAGACGGCGAAGTCCTCGAGCGCCTGGAAGACCGGGACCGGGAGGCGGCGCCCGGCCTGGTCGGCGTAGTACATGCCGAACCACTGGGCGGTGCGGTGGCCGCCGCCGTCCACCATGAGCTGGGGCCCGAGGAGGCGCCCCATGGCCCAGCAGGCCATCAGGACCGGGGCGACCAGGTCGAGCCCGCGCCCGACGGCCAGCTCGGGGCAGCGCTTCTTGGTGAGGATGATCGCCGTCGGCACGGCGAGGAGGAGGCCGCCGAACGACGAGAGGCCGCCGTGCCAGACGGCGAACACGTCGGCCGGGGTGTGGCGGTAGAGGGAGAGGTTGGTGAGCACGTGCATGGCCCGGGCCCCGACCACGGCGGCCACGATGATCCAGACGAACGTTCCGGCCAGCCAGTCGGTGCGGTACCCGTTGGCCCGCAGGCGGCGCTCGAAGTAGACGAAGCCGAACCAGAAGGTGAGGGCGAGGCCGATCCCGTAGGTGTGGACCTCGAGCGGGCCGATGTGGAAGGCGACGGGGATGGGCTTCATCGTGGGGAACCCAGTATCGCCGCTGGCGGCCCGCCCCGGCCGCCGGCGCCGGCCCCGACGCCTGGTCTCGGCCTACGGGCGGCCGGCGCCGGCGAAGCCGTCGCCGAGGCGCAGCCCGGTGACCCAGACGACGGCCCCGGTGTAGGGCGCTTCGATCATCTGGCCGCCGCCGATGTACATCGCCACGTGGTCGGACCCGCCGGGCCCGTAGAACAGGAGGTCACCGGGCTCGAGGTCCGAGATGGGGACGGGCGTGCTGTCGGCCATCTGGGCCCCCGAGTAGTGGGGGAGCGAGACGCCGGCCTGGCCCCAGGCCCAGGCGGTGAGGCCCGAGCAGTCGAAGCCCACCCCGGGGGACTCGGCCCCCCACGAATAGGGCACGCCAAGCTGGCTCTCGGCCGCCGCCACGGCGGCCGAGCCGGCGCCGCCCGAGGACGGGGGTGGGGGCGGGGGCGGGGCGGCGGCGGCCGGCGGGGTCGTCCCGCCCCCGCTCGCCACCGAGGAGGCGTTCCCCGACGTGCCGGCCTGGGCCTGGGCGGTGGCCGCCGCCTGGGCGGCGGCGCGCTGGGCCTGCTGGGCGGCGGCGATCTTGGCCTCGGCGGCCTGGGCGGCGGCGGCCGCCGCCGCCGCCTGCTGCTGCTGGATGATCGTGGCGATCTGCCCCTGGACCTGGCCCAGCGCCGCGTTCTGCTGGGTCTCTTGGCTCTGGGCCTGCTGCTGGGCCTGCTGGGCGGCCGCGGCGTCGCTGGCCGCCTGCTGCTCTTGGCCCTGGAGCGAGGCCTGCTGCTGGCTCAGCGAGGCCTGGGCCGCGTGCAGCTGGTCGACGGCCACGTTGATGTCACCCTCGGCCACCTGGTTGTAGGTCTGCTGCTCGGCCAGGGTGTGCTGGCTGTTGGCGAAGAGCGGGTTCGACGTGGCCACCGAACCCTGGCTCACGTAGGCGTTGATCGCGGCCTTGCGCAGGGTCGTCTTGTCCCGGGCCACCATCGCCGAGTCGGCGGCGATCTTTGACTTGGTCGCCGTGATCTGCTGGTTGAGCGAGTTCACCTGGGCCGTGGCGGCGTCGTACTTCTGGCCGAGGGCGTCGATCCGCTGGCCGGTGCTCTGGATCTCCTGCTGGATCTCCGCCGCCTTGGCTTTGGCGTCCGACAGCTGGTCGGCGCCTGCGGGGCGCGCCAGCGGGAGCACAGTGCTGGAGCACACCGTGACAACGGCAACCGCCGGAAGGGCCAGCCAGCGCAGCGCTGACGCTTTCCGTACCGACCGTTGCGTCGAAGGGCGCGCGGGGCGCTCGACGTCAGTCACAATGGGGTGACTTTTTAGGTCACCGGGAGGACCGAGTCAAGGATCCCCCGGCCCGGAGCCCCGCCCGGAGTCGTACCTCGGGTACGAATACGCTGGTCAGACCGAAATCGGCCGCTACGTAAGAAAGTGGTCGCGAAGTTCACCCGAGGGTCACCGGGGCCCCGACCCGGTGACCTGCACTACCGTTGACGGCATGGGAGCGACGATCGAATTTGCCAGCAACGGAGACACCGCCCGAGGCTACCTGGCCCGTCCGCCGTCGGGTACCGGACCGGGCGTGGTCGTCATCCAGGAGTGGTGGGGGCTCAACGACCAGATCCGCCGGGTCTGCGACCGCTTCGCCGACGCCGGCTTCGTGGCCCTGGCGCCCGACCTCTACGGCGGCCGGGAGGTGCGGATCGGCGAGCCCGACGAGGCGGCCAAGGCCATGATGTCGATGAAGATGGACCAGGCCGCCCGGGACCTGAGCGGGACGGTCGACGAGCTGGGCCGCCAGGCCGCCGGGGACCGCGTCGGGGTCATCGGGTTCTGCATGGGTGGCGGGCTGGCGCTCGTCCTGGCCTGCCAGCGCCCCGACGCCGTCGCCGCCGTCGTCCCCTGCTACGGCGTGATCCCCTGGCCCGAGGCCCAACCCGACTACTCGGCCATGTCGGCCGCCGTCCTCATCCACTGCGCCGAGCGGGACGCCTCCTTCCCGCCCGAGACGGCGGTCGAGCTGGCCGACCGCCTGAGCGCCCTCGGCCGGGAGGTCGAGGTGGTCATCCACCCCGGGGTGGACCACGCCTTCTTCAACGAGGACCGTCCCGAGGTCTACGACGAGGCCGAGGCGGCTGAGCTGTGGGCGTCATCGGTCGCCTTCTTCTTGAACCACCTGGGCCCCTGACCGCTGGCGGCGGGCCGGGCCCCGGGCGCCCCGGGTAGATTCGGACCATGTCCGCCCGCTCTCGATCGCTGCCCCGCCGCTCGTGCCTCTCGACGCCGGGGTCCAACGAGCGGTTCCTGGCCAAGGCGCCCACGGTCGCCGCCGACATGACCTTCTTGGACCTCGAGGACTCGGTGGCCCCGGCCGAGAAGGTCGCCGCCCGGGCCAAGGTCATCGACGCCGTCAAGAACCTGCCCTGGGACGACCGGGTGCTGTGCGTGCGGATCAACGCCTGGGACACCCGCTTCACCTACGGGGACGTCATCGAGGTGGTGGGCGGGGCCGGCGATCGCCTCGACGAGGTCATGCTGCCCAAGGTCCAGCGGGCCGCCGAGGTGGTGGCGCTCGACCTCCTCCTGACCCAGGTCGAGGCGAACGCCGGCCTGCCGACGGGGCACATCGGGATCGAGGCGCAGATCGAGACGACCGGCGGCCTGATCAACGTCGAGGAGATCTGCGCCGCATCCCCCCGCCTCGAGACCGTCATCTTCGGGCCGGCCGACTTCGCCGCCTCGATGGAGATGCCGGTGCTGACCGGCGGGGTGGAGATCCCCGAGTACCCGGGCGACCATTTCAACTACGTCTTCTCCAAGATCCTCATGGCCGGGCGGGCCAACGGCCTCCAGGTCATCGACGGCCCGTTCCTCAAGGTGCGCGACCTCGATGCGTTGCGGGCCTTCTGCCAGCGGACCCGGATCCTCGGCTACGACGGCAAGTGGGCGCTGACCCCGGACCAGGCGGCCGTCCTCAACGAGGTGTACTCGCCGACCCAGGAGCAGTTCGACCGGGCGTGGGACATCCTCGAGGCCTACGCCAAGGCCACCGGGGAGGACCGCCAGGGGGCGGTCATGTTCGGTGACGAGATGATCGACGAGGCCAGCGCCAAGATGGCCACCAAGTTCGTGACCCGCGGCGAGCGGGCCGGGCTGAGCCGCTCGGCGCGCTGAGCCGGCCGGTCAGCCGGCCGGCGCGGACTGCTCGACCAGGCGCCGAGCGATCACCTTGAGGGCCAGCGTCTCGTCGGCGCCCTCGAAGATGGACAGCACCCGGGCGTCGACGAAGTACCGGCTCACCGGGTACTCCTCGGCGTACCCCATCCCCCCGTGGATCTGCATGGCCTCGCGGGTCACCCACTCGGCCGCCCGGCAGACGTACGCCTTGACCATCGACGCCTCGAGGGTCCCCTCACCCTTGGCCATGAGCCGGGCCACCTTGTAGGAGAACTGGCGGGTGGCCTGGAGGATCACCGCCATCCGGGCCAGCTTGGCCCGGGTGAGCTGGTAGTCGCCGATGGGCGAGCCGAAGACGACCCGGCTCTCGGCGTAGTCGTAGGCCGCCTCGTAGGCGGCCTGCATCAGGCCGAGGGCGCGCGCCGCGGTCTGCAGGCGGCCGTTCTCGAACCCCTGCATCTGGAGGTAGAAGCCCCGCCCGAGCCCCTCGGGCCCGCCGACCAGGTTCTCGGCGGGCACGAACCAGTTCTCGAACGCCAGCTCGTAGCTGTGCATCCCGCGGTACCCGAGGGTGTCGATCGGGCGCCCCTCGAGCCGGCCGGGTGGGCGCCCCGGCACCGAGGGCTCCTGGGTGAAGACGAATCCGTGGCCGTCACCCCGCGGCTTGTCGACGACGAAGAGGGACAGCCCCCGGTGACCCGCGGCCCGGTCGGGGTCGGTCCGGGTCAGCAGCATGAGGGCGTCGGCCCGCGCCGCGAACGTGCACCACGTCTTGACGCCGTTGACCACCCACCCGCCGTCGACCGGCGTGGCCGCCGTCACGATCCCGGCCACATCGGACCCGAAGTCGGGCTCGGTCACGGCGACCGCCGCCATGGCCTCACCGCTGGCCAGCTTGGGGAGCCAGCGGCGCTTCTGGTCCTCGGTGCCCCCGTGGACGAGGGCCCGGGAGAGGATCTCGGGCCGGGTGATGAGCGAGCCCCCGATGCCGAGCGACCCCCAGCTCAGCTCCTCGGTGGCCACGACCATCCCGAGGTAGTCGCTCTCGCCGCCCGTCGCGTACCCGCCGTAGGCCTCGGGCACCGACAGGCCGAAGCCGCCCAGCTCGGCCAGGCCCTCGATGATCTCCTCGGGGACGTCGCCGTTGCTCCGGTGCACGTGCTCGGCGTGGGGCCGCACCTTGTCCTCGGCGAAGCGGTGGAACGTCTCGCGCACCAGCTCGAAGTCGGCGTCGAGGCGGCGGTCACCGGTCTGGCCGCACACGCCGGCCAGGAACGCCGGGTCCCGGTAGGCGGTCATGAAGCTCCGGGCCGGGTCGATCCATCCGGGACCGGCGTCGAACGCCGCTTCACGCCCGGCCAGCCGGGTGACCAGGTCGGCGAGGGCGTCGGCCACGAAGGCGCAGGCCAGTGCCCCCTCGACGGCCCCGCTGTGCCCGTAGTCGAGCGCGGCCCGGGCGGTGGCGACCGCCGCCGCCGCGTGGGCCAGGTCGTAGGCGACCACCTGGTTGGCGTCGACCCCCCCGGCGGCCCCGACGGCCGCCGCGCCCCCATCGATCACCGCCTCGGCCACGTCGAGCGCGGCGGCGGCCGCCTCGAGGTCGGGGTCCACCGTCACGGACCGAGGCTATCGGCCGGCCCGGCCCGCCCGATGACCGTGACCAGCGGTGGGAGAACCACCGGCTCGTCGCCGGGGTCGACGCCGGTCAGCGAGGCCAGGTACCCGGTGACCGGCCCCGGCCCGACACCGGCCGGCGCCTCGGCCCAGGCGTCGACCACGTCGAGCCCGGTCCGGGCCACGAGGGCCGGCAGGACGGCGCCGACGTCGGGATGGGGTGGTCCGGGCATCGACAGGGGCCGGCCCCCGATCCGCCCGGCCGAGGTGATCGGCTCCTGGGCCACCACCCAGCCGCCGGGGCGGACGGCGGCGGCCATGCGCACGAGGACGGCGCCCGGGTCAGCCACGTGCAGCAGGAGGAAGCGGCAGAAGGCCAGGTCGACCGGCTCGGGGAGGACGAGGTCCTCGCCGGCCTGGGTGATCGCCAGCACCTGGGCGTGGGCGGCGGCCGCCCGGGCCACCTCGTCGCGGGCCAGCGGGTCGCTGTCCACCGCGTAGACCCGCCCGGTCTGCCCGACGACCTCGGCCAGGGCCACCGACACGTCGCCGCCGCCGGCCCCGACGTCGACGCAGACCCACCCCGGACCGATCCCCAGGCGATCGAGCGCGGTGGCCAGCGGGCGCCGGTAGACGTCGTCGCGCAGACCCTTGAGCGTCATCCCGGTCGGTTCGGGGCTCGGTGGGGCGCCGGCGGGCACGCCGGGCAGTCTCCCACGGGTGCCGCCCGGGGCGCGATGGCACGAGCACCGCGCCGACCTGCTCGGATGCAGGGTCGGCGGCGTTTGCCGTTAGCCTGCGCGACGTGAACGTGACGATGCTGCTGTGCGACGCCGCCCAGGTGGCCGAGGGGAAGCTCTACATCCTCGGCGGCGGCTGGTCGATGACCGGGCCGGACCCGGTCCCTTCGGCGGTGGCGCTCAAGATCGACGTGGACTGGCACGAGACCGAGGTGGCCCACCACTGGGAGCTCTTCTTGGAGGACGCCGACGGTGGCCCGGTGCTGGTCGACACGCCCGACGGTCAGCAGCCGGTGGAGGTCCGCGGGGAGTTCACGGTCAGCCAGCCCCCCGGCGTGCCCGAGGGGTCGCCGATCGACGTGGCGCTGGCCGTGAACCTCGGTCCCATCCCGCTCCAGCCGGGCACCCGCTTCGTCTGGCGGCTGATGATCGACGGGGAGGCCCTGCCCGGAGCCAACCTGGGTTTCACCACCCGGCCCCGACCGGCGGCCGAATGACGACCTACGAGCGGCCCTTCGGGCGCTCCCTCGAGGACTTCGAGGTGGGCGACGTCTACCGGCACTGGCCGGGCAAGACGATCACCGAGTCCGATGACCACCTGTTCTGCCTGCTGACGATGAACCACCACCCGCTCCACACCAACGCCTGGTTCGCCGAGCACGAAACGGTGCACGGGCGCAACGTGGTGGTCGGCAACCTGGTGTACTCGCTCGCCCTCGGGATGAGCGTGCCCGACGTGAGCGGGTCGGCCATCGCCAACCTCGAGGTCGAGTCGCTCGTCCACCGGTACCCGACCTTCCACGGCGACACCATCTACGCCGAGACCAAGGTGCTCGACAAGGTGGCGTCGATGTCCAAGGACGACCGGGGCGTGGTCACCGTCGAGACCAAGGCCTTCAACCAACGGGGCGAAGAGGTCTGCTCGTTCCGGCGCAAGGTGATGGTGTGGAAGCGCGACGCCGCCCCGGTGCGCCGGCGTCCGTATGCCGACGACGTCTGGACCTGACCTCGTCGACCCGGCCCGGGTGGCCGCCCTCCGTCGGTCGATCGGCCGCTGGGGCGACGCCCACCGCCGTGACCTCCCATGGCGCAGGACCCGGGACCCCTGGCGGATCCTGGTCAGCGAGGTGATGCTCCAGCAGACCCAGGCCGCACGGGTCGTGCCCCGCTACCTCGAGTTCGTCGAGCGGTTCCCGACGCCGACCGACGCGGCGGCGGCTGGGGCGGCCGAGCTGCTGCGGGCGTGGGAGGGTCTCGGCTACCACCGGCGGGCGGTCAACCTGCACGCCAGCGCCCGGGTCGTCGTGCAACGCCACCGGGGGCGCGTCCCGGGCGGCCTCGCCGACCTCCTGGCCCTCCCCGGGGTCGGGGCCTACACCGCCCGGGCCGTCCTGGCGTTCGCCTTCGAGCGGCCGACCGGGGTGGTCGACACCAACGTCGGCCGGGTGCTGGCCCGGGGCGTGGCCGGCCGACCGCTCACCGCCGGCGAGGCCCAGGCGCTGGCCGACCGCCTGGTCCCGGGGCGAACCCCGTGGGCGTTCAACCAGTCGATGATGGACCTGGGCGCGCTCACCTGCACGGCCCGCCATCCCGACTGCCCGAGCTGCCCCTGGCGGCGTCGCTGTGCCTGGCGGACCGGCGGTGCCGGCGCGGACCCCGCCCGCACCTCGGCGGGGACCTCGGCGAGCGAATCGAACTCGGCATCGAGGGGCCAGATGCGCTCGAATTCGAGCTTGCCGCCGCCCTCGATGGCGAGCGAGCCGTCGAGCTTTCCGCGGCGAAGGAGC
>Ga0209656_10003238_pt1 | contig 10557 bp, 8 predicted proteins | sample BogFormECP12_OM2_FD_188239 | JGI IMG/M metagenome (GOLD analysis project Ga0209656, IMG submission 188239) | Bog forest soil microbial communities from Calvert Island, British Columbia, Canada - ECP12_OM2 (SPAdes) (version 2) | ecosystem: Environmental > Aquatic > Freshwater > Wetlands > Bog ... | reverse complement strand
CCAGCGACCAGAAATCCTTCTCGGTGAACTCCACCGAGAAGGATTTCTGGTCGCTGGTGGGGACAAGTCCTTTTTCGCTGAGCGTCTGTTGCCAATTTCGCCGGATGTCGGCCAGCAGACCGAAAGCAAGATGATTTCTGACGTGAAAGCTGACGGGGCCGTTCAAAACCTCCATCTCACCAGCCTGCGCGATCTGGTTTAAAGCGGGACTGTGGAGGCCGGGAGAATTCTGATTCGCGTCACCATCGGGAAGCGTTTGCCACGTCCCTTGCGCCAATGCAGGCCCCGCGAAGAGAAGTGTAATCACACAGGTGCAAGCTGCATATTCAACCAGAGCTTTTTGGATTCTCTTCATGTTGGATCTACGAACCGCGACTCCAACCTACTTCACACCCACTGTTTCTCTTACTCCAATCGCCGGGACGGTCCTGCCGACGACCGCCGCGATCTGGCGCACCTGCTTCATCAGCTCATCGAACTGGTCGGGAAACAGCGATTGCGGACCATCGGACATCGCCTGATCTGGCTGGTTGTGCACCTCCACCATCAATCCATCCGCGCCCACGGCCACTGCAGCTCGTGACAGCGGAGTAACTTTATTCCGTTTGCCCGTCCCATGGCTGGGATCGACAAGAATCGGCAAGTGACTCAAGCGCTGCACTGCGGGAATCAGGCTCAGATCCAAAGTATTTCGTGTGTGATCGGCAAACGTCCGGACGCCGCGCTCGCACAGCGCCACGTTGTAGTTGCCTTCGCTCAAAATGTATTCGGCCGCCATCAGAAATTCTTCCAGCGTCGCCGACATGCCGCGCTTCAAAAGTACTGGCTTCTTCGCCCGTCCGGCGCGCTTGAGGAGCGAAAAATTCTGCATGTTGCGGGCGCCGATCTGGATCACGTCCGCATACTCCTCCACCAGATCAAGCGATTCGTTATCAATGGCTTCCGTAATAATCTTCATCCCATACTGCTGGCGGATGTCGGCCATGATGCGCAAGCCTTCCTCGCCCAATCCTTGAAATGAATAAGGGGAAGTCCGCGGCTTATAAGCACCGCCCCGAAAGAACTGCGCGCCGGCGCGATGAACACGCTCTGCAACGGCAAATGCCTGTTCGCGGCTTTCGACGGCGCACGGGCCCGCCACAATCGCCAACCCAGGGCCGCCGATCGTCGCGGCCGTCCCCGCGAAACGGATCACCGTGTTGTCTTCTTTAATGTCGCGGCTTACGAGCTTGTAAGGCTTCGAAACCTTAATTACTTCCTGCACGCCCGCCATCTCTTCCAGAGTGCCCTGCTCGACCTCGCCCCTGTTGCCGGTGATGCCGATCGCGGTGCGCTGTGCTCCCGGCATGGGGTGTGCCCGGTATCCGAGTTGCTCGACTTTTTCGCAAACGCTGCGCACCTGCTCTTCGGTCGCGTGCGCCTTCATGACGACTAACATAATTTCCTCTTAATGAAACAAGTGGGGGACAGCCGCGCCGGCCTTCCGCGTTGGCGGCCTTAAGCCAGCCTATCAAGTCTATCCTTGCCACTGCTGCACCGCAAACGCCGCACCTTTCTGCATGCCTTTATACTTTTCTCATGCCCCGATCCGTGGCGCGCGAACAGGATATCCTTGCTGGTCCTGCGCCTAAACGCCCGCCCCGCCTCACTTCGCGTCGTATCGGCATTCATACCTCCACGGCCGGAGGCATCCACAATGCGGCGGAACGCGCCTACCGCCTCGGCTGCAATACACTGCAGATTTTTTCGTCCAGCCCACGCCAATGGGCACCCTACGAATTGAGCAACGTGCAATGCGAAGAGATGACCCGCCTGCGCGCCAGATACGATCTCAAGCCCCTGGTCATCCACACAAATTATCTGGTCAATCTGGCGAGCACTAACCCGCTCTTCCTGAAGAAATCGATCGAGGCGTTTCGCGGAGAAATCGAGCGCGCCCTCGCGGTTTGTGCCGATTATCTCGTGCTCCATCCCGGCTCATTCCGGGGATCGGAGCGCGAAGCCGGCCTGCTGCAAACTGCCGCTGGTATCGCCGCGTCTACTCAGGATCTCGACCTGGCTGCCGCAGGGCTCACCATTCTCATTGAAAACACTGCCGGCGCTGAGTTCTCCCTGGGAGGCAGCTTCGAGCAAGTCGCCGAGCTTGTAGACCGACTCCGAGGGATCGTCCCGATTGCAGCCTGTATCGATACTTGTCACACCCACGTTGCCGGATACGATATCGTCACCGAAGAAGGCATCTACAAGACGCTCCGGCAACTCGACACAACGATCGGCTTGAACAATGTCAAAGTGATCCACTGCAACGACGCCAAAGCTCCTCGCGGATCCAAGCTCGACCGCCACGAGCAAATCGGGAAAGGAACGATCGGCCCCCAGCCGTTTCGAGTCCTGCTGAACGATCTACGGCTCGCTCACGCCGCCTTCATCGCCGAGACTCCCATTGCCAAGCCCGGCGACGACCGCAGGAACATACAGGCACTGAAGAAGCTCGTGGTCTGACTCTGCCTTGCTTCCTCCCTACCTTACTGTATTCTGGCTCGGCCCATGACTCGCCTTCTTATCTGGTTACTGAGCCAGCCCCTGTTTTGGGCTGGGTTAGGCGTGGTGTTTGGGCCATACTTCTTCTGGCGTGGGTTTCGTGAGCTTCAACATAAGCGGCTCATCATGGATACGCCGCGCTCAACCATCCGCAGCGCCGCGCTGGGGCAAGTGGAACTGGCCGGCAAAGTGGTGGGTCCTTACACTCTGGTTGCGCCGTTGAGCCATACGGACTGCTTCTACTACCGCTTGACCGTCGAGTCGAACCCGCAAGGTGATCTTCGCGACAAAATCCGCGAGATGTGCGCACCCCTATTTCTGGAAGATGGCACGGGTATCCTGATGATTTACCCACAAGGCGCGGAACTTAAGATGCCACCGTCCAGTGAAAGATCGGAGTATGGGAAGCTAGCCTTTGCATTCACACGGTTTTCAGATGGGAGCCCGGAGTTTGCCCAGGAATATTGCATCAAGCCTGGAGACGCAATTTTTGTCCTCGGAACACTTCTGGAAAATCCGTGGGCGAAAAAGAATCCGATTGCCGAGTGCAATGAGTTGTCTCGTATTGGACCAGGATTTGTCGGCGCAGATGAAGCAGATCTGATACGCCGCGAAGCCTATCCATACCTGGATCCCAAACTCCCTGCGGGAGCGGTTCTAGCTGCGCCGAACGTATTTGATTTGCATCCCCCGGTGATATTGATGAAAGGCGACGGCCCGTTTGTTATCTCCACCGACAGCCCACGAGAGCTCGCGGCCAAGCTGAACTTGAAGTCAGCTTTGTACATTTGGGGAGGGCCCATCGCCGCACTGTGGGGTCTGTGGGAGATTCTCAGTCATGCCGGACTCTTGTGACCCCTACGGCCTCAAGGTCGAACGTCGAAGACATGGCTAGGGGTCTACCATTTTGAAAATGGCAGCATCTTAATTTCCCATGAGTACGAGAGCCGGTTGGCGCATCTGCTTTTTGTTGCTGGTCTCGATCACCCTCTTTCCAGCCTTTCCCCAGCGCGCCAAAGCTCAGTCCAGCGAAGCAGCCGACGATCACACGGTTCAGGTCGCCATGAAGAACGTGACGTATCACTTCACCGATCAGATTGCCGTACACATTGCTCAACTGCGGGGTTATCTGACTCCAAGCAAACCCGAGGCGCTCATTGTTTTAGACAACAGCAACTCGTACACGCTCAACTTGGCGTCGGCCGAAATTGCTCTCGGCTGCAATTCGCTAGCGCAGGTTTTGAACGAGAATCTTTTTTCTGCCGCCAATGCTCCGATCAAGCAGGTCACTATCGAGGCGAGAAACAATCAGCTGATCATCAAGGGCAAGCTTCACCAAAAAGGAGATGTCCCTTTCGAAACCACGGGTACGCTCATGGTGGAAGGAGATGGGCGAGTCCGGTTACACACGGAACATCTCAAGGCCGCGCACCTGCCCGTGAAAGGTCTGATGGACATGCTCGGGATCGACTTGGCTCGCATGATCAACACGAAGAAGATTCCCGGCGTTTCGGCGGACAAAGATGATCTCATTCTCAACCCGGAGCAAATATTTCCTCCGCCTCGGATTCGCGGGAGAATAACCGCGATTCGGATTCAAGGGAACGAGATCGTGCAAGTGTTCGGTTCGTTGCAAGCGTCGAACGTCGCTGCGAAGCAAAGTGGCAATTACATGGAATATCGCCATGGCGATCTAGGCTTTGGCAAACTCACGATGAAGGATGCGGATTTGATCGTGATCGACATGGACCCGCGCGATCCTTTCGACTTTTATCTGGATCACTATAAAGAGCAGCTTGTGGCTGGTTACACGAAAACCACTCCCGAACTCGGTTTGCGCGTTTATGCCCGTGACTACAACAAGCTGCACCATCAGCCCGCTTCAAGTTCACCCAGCAAATAGTTCCCTTGGAGTTCCCGGATTCACTAGGGTTGGTTGCCTTGCGCTGCCCAAGGTGCATTCTTTCCAAGCATGCAGCTGCCTCCTCGTTGTAGAATGTAAGGTTTATCCGCCACGCGCAACGATCCCTTATGCCGCAGCAAGACAAAGTACAAGTCGAAACAGCTATCGGTAGTGTCGGTCCACGGAAGGATCGCGCCGACCGCGATGATGACCGCTACCACCCGCAGCGCGTGGAGATGAAATGGTTTGAGCGCTGGCAGAGTGATCCCCAGCTCTACGCCGCCGAGGCGGCCAGCTCGAGCAAGAAAAAATACTACGTCCTCGAAATGTTGCCGTATCCCTCCGGCGCGCTCCACATGGGACACGTGCGCAACTACTCCATTGGTGACGCGCTTGCACGCTACATGTGGATGAATGGCTACAACGTTCTTCATCCCATGGGATGGGATTCCTTCGGGCTTCCCGCGGAAAATGCTGCCATCCAGAACAACACGCCGCCGCGTGAGTGGACGCTGGGCAACATCGCCAAAATGAAGGCACAGATGAAGCGCCTCGGTTTCGCCTACGACTGGTCGCGCGAAGTCACTACTTGCCTGCCGGATTACTACCACTGGAATCAGTGGTTCTTTCTCAAGTTCTACGAAAAAGGATTGGCCTATCGCAAGAAAAGCAAGGTCAACTGGTGCCCCCAGTGCGCCACCGTGCTGGCGAATGAACAGGTTCTTCCTAACGGCTGCTGCTGGCGGCATGAAGATACTCTCGTCGAGCAGCGGGAGCTCGAACAGTGGTTTTTGCGCATAACAAAATACGCGGACGAACTGTTGCGCGACCTCGAAAAGCTTGACGGCTGGCCCGAGAAGGTTCGCACCATGCAGCGCAACTGGATCGGCCGCAGCGAAGGCGCGCTTGTCGACTTCAAGCTCGACTATGCTGAAGACCGCAGCGGATTCGGCCCTGCCGGCGGGACCATCAGCGTCTTCACCACACGCATCGATACTATTTTCGGCGCGACTTCGGTGCAGCTCGCGCCCCAGCACCCCATCGTCGCCGATCTCGCCGCGTCCAATCCTGATCTCCGCGCCAAGGTCGATCAACTCATCGTCGAACAACGTAAGGCCAAAGAAGGGGGCGATATCGGCGAAATTGAAAAGCACGGCGTCTCCACCGGCCGTTACGCCATCAATCCTTTCAACGGCGAAAAGATTCCGGTCTGGGTGGCGAACTACATCCTCATGGACTATGGCACCGGCGCCATCATGAGCGTACCTGCCCACGACGACCGTGACTACGAGTTTGCGAAAAAATATAACCTCGAAATCCGTCTTGTCGTTCTTCCGATTTCCAACGATCCGGAGGAGACCGTTACTGAACCGCGTCTTCCTTTCATCGCGCACGAAGGCATGTTGATCAACTCTGGGCGGTTTAGCGGGCTTGAGTGTGCAGACGCCATCAAGAAAATGTCCGCCTACGCGGAAGAGAAGGGTTTCGGCAAACCCACCGTTACCTATCGCCTCAAGGATTGGGGAATCTCGCGCCAACGCTATTGGGGAACGCCGATCCCCATGCTTTATTGCGAAAAAGACGGCATCGTTCCCGTGCCAGAGAAGGATTTACCTGTAATCTTGCCGGCCAATGTCGATATCACTCTTGCCGGCGGATCACCGCTCGGAAGAGTGCCCGAGTTCGTCAACGTGACTTGCCCGAAGTGTGGAGGCCCAGCGCGGCGAGAGACCGATACCATGGACACCTTCGTTGATTCGTCCTGGTATTTCTATCGCTACACTGATGCCCACAACGATCATGCGCCGTTCGACTCGAAGACGGTGGAATATTGGTTTCCCATCGATCAGTACATCGGTGGCGTCGAGCACGCCATCTTACACCTGATCTATTCGCGCTTCTGGACCAAGTTCATGCGCGATCTCGGACTCGTCACGGACGACGAACCCGTGGAGCGCCTCTTCACCCAAGGCATGGTCATCAAAGACGGCGCAAAAATGTCGAAGAGCCTGGGCAACGTGGTCAGTCCGGATGAAATGGTTGCGCGTTATGGCGCGGACGCCGCACGCCTCTACAGCCTCTTCGCCGCTCCGCCCGATCGCGACCTCGACTGGCAGGACTCCGGCATCGAAGGCATCCAACGATTCTTGGGCAGAGTCTATCGTTTCGTGACAAGAAATGCCGCGTCTGCTGCGAGGGCGCAGGCCGAGTCGCCATCCGCAACACCCCTCTCGCCGCAAGCGCGTCAGATCCAACGCAAACTCCACCAGACCATCAAGCGCGTCAGCGACGACTTTCAGGGCCGCTGGCACTTCAACACCTGCATCTCGGCCATCATGGAATTGGTCAACGCGCTCTACGCCTATGAGGAGAGCGCAATGGCGGAGTCTCAAAGCACAGGTAGCAGCTCAGCGGCACTTTTGGCGGAAGTCCAGCACGATCTCGTTCTTCTGCTCGCGCCCTTCGCGCCGTATCTCGCGCACGAACTGTGGGAGATGCTCGGCGAAAAGGGAAACCTTCTCAAAGCTGCCTGGCCGAAATATGACGCTGCGCTCGCCAAAGAGGAAGAACTCGAGATCCCTGTGCAGATCAACGGAAAATTGCGCAGCCGTGTCACGGTGCCGGCTGGGGCTTCCGAGAGCTTTGTTCTCGAGCGCGCGCTCGCCGATGAAAAAGTGCGATCGTCGATCGCGGGGAAGCAGATCGTAAAGAAAATCTTCGTCCCCGGCAAGCTCGTCAATATTGTCGTGAAATAAAGTTACACAAAACTCTAAATGAAAAAGCGGGCCTGCGAGCGCGGCCCGCTTTGTGAGAAGAGTTTGCCTTACTCGCCTGCCAGAACCAAAGCTTCGCTGCGGTTGTTAAACTCGATTTCATCAAGCGCTTTTGCATTGTTCTGAAGCGTCTTGATTGATACCGCGTCATAGGGGGCGGGTTGCTGCAAATTCTTGATTTGCCCCTCGGCAGTGGCGATCGTCCTTCCGTGTTTCATGATGTTGATCTTTACGTCGTTCGCGGGACCGTCCCATTCCGCCTTGTAGTTGCCGGGCGCGAGTTGGGTAGAACCCACTTGTACCGTGTCAGCCAGAGTGAAATTCCCGGAATGACTGTCTTTCGCGAAGGCGCCGACTGAGAGTAAGACCGCGATGACGGTGAATGAAGCGAAGTACTGAGCGACTTTCATTTCTATGTTCTCCTAAGATGTATTCTTGCTTTCTCTCTTACAACAGATGCTTGCCTATCAGGGTCGGTTGCAGATATCTGCGGCGGGGCACATATAGATTTGTAAATCTCGCGAACAAATATCTTGGTCCACGCGCACTTTGACTCTGTTGCGCTATCCTAATCAGCGAGCACACTTGGAATGTCCGTAGCATCACCTACAATCGAAGGATTCCGCGTCGCGTTTCGGCGTCCGTCACTTACCTTGGCGGAAATCGCGTGGCGCTGGGCGCCCGGCTTTACTGCTGTGGCGTTGTTGTTGTTTTATTTCTTCGAATATTTCAACACGCTGCCAGTGACTCATGCCGACTTGGTTCTCCTGTCGACCAGACAACCTGCGCTCATCGCACGAGCGATTGGGCATATCTTTCGTGGAAGCCTGAATCGTGCTGTGCTGGCTGCTTTGGTGTCAGCTGTGGGACTGTCGCTGTTGTGGAGCATCGCCGCTTCGCTAGGCAGGCTGGCCACAGTGGACGCTTTGCTCGCCTATTTCCGAAGTGCGACGGCAGACAATCTCTCAAGCAGAACCGATAGTTTACGAGAACGGCGGCCGATCCGCGCCCTGTTTCAGCTGAATTTCCTACGTGTTGCGCTTGTGCTCGCAATGTTGCTCTCCGTCGGCGGCGCGGCCATTCTCTCCAGTTTTGTTTCAACGAATGTCCATCCCAGGCCAGGCCTGGCTTTTGCTCTGTTTGTTCTGCTGACTGGATGTATTTGTATCGCGGGCTGGGCTCTGAACTGGTGGTTGTCGCTGGCCGCAGTCTTCGTGGTTCGCGACGGCGAAGACGCACTGGGGGCATTTTCCCGAGCTGTCAGTTTTTTCCGCGACCGCACTGGTGCGGTGATCGCAGTGAGCACATGGACCGGGCTTGCGCACTGTGTCGCTTTCAGCATTCCTACGACTGCGGCTTCGGTGCCCCTCGCCTTCATTCAAGTCGCGCCGTGGCGTCTTGTGATCGCTAGCATCGCTCTGGTAACGCTCGCATATTTCGCGGTTGTCGACTGGCTCTACATGGCGCGCCTCGCGGGATACGTCTGCCTAACGGAAATGCCGGATACGCTGCCCGCGCTGCCGCTGCCCCCGCCGACACTGCCCAGCTCCAAACCGAGCGAAACCGCGATCGATCGGGACGAACCGATTCTGAGCGATCTTCCGAACCTGGCAGTACAGCCGTAGCTCGTTGCACCTGCGACCAACTGCTTCTTTACACAAAGCTGCCGATTTGAGAGACTCATCCGTGGAAAACCAATCCATCGTCATCCTCGACTTTGGCGCGCAATACACGCAGCTCATCGCGCGCCGCATCCGCGAACAGAACGTTTTTTCCGTTGTGCTCCCTTGCACTGCCTCGCTTGATGAAGTCAAAAGCTATGCGCCGGTAGGCATCGTGCTCTCGGGCGCGCCGTGGTCGGTCTACGACAAAGATGCGCCGCCAGCGGATGCTCGCCTGTTTGAACTGGGTCTGCCGGTGCTCGGCATTTGTTATGGTCTGCAATTCATGGTGCACACGCTGGGAGGCAAGGTGCGTCCGGCGGACAAGCGCGAGTATGGTCATGCGGAAGTCGACATCATCGTGGAGTCGGCGCTGTTTGCCGGCTTGGCGAAGCGGCAGGCGGTTTGGATGTCACATGGAGACGAGGCACTAGAGTTGCCGCCCGGGTTTGAGCTCACGGCCAGGACCGCGCATGCGGTTGCCGGAATTCAGAACTTGAAGAAGAAGTGGTTCGCGGTCCAGTTCCATCCAGAAGTTCATCACACGCGGAACGGGACACAGATTCTGCGCAATTTTGTGTTTGAGATTTGTGGAGCCAAGCCTTTGTGGACGCCGCAGCATTTCATTGATTCGACGGTTGAACAAGTTAAGCGGCAAGTTGGCAGCGGACGAGCGATCTGCGCGCTTTCGGGCGGAGTGGATTCGTCAGTTGCGGCAGTGCTTGTGGACTGCGCGTTGCGCGATGCGAAAGGCAAATCGCGACTGACTTGCGTTTTCGTGAACAATGGTGTGCTGCGCAAGAACGAGTTCGAGAAGGTGCAGAAGACTTTGCACGACAAGCTTGGACTTCAGTTGGACGCGGTCGATGCCACGGATCGCTTTCTGGCGAAGCTGAAAGATGTCAGCGATCCTGAGAAGAAACGCAAGATTATCGGCAACGAATTCATCAAGGTGTTCGAGCGGGAAGCGCGCCGCATTGAGAAGGAAGAAGGGAGAGTGAAGTGGCTGGTGCAAGGAACGCTGTATCCGGACGTGATCGAATCGCGGTCCGTGCGAGGGCCTTCGCAAGTGATCAAGTCGCATCACAATGTAGGTGGGCTTCCGGAAAAAATGAAGTTGAAGCTAATTGAGCCGCTGAAAGATTTGTTCAAGGACGAGGTTCGCAAAATCGGCCGCGACCTGGGCATGCCGGAGGAGATTTTGCAGAGGCAGCCCTTCCCCGGGCCGGGGCTGGCGGTGCGCGTTCTCGGAGAAGTCACGCCGGAGCGCTTGGCGTTGCTGCGAGAGTGCGACGACATTGTGGTCAGCGAGGTAAAGAATGCCGGACTGTACACAAAAATATGGCAGTCGTTTGCCGTGTTGTTGCCAGTGATGTCTGTGGGTGTGATGGGCGACATGCGAACGTATGCGTATACCTGCGCGGTCAGGGCGGTGAGTTCCGAGGACGGCATGACCGCGGATTGGGTTTCGCTGCCGCATGAGGTGCTGAAGACGATCTCTACGCGAATTGTGAATGAAGTGAAGGGCGTGAATCGCGTGGTGTATGACATCACGTCGAAGCCGCCGGGGACAATTGAGTGGGAGTAGGAATGGAGCGTTTAGCCATTCGCTCTAGGCTGTAGGCGAGATCAAATGCCCCACCCTCGATAAAGCTGAAGGGTGGGGCACCCGCAAATT
>Ga0209656_10003237_pt1 | contig 10558 bp, 8 predicted proteins | sample BogFormECP12_OM2_FD_188239 | JGI IMG/M metagenome (GOLD analysis project Ga0209656, IMG submission 188239) | Bog forest soil microbial communities from Calvert Island, British Columbia, Canada - ECP12_OM2 (SPAdes) (version 2) | ecosystem: Environmental > Aquatic > Freshwater > Wetlands > Bog ... | reverse complement strand
CACATCGTGATGCTGCTCATCGCCTTCGTTGCCGCAATGGCCCTGTTCGGAATAAACGTGAAGACAACCCTCGCCGGCCTCGGCATCGGAGGACTAGCTGTCGCGCTGGGAGCGCAGAAGACACTGGAGAACATCATCGGCGGGGTCTCGTTACTGATGGACAAAGCTGTCCATGTCGGCGACTTCTGCGAGATCGGTGGCAAGCTCGGGACAGTCGAAGATATCGGATTGCGTTCTTTGAAGCTGCGGACCTTAGACCAAAATTTGTTGGTTGTCCCCAATGGGGCGCTGGCGCAGATGCAGTTCCAAAACATGAAGGCTCGCCCTAAATTGCTGCTCAACCAAACTTTCTCGCTGCGGATTGAAACTACAGTCGAGCAGCTACGGTTCATCCTCGACCATGTGCAGAACATGTTTGACAAGCATCCATCCATCGAACCGGGAAGCTCAAGAATTCGGGTAATGGATTTTGCCGGCGCTGCTTTCGACATGGAGTTGTTCGCCTATGCCAAGACAGGCGATTGGGCGGCATTCACTGGTATTCGTCAGGACGTGATATTTAAGATCGCGGAAATTATCGAGGCTGCAGGCACGAGGTTAGCTGGACCGACGCAATTGACCTACCTGGCAGGAGACGCAGCCCTCGGGCCGGGAAAAAGGGACGATCCAAGCGCTGTGTGACCCACGCTCCAACATAGCGTTACGGTCGGAGACGATCGAAGGAGACCAAGGGCATGTATTTTCTGAAGGCAGGTTCACCGGAGTATCTGCGTTGGCTTAAGGTTTTCGAGCCACTCATGGTCATCACCGGTATCGTGCAGCCGCTCGCCACGCTGCCGTCGATTACCAAGTTGTATTTCACGCACAGCCAGCACGCTTCCGGCCAATCGTTGACCACTTGGTCCATCTTCGCCCTTGCAAGTTTATTGTGGGTCATCTATGGATTGCTCAATCGCAAGCCCGCGATCTACGTCGGCAACATCATCGGACTGGTGATGAATTTGCTGATGGTCAATGGCATCCTGATGCACGCCGGATGGACCTATTAGAACATGCGTTCATGTCAGAGAGAGACATGGGCGCTATGATTCTGCCCCGGCAGCGCGTGCTGGCTGGACTTTGGGCTATGGTCACCCTGGCTTGCATCTCCACCGACCCTGGCCCGGGCAAATACTCAAGGCGCTCGAGGGGCGATATTTTCATATCGCAGATGTTGGATCCCTTTCTCCGCTGACCAAGCGTTGCCCACAAGTAAAATCTGGGCCACCGAGCGCAAGTGACCGTAGGCGGAACAATCCAAGCGAGGATACTTCCCGGCAATCGTGCGCATCAGTGGCTGCCTTTAGGCTGCTTCCGCCGCGAAAATGAGGTTAGGATATCGGGCCCTATAAGGCCGAGTGGCTCTTCTCCACGATTGTCAGCATCCGTGCTGTTCGGATTGGAGTGCTCTATAGAGAGTCGCAGGATCGCGCGAGGTAGAAGCAAGTGCTTGAGGCAGCTAGAAGAGTAAGCTCGCCGAAGCTTGCTCAAAGTCCAATCGTCACCGTTGCCCGTTTAGTTGCCCATTAAGTCCCTAGTGCCTCAGGTTGTCCCCGTTTCAGCACAGTGGACCCGACTATAAGTGATTGAATCCGATTGGGGGTTTGTCCGAAAACACAACTGTGGCTCCGGCTGTCAAGGGTTCGAATCCCTTCACCCACCCCAAGCTACCTTCCCAAATTGACCTAAGAAGACCAATTTCTAGTACTGTGAACGCGCCGTTTGGAAGCTACTTATTTTGCGGCGGCCCCAGCTGGATGGTGGCCAGATCGATCCAGCGTTCGCCCACTCCCTTCACGAAGGTGATGGAATCGACGCGGATCTTGCGGCTGTCGTCGCAAGTGTCCCAGCGCGGGCGTGCCTGGCCGACCACCTTGCGGGCCTCGTCAACCGTGTCCAATTTTACGATGGTCAGATGCGGCATGTAGGGCCAGGGCTCGTTGCATTGCAATGCGCCACTATTGAGCCGGTCGTGCAACTCGCGAAAGCGATAGGCTCCGTGAGCGACACGAATGAATACAGTCGGAGTCGACGGGATAAAGGATTCGACGTCACCCATGGTGACTTCGAAGGGCGCGATGGTGCGGCACGTGGCTTTCAGTTGCTCAATGGCCTGTTCTTCCGTGCCACTCAGTGCGCGGGGAGGGAGTATGGTGATGTGGGCATCGGCGTGGGTGTGCGCGGGATGCAAATCACGCCGCATTTCCTCGACAAAGACGCCGGCCGGACTGCGAACGTAAGTCACGGCCGCATACATGAGGCCAACCATGAAGCACTTATTATAGCGGCTGGAAGCCGGGGCGTCGCCGCACCAGGGCATCCTCGTCGGCCTCCAGAAGTAACACTGTGGTCTTCAACGACCCGCGCAACGCCTGCAGCAGTTGCGGCAGCTTGTCCAGCCGTGCGCCCTCGCGGATATCGACCACCAGCGCCGCCCGTTCTGGGAATCATCTCGCGCGTTCCCGCCGCGCCGCTTCACTTCTTCCGCGCCAAATTCTTACATCAGGTCTATTCTGAAAACGACACACGGGCAGGGCATACCGCAGTCTCCCCGCTCCAGGCTTGTTCCAACCATCGTCCGACACGGAGGTCGTAATGGCATTCTGTTCATCATGTGGTACGCAAATGGCCGACAACGCGGCGTTCTGTCCGACGTGCGGTAAGGCAGCCCAGGCCGGAGGCGCCGGCCCCTCGGCGGTTCCCGCAGCAGTGCTCGGCAGCCCAGGCGCAGCCTCAGGTTCGCTTCCCATAGCTGAGAACGTGGCGGGAATGTTGGCCTATTTCACCATCATTCCCGCGATTCTCTTTCTCCTGATCGAACCCTTCAATCGCAACCGCTTCGTGCGCTTCCATTCATTTCAGTGCCTGTTCACCTGTGGCGCGCTGATCCTGCTGCAGATCGTCTTGTCGATCTTCGGCCACATTCTGCCTTTTTTCATGTTCGGCATCTGGAGCCTGCTTGGCCTCGCCGAGTTGGCGCTATGGATTCTTCTGGTGTTCAAGGCTTACAACCACGAAATGTTCAAGCTGCCCATCGTGGGAGACATGGCGGAAAAACAAGCTGGCGCGTAGTCCGAGCGTAGAGCTTCCCATTTCGGAAAGCGGTGGTTACTTTCGTTCCGTCGCCATGCCGAATTTGCGTGACTCGCACCAGCGCGTGCGATTGGCACACGCAGCTCCCATCACTTTGTACTGCGACGTTCCCGCCGGAATCGAAACTCCAGCCTTTGCCACCACGTTAGCGTAGCTCTCGCGCAGCAGCACATACCGGCTGAAGCTGCGCCCGCGCATTGTCTGCTAATGGTTTTGAATTAGTTTCGCAATCGTTTAGCCAGTCAAGCTGCGATCGCGTGACTAAAGTTGCGGTTGCGCATCTGAGAAGGTGAAGGTGCGGGTGTTCTGCGAGTGATAGGACTCGGAGACTTGGTCAGGGTATTTGCGGGGATTCGTGGCTGCCGCGTTCTCAGGCCAGCACTCGCCCGTCGTCTCATGTGCCCCTATAATGAAGTCCACCCCGCCGGGTGCGCCACGCTCTCCCGATTCTCGAATAGGCGGCTAGTGGCATGGCGCTCGTGAGGAGGCCGTATGTCGCAAGATCCCGACCCCGTGGCTGTTCGTCTGCCGCGGAATTATGGCGTCGAACTTCTGCAGCGCGACTTGCACACTCTGCAGGAAGTGCAGCGCGCGCCACAACCCGGGCCGTATCACAAGGGCGAATGGACAGGCATTGCCCTCTACTCCATGGGGGGCAAGCAATCGACGTTTCCCAGCGCCGCCGGCACCGACCACTACCAGGAGACCGAGGAGCTGCGGCGCGCGCCCTACTTCAAGCAGGTCCTGGACGACCTGAAGTGTCCGAAGGAAGTGGTGCGCATCCTCTTTCTACCGCCGGAAGGCCACATCAAGGACCACTTCGACTTTCACACCAGCTTCCAGTTCGGACTGCTGCGTCTTCACATACCGATTGTCACCCACCCCGACGTGGTGTTCCTGATAGACGGCCAGCGAATGAGCTGGAACCCAGGCGAGCTGTGGTACGGGGACTTCTCGAAGGTGCATTCGGTGAAGAACAACAGCCAGGTCGTTCGCGTGCACATGGTCATCGACGTGCAAATCAACGAGTTTGTTCTTGGCTTGTTTCCCGAGGACTTCATCGCGCGACGCCGTGCCGAAGGCGTTTCCATCACGACCGATCCCATACCCGCATCCGAAGCTGAGTTGCGGCGCTTCGCCTGCGATTTCAAAATCCCAGGCGAGTTCATGCCGATGTTTGTCATCGGCAAGCCGCTGGCAACGCTGGTGAAGGGAGCCAACGCCGCCGTGCGCCTCATCGACGGCAAGCTGACGGTGCTGATCGACAACGAGCCGGCCTTCCGGCTCGACCGCCTCTCCGACGATGTATTTGGTATCACGGGATTGCCTCCGGGAATGACGCTGCAGCTGAAGCGCGAGAACCAGGTGGTGCGCGACGTGGTGCTGCACATGAAAGGACTCCCGAAAGATCTGTACTCGGCGCGGTTGGGGATCATGCGTGGTCCGTCGATTAGCGAGCAAAGCGTGTCATTGCCGGTCATGCAGCAAACGGCCAACGCAGCCGGTTCGCTGAGCTAAGGCCGACCCGTGCCGATCAGCAACAATATGAATGCGAATATCGAAGTCGCGCCCAGCGCTGCCGCCAAAGGTGTTTCCGGGTTTTTCTCGCGTCCCGCAGGATGGGCGCTGTGCCTGACGCTGCTGCTTGGCGTTGGAATCCTTCGCATCGTTTCGACGTATCACGTTTTCAACCACACCATCGACGAGCCTTCCCATCTGGCGTGCGGCATCGAGTGGTGGGAGAAGGGCGTCTACCGGATCGAGACCAAACACCCTCCGCTGGCGCGCATCTCAGTCGCATTTCTGCCGTATCTCTCGGGCCTGCGGTCTCCGGCTGAGTTCAACAATTGGATGGAGACCTACCCGATTCTTTCAGCCGATGGACATTACTGGCGCAACCTCACGCTGGCGCGCATCGGCGCACTCCCTTACTTCATCATCGCTACGCTGGTAGTGTTCTTCTGGGCGAAGCGGTTGTTTGGTCCGCCAGCCGGACTCCTGGCGGCCGCTATTTTCACGATGGTGCCGCCGATCCTGGCGCACTCGGCGGTAGCTGCTACTGATATTCCCCTCGCTGCAATGTTTTGCTGGGCGCTCTATTCCTTTACTTTGTGGTTGCGGCGCCCCGAGTGGCGGACCGCCGCGGTGTTCGGTGTGGCTTCCGGCCTGGCGTTGGCCACCAAGTTTTCGGCGTTACTATTTCTGCCAGCATGTGGTGGATCGATCCTCGTGCTGTACATCGCAGCAGGGGAGCGTAATTGGCGAGCACTGGTGCGAACGATCGCCGTCGCTGTCTTGTGTGCGTTTCTGACCACCTGGGCGGTGTATCGCTTCTCGCATGCACCGATGGGCCAGGCGACAAAATTTCCCGATCACGTTGCAGCCAAGATCTTCGGCCCTTCGTCGGGCATGACGCGCCTGGTTTCGGACGTCACATCCCGAGTTCCGGTGCCTGCGCCCGAGCTGATCGATGGCCTTCGCGTCTTACGCCGACAGAACGAAGAGGGCACCAGGTCGTACCTATTCGGCCGCATTAAAGAAGGCGGATTCTGGTATTTCTTTGTCGCCGCTTTGGCGGTGAAAACGCCGCTCGCCGCGCTTCTTCTCGGGGCCCTTGGATCAGTGATTGTAGTGCGTCGCTATTGGCAGGACCGCAGTGACTGGCAAAGTCCGGCGCCATTGGCATCCGCCATCATGATCCTGATCGTAACCGCGCCAGCCGGAATGAACAGCGGCGTTCGCCATGTACTTCCGGAGTACGTCTTCCTCAGCATTTATGCTGGGTTGGGCTTCATGGCCCTGTGGCAGCACCGCGATCATCAAAGCCTGTACCGCATCACGGCTGTTGTACTTTTCGTCTGGTTGACGGTTTCATCCGCGCTTTCACATCCGGATTATCTCGCATACTTCAACGAATTTGGCGGTAGCGATCCCTCGCGGTTGCTGGTGATCAGCGATCTGGATTGGGGGCAGGACTTGACACGCCTCTCGGCGTACCTGCATGAGCAGAACATCCACCACATCAGCATTGCGTACGAGGGATTTTATGACCCCGACTCGCTGGGGCTTCCTGAAACCGTGAAGTTGAAGTGCGGCGATGTCCCGTCGGGCTGGGTCGCGGTGGCCGCGCGTCGCGCGCGCCGGTCTCCTGAATGTTGGCCGTGGCTGCCGCAGCAGCAACGCCTGACTATAGTTGGCAAAACGATGTGGATTTACCACGTCCCGGAGCAGTAGGCAGAGTTTGCGATGAGTCCGCGGCATTGTCGCTGGCTGGTTTCTCGTTTGATTCGCGCGGCTTAAACCGCTTACAACACTGCGTTCCAGACAGGAAAGCGATGCTAAACTAGCACGATCACGCGGCTGGATTCAGGGTCGGCTTATGCCCAACCAAAGCGAGACATTCCATCTCCTGCAACCGCGCCCGTATCCGGGCCTGGTCTCGCTCGTGATCCCCATGTACAACGAGGAAGCGGTCGTGTCATTTCTGCGCAACGCCCTGGAACAGTTCATGGCTGAGCTCTCCGGCGAGACGGAGATTATTCTCGTGAATGACGGCAGCACCGATAGGACCCTGGCGGGGATTTCCGGCTGGGCGGCGGAAGACCCGAGGGTGAAGGTCATCCATCTATCTCGCAATTTCGGACACCAGATTGCCTGCACCGCCGGACTCGACTTCGCATCGGGCGATGCGGTGGTGGTGCTGGACGCCGACTTGCAGCATCCGCTAAGCGTAATCCACGAAATGATTCGCCGCTATTGCGAAGGCTACGACGTCGCCTATGCCGCCGGACTGAAGCGCGAAGGGGAGAGCTGGTTCAAGCGATTCAGCGCCTGGTTCTTTTACCGATTGATGCGCAACTTGGTGTACAAGCGCCTTCCCGTCGACGCTGGAGACTTCCGACTGATCTCGCGCGGCAGCCTCGACGGGCTGCGCCAGATGCGCGAGACCCATCGCTTTCTGCGTGGCATGGTTGCGTGGGTGGGCTACCCGCAGATTGCGGTTCCCTATGAGCGCGGCCCGCGCGTGGCGGGTGTATCCAAGTATCCGCTGCGCAGCATGCTGACGTTCGCGTGGACAGCAGCGACTTCGTTTTCTACCCTGCCCCTGCGTGTCAGTACATTTGTGGGCTTCCTGGTGACATTATTCGGCGTGGAAGAAGTGTTGCGTGTGCTGCTGGCCAACATCTTTCACTGGTACACCGTTCGCGGCTGGTCTTCGCTGATGGTGGCGGTCTGCATCATCGGCGGGACACAACTCATGACCATAGGGATCCTGGGAGAGTATGTCGGCAAGATTTACGAACAGGCCAAAGAGCGCCCTCTGTATCTGGTGGCGCGCACAGTCAACGTAGGGTCGGCGAAGCCCGAGGCCGCAAACGAGCCGCTCAGCCGGAGCGAGTACCGATAAGAAATTCTCAAGGCGGCGTCCCTGCCAGCTCCTGAATCCATGACGGACATCACGCAAAATCCCCGGCCGGCGGCGGGCGCGCGCTTTCTGATCGTGAACGCCGACGACTTTGGGCGTAACGAGGCGGTAAACCTTGGCGTGGCTGAAGGATTCCGTCGCGGAATCGTCACCAGCACATCCCTGGTTGCAAATGGTCCGGCCTTTGAATCAGCAGTTGCCCTGGCTGCAGAACTTCCGGGTTTGGGAGTTGGTGTGCATCTGGCGGCCAGCGAGTATATGCCAGTACTTCCGCCGAACGAAATCCCAAGGCTCGTAAACTCCGAAGGTCGTTTCTACGCACGGCGCCAGCAGTTTCAGAGAATGGCACTGGATCCGCGAATCCGGCGCGACCTGTTGCGGGAGTGGGACGCGCAAATTGCAAAGATCATTAGCGCAGAAATCAAAGTGACCCACATCGACGGTCACGGGCATTGCCACGCGCATCCAGCGGCTGCCGGCGTTGTTCTGCAACTGGCGAAGCGATACGGGATCAAGCACGTTCGACTGCCGGCGGAGTCAATCTGGTGGAAGCCGGAACGGACGCTATCAGCTCGATTTGCGGCGAAGGTCGCACTCAACCTGGGTACTGCGGTTCCGCGTTGGGCCTGGAAGGGTAAGTTGAGTTTTCCGCAAACGTTCTACGGTTTTTCCGATGGGGGACGGATCAGCGCCGATGTGATCCGGCAGGTGGCAGTGTCTGTGCCCGCCGGGGTCTCCGAACTCATGGTGCATGTTGCCGTATCGAACGATCAGTTGCCCGGGTATCGGACACGGTTTGATTTCACGTACGATTTTCGCGGAGTTACTTCATACAGCAAGGAACAGTTTGAGAAGGAATTTGGCGTTTCGCTGGTGACCTACCTTCAAGCCCGGCCGGATGAATTCAGGTGAGCAGCGCCGTTGTTGACGCCCTTGGGTAGAGCTAGGCGCCCTCCGTCTTCGCGTGCGAAGTTGACGGAAAAGCTGGGTTACTCCGTTTGCGTCTTTGCGCCTCGTACCGTCAGCACCGGACAGCGTGCGTGCCGCACGACTGAGTGCACCACTGTCCACGGCAGATGGCTGGCGACGATCCTACCGGGGTGAACGCCCATGACGATCAGGTCCACCTGGCGGTCTTGCGCCGTGCGAGCGATTGACTCTGCGGCGGCGCCGATTTCCACCACCACCTGCGGCTTGCACCACAGGTTAGCGTCCTCCGGTACCAGGTTCCACAAGCGCTGGCGGTAATCGGCTAGTAACTCCGTGGAGTACTCCACCGGAAGGGGCTCCACCTGTTCGAGCACGTGCATCAGCGTGAGCTCAGCATTGTTTTCTTCAGCCAGTGAGAACGCATAGCGCAGGGCATGCATCGAGCCTTCCGCGAAATCCGTCGCAAACAGGACGTGCGTCAACTGCTCGTGGTCCAGCAGGCTGGTCCGCACGTCAGGCCCGACCGTGAGCACGGGACAGGTTGCGTGGCGCAGCACCTGTTCGGCCACGGAGCCAAGAAACAAGGTACCCAAAAGACCGCGGCCGTGTGTGCCCAGTACGATCAGGTCAATACCGCGCTCCTCGATCAGGCCCGAGATTTCCGGCCATGGGCTGCCCTGTTTGAGCAGCGTTTGGTGCGGATACATGTGCAGCGCCTCGAAGCCTTCCAACCGCGCCAGCCTTTCCGCCGCGCGCTTCTTCTGCCAGTCCATCTCCACCGGCACCGGCTCCATGGGAATGGGGACTTGGGCCTCGGGCGGCGCGACGTGCACGACGGTAAGCCGGGCGTCGAAGCGCTTGGCCATGACCAGGCCATGCAGCAGCGCATGCTGCGACACCTCGGAAAAATCGGTTGCCACAAGGATGTTCTTGAATGCCACACGCGTCACGGCACTGGGTGCCATGGGACACCTCCGCGAGCGAGTTATAGGATGAGTCTGATTGTCTTGTACTCCTACTCCCCACGGTTCGCAGTGATTGGAATCACGGGAGGGTGTGAGAAGTTCTCTTTCGGCTCGCGGTTACTTCGGTACTCACAGAGTGTTACGCGCTTTGTCTTCGGCCTTTATTTGCCGCAGTCACAGCTCACACATAGTTGATCGGCGCATGAGTGGGCCAAGTCCCAGAAACCGATGTTTCTAATTTTCCATGCGGGCAGGGCCGCCCGCATGCGAAATGGGTTACATTTTCATCCTGCGAGGTGATCCATGGCTTGTGACCCACAGGAACTGCGGCACGTGCCGCTGTTTGCGCTGCTGGACGATGAGGAGACGGCCATCCTGGCGCGTCAGGTTGAGTTGAAGAAGTTTGCTCCGCGGCAACGAATTTACAAAGCGGGCGCCCCGGCCGGACAGGCTTACGTCATGATCTCGGGCCGGGTGCAAGTCAGCACAGTCGATGAGGACGGGCAGGAAGTCATCATCGACGAGCCGGTGCACGGCGAGTTTTTCGGCTTTGCTTCGATGCTCGAGCAGACGCCTCATCAAACCACGGCTATCGCCATTGAGGACACCACGTGCGTCGAAGTGGAGCGCGACGACATCGCCGTTCTGCTGCAACGCAAGCCGATGGCCGGTATGGACATGCTGACTGTGCTGGGCCGCCAGTTCCATGCCTCACAGCAATTGGTGCGGGTGCGTGCCGCGCGCAATCCCAACGTGTTGATCGACGAGGAAGCGACCGTTGGCGAAAGGATCGCGGATGAGGTTGCCCGCTTCGGCGGCTCGTGGACGTTCATCATCCTGTTTTTGGCGGTGCTGGTGATTTACACCGCGATCAACGTCATGCTCGGACGATCGTCATGGGACCCCTACCCGTTTATTCTGCTGAATCTGTTTTTGTCGATGCTGGCTGCGATTCAGGCTCCGGTCATCATGATGAGCCAAAATCGCCAGGACAAGAAAGACCGCCTGCGCAGCGAGCTCGATTTCGACGTCAATCGGCGCGCCGAGTCCGAGATTCAGGGGTTGTGCCGCAAATTGAATCTGCTGACCGACAAAATTGGAGACG
>Ga0209656_10003236_pt1 | contig 10559 bp, 11 predicted proteins | sample BogFormECP12_OM2_FD_188239 | JGI IMG/M metagenome (GOLD analysis project Ga0209656, IMG submission 188239) | Bog forest soil microbial communities from Calvert Island, British Columbia, Canada - ECP12_OM2 (SPAdes) (version 2) | ecosystem: Environmental > Aquatic > Freshwater > Wetlands > Bog ... | reverse complement strand
GCCCCGGCGCCGGGCAGCAGTCCGGAGAAGATCCGGATGCCGTGCGCGGCGCCGGGCCGCAGCCCGGCGCCCTCGATCAGCGCTGTCAGGCTGGCCAGGGTGAACCGCCGCGGTGTCCCCGGCCCGGCTGGCCCGGCTGGCCCGGCTGGCCCGGCTGGCCCGGCTGGCGCCGCTTCCTCCGCCGTCAGCAGGTGCCGTGCCTCGGCGTACCGTCCGGCGAGCGCGCGGTGCAGCACGGCGGCCACCACGTTGGCGGCGAGCACGCTCACCGCCGCGCCCGGCCGCAGGACCCGGGCGATGGCCGCCATCGCGCCGTCCGGCGAGTCCACGTACTCGAGCACGCTGTGGCAGATCACGAGGTCCGCGGCGGCCTCCCCGACCAGGCCGTCAAGGCCGTCGGCCTCACCCTGGACGGCGGTCAGCGCGACCGGGACCTCGGCGGCCCGCCGCTGGGCGGCCGCGAGCGCGTCGGGGCTGGGGTCAACCACGGTCACCCGGTGCCCGAGCGCCGCGAAGGGTACCGCGAAGCCGCCGGTCCCCCCGCCTACGTCCACGATGTCGAGCGCCGCCCGCCCGGTCCGCGCCGCCCGCTCGGCGACGACGTCCCGCAGCACGTCCCAGACCAGCGCCGACCGCGCTCCGTCGCGCTTGCGCTCGCCCTCGCCGGCCGGCGCTGCGGGTCCGCGCATGCCGGGAACGGCTCTCGCGGGAACCTCTGCGGTCACTGCACACCCCTCCCCGGGACATCGGCGCAGTCCCACTGTAGTGCGGTGAGCAGGCCTGGCGGCCTGCCGGGGAACGCGTCGCCTCCACTACTTTACGCATCGCGGCCGTTACCATTTGTTAATAAATAAGGTCGAACTTCGCCCATTTGTGCCTCGTTTTAACGATCGTGGAGACATGTGAAACGAGCGCAGGCAGGCGGGCGAATCCGACACGCCGTCATCCGCGAATGACCCTCCGCGAGGGATCGCCGGCACATATGCTCATCCGCATGCCTGCCCCCTCCGGACATCTCGAGCTGCCGCACCCCAGGCGGCTGCTCTGGACGGCCGCCTGGAACATGGCGGAGTCAGTAGGGCTCCCGTTCGGCGCTTACATCGTGGTCACCGACCTGGTCAGCCCCGACGCCGGCCTGCTGGCGGGCACCGCGGTGGTCTGGCTGCTCATCGCGATCCGCAAGCTCGTCACGGGCTCGGTGTCCTCGCTGCTGATGATCTCCGCGCTCGTGCTGACCATCCAGACCGCGGTCGCGATCAGCACCGGGTACATGTGGATGTTCCAGCTCCAGTTCCCGCTCGCCAACCTGGCGATGTCCGTGGTGTTCGCGAGGACCGCGCCGACAGGCAAGCCGCTGGTGGCGCAGCTCGCCGAGGAGGTCGTGGCGCTCAAGCAGCCAGACACCCACCACCCGGGGCTGCACCGCTTCTTCCAGGGCGTGACCTGGTTCTGGGCCGGGCTGTTCCTGCTGCTGACGCTCGGCATGTCCTACATGATGGAAACCGAGCCGTACAAGCTCTTCATGGTGGTCTCGTCTGCGGTCACCATCGGCCTGACGCTCGTCGGCGCCGCCATCTGCGTCGTGTGGTTCCTCGCGGTAGTCCGCCGCCTCGGCCTGCGCCTGCGCTTTTCAGCGGTCTGAGAGAGATAGTGGATCGCTGAGCACGCTCCAGCGTGCTATCTGATCCACTATCTGCGAGATCGAGTTAGATGCGGGGCGCCGGTGGACGGAGAGTCCTGTGTGACGGGAAGGCGGCGGGCGCGTGGCCGCCGGGGGCGCGGGGCGGCCCGGAGGCCTATGCCTCGGGGGTGAGGGTGGGCTTGAGGTCCTTGATCTTGGCCAGGAGGCCGTTCACGAACGCGGGGGACGCGTCGGTGGACAGGTCCTGGGCGAGCAGGACCGCCTCGCTGATCGCCACGCCGTCGGGTACGTCGTCGGCCCAGAGCAGCTCGTAGATCCCGAGCCGCAAGACGTTGCGGTCGACCGCCGGCATCCGCTCCAGCGTCCAGTCCACCGCGTTCTGCGAAATCAGCGAGTCGATCTGCTCGCGGTGCGCCGCCACGCCGCGGACCAGTTCCGCCGCGTACTCCGGGACCGGCTGCTCGCCGAGCGACTGGCGCTCAGCGAGCAGCTCCAGCACGGGCAGCCCGCGCAGTTCGGCCTCGAAAAGGATGTCAAGCGCCCGCTTGCGGGCCTTGCTGCGAGCGGCCACCTAGGCTCGGCCGAGATAAGCGCCGGACCGGGTGTCCACCTTGACCTTCTCGCCGGTGGAGATGAACAGCGGCACATGGATCTGGGCGCCGGTCTCCAGGGTGGCCGGCTTGGTGCCGCCGGTCGACCGGTCGCCCTGCAGGCCCGGGTCGGTCTGCGAGATCACCAGCTCGACCGCGGCCGGCATGTCCACGTACAGCGGCGTGCCATCGTTGAACGCGATCGTGACCGTCTGCTCCTCGAGCAGGTAGTTCGCGGCGTCGCCGACGACCGAGGACGGGATGCGCGGCTGGTCGTAGTCCGTCGTGTCCATGAACACGAAGTCGTCACCCTCGCGGTACAGGTACTGCATCTCCCGCTTGTCCACGTTGGCGACGTCCACCTTGATGCCCGCGTTGAACGTCTTGTCGACGACCTTGCCCGACAGCACATTCTTCAGCTTGGTACGCACGAAGGCAGGTCCCTTGCCCGGCTTGACGTGCTGGAATTCGACGACATTCCAAAGCTGTCCCTCAAGGTTCAGCGTCATGCCGTTCTTCAGGTCGTTCGTGGTTGCCACGGGTCAGTCTCCAATTACAGGACCAGCAGTTCTCTGGTGGTCGAAGTCAGGATGCGGGCTCCCCCGCCTGCCGTCACGACCAGGACGTCCTCGATCCGGACGCCGCCCTTTCCGGGCAGGTACACACCAGGCTCGACGGTGACAGGAACCCGGTCGCTCAGTTTACCCGTTCCGCCGAACCCCAGCATCGGCGCCTCGTGGATCTCCAGGCCCACGCCGTGGCCGAGCCCGTGCTTGAAATACGCGGCGTACCCCGCCGCCTCGATCACGTCCCTGGCGGCCGCGTCCACGACCCCCGTCTCCGCGCCGGGCTCCACCGCCTCCATCCCGGCACGCTGCGCCTCCGCCACCAGGTCGTAGATGTCCCGCTGCCAGCCGGCCGGCTCGCCGACCGCCACGGTACGGGTCATGTCCGCGTGGTACCCGCCGTACAGCGCGCCGAAGTCGATGGTCACCAGGTCACCGCGGCGCAGCGGGCGGTCGGTGGGCGAGTGATGCGGCATGGCGCCGTTCGGCCCGCTGGCCACGATGGTCTCGAACGCGGGGCGGTCGGCCCCCAGCTGGGTCATGCGGTAGTCGAGGAGAGACGCCAGCGCTCGTTCTGACAAACCGGGACGGATCTGGGGCAGGACATCAGCGAGGGCCTGCGAGCTGATGCGGCAGGCGGCAGCCAGCAGTTCAAGCTCCGACGGGTCCTTCACCATGCGCAGCTTCTCGATTTTTTTCCCGAACGGGACCGTGGCGACTCCCCCGGCCCCCGCCGCGAGCTCCGCGTGCCGGTCCACCGTCATCTCGTGCGACTCGAAGGCCAGCTTGCCGACGCCGCGGCGGGCCGCCGCGGCGGCCAGGCTGGTCTCGACGGACCGTTCGGCGAGCAGCTCGAGATCGGGCGCGTCGCGCTCGGCGGCCAGGGCGTACCTGGAATCGGTCGCCAGCACGCCATCGCCGTCGGCGGGCAGCAGCAGGGCGGCGTTGGAGCTGGCCAGGCCCGTGAGATAGCGGACGTTCGGCCCGGCGGTGATGAGGACGGCGTCCGCGCCGACGTCTTTGACCATGTCTTGGGCGCGGCGCCGGCGCGCCTGGTGGATCTCGGGCATGAACCGACTGTACGCCGGCGAGCTATACGATTCCGTGTTGAGATGAGTGAGACAGATACTCCGCCGGAGATCGACACGTCGCGGCCGCATTCGGCGCGGATGTACGACTACTTCATCGGCGGGAAGAACCACTTCGCGGCCGACCGTGAGACGGCGGCGGAGGTGCTGCGGAAGTCGCCCTACGTCCGCATCGCGGCGCGCGAGAACCGCGCGTTCCTCGGCCGGGCGATCAGGTACCTGACGGCGGAGGCCGGGGTCCGGCAGTTCCTCGACATCGGCACCGGGCTGCCCACCACGAACAACGTGCACGAGGTCGCGCAGGCAGTCGTGCCGTCGTCGCGCATCGTGTACGTGGACAACGACCCGCTGGTGCTGGCGCACGCCCGGGCGCTGCTGACGTCGTCCCCGGAGGGCCGCACCGCCTACATCCACGCCGACCTGCGCGACCCTTCGTCGATCCTCTCGTCGGCGACGGTGCGCGAGGTGCTGGACTTCAGCCAGCCGATCGCGCTGGTGCTCGTCGCGATCTTGCACTTCTTCCCGGACAACTATGCGCCGGCGGCGGTCCTCGCGACCCTCATCGACGCGCTGCCGCCCGGCAGCTACGTCGTCGCCTCGCACCTGACGACCGAACACGACCCGGCCGCCACCTCCGCGGGACAGGCCGCGATGCAGGGGGCGGGGATACCCATGCAGAAGCGGGATGCCGACGAGTTCGCTTCGCTTGCCTTCTCCGGCCTCGAACTGGTGCCGCCGGGCGTGGTGCTCGTGTCGGAATGGCGGCCGGAGGACGCCGGGCCGCGGCCGCTGCCGTCCGAGGTCAACTGCTACGGTGCGGTAGGGCGTAAACCGTGAGATTCTGGTGAGATCTGGTCCGGAAGCGAGACGGGAGTTCGGGGGCCTTGACTGATTCCGCCGCGGACCTGCCAGCGGAAATCGATACGACCAAGCCGCATCCGGCGCGCATGTACGACTACTACCTGGGCGGCAAGAACCATTTCGCCGCTGACCGGGAGACGGCCCAGAAGGTGCTCGCCGCCGCTCCGCACGCCCGCACGGGAGCGCGCGAGAACCGGGCCTTCCTCGGCCGCGCGGTCAGGTACCTCGCCAGCGAGGCGGGGATACGGCAGTTCCTCGACATCGGGACCGGGCTGCCCACCACGAACAACGTGCACGAGGTCGCCCAGGAGATGGTGCCTTTCTCGCGCGTTGTGTACGTGGACAATGACCCGCTGGTGCTCGCCCACGCACGCGCGCTGCTGACGTCCTCCCCGGACGGTCGCACCGCCTGCATCCAGGGCGACCTGCGCTCGCCTGAGGAGATCCTGGCGTCGCCGGTGGTGCGCGAGGTGCTCGACTTCAGCCAGCCGATCGCGCTGATACTCGTCGCCGTCCTGCACTTCATGCCGGACGAGTTCAAGCCCGCTGCCACCATGACGGCGCTGCTCGACGGCCTGCCGTCAGGCAGTTACCTGGCCGCCTCGCACGCCACGCTGGAAACCCTCCCCGGAGCGGCCGCGGCGGCGCGCGCCTACCGGTCTGCCGGGGTTCCCATGCAACTGCGCAGCGCGGACGAATTCGCGGAGCTCGCGTTCACGGGCCTTGAACTCGTGCCGCCCGGGGTGGTGCTCGTCTCGGAGTGGCGGCCATCGGGGACCGGCCCGCGGCCCACGCCAGCCGAGGTGAATGTGTACGGCGGGGTCGGCCGCAAGCCGTGAGACCCAGGCCCGCGGGAGCGGGACCGCGCTCCGGCCCCGGGGGGTGCTCTGCTACGGTGGCGTGATTCCGGAGAGCATAATTCCGTAACTACTTTCCGGGTGCCACGGCAAGGGCGCCGTTCGTAGACTGGTGCCTGGAAACGGCGCGCGTGCGGCGGGGAGGTGGGAGCGCGGTGGATGTTCAGGGTCCGGACATAGACACGTCGCGGCCGCACCCGGCCCGCATGTACGACTACTACATCGGCGGCAAGAACCACTTCGCGGCCGACCGGGAACTGGCCGACAAGGCGCTCGCCTCATGGCCGGCGGGCCGTATCGGGCTGCGGGAGAACCGCAGGTTCCTCGGCCGGGCCGTCCGGTACCTGGCAGCGGAGGCCGGCGTCCGGCAGTTCCTCGACATCGGGTCGGGGCTGCCCGCCACCAACAACGTGCACGAGGTCGCGCAGGCGGCCGAACCGTCGTCCCGCGTGGTTTACGTCGACAACGACCCGCTGGTGCTCGCGCACGCGCGGGCGCTGCTGGCGTCGTCTTCGGCGGGGCGTACCGCCTACGTCCAGGCTGACCTGCGGGACCCGACGGCCATCTTGTCGTCGCCGGCGGTGCGCGAGGTGCTCGACTTCGGCCAGCCGCTTGCCCTGATGCTGATCGCGGTGCTGCATTTCCTCGACGACGAGGACAAGCCCGACGAGATCATCGGCGCGCTGCTCGACGCCCTGCCGTCGGGGAGCTACCTCGCCGCCTCTCACATCACGCTGGAACACGACCCTGTCGCGGTAGGCGGCGGCCAGCGGGCCTACCTCGACGCCGGGATAACGATGCACTCCAGGGACGCCGACCAGTTCGCCAGGCTCGCCTTCAGCGGCCTGGAGATGGTCCCGCCGGGCGTGGTGCTCGTCTCGGAGTGGCGGCCGGACGTGACCGGGCCTCGCCCGACTCCGGCCGAGGTCAGCTGCTACGGCGGGATCGCCCGCAAGCCGTAACGGCCGTGCGCTGGGCCCGGCGGGCGGGGCGCGGGGCCCGGCGGCCTCCCCTGGCTTGTCACGAAGATGCGCCTGGCTGGCCTGGCCCGACCGTGTGCCGGGCGATGCGGCTGCCCGGCCCTGCATACCCCTGTAGGGTATCTGAGAGGCTGCGAACCATGATCCCGTAAACTTTTGCGCGTCATAGGACAAGAATCCTTCGCCGTAAAAAAAGTTTTCGCGATCATGATGTTACGACAGGGACAGTATGTGGTATAAATCCCGAAATTTCCTGATTTGATACCCCCAGTGACGGGCGGCGTCCGCGGCCCGGCGCGTGCCCGGCGCGTGCCCGGCGCGTGCCCGATGCGCGCCCGGCCGGTCTCACGGAGGCAGGTGCGCGTTATGAGGTGGCTGAGGTTCGCGGGATTAGCCGGCGAGCTCGCGGAGGCGTTCAATGTCGGCGACGCGGGCGGCGTGGGTGGCGGCCAGCGGCGTGACGTTCAGCGTGGTGGCGCCGGCCTCGCGGAACGCGGCCAGGCGCTCGGCGACGTAGCCGGCGGGCCCGATCAGCGCGGTCTTTTCCAGCAGCTCGGCGGGGACCAGGGCGGCGGCCTCGTCCTTGCGGCCGGACAGGTACGCGTCCTGGATCTGCCTGGCCTCGTCTTCGTAGCCGAACCGGCAGGCCAGGTCGTTGTAGAAGTTCTTGCCGCGCGCGCCCATGCCGCCGATGTACAGCGCGAAGTACGGCCGGGCCAGCTCCCGCAGCCCCGTCACTTCCTCGCCGATGGCCAGCGGCGCGGCCGCGATCACGTCCAGCGGCCCCAGCTCCGCGCTCCGCTTGGCGTTTCCTTCGGCAAGCGGGGCGTCCCACGCGATCGCCGCCTTCTCCGGGAGGTAGAAGACGGGCTGCCAGCCTTCGGCCAGCTCGGCGGCCAGCGCCACGTTCTTCGGGCCCAGCGCCGCGATGATGATGGGGATCCGCTCGCGTACGGGATGGTTGATCAGCTTCAGCGGCTTGCCCAGCCCGGTGCCGCCCTCCAGCGGCAGCCGGTAGTAGCGGCCCTTGTAGTCGAGCCGGTCGCGGCGCCACACCATCCGGCAGATCTCGATGAGCTCCCGCGTCCGCCCGATCGGGCTGTCGTACGGCACGCCGTGCCAGCCCTCGATCACCTGCGGGCCCGAGGTCCCCAGGCCCAGGGTGAACCGGCCGCCGGAGACGAAGTCCAGGCCCGCCGCGGTCATCGCGGTCAGCGCCGGGGTCCGCGAGTAGATCGGCAGGATGCCGGAGGCCATCTCCAGCCGCGTCGTGCGGGCCGCGATGAAGCCGAGCTGGCTCACCGCGTCGAAGCTGTACGCCTCGGGCACGAAGACTATGTCCAGACCTGCCGCCTCGAAGTCGGCCAGTTCCTCGACGACCTGGCTGAACCCCCCGCTGTAGCCCAGCATCATCCCCACGCGCATGTAAGCCTCCTGTCGGACGTCCGGCTGCCAATGTATCGGCAGGCGTTCACCCGCCGGTCATCAGGGAATCCCTGACCTGCACGTCGGCCTGCACGCGAGCGATACTACGAATGGCATCCGCTCGGGGGACCTGGACCTCCCCGAAGCTCACCCTACGAAGGAGCGCCCGCAATGGTGGCGAGGAACGACCGGCCATGCCGGTGACAATCTCCCAGACTTTCGGCCCGAGCGCCGTTGACTGGGAGAACCGGGTCGACATGAGCAGGCTCCGCGAAGAGCGGCTGGCCAGGCTGAACGCGGAACTCGAGCGGTCCGAGCTGGGCGCGCTGCTCAGCTTCGACTTCGCGAACATCCGTTACATGACGGCGACCCATATCGGTACGTGGGCGGTGGACAAGCTCATTCGCTTCGCCCTGCTCCCCCGCGGCGGCAAGCCTGTGGTCTGGGACTTCGGGTCAGCCGCTCGTCACCATCAGCTCTACAACCCCTGGCTGGACTACACCGGCGGCCCCGCGACCCCGGAAGGCGCGGCCCGGACCGGTGCCAGGGCCGGGATCTCCACGCTGCGCGGCGCCTTCCACCCGGCCGCGGGAATCGCCGAAGACGTCGCCGGGAAGGTCGTAGCCATCCTGCGCGAGCACGGCCTGGCCGGCGAGCCGCTGGGTATCGACGTGGCCGAGATGCCCGTGCTGGCCGCGCTGACGGCGGCCGGGATCACGGTCACCGACGGCCAGCAGGTCTTCATGGAGGCGCGCCGCGTCAAGACCCGCGACGAGGTCACCCTGCTGTCCCAGGCATGCGCCATGGTCGACGCGGCCTACGACAGGCTGTATGAGTTCCTCCGGCCCGGGGTCCGGGAGAACGAGTGCGTCGGGCTGGTGAGCAAGATCCTCTATGACCTGGGCAGTGAGTACGTCGAGGGGGTGAACGCGATCTCGGGCGAGCGGTGCTCACCGCACCCGCACGTCTACTCCGACCGGCTCATCCGCCCGGGAGACCCGGCGTTCTTCGACATCCTGCACAGCTACTGCGGCTACCGGACCTGCTACTACCGGACGTTCGCCGTCGGCAGCGCGTCCCGCGCCCAGCAGGACGCGTACACCCGCTGCCGGGAATACATGGACCAGGCCATCGCCCTGGTCAAGCCCGGCGTGACGACAGGCGACATCGTCTCGCTGTGGCCGCGCGCGGGCGAGTTCGGCTTCCCCGACGAGACGGCCGCCTTCGGCCTCCAGTACGGACACGGTGTCGGGCTGTCCATCTGGGAAAAGCCGATCTTCAGCCGGCTCGTGTCCCTCGACCACCCCGAGCCGCTCGAGGAAGGCATGGTCTTCGCCCTGGAGACCTACTGGCCGGCCGGCGACGGCTGGTCGGCGGCGCGGATCGAGGAAGAACTCGTCGTCACCGCTGACGGCTGCGAGGTGATCACCAAGTTCCCGGCCGAGGAACTGCTGGTCGCCGGCCGCAAGTACTGGACAGCCGGCGGAGCGCTGAACAGCCTGCGGGACAGCCAGTCGCACCGCAACACGGCCGCGGGCCGGGGCGAGCCCGCGTTACCGGGCTAGGCGATCGCCACCAGACGGGAGATGACCTCCTGGCAGATCGCCTCGGGCAAGCGCCCGTCCGTGGCCACGGTCAGCGTCGCCACCTGCTCGTAGGTGGCCAGGCGCCCGGCGTACAGCTCGTCGACGCCCGGCCGGGCGAGCAGCGGGCGGTAGGTGTCGCCCGCCACCCGGAGCATCGACTCGCCGAACCCCACGCTCAGGTAGACGACCTGGGCGGATTTCAGCAGGTCACGCGTGTCCTGCCGGTCCGCCGCGCCGCCGCCGAGCGCGAGCACCGCGTCCGGGCCCGCCAGCAGGCCGGCGACGACGTCGTGCTCGGTGTCGCGGAACGCCGGCTCGCCGTCCGCGGCGAAGATCTCCCGGACCGAGCGTCCGGCGCGCTGCTCGATGACCAGGTCGCTGTCGACGAACGGCAGCCCGAGCCGGTCGGCGAGCATCCGGCCCACGGTCGTCTTGCCCGCGCCCATGAAGCCGATGACGACGATCACGCGTGCTCCAGGAGGGACGCGACGGCGCGCAGCGCCAGCGCGTAGGACTGGAAGCCGAAGCCGGCGATGATCCCGTCCGCGACCGGTGTGATGACCGAGTGGGCACGGAACGGCTCGGCGCCGGCCCGCGCGGCGACGTTGGAGATGTGCACCTCGACCAGCGGCGCGGTGCGCATCTTGAGCGCGTCCATCAGCGCGTAGGAGTAGTGCGTGAGCGCGCCCGCGTTCAGCACCACGGGCAGGCGCTCGTCGGCCGCCTCGTGCACCCAGCCGATCAGCTCGCCCTCGTGGTCGGTCTGGCGCACGTCGGCGTCCAGGCCGAGGTCCTTGCCGGACGACTCGCAGAGCGCCACCAGGTCCGCGTACGTCGCCGTGCCGTACACGGACGGCTCGCGCTTGCCGAGCCGGCCCAGGTTCGGCCCGTTGAGGACGAGGACCTTGCGTGCCGTCATGCGGACACCGCCTCGTAGGCCCGCGTCAGCAGTTCCTCGGGCGGG
>Ga0209656_10003234_pt1 | contig 10561 bp, 8 predicted proteins | sample BogFormECP12_OM2_FD_188239 | JGI IMG/M metagenome (GOLD analysis project Ga0209656, IMG submission 188239) | Bog forest soil microbial communities from Calvert Island, British Columbia, Canada - ECP12_OM2 (SPAdes) (version 2) | ecosystem: Environmental > Aquatic > Freshwater > Wetlands > Bog ... | reverse complement strand
GACCATTCGACGCGGCGTCAGATCGGGGCCGGATTCGAATTGGCGCATCTCGCGGCGGCCAAAGACGCGCATTTTCACATGGCTTCCGCCGACATCGATGGCGAGTACCCGCCGGTAGTGCTTTGGCTTCATTGGTGCAAACAATACCCCAATCCGGCGCCACGAGCAGCGCGGCCGCAGGGGTCCACAAAGGCGGGCCGCCTGCGCGGATGTTCAATATACTCGAGTCGATGTTCAAGGCAGTTCTGATCGAGCGCGACGATCGCCCGTATCGCGCGAGCTTCACGGCTCTCGAGGAAGAGCGGTTGCCGGCGGGTGATGTGACCGTGCGCGTCGACTATTCGACGCTCAATTACAAGGACGCGCTCGCGATCACCGGCCGTGCGCCCGTGGTGCGCCAATTTCCCATGGTTCCGGGAATCGATTTCGCCGGCCGCGTCGAGCAGTCCGCGGACCCGGCGTACCGAACCGGAGACCGGGTTTTGCTCAATGGTTGGGGCGTCGGGGAACATCACTGGGGCGGTCTTGCGCAGCTTGCCCGAGTGAAACAGGAATGGCTCGTGCCGCAGCCCACGGCGTTCACGGCGCGCCAGGCCATGGCGGTCGGCACCGCCGGATACACGGCAATGCTGTGCGTCATCGCGCTCGAACGGCATGGCGTTACACCGGACAGCGGCGAGATCCTGGTGACCGGAGCGGCGGGCGGGGTGGGCAGCGTCGCCGTCGCCGTTCTGGCCAAACTCAAATTTCGGGTGGCGGCCGTCACCGGCCGACCGGCGGAGAGCGATTTTCTGAAGCGTCTGGGTGCGGCCGAGGTCCTGGACCGGGCGCAGTTCGCGACTCCGGGCAAACCGCTGGGCAAGGAGCGCTGGGCGGGCGCAATCGATGTGGTTGGCAGCCACACGCTGGCCAATGTGTGCGCGTCCATGCGCTATCGGGGCGTCGTCGCGGCGTGCGGCCTCGCCGGCGGGCTGGATTTTCCGGCCACCGTGGCTCCTTTCATTTTGCGCGGCGTCACGCTGGCGGGGGTGGACAGCGTGATGTGTCCGCGCGCGGAACGTTTGGTCGCATGGCGCCGCCTGGGTCAAGACCTCGATCCCGATAAGCTCGAGTTTCTGACCGAGGAGATTGGTCTGTCGCAGGCCATCGACCGCGCCGCCGGGCTTCTGGAAGGGCGAATTCGCGGCCGCCTCGTCGTCGATACCCGCCGCTAGGAGTGGCCGGCGACTCGAGCGGGTTCTAAGGCGTGGAGCCCACCAGCATGATCCAGCCCAGGACCAGCAGGCCGAGAAATAGGGTTTCCGCCGCGATCAGCGCGATGGCGGTGGTGCCGACGGCCATCATCTCGCGCAAGCTGGTTTTCATGCCGAGAGCCGCCACAGAAATGACCAGCAGCCATTTCGATGCTTCCGTAAGGATCGACGCCACCGGTTTTGCGACCAGCGAAAATCCATTCAATGCGGCGAGGACGACGAACACAACGAGGAAGCCCGGCAGCAGCGCGACCTTTTTCTGCGCGGGTGCGCTCTTGTCGGCTCCTCGCGCCGCAACCAGCGTGATGACCAAGACCACCGGCAGGAGCATGGCGACCCGCATGAGCTTGACGATGGTCGCCGAGTCGCCGGCCTGCGGCGAGGAGGCGTAGCCGGCCGCAACCACCTGCGCGACATCGTGGATCGACCCGCCGAGAAACCGGCCGGTTTGCAGCGGACTCAGGCTCAGATGCGCGAGCAGGGCCGGATACATCACCATGGCAATGGTGCTGTAGGTGGTGATGCATGCAATCACCACCACGGTGTCGCGCTCGGAATCCTTGCGCGGCCAGGCCACGGCGATGGCCATTGCCGCCGAAGCGCCGCAAATTCCGACGGCACCTCCCGACAGGACGCCGTACCGGCCGTCGAGTTTCATCGCCCGGGCAAGCGCCCAGCCAAAACCGATGGTCAGGGGAACGGTCATGATGACCATGGCGGCGGTCGACCATCCCAGCTCGCCGATTTGTCCGAAGGTGATGCGCAGTCCGAGCAGGGCGACGCTGATTCGCAGCAACGTGCGCGCGGACACATTGATGCCGGGCGCATAGCGCGCCTCGACCGACAATTGATTCAAGGCCATGCCCAGCAACAGCGCGAAAATGACCGGCGGGGCGTGGTAGTGATCCGACAGGTAGGTTGCAGCCAGCGCCACGATGAAAGTGGAGGCGATTCCCGGCGCGATGCTGCGGCCGGCGGCCCGAAGGGTACTCGGTCGCCAGCGATCGATGAACGCGGAGAACTCCATCAGGCGGATCTTACCCGCCGCAGCGCATTGCGCCAGCCGGATACTTGAATCTCTCGATCGGAAGCTCCCAAAGCCGGCTCGAAGCGCGTCTCGGTCCGGCGCAACGCGGCGATCTCTTGCAGCGAGCCATACACTCCGCAGCCGAGCCCCGCCAGGCACGCGGCGCCGAACGCCGTGGACTCGGAGTTTCCCGGACGCCGCACGGTCACGCCGAGGATGTCCGCCAAGCGCTGCATGAACAAATCGTTCTGCGACATCCCGCCATCCACCTTGAGAGTCTCGGGCCGCATGCCGTCCGCGGCCATTGCCTCGAGCAGGTCGTACGTTTGATAGGCGACGCTATCCAGGGTTGCGCGTGCGATCTCCGCGCGCGACGTGGCGCGCGTCAAGCCCATGATCGCTGCGCGCGCGTCGGGGTCCCAATAAGGCGCGCCCAGACCGGTAAACGCCGGTACCATGTACACACCGCCGCTATGCGGCGCCGAGGCGGCGAGCGCCTCAATGTCCGACGCCTGCGCGATCAACCCGAGGCCATCACGCAGCCACTGAATGGCGGCGCCCGCCGACAGGATGGAGCCCTCCAGCGCGTAGGTGACTTCGCCGTTCAGTTGATAAGCAATGGTGCTGAGCAAGCGGTTCTTCGAAGGCACCAGCGTGCGCGCCGTGTTGAGCACCAGGAACGCGCCTGTGCCGTAGGTGCTCTTGACATCGCCCGCGGCAAAACACGCCTGACCGATGAGCGCCGCCTGCTGATCGCCGGCCACGCCGCAGATCGGCAAGGATCGCCCCAATACCGCCTGGTCCGTGACGCCAAATTCGCCGGCGCTGTCCCTGACCTCGGGCAAAACGCTCATGGGTACCGTGAACATGTCGCACAGCGACTCGTCCCAGCGGCCTTTGCCGATGTCATACAGTGCCGTGCGGCTCGCGTTCGTGGCGTCGGTCAGGTGCAGCTTGCCGCCGCTCAGGCGCCACATGAGAAAACTATCGATGGTGCCGAAGGCGATGTGGCCGGCCTTGGCGGCCGCGCGTGCACCCGGCACGCGGTCCAGAATCCAGGCGATTTTAGTTGCCGAAAAATAAGGATCCAGACGTAACCCCGTCTTGAGGTTGAGTTCCGTCTCGCCGTGATCGCGCGCCAATTGGCGGCATCGATCCGCAGTCCGGCGATCCTGCCAGACGATGGCGTTGTAGATGGGCGCTCCGCTGCGACGGTCCCAGAGAATCGTGGTCTCCCGCTGATTCGTGATGCCAATGGCGGCGACTTTTCGCTGCGCTTGATCGAAGCTCTGCAGCAGCCGGCGGCTGGTGGACAGGACCGTGGCCCAAATGACTTCGGCGTCATGCTCCACCCACCCGGGGCCGGGGTAGATTTGTTCGAAGCTCTGCTGCTCCACTCCCAGGACCTCGCCCGCCGCGGAAAAGCCGATGGCACGCGTGGAACTCGTTCCTTGGTCGATCGCGAGCAAAATGTCGTTGTTATTGATCATGGCTCTCGAGGCAGCTGTCGGAACGAGAGGATAGCAAAGTGTCCGGCGGCGTCCGCGGACACTGTCCGCGGACATATCAGGCGCTGCGGCGAAATTTAAATCTATAAAAAACAATTAGTTATGGAGTCGACAAGCTGGCACGCCGCTTGCTCTGATCCAGATTAAGAATCATTTCGGGGGCGCTCGCGTAAAAGAGATGTTTCGCCAATTTGCCGCACTGCTCGCCATGACGTCGGTAATCAGGATTGCCGGCGCCAACGATCTCAAAGACCTGTACGAGCTCGCGTTGACGCGCGATGCGTCGCTGCAGGCGGCGGCCTTTCAGCGCGATGCCGCGATCGAGGTGCGCCCGCAGGCGCGAAGCTTGTGGCTGCCGCAGGTGTCGGCTGCCGCGTCTGCGTCGCGCGAGCGCACGGGGTTCGATAGCGGATCATCCGCCGGCACGTCGTCGACGGATTGCGGGCTCGGCGTGGTCACGGGCACGCAGCACTGCTACGGAACCGTGCACGGCCTCGGGCTCAACCTGTCGCAGACGCTGTGGAGCTTCCAGGCGTTCAGCCAGCTCAAGGAGGCCAATTTTCAGGCGGCCGCCGCCCAGACGAGTTTCCGCAGCGCCGAGCAGAACCTGCTGCTGCGGGTCGCGCAGACCTATTTCGCGATTCTCTCGGCGTCCGATCAGCTCGCCACGAATCGCGCCGAGCGCAGCGCCTTCGGGACCTTGCTCAATCAAGCGAGAACTCGTGAGCAGACCGGCGTCGGTCCGCGAAGCGACGTCGAGCAGGCGCAGGCGTTCTACGACGCGACCGAACAAAGCGTCATCGATGCGGAGAACGCGCTCGACGATGCGAACCTGGCGCTCACCGAGATCGTCGGCCCGCATTCCGCCGCCATTGCGCCGCTGCGTCAGGACATCCCCTTGGTGTCGCCCGATCCCGCATCGGCCGACGAGTGGGTGACGTCCGCGCGCCGCGACAATTACGACGTGAGGACCGCGGAACTCAAAATGGAAGCGGCGCAGCGCGACGTGTCGGCACAGCGCGGCCGGGGGTTGCCCACCTTCTCGCTGACCGGCTCGAGTTCCAAGCTGACGCAGGATGAAGTGCTGGGCGGCAACCAGACGCTGGATACGGTGGGCGTTTCCTTCAGCTGGCCGCTGTTTCAGGGAGGCGCAATCGCATCCGCGGTGCGCCAATCGCGGGCCCTGTACCGCGAGGCGCAGGCCGTCTACGACTCGGCGCAGCGCGATGCCGAGAAGCTCGCACGAGCGGCCTACCGCGGCATCGTCAGCGGAGTTCAACGCATCGGCGCCGCGCGCCGCGCGGTCGACTCGGGGCACGGCGCGGTTGAGGCGAGCCGGCGGAATGTCGAATTCGGTACCGGCACCGAGTTTGACCTGCTCAACGCCCAAAACAACTACTACGTGGCCGTTCGCGCCTATAGCCAGTCGCGCTATGACTATTTGACCAATGTGCTGACGCTCAAGCTCGAGGCCGGCCGCTTGAGCGAAACTGATCTCATCGCCATCGATGATCTGCTCATCGAGGCCGGCTCATGAGCATGCGCTTATTACCCAAGGAACCCGTCATGCTGCGCGATACCACAGGACAGGACCGCGTGATCGAGCGCACGAGCTTTTGGAAGCGTCACCGAATGCTGCTGGTGCTCGGTGTTGCCGCCGCCGTGTGCCTCGGCGCGCTGCTGGCATTTTTGCTGCGCTATTCCGGAGCGGGCAGCTCGGTCGACCGATCGCGGATAGCGATCGCCACGGTCGAACGCGGCAGTTTCATCCGCGACATCGCCGCCGACGGGCAGGTGGTTGCGGCCGTGAGCCCGACGCTGTATGCCAATGCGCTCGGCACCGTCACTCTCAAAGTGCACGCCGGCGACGCCGTGACCAAGGGTCAGGTGCTGGCCGTCATGGACAGTCCCGACCTGACCGCGAAGCTGTCGCAGGAAGAGGCGACGGCGGTGGGGCTGCGCATCGATTGGCAGCGTGCGACGCTCGATGCGGAACAAAAGCTGCTGCAGCTCCGCGATGCGTTCAACCAGGCGCAAGTCGATCAGAAGACCGCGCAGCGCGAATTGGATCGCAGCCGCAAGGCGTACGAACTGGGCTCCTACACGGAATTGCAGGCGCTCAAGGCGCAGGACTCGCTCGAGAAGGCTCAGTTCGCGTTCGAGCAGGCGAAGGTGAATTACGAATCGCAGCCCAAGCAGAATCGATTCGAAATCGACAGCAAGAAGGCGCTGTACGATCGACAGCAATACCTGGTGACGGACCTCAAGCGCCAGGTCGACGGATTGAACGTGAAATCCCCGGTGGACGGCCAAGTAGGCCAGGTGCAGGTCGCCGACCGCGCCAGCGTCGCCAAGGACGCCCCCCTGCTCACCGTGGTCGACCTGTCGGCGCTCGAGGTCGAAATCAAGGTCACCGAGAGTTTGGCGCGCGATTTGCGCCCCGGCATGAGCGCGGAATTGGAGGGCGGCGGCCGGCACTGGCAGGGCAGCGTCAGCGGCGTGTCGCCCGAGGTGGTGGCCGGCCAGGTCACCGCGCGCCTGCGCTTCGGCGACGAAAAGCCCGCCGGGCTGCGTCAGAGTCAGCGTCTGTCGGTGCGCATCTTCATCGACAAGCGCGAGAACGTGCTGATGGTGGACCGCGGCTCCTTCGTGGATCAGGAGGGCGGCGGGTTTGCCTACATCGTCCACGGCAATGTCGCCGACCGCCGGCAGGTAGCGCTCGGCGCCGCGAGTCTCGCCAAGGTCGAAATTTTGGACGGCCTGGGCGTGGGCGACCAGATCGTCATCTCGGGCACCGATGCCTTCAACGGCGCGCAGCGCGTCATCCTGACCCATTGACCACCCAACAAACGCACGAGGCCACCATGCTTAGAATGTCCCAGTTGTCGAAAGCCTATCGGACCGAGGTCGTCGAGACCTTCGCGCTGCGCGATTTTTCGATTCACGTGCGCGAAGGCGAGTTCGTCGCTGTGACCGGGCCATCGGGATCGGGCAAGACCACCTTTCTCAGCATCGCCGGTCTGCTCGAGGAATTCAGCGGCGGCGAATATCAGCTCGACGGCGTCAACGTCCGCGGCTTGAACGACAATCAGCGCTCGCGGCTGCGCAATGAAAAGATCGGCTTCATCTTCCAGGCCTTCAACCTGATCGCCGACCTCAACGTGCAGGACAATATCGACGTGCCGCTGCGCTATCGGGGATTCGACGGCGCCGAGAGACGCCGCCGCATTGCCGAGTCGTTGGGCCGTGTGGGGTTGTCGGCGCGCGGCCGGCATTATCCGGCCGAGCTTTCCGGCGGCCAGCAGCAGCGAGTGGCCATAGCCCGGGCGCTCGCCGGTTCACCGCGACTGCTGCTGGCGGACGAACCCACCGGCAACCTGGATTCGCAAATGGCGCGCGGCGTCCTGGACCTGCTCGAGGAGCTGCATCGCGACGGCGCCACCATCGTCATGGTGACTCACGACCCGGAACTCGCCGTGCGCGCGCAGCGCGAGGTGCATATCGTCGACGGCCAAGTGGTCGATTTGGCGCCGCAGCCTCGCCTGGTCTCCTCCGCGGCGGCGCATCTTTAGGGGCAGGACATGTTCACCTATTATTTCAGCCTGGCGCTGCGCAGCTTGAGGCGCAATGTCGTGCTCACCGCGCTGATGATCGCCGCGATCGGCGTGGGAATCGGCGCCTCCATGACCACCCTGACGGTGTTTCGCGCGATGGCGGGCGACCCGATTCCCAACAAGTCGCGGCAGCTGTTCGCGGTGCAAATCGACAACTGGGGGCCGCGGCAGGGCGTGGTCATCGGCGACAAGGACAACTTGCAGGAACAGATCAGCTATCCCGACGCCATCGGTCTGATGAACGCGCGCGCGGCGCAGCGGCAATCGGCCATGTACGCCACGGGCTTCTCGCTGATTCCGCCGAATCCGGAGCTTCGCCCGTTTGTGGTACACGCGCGCGCGGCGTACGCGGATTTCTTCCCCATGTTCGAGGTGCCGTTTCGCTACGGCGGTTCTTGGACCGCGGCGGACGATGCCGGTCACGCGGATGTCGTCGTCATCGGCCGCGAATTGAACGACAAGGTCTTCGGCGGCGCGAATTCCGTCGGCAAGACGATGAATCTGGACGGCCACGACTATCGTGTGGTCGGCGTGCTGGACCGCTGGCAGCCGACGCCGAAATTCTATGACCTCAACAACAACAAGTACGGCAAATCCGAGGAAGCGTTCATCCCCTTCACCCGGGCCGTCGAACAGCAGTTGGGCTCATGGGGCAACAATAATTGCGGCGGCGATACCATCCCCGCACCGGGCTGGGAAGGCCGGCTGCATTCGGAATGCATCTGGATACAGTTCTGGGCGGAGCTGCCTGCGCCCGCGGACGCGGCGCGCTACCGCACCTTCCTGAACAACTACGCCGCGGAACAGCGGCGCCTGGGCCGGTTTCACTGGGCGCCCAATACCCGCATCCGCAATGCACGAGAATGGCTGGCGTATCGCCAAGCCGTCTCCACCGAAGTGCGCATCCTGGTGTTGGTGTCGTTCAGTTTTCTGCTGGTGTGCCTGTTGAATGCCATGGGGCTGATGCTGGCGAAAATCATGGGCCGTGCGGTGGACATCGGCGTGCGCCGGGCGCTCGGCGCCAGCCGGCGCGCAATTTTCAGCCAATGCTTGATCGAGGCGGGAGTGGTGGGCTTCGCGGGCGGTTTGCTGGGTCTTGGCCTCACGCTGCTGGGGCTTTCGGGACTGCGGTCGCTGCTGTCGGACGACGTCAATAGGCTGACCCATTTCAGCGCCATCGACGTCGCCATCGCGATTACGGTGTCGGTGGTGGCAACCACTCTGGCAGGTCTGTACCCGACCTGGCGAGCCGTGCAAGTGCAGCCCGCCTGGCAACTGAAGGCTCAATAGAGGAATCAACATGGAACTTCGTCCGATTCTCTCCGCCATGCGCCGCAATAAAGTCGGCGCCATCCTGATCGGCGTGCAAATGGCGATCACGCTGGCCATTCTGTGCAACGCGCTGTTCATCATCGAACAGCGCGTGGCCTTGAGCAAGCGTCCCACCGGCACCGACGAGGCCAATGTCTTTGTGATCGTCAATCAGTGGGTGGGTAATCCGCCGGATCTCGCGGCGAAGCAGCAGGGGGACCTGGCGGCGCTGCGCGCCCTGCCGGGCGTCGTCGATGCGGTCGCGAGCAATTCGTTTCCGCTGCACAACGGCGGCTCGACCGAGGGCATCAAGCTGACCCCGGATCAAAAAAACGAGTCGGCGCTGACCGCTTTGTATTTCTCGGACGAGCACGGCCTGAACGCGTTCGGGCTCAAGCTGGTCGCGGGCCGTAACTTCAATGCCGACGAAGTGACGGTCAAGATGGGCTACACGGATTTCGGGCCGCCGTCCACCATCATCATCACGCGAACGCTGGCCGACAAGCTGTTTCCAGGCAAATCCGCGCTGGGACAGTCCGTCTACTTCGAAGGCCTGCCGAAACCAGTGCCCATCGTGGGAATCGTCGACAAGCTGCAAGTGCCCTGGACCCAGGCGGGCGGGTGGGGCAGCAAGTTCAACGACAATTCGACCATCATGCCGTTTCGCTTCGTCGAAACGTACACTGACTACATCGTGCGGGTGAAGCCCGGCCAGATCGCCGCCGTCATGAAGGCCGCGGAAAAGAGCCTCATCGACTTGGACCGGGCCCGAGTGCTGGAAAAGACTCAGACTCTGACCGAGGCCCGCGCCGAGGCCTATCAAGACGACCGCGGTTTGGCGATCATTCTCGGTGTGGTGTGCGCGGCGTTGGTCGCGGTCACCGCCTTCGGGATCGTGGGTCTGACCAGCTACTGGGTGGCGCAGCGACGCCGGCAGATCGGCATTCGCCGCGCCCTCGGCGCGACCCGACAAGCCATCATCCGCTACTTCCAAACGGAGAATTTCCTGATCGCCTCGGCCGGCGCCGCGCTCGGCGTCGCGATGGCGCTGGGATTGAATCTGTGGATGGTGACGACTTTCGAAATGGAGCGGCTGCACACGAGTTATGCCGTCATCGGCGCCCTCATCGTGCTGCTGCTGGGCCAGTTGGCGGTGCTGTGGCCGGCGCTGCGGGCCGCCTCGATTCCGCCCGCGCTCGCAACCCGAGCCGTGTAGATGTCGCGCCAACAGGCCAACATGTTCGCTTACTATTTTCGTCTCGGCCTGCGCAGCCTCAGGCGCAACATGGTGCTCACGGGCCTGATGGTTGCAGCCATCGCCGTGGGAATCGGCGCCTGCATGACCGCCGTCACGGTGTTTCGCGCCATGTCGGGTGACCCGATACCGCAGAAATCGAGGCAGCTATTCGCGCCGCAGATCGATAACTGGGGACCGGACAGCCATGCGGGGGGCTCCCCCGACCGCCTGGAGCCGCAACTCAGCTACATCGACGTCCTTGAATTGATGCGGGCACACGCCGCCAAACGCCAAGCCGGCATGTACGCATCTCTGCAGTCGTTGCGGCCGGCGGATCCGAAGCAAAAGCCCACCAAGGTATTCGTGCGGGCCACCTATACCGACTTCTTCCCGATGTTCGACGTGCCTTTCAAGTTTGGCGGTCCGTGGACCGCGTCGGATGATGAGTCGCGCGCCGCCGTCGTGGTGATCACCCGGGAGATGAACGACAAGCTGTTCGGCGGCGCCGACAGCGTCGGCAAGGCCATTCGCCTCGACAACGAGCCCTACACCGTCATCGGCGTGCTGGATGATTGGCGGCTGCTACCGCGTTTTTTACGATCTGGCCATCC